>Ga0255349_1000539_pt1 | contig 16950 bp, 20 predicted proteins | sample CBST25v15metaG_FD_189947 | JGI IMG/M metagenome (GOLD analysis project Ga0255349, IMG submission 189947) | Peat soil microbial communities from Stordalen Mire, Sweden - C.B.S.T-25.v15 | ecosystem: Environmental > Terrestrial > Soil > Wetlands > Peat | place: Sweden: Norrbotten County, Stordalen...
CGCGGAACGGCTCGGAGCCGGCTCTGCGCTCGTCGCCGCCGAGGCCGATGCCAATAATCGATGGGTAGTACGACCGCAGTTCGGCGGCTTTGCGGAAGACCCGTTGCGCCTCCTCCACGGTAAAGTGCCGCACGGCGTCAAAGATCCAATAGAGCGAAAGGCCCAGTTCGCGTTCGGCTCGCTCGCGGGCTCGTTCCAACGCTGCAAAGATGGGTTCCAGCGCCCGCGGATCGAAGTTCCGCCACATATAAATCACGCCCACCGAGATGTAGACCTCGGCATGAACCACGCCCTGCTCGGCCAAGTGCTGCATCATGCGCCAGGCGACCAACTCATAGTCTTCAGGATCGATGAGGCGGCGGGTTACGGCCTTGAAGCCTTCGATGAAGCCGGTGAAGTCGTCGAAGGCGTAGTAAGACCGGGCCTCGGCCAGAGTCATGGGGTGGACATCGTGGCGGGAACTCAGCTCGACCAGCGTGGCGGGCAGAATGGTGCCTTCGAGATGCAGATGCAGCTCGGCCTTCGGAAGCCGGCGAATGAAGTCGGAGATAGACGACATGATTTGAGTGTAAGGGCAGCTGTGGGGGGATGTTGATATCAGGGATCGGAATCGAGATTCGGGAATGCGGGCGCGTGACGTCCGGCAGTTCACGATTTGATGATTTGACTTATTTAAGTCGCTTGGAACACAATGACGCATGGAGCAAACCGCCATACGCACATCGATCGACCTTCCGCGGGAGCTGCACCGCCGGCTGCACGAGGCGGCCGCGCGCAAGGGCTGCTCGGCGCGCAAGCTGATTCTGGCCGGCATCGAACAGGCCATCGGCGAACCGGAGTTGTCCCGTCCCGCACGGCGGCTCACCCTTGACGAGTCACTCGTTCCACCGGCTGGACGCCGCATTGATTTCACGAATGAAGAGCTCTATGACCTTATTGAGTTTCCCTGATGTGAACGTTTGGCTTGCCTTGGTTTCTCACGAGCACGTTCACAGCGCAAGCGCTCGCCGTTGGTGGAACTCATCGAGCGGCCAAATCGCATTCTGCCGCCTTTCGCAGCTCGGCTTGCTTCGCCTGCTTACCACAGCGGCGGTCATGAACGGCAAACCGCTTTCATTCGACGAGGCTTGGCGTGTCTACGACAGCCTGCTTGTGGACGAGCGCGTTGTCTTCTCACCGGAACATTCCCGGGCCGACAGGTTCTTTCGAACAAATACGACTGGCCCGGCGAGCGCCCCAAAGGTGTGGGCCGATGCCTGGCTGCTGGCCGTTGCAGAAGCGGCAGGCGGCGTGCTGGTTACATTCGACAAGGCGCTTGCGGCACGGGGAGCGCATTGCCTGCTGCCGAAGAGAGGCTGAGGAGGAGGTCTTCCATCTTGGACACTCTTTTAGTTGAGTGCCGAAGGGCGCTGGATGGATTGGGGTACGTGGTATCCCACATCTGCCGCAAAAAACGCGGCAGATATTGGGCCCCGCAACTCGGCCTTGGGCCGGCGGCGGAAGAAATCGGCGATGGCGGTGTCGTTGGCGCTCATGGTTCCCGAAGATACGGAGAATCAAAATGCTGGTCGATGAGTTGAATCTGTTGGGCGGCGCATACATCCGAGAAATCACGCGCGTTATATGTCAACAGACCGCCGATCTGGTTTGCCGGGTCTGCGAGAACCGCTCGAATGACTCTGTCTGCCAGACTCAGCGACCGTGGACCTTCCGCGTAAATCTCCAGGTAGTCTTGGAGCGCCTGGTCTCGATACGCCTCATCGTTCAATAGAATCAATTGGTCGTTGCGCTCAAGAATGTTCCAGTCAGTACTGAGTTGTTGCAAGGCCGACTTACGGCGTGCCTGTCGCGTGTTCAAAGACTCGTAGAGTATGGGCCATGGAGCCAAAAGCACATGACGAAGCGATTCGGGCGCAAAGAGCGAATCGAACCGTGCAGCGGCATGCTCATGGTGTGAGTCCCTTGAATCATAAAGTGCGATCAGAAAACCGGCGTCCGCGCAAATCGTGGCCATCAGACTTCATCTACCGCACTTGCGTTCCTCACCGCGAACCCCGTCCAGGGAGATGCCTTCCGGCTCCCGAGGATAAACCTTCCGCCGTCCTTCATTGATATGAGGTAAACGCGCGGCCTTAACCGAAGGCGCAGTACCTGCTTTATTTCGGCGGCGATCTCGTCGCGCGTACGAGTACTCGTGAACGTAGCCAAGCCAATGCCACACTCACTGGCGTCATTTGCGTCGAGCCACTCATACAATTCCCTGTGGTTAGCACCAAGTCCGAAATCGAACGAAACCCAATAACGAGAGCCTGTTCCCTTCCGATTGCCGTTTGTCTTCGATGTGGTCGCCATCTCAAGTTCCTTGCAATGAGTATATGCCTTCTTCCGTTTTCAAATCGATGGCTATTTCGTCTTGGCGAACTCCGACCGGTGGCGGCTGTAGAAGAAGTAAATGACCAGGCCGATGGCCAGCCAGGAGAAGAAACGGATCCATGTAATGACTTCAAGCCCCATCATGAGCACGATGCAAAAGACGATGCTCAAGATCGGAAAGACCGGACCCAGCGGAGTGCGGAAGCCGCGGTAACGGTTCGGGTCGCGATAGCGCAGGATGAGCACACCGATGGAGACCAGGACGAAGGCGAAGAGGGTACCGATGTTGGAGAGATTGGAGACGGTGCCGATATCGAGCAGACCGGCAGGGATGCCCACGACGAAGCCCGCAACCCAGGTGGCTACGGCGGGGGTGCGAAACTGTGCATGGATGCGGCAGAAGATGGCCGGCAGCAGGCCGTCGCGGGACATGGCGAACCAGACGCGCGCCTGGCCAAGCTGGAAGACCAGGATGGAAGAGACCATTCCGAGGATGGCGCCGATGAGGACAAAGAGCCGGACCCAGACCAGCATTCCGCCGCCGGGCAGCAGGGAGAGCCTCTTGAGCGCGTTGACCACCGGCGCCGCGTCGCCCATGACCGACTGCCAGGGCACAATGCCGCTGAGCACAATGGCCACCGCTCCGTAGAGCACGGTACAGGCCAGCAGCGTGGCCAGTATGCCGATGGGTAGATCGCGCTGCGGATTCTTGCACTCCTCGGCCGCGGTGGAGACCGAATCGAAGCCGATGTAGGTGAAGAAGATGATCGATCCGCCGGTGAGCACTCCAGTCCAGCCGTTGGGCATGAACGGATGCCAGTAGTGCGGCTTGATAAAGCTGGCGGCGGCAAAGACGAAGACCAGGATGGCGGCGATCTTGACCAGCACCATGATGTTGTTGGCGCGGGCCGACTCCTGGATGCCGCGGACCAGGACCACCGTCAGGATCATGACCACCAGGAAGGCGGGAATGTTGAAGCCGAAGTGCCAGCCGGACTGGTAGAGGTCGTTGCCCGCCAGATCCTGCAGGCCGGTGGGCAGATAGGCCGGGGAGATCCACATCAGCGGAGGGTGGAGGCCGAACCAGTCCAGCAGGTCGACGATATGGGCGGCGAAACCGACGCTGACACTCATGTTGCTGAAGGCATATTCGAGGATCAGATCCCAGCCGATGATCCAGGCCGTGAGTTCGCCCATCGTGGCATAGGTATAGGTATAGGCCGAGCCGGCGATGGGGATCATGGAGGCCAGTTCGGCGTAGCAAAGTCCGGTGAAGACACAGACGATTGCCACCAGCACCAATGAAAGCGCCAGCGCCGGTCCGGCCCCAGGCCGCCCCGCGAGGGCCGTATGGTGGATGAGGTAGTGCAGAAGTGGCGTATCCCGGATATTCGGCACATCGAACTTCTGGCCGGCCATGGCGGTGCCGATGACCGTGAAGATGCCCGAGCCGATGACGGCCCCGATGCCGAGCGCGGTAAGCGACCAGGGCCCAAGGGTCTTTTTCAGGGAGTGCTCGGGTTCTTCCGAGTCCCGGATCAGCTTATCGATCGACTTGCGAGCGAGCAGTTGGCTGGCCAGTGCACTTCTCCTCATCCCGAAGGTTGCGGGGCCCTGTCAGTTGCGGACGCTTCCCCGACGCAATATGCCTCTGCCAAAGTCTAGCTGGTGAGGTTTTCCCGTGGGAACTCCCCAAGCAGTTGTTTGGGCCAATTGAGGTTCGAATCCCGACCGGCCGGCCCCCTGAGTGCATGAAGGACTATGGCCAATCGGAGAATCGGAGGGAAGGAAGGCTGCGGTTCCAGACCGGACGGGCCTTGGCAGGCCGGACCGGAACCGTGTTCAGAACTGGGAACAACGCTTACCTCTTGGACACTCCGCGGGCCAACTTTTTGAGCTTCTTCTTGTTTTCGCCGCGCGGTCCGGTCCGCTTCGCCTTGGGGGCGGCCTTTTTGCGGGCGATGCGCTTTACCTTCTTGCGTTCCAGCTTATCTTCAATCTTGGTGGTGTCGGCCACGTGTAACCTCTTTCGTTGCAATCTCTTCAGGGTTTCCCGTAAATCGGGCAGATGTGAGTTCTATGTTAACAGGGAATTCCATTGGGCGAAAGCGGCTTGCGCGCGCTTGATGCGGGCCATCCCCCGCGTTCTAGAGCATTTTCACCTCAAGTGTTAACACGTCGGCTGTGCCCCATCCATTGTGCGTCCTTTGCACAATGGGTGGGCGGGCTATGATGTCCATCTCGACGGCAAAGAGCTAACCCGAATGCGCCCTAACTATCATTGCGGATCGGCATCCCAACTGTTTCCAGCGTACAATGAAGTTAGACCAAGATGTGACCAGCCTGCTCGGCTCCGGCCGTCCTACCGCTTCTGACGAGCTTCGCACCGCACGCAACATCACCTTGTTGACCGGAGTTCGTCATGCGTTCCGACAAAATACACCGCGCACTTGCGCAGGGAATGAACCGTTTTGAAGTCTGCCAGCTTGTCTCGAAGGGCGTAAAAGCCACCCACAAGACCGGCGGCCGCTTCGAGGATTCAATTAACGATGTGCTGCAATATTTAGGCACTCACGACACGCCCATGGAATCTCTTCACCCGGCGATCCCGCAAGTGAGCGTCAAGAGCCTCAAACCGGCTGCCTAGCCAATCGAAAGTCAGCAGTCAATCGTCAGTTGGAGTCCAGAACCCTGTCGGCCCGATGGCCGCCAAAAGCATGGATCGTTCTCGTCCCCGCAAGAACTCCGCCGCCGTGCAATGTGCCCCGCGGAATGAGATATTCCTCTCCGGCGTTCACTCGAATCCGCTCTCCATTGATGATCAAGGTGTAGCAGCCCTGCACGACGAGCATGTATTCGTCATAATCGTGGACATGGGCTGCCGATGCCGCAGTATCACGGCAGATCCAAAACGCCATCTGGCTCCCGTCTCCACCGTCGAAGACATATCCCTCGACACCGGGAGTCGCTTGATCGGTCCCCGCGATCCTGTTTGCCGGACGTTTCATGAAATCCGGGAAATCATTCATGGCTACAAAAATCCTTTCGCGTCCACCCAAACGCAAGAGGGGGACGGCAGCTTTGCCGTCCCCCTCTTTTGCTATTCCCGACAGGTTGCTCGAGATTAACTCTTAGACAACCTGAACGTTCTCAGCCTGCCAGCCCTTGGGGCCCTTGGTCACGTTGAACTGGACGCGTTGGCCTTCCTGAAGCGAACGGAAGCCGTTCGACTGAATGGCGGTGTGATGAACGAAGACGTCTTCGCCGTTTTCGCGGCTCAGAAATCCAAAACCCTTGGCGTCGTTAAACCACTTGACTGTTCCCTGTTCCATTGTGTGTTACTCCTTCGATACTGATTTACCGCGAACGCAATGTGGAAGTTTGCGAGTAGGCGGTAACCGGAACAGGCAAAAACTTCAGATCGAATTCTACGATTGGATAGAGTGTAGCACGGATTGGCAAGCGCGGCGCCGGTTATTGTTGCTCATTCGAAGAGTGTGGCTCAGATTTACCGTTCTGGGCCAGCCTTTCACCCACCGCGCCAAGCGCTCAATGACTTTGAAAAGGGCTGCGCAGGCGTATTCAGAAAAGGCTCTTGAGAGGCGGCCGATCCTTCCTGTCCAACACAGGATGACTGACAACGTGTGCAATTCTGACCCCTCCGCGCACCAGCCCGCTGCTTAAAATTCAGCGGTGAGGAGCCCTATGATAGAAATCGAAACACTCACACGCCGCTTCGGCGCGCGCTTGTATCCTCAACTGGGAGTGTAAAGCCTATCCCGAAACGGTTGCTTATGCCCCGGCAAATATCATGAGACGTGAGAAGACTCAGAACAAGTGACGTAGATGGCGGTGAAATAGAGGGATGACGACACCTGATCCGAATCACGCGGTGGAGAAACCTGCCGCAGACACGAACCGCGGCGCCGCTGGCCCCGTAAAGCCCCTGCCGCCCGCCGATGCATCTCCCCTTCCCGTAAAAGCAAAGGATCATAACATCCGCGTTTCCCCCGCTGTTCTGGATGCGGCGGGAAAGGAAGGCGATGCACTGCTTGCGTCCCTGCGCACGACTCCCGATGGCCTGACTCAAGCCGAGGCCGAACAGCGAGCGCGCACGTCGGGTCCGAATGAGGTTGCGCAAGAACGCAAGCGCGGCTGGCTTCTCCGCCTCTTGATCATCCTCCGCAACCCGCTGGTGATTCTGCTGACAGCACTGTCAACCATCTCCTATGTCACCGGCGATGCGCGCGCGGGAACCGTGATGGCATGCATGGTTGTGCTCAGCGTTGCTCTGCGATTCGTGCAGGAGGCCCGTGCGGACGCGGCGGCGGCAAAGCTCAAAGCCATGATCCACGTGACTGCCACAGTGATTCGGGATGGCAAGGCGAGTGAGATTCCGCTGCGCGACCTGGTCCCTGGAGATGTCATCAAGCTGTCGGCAGGCGACATGATTCCGGGCGATGTGCGGGTTATCTCGGCGAAAGATTTATTCGTGAGCCAGGGCACGCTCACCGGCGAGTCGTTTCCTATTGAGAAGTTCCACGATGCCGAGCCTGCGGCTTCACAGTCGCCGACGGAGCTCAAGAATACATGCTTCATGGGTACCAGCGTGCAAAGCGGCACAGCCACCGCGGTCGTGGTGGTGACGGGGGCCCGCACCTATCTTGGCAGCATGGCCGGCTCCATCACGGCGGAGCCGCCGCCGACCAGTTTCGACCGGGGCCTCAGCCGCTTCACATGGCTCATGATTCAGCTCATGGCGGTCATGGTGCCTCTGGTCTTCTTCATCAACGGGTTCACCAAGCACGATTGGAAGAGCGCGTTCTTCTTCGCGATGGCGGTTGCCGTGGGCCTGACGCCGGAGATGCTGCCCATGATCGTCTCCGTATGCCTGGCAAAGGGCGCGATCGCCATGAGCCGCAAGAAGGTGATCGTCAAACGGCTCAACGCCATCCAGAACTTTGGCGGAATGGACGTGCTATGCACCGATAAGACCGGGACACTGACGGAAGATCGCGTCGTCCTGCAGCGGCACTGCAACGTTGCGGGGCGGGAAACCGAAGACGTGCTGCTGGACGGCTACCTTATCAGCTACTTTCAAACCGGCCTCAAAAACCTGCTGGACACAGCGATTCTGAATAGCTCTGACTTTCATCAGAAACCCCTGGTTGAGAAGTACAAAAAGCTGGACGAGATCCCCTTCGACTTCACCCGGCGCATGATGTCGGTGCTGGTTGAGAATCCTGAAGGCCAGGCAATCCTTCTGACCAAAGGCGCGCCGGAAGAGGTCTTCCATCAATGCTCTCAATTCGAACTGGACGGCAAGTTGTCCCCGATGGACCCTGGCCTGATGAAAGGGTTGAAGGACGAGTATGCGAGCCTGAGCGCCGACGGTTTCCGCGTGCTGGCGGTGGCAACCAAGGAACTCAAGGGAAAGCAGGCCTGCTCAAAAGAAGATGAACTCGATCTTGTGCTGCGAGGGTATGTCGCCTTTCTCGACCCTCCAAAACCCACCGCCGCGACCGCAATCGAAGCACTCAACAAGCATGGTGTGGGAGTGAAGATTCTCACCGGCGACAACGATCTGATCAGCCGCAAGGTATGCAAGGACGTGGGCCTGTTGCCCGATCCAATGCTGCTGGGCGATGACGTGGAGAAAATGACCGACCCGGAGCTGGCCGATGCGGCGGAAAAGACGACGCTTTTCGCCCGCCTCTCTCCCGCGCACAAGCAGCGCATCGTGCGTATGCTGCGGGCCAAGGGACACGTGGTCGGATTCATGGGAGACGGAATCAACGACGCTCCCGCATTGCGTGCCGCGGACATCGGCATCTCTGTGGACACGGGCGCGGACATCGCCAAGGAATCGGCGGATCTGATCCTGCTGGAGAAGGACCTCATGGTTCTGCAAGGCGGCGTGATCGAAGGGCGAAAGGTCTTCGCCAACATCATCAAGTACATCCGGATGGGAGCTAGCTCTAACTTCGGAAACATGTTCAGCGTGCTGGGAGCCAGCGCTTTTCTCCCGTTCATCCCCATGGCTCCGATTCAAATCCTCAGCAACAACATGCTCTACGACTTCTCTCAAGTACCCATCCCTACCGACTTGGTGGACGAAGAGCAGGTTGCGCGTCCGCGCCCGTGGAATATCGCAGAGATCAGGCGATTCATTCTTTGGATCGGCCCCATCAGTTCGATCTTCGACTATACGACCTTCTTTGTGATGCTTTATCTCTTCAAGTGCTGGGCCCCAGCCCGCGCTCCACTCTTCCAGACGGGCTGGTTCGTTGAGTCCTTGATGACGCAGACACTCATCATCCACATCATTCGCACCAACAAAATCCCCTTCTTTCAGAGCCGCGCGAGTTGGCCGCTTATGCTCACGACTCTGGCCATCATGGCCTTCGGAGCGTGGCTGCCGTACTCCCCACTCGCCTCTTCGCTGGGCCTTGTACACCTGCCGCGCCTGTACTGGCCGATCCTGTTGGCCACCCTTTTTGCCTATGCGGGCCTTACGCAATCCGTCAAGGTCTGGCTGCTGCGGATGAAATGGATCTAGGGAACCTCTGAATAAGTCGACGATTTGAAAGGGCACGACTTTAGTCGTGCCGCAAATGCAACGAAAAGAATGCAGGCTTTAGCCCCCGAGGGAACGAACGGCTAGAAATGGGACTTAATCAGAGCTTCCCTAGACAGGCGTCCGTTGTTTTGTTTGTTCTAACCGGATGGTTGGGATTCGAGGGCCAGAGCTGGAACAAGATGGTGCTTCCTGGTTCCCAGCGCTTCCTCGGTCGGAAAGGAGTCAAAAATGCCTGTAGGCAATAAGGAACAACATCATACCGATCGCATTGGCTGGCTGCGCGCCGCGGTTCTGGGCGCGAACGACGGCATCCTGTCAACTTCAAGTCTCGTGCTTGGTGTTGCAGCCGCGCATGCGACACACCGTAATCTGTTGGTTGCAGGAATGGCCGGCCTGGTGGCTGGGGCTATGTCGATGGCCGCCGGTGAGTATGTATCTGTCCATTCGCAGGAAGACACCGAAAATGCTGACCTGGATATTGAGCGCGCGGAGCTGAAAACAGACAATAAAGGCGAACACAAGGAATTGACGGCAATTTACGTGGCTCGCGGACTCGACCCTACTTTGGCAAAACAGGTTGCCCAGCAACTGATGGCCCATAACGCGCTGGGCGCACATGCCCGCGATGAACTGGGCATCTCGAAGAAGCTCCGTCCGCGCCCTGTTCAGGCTGCGTTGTCATCGGCCGGAAGCTTCGCACTCGGCGCATTGATGCCGCTCTTGGTTACGGCCATAGCACCGGCAGAGGGATTGATCGCCCTTGTAGCTGTATCTTCACTGGCGTTGCTCGCACTGCTGGGCGGACTGGCTGCACGCGCAGGTGGAGCGGGAGTGATGGTTGGCGCAATGCGCGTAACGTTCTGGGGTGGATTGGCCATGGCGATCACCGCTGGCATTGGATGGCTATTTGGAGCAGTTGTGTAAGCCGTGCGAATCGGAAGCCGCCAACCGGGAATGGGAGAGCATGGATGCCGAACTGGAGATGGGCAACTCCGGCTCTCACTTCTCATGGGCCTCAGTTGAAAAGATCTGGGCAGGCGCCGGTTGGAGTGAGTTCTTCGATTTGCTGAATGGGGATTTGCAGTGAGCTGCTCGTGTAGTTCGCCCTTGACATCCTATCGGGCAGTGGCGTCAAAATGTTCTGGAATAGCATCCAAAGGAGACCGAAATCATGAAACTTCGCAGCGCACTGGTTCTCACGATCCTGGCGGCAGGCATGGCGTTGTCCGCATTTGCTTCGGACATCAACGGACAATGGACGGCAACCTTCGACACGCAGATTGGCGAGCAGCATTACACCTACACATTGAAAGCCGATGGCGAGAAGCTTACAGGAACCGCCAAGAACGACCGCGGATCGACCGAGATCACACAGGGGACGATCAAGGGCGACGATGTTTCATTTGTCGAAAACCTTGACTTCAACGGCAATCACCTCGTGATTACCTACACCGGCAAGATCTCCGGCGACGAGCTCAAGCTGACTCGCAAGGTGGGAGACTTCGCGACAGAGGAACTGGTCGCAAAACGGGTGAAGTAAGAATCGCGGACGGTTCGGAGATCGGTGCTCCATCGCGAGAGCTGGTACGGGTTCCAGGCCTGAAAACTGAGGCCTGAGGCATTCAAGCTGCCCCCACCGGCCCCCTGTAAAATGAAGCCATGAGCCACGAAGGCATTCGCATTGTCGACAAGGATCGTGCCGTGCGCGAGACCGAAGCTGACCGTCCGCTTCCCCGCATCGCCGTCACCCCGGAAAAGGTCCGCGTGCTGCTCTCGGAGGGCAAGGGCCTTGAAATCGACTGGGCCGACGGCCATCGCAGCGCCTGGAGCTTTGCCTGGCTGCGCGAAGCCTGCCCCTGCGCCACCTGCATCGACGAGCGCACTCAGCAAGGCCGAAAGCCCGGCCAGCCCAAAGCCCGGCCGGCCTCCGTTCTGCCCATGTACACCCCGCCGCCCAAGCCCGCCAGCGCCCATGCGGTCGGACGCTACGCCCTCCAGTTCAACTGGCAAGACGGCCACACCGCCGGCATCTACTCGTGGGAGTATCTGCGCCGTGTCTGCCAGTGCAGGGAATGCACCTTTGCCGCGGAAGAGACCACGGGCACACCGAATTGATCAGGACGACATAGAGAATTGCGCTTAGCAACAGGGCGTTGAGCACTTGACGCGCGAGGCGCTACGCGCTACAGTGTGAACATGATTCAGTCGTTTCGGCACGCGGGGCTGGAGAAGTTTTACCTGACTGGCAGCAAGGCGGGCATCCAGCCTGCCCATGAAACCAAGCTGCGCAGGCAGCTCACGCTGCTGAATACGGCCAAGAGCGCGAATCGCATGAACGTCCCCGGCTGGGATTTGCATCCGCTTAAGGGCAAGCTCGCGGACCATTGGTCGATTAAGGGCAATGGGAACTGGCGCATGACATTTGCGTTTGAAGATGAGAATGCGATCCTGGTCGATTATCAGGATTACCACTGACCGGTGAGGAGAATGAGTATGGCGATGACGATGTACAACCCCGCTCATCCGGGCGAGATTCTCCGGGAATATCTCGGCGATATGCAGGTTGCTTTGGCGGCAAAGAAGCTGCGCGTGGCGCGGTCAACGCTTTCGCGTCTGCTGAACGGACGGGCATCGTTCACGGCGGCGATGGCGCTCCGGCTGGCCGATGCATTCGGCACTGAGCCCGGCGTGTGGCTCGACTTGCAGCAGCAGTACGATTTGTGGCACGCGGCCAAGCGCAAGCGGCCCAAGGTGGAGAAGTTTTTCAAGGCGGCGTAGCATTTCCCAGGCATTCGAATCGAGACTTGGGGCGACTGGCACTGCGGAAATTGGGAAAGTTGGCTACACTGGTTCTCACGTTCCGGATCGTGAGGTTCCCGTGAGCAAGATTGCCAATTCCGCCCTGCTTTTTGCATTTCTTGTTTCTTTCGTTGCTCCGCATGCCTATGCCGATTTAGCTGCCATTCATGCCAATGCGCTTCCACAGGAGACAGCCATTCTGTCTGCACTGGACGACGCACAGCAGCTTGAACCTTACAGCCATGCCTGGACCAGCAGTTGGAAATATCCCGTCGCCAAAGAAGATGTGGCCGCACGGCTTAGCAAAGACCTGGGCTTTCTGACTCTGGCGGTGAAGAACCATCCTGACAATGCCGAACTGCTGTTGCTGACAGGCCTGGTGGCACACGATGCCTACAACCTGGACGTGCCTGGAAGTTATGACACGGCAATGAGTGTGTTGGGACGGGCTCAGAAGCTTGCTCCGGCCGATGTACGCGGTCCCTGGTTTCGCGCCTCCCTGCTTTGCCAAACATTACGGCCAAAAGCGGGCGCCGATGAGTTCTTGGCTCTTGAGGGAAGCCACGCCTGGGACCGGCTTCCATGGGGGTTCTGGGATGACTACATGGAGTGCGCCTCGATCACAAGCATGCCTGCGCACGTGTTGCGCGCCGCGGATCACCTGTCCCAACTGCATGCGCCGACAGCAGAGATGCGCAACTCTCTCACGGAGATTGCGCGCAAACGTTTCGACCCCTTCGATCCGAAGAAGACCTACACTCCCAAGGAGGTTTGGCAGGGAGCGGACGCGGAAGGGATCTCAGAGTTTACAAGCACGACCTGCGGGGTGCGCCTTCGCGCGCGCGGCGACTGGACCATCAACCAATTAGCGCTAACCAACGGATCGTGCGTGGCCTATTTCAGCACCGGACCTTACAAGGCCACGACTCGGGATCTGCATCCCAGTGTCTTGCTCCTCGTAAAGCAGCCCGAGGGAAATGAAACGCTGCAAGAGTTCTCAAAGAAATTCCTGACGAAAGGCGCCTTTGAGCCCTTCACCGCCTCCCGATGCCCCGCAGACGCTTGTATCGCAATGAAAGGAATGCAACCGGGCATGTACGGAATGGACGGAGACGGGCACGGGCGTATTTTGATGTTTGAGCGGGATCAGCCAGCGTTTCCGGGGTTGATCTTCGAGTCCCCATTGGAGGTGCCCAAGCCGGACAAGGCAGGAGGCACACAGGTGTATCGCCCCAGCCAAATTCAGGAACGCATTCCCGGCAAGCTCTACTATCTCGTTCTGTTGGATACGGCAGCCTCCATTGAGGAGCCCGCCATGAAGGACTTCGATTTCTTTCTGCAGAATCTAACCGTGGAGTAACTCAGAGGTCAGGCCCTGGCCGTCAATACAAGTTCCACCGCCTCGACCGCGTTCCCAGCCACCCTCATCAACTCCCGGTTCTTCTGTTTCAAGAACCCCGCCGCGACCGCCGTATCCAAAAGCGCCAACAGCCCATCCCAATATCCCGCCGTGTTGATCAGGATGCAGGGCTAGGTGTGCAGCCGCAACTGCGCCCAGGTCACCGTCTCCAGCAGCTCCTCCAGCGTCCCGTAGCCGCCCGGCAAAATGAGAAAGGCGTCGGCCAGTTCCATCATCCGCGCCTTGCGCTGGTGCATGGTTTGGACCAGTTCAAGCCGCGTCAGCCGGGAGTGGGCAATCTCTTTTCCTGACAAAACATCCGGCAGCACACCGATCACCTCAGCCCCGCCGGCCAGCGCCGCATCCGCCACCGCGCCCATCAGCCCGGCGATAGCTCCGCCATAAACCAGTCCCAACCCCGCCGCGGCAATCGCCTCGCCCAGCGCCACCGCATCGGCGCGAAATGCAGGATTGGTTCCATCGGCCGATCCACAGTAAACGGCCACACGGCGAGCAGGCTTGCTGGAAGATGTCATGATGCTTTCAGAATAACGCTCTGCCGCTCGCGCCTATTGCTGCTCAAGGTATTCCGCCGGCGAAAGAATCGCAATTCCGCGAAACGGATTCAGCGTCAGCAGGTCCTGGTCGCCGGTGACGATGGCGTCCGCTCGCCCATGCACGGCCACTTCAAGAAACTTGTCGTCGCGCGGGTCGCGGCAGGCGCGGATTCTGGCTGGGTCCGGGATGTGCTCAGCAAGTCCCCAGACCTGAGCGAGAAAGCTCTCGACTTCTTCTGGACGGAGGTACGGAGCAAACTTTGCACGCTTGAGTACGTTCTGCAACTCCGTCCATGTAGCCGTTGAAAGGAGGGTTTCGGCCTCAACCCATGCTTTGTCCACTGCCATTCCCGGAACCGAGGCGACTCGGAGAGCCCGACTGACATATACATTGGTGTCGATAACGATCCGCAGGCTCATCCTTCATCGGCCAGGAGGTGCTCAAGCAGTTCGTCAGTCATTCCCTGCGACTCCGCATAGCGTCCCATCTCATCTGACAAGCGGATGAGTTCCTGGACCCGAAGCTTGTGAATTCTCTCGTATTCCTCCGCAGAAACCAGCACAGCTACGTCCCGCTCGTGACGCTGAATGCGAACCGGTTCTCGCTGTGCGGCATCGATCATGGCGGCAAAGTTCTGTTTAGCTTGGGTTGCAGACATCGTTGGCATAGGATCAGCCTACATCAAAATGTACAAATTGTCTATTTTGGACAAAATGTACATTGTGTATACTCTCTCATATCGGTCGGTTTGCACGCTTGTGGCATCGATCCTTTAGTCCGCACCCCTCCTCGCATAGCCCCAAACAGTACACTAGACAAAGGAACCTTCCCGCCTGGACGCGCATCTTGCAGCCGCAGCTCTCCAACCTGAATCCCGAACAGCGCGCCGCCGTCGAGGCCACGGAAGGACCCCTGCTCATCCTCGCCGGGGCCGGCTCCGGCAAAACACGCGTCATCACCAGCCGCATCGCCTGGCTCATCCGCGAAAAGGGCGTCGCCCCCGACTCCATCCTCGCCGTCACGTTTACGAACAAGGCTGCCAGCGAGATGGGCGAACGCGTCAATCGCCTGCTCGGTCACACTTCATTGGCCAAGCCGCTCATCGCCACCTTCCACTCCCTCTGCGTCCGCCTGTTGAGGCGCGACATCGAGGCCCTGAAAGTCGGCGGCGAAGGCCTCACGCGCTCCTTTGCCATCTACGACGAGAACGACCAGCAGGCCATCGTCAAGCAGATCATGCGACGGATGGGCCTGGACACCAAGCAACTGACACCGCGAACGGTTTTAGGCCGCATCTCCTGGGCCAAGAACCACATGGTCGATCCGCAAGAGTATTACCTTGCCTCGAAAGATCCGAACAGCGAGCGCATCGCCCACATCTACCAGGGCTACAAGGCCGAACTGCGCAAGAACAACGCCCTCGACTTCGACGATCTGCTGCTTGAAGCCGTGCGCCTTCTCAAGGTCTCAAGCGAAGCGAGAGAGCGTTACCAGCGACGCTACCGCTATCTCCTCGTCGACGAATATCAGGACACCAATCGCCCCCAATACGAGCTCATGAAGCTGCTCGCCGGCGAGGCCAAAAACGTCTGCGCAGTCGGCGACGAGGATCAGAGCATCTATTCCTGGAGAGGCGCCGACATCCGTAATATTCTCGAGTTTGAGAAGGACTTCCCCAACGCCCGCATCGTCAGGCTGGAGCAGAACTACCGATCTACGCAGATCATTCTTGAGGCCGCCGGAGCTGTTGTCGCGAACAACCTGCGCCGCAAAGGCAAGAAGTTGTGGACCGACCGCCAGGGTGGAAGCCTGATCGGTTATTACGAGGCGCCAGACGGAGAAAACGAAGCCCTGTTCATTGCCGACCGGATCCAAAAGTTTCTCCGCGAGGCCGACGCCACAGAGCAGGCGAGCGAAGCTCACTGCGCCGTCCTTTACCGCACCAACTCCCAGTCCCGCCTGGTCGAGGAAGCCCTCCGCCGCTACAACATCCGTTACACCATGGTCGGCGGCTTCAGCTTTTACGAGCGCGCCGAGATCAAGGACCTGCTTGGCTACCTGCGCCTGGTCCGCAACCCGCACGACTCCATGGCCCTGCAGCGCGTGATCAACACCCCGGTTCGCGGCATCGGCAAAACCACGATGGAGACTCTGGAACGCCTCGCGCTTGAAACTGGCGCCTCCACCTGGGACGCCATTGGCGCCGCTCTCTTGAATCGCCTCATTCCCAACCGCGCACTGGTGGCCATTGAGTCCTTCCGCCAACTGATCCTCGACGCCCAGGCCATGATGGATCCCGACTTCGCCGGCAAGCTCTCCGCCGACGTAGCCGCCAGCGCGGAATCCGCGGATCATGACACTGGCTTCGAATTTGGCGCCGGCTCCGCAGATTCAGACAGTGCGGAATCAGCTACCGGCTTCGATTTCGGCGGCAGCAGCGATCAGCCGCAGCTCCAGCTCCTCGACGCAAGCAGCTATTCTCCCTTTGTTGCCCAGTCCAAGCGACCTTTTCTCACAATGCCCAAACAGACAAAAGAACGGGTGCCCCCGGCCTCGCCTTCCGCGACGGAGAGACCTGGGAATCCAACCCCGCCCGATCCCGATTTTGAATCGGACCCGGCAGAAGTCGCGGCAGACGAGCAAGGGCGCGGGTCCGCCTTTCGCACTCCAGGCGACGCCGCCACATTGCCCGAGCTGATTCGTTTCATCATTGACCGCACCGGCTACATCAAGGCTCTTGAAACCGAAGGCTCCCCTGAAGCTTTCAGCCGCATTGAAAACCTCAAGGAGCTGGCCAACGCCGCGCACGACGCCGAAGCCCGCGGCGAAACCCTGGCCGAATTCCTCGACCACGCGGCTCTGGCTTCCGATACGGACCAGTTCGACCCCGAAGCGCGCGTCACCCTCATGACCCTCCACGCCGCCAAGGGTCTGGAGTTCCCTCTTGTCTTCCTTGCCGGCCTTGAGGAGGGCCTCTTCCCACACTCGCGCACCCTCAACAACCCCGAGGAACTTGAAGAAGAGCGCCGTCTCTGCTACGTGGGCATGACCCGCGCTATGAACGCGCTCATCCTCACCCGCGCCCATTATCGCCGCCGCTACGGCAACGACGCCCCGGAGATGAGCATCGCCTCCCGGTTTCTCGAAGAAGTCCCCACCCAACTCGTCGAGAACCTCGGTGGCCGCTCTGCCGCATGGTCCACACCCGGCTACCCCAACACCTACAGCGGCGCCGCAAGAT
>Ga0255349_1000540_pt1 | contig 16939 bp, 14 predicted proteins | sample CBST25v15metaG_FD_189947 | JGI IMG/M metagenome (GOLD analysis project Ga0255349, IMG submission 189947) | Peat soil microbial communities from Stordalen Mire, Sweden - C.B.S.T-25.v15 | ecosystem: Environmental > Terrestrial > Soil > Wetlands > Peat | place: Sweden: Norrbotten County, Stordalen...
GAATCGCTGCCATAAGATTTTGATCCCGCCAGTCCCTGCTTCCACAACTGTGAGTTGTAGCTCAGGCGCACAGCCGCACCACAACTTCGACTCTGCGCCAGCAACAAGGCAAAGGAATAGGAAAGATTGCCCGAGAGCAGGTCAACCCTTTCACCGCCATGTCCCCAGTACGTCCCGTTGCTGCGAGCGCCCACGCGACGAATATCTCCGCCTTCACCCGACGTTGTTTGACCATGAGCATCACCGCCAGAAAACAGCAAATAGGGTGAAATTTTAACGACCGCAGCCGCACCAACCCCTAGCTTTCCAAAGTCACGCCTCGTGATCATCATGGCCCCTTAACTACAGAAATAATTGCTCTACAGTCTGCGAAACTCTGGACCTGGGATATATCCCGCACACGCCTGATGGAGCTTGAGCGCTGACCTGCGCCAATCCAATCCAAGCGCACATCTCTGCTGTCAAAGACAGCACACTACAACGTTGCCTCATCGCAAGACAAAACGTAGATTCAGCTCAGATATGCGAGTTCTGGGAGTATTGGGAGAATTCCACAGATTCAGTTGGACAAGTTGACGTTGCTTAGGCGGTGCGTTTTCATTGCTTTAGGCAGAAGCTACAAGGAGTACGACACCTTGTCAAGCATATTTTGAGAAAAGTAGTAAAGTTTATCGTGGCTTTCAATTACGACGTAATTGTGACTGAGCGCACATCTACTGTCGAGTAGCGCGAGAGGATTTCACCCTCACGCTCTCGCAGAACCGTACTTGAGCCTCTCGACTCATACGGCTCTTACCTCTTACCGCCCAGCCGCAGGTTTTAGTCCCACGCTCCAGTGGAAGAACCGTTCCTGTAGTGTGCCATCTGTCCTCTGCAACGGCGCTTTCAGCCACCGCTCCACATACAGTTGAACCCGCTTCAAGTCCGTATGATCCCGCACCGCCTTCATCATCAACCTGTGATTCAGGCTTCCGAAGAAGTCCTGGATATCCAGATCGATGACCCAGTTCATGTCTAGGCATCGCTGCCGTGCTTTGCCCACTGCGTCCAACCCCGGCTTACCAGGTCGATAGCCGTAGGAGTCCGCATGGAACCTCGGTTCCACAAACGGCCCCATAACCATTTTCGTCACCATTTGCGCAATGCGATCCGACACCGTAGGTATCCCCAGAGGACGCATCTTCCCATTCCCCTTGGGTATCTCTACCAATCGCACCGGCGAAGGGAAATAACTCCCAGACGACATCCGGTTCCAGACCTTGTACAGGTTTCCCTTGAGGCCTTCCTCGAACATCGTCAGAGATTTTCCATCCACCCCGGTCGCGCCACGGTTGGCTCTCACCAACCACCACGCCGCCATGACAAGTTGTTTGGAAAGACAATACGGCTTCGCCTCAGGCCTGGACTCCTCCCCTTGCAGGTTGATCCATTTCCGAGGCCGGACGGTTCGGCCCCTTCGCTCCACCCGCATTACCGGGTTTCGTCACTACTACAGGCCGATCCGCCCCTTCGCTCCACCTCGGGACTCTGACCCTTACGGGGGCTTCCCCTGTGGGTCTCTCCCTTGGCATCGCAGCGCCAGGTTCCCGTGTTCCGCTGAAAGCCTGTTCCAGGCTCGCGCCGCTTATCTGCCGGTCACCGTCCGCCCGTAAACAGGCTCCTGCCGGACTTGTTCCCAGGCTGCCAAATAGGCCCGGTTTCGATGACGGTTGTGTGCCTTTCGACAGAACATCTGCGGTTCACTCTCGTTCGTCTTCCTGGAACTTACCCGACAAGTTCTACTCGCTTTTTCCCGGTCTATTCAACACCTGGGAGCTTATCCCCACGCAGCGCCGGATGGTTTGAGGGCTGATCCTGCAACCCGCACCCGGGGGGCCCGCCTCAATCTTCCATGCAGCAAGGCTGCTGCATTCGGTCTACATTCCTACCTCCTGCTTCTGCCGTCATGGCACACTTTGGCGAGCCACAGGATTTTGCGAGACACAAGCCCCTTCACCGTTTGCGCTACACTAACTCACACGAGATACAGAGATCGAACAAGCCAACGTGCGTAATACATGCAATTGCTAAACATGAAGAGGAGAATAGTCGATGAGCCATGATACCGGGATTGCTAATGCAAAATACTTTGTCCCCATATTTGGCAGTTATTATCATTTTCTCTGTGAGTCAGCACTCGATCTCTATAATATGTTGGCAAAGGAATCTATATTAGAGTCTCTCGCTTGTGAGCTATGGTATCAGGGAAACTATGATGAAATAGTCCAAATGTTCTCATGTTACCCAATTGTGAAGATTCCGACCGTAAAACCATATCTCAAGGATGCCTCAACAATTGGCGCAGACATTAAAACATTGAAACATGTACAACTAAATTCCAGCATCGATTTCTACAAGCTTAAACCGATGGTCAGATTCCTTGATGGCCGTATACCTGTAGTGGAAACACAAAAAGGAATAACCATAATCAAAAGAACTGGAAAGCGGATGTATTTGGAGACCGACGAACTTGAGGCTAAACTGCAAGAATTTCAGATCCCAGTAAGAGTTGTACAAATGGAACTTGAGCCGTTTGCATCTCAGGTAAATATCATGAGAGGTACAAGTATCTTAATAGCCCCGCACGGTGCAGGAACGATGAATCAGGTATTTATGCCAGCCGGAGGGAACATAATTGAGCTTTTTCCGAAAGGATATTCCAATTGGCAAGCTAAGGCCGTGGCAGATGTCTTCGGACATGAACTTATCGAAATTGAATCGGAAGTTCCGGGGGTCTTTGGCCGTGAACCTAGCGCAGAAATTCGTCAATGCATTATAGAGGCTGGATGGCCGGATAGAAGAATAGTGCAAGCGTCACGAAGACGATCAGATGAGCTCGGACGAGTTGTTCGCGATGTCAAGAGTTACTCAATAAATCCTGAGCGAATTATGAGAGCAGTGGAATTTGTACTGTGCCACATAAAATAACATAAGGTGGTTATTCACTTCACTCAGGTAGCCACTACAGGTTGTGTTCGTGTTCTCGCGGTCCGGGACCGTTATCCTAGCAGTGTGCATTACAGGTGGTTGGCAATATATCTTCAAGACGGCATCCTTACAATGCGACGTAGTCCTTTTTTTGCAAGCCATAGTATGCAATCAAGATCATACCCACCCTGTCGCAATTCGCCAATCTGTATAGGTACCGTAGATGTCATTTCTAATAGTTGGAGAACCTGCGCGCGAGCGTGGTCATTATGAAAACTAAAAGAATCCAAAGTGCCAGCATTTGTGCTGTCGTCCCCATGTATCCGACAGAGAATATCTGTGGGGGATAGTATTACATCTGCATAATGAATAAAGTTATCAAATATCTTCCTTCTATAGTCATGATGTTTTTTGGATGCGAGTACAAATTGCTCTTCCCATAGTGCTAGAAACCTGCTAGCGATTAGCGGCCATGCATATTGTTCTTCCACTCTCGCACGCCCAGTCTTCCCCATTAGAATTCCAAGTCCAGGTTGCTTCGCGAATAGCGTTAGTCTGTCAATAAGTTCACCACAGTCGATAGTGGTACGTTGAGCCAAATAGTGTGCCGTGGTTAAGGGAGAAGCAGTTGGCGCCATAATAGATGCCGCCTCGGAAGCCTCGCTCGGCCATATTGTTCGTATCAGAAAGCCCGTGACTCCATCTTCCACCAAGTCGCGATACCCGCTCCAGTTACTAGCAATGATGGGCCTGGAGTGTGCCATGGCTTCCAGAATTGTGAGACCAAATGTTTCCTGAATAGAGTCAGCCGGTGAAACCACCACATCACATGCTGCATACACCGGAGTCTTAAGAAACTCCGGGCAGTTTTCCAAGCAAATGCACTTTTCGCGCAAACCAAGAGCAACAAGTCGCCGTTCAAGATGCAACATATAAGCTCGATCTGAAACTTGCCCTGCTAACACTAGCCATGGATTACATCCATGAGAATCCAGGCATTTTACGGCCTGCAACAATGGATCTAGGTCCGCTTTGTACTCCTCAGTAATCCTACCAAAATATAGAATCACAAAGGCTGTTACAGGAATCTTCAACAAAGAGCGAGCGTGTTCACGATTGAGATCTTGTTGCTTGGGAATCTCAGTTCCAAATGGAATCTTTACGATTCGAGGTGCCCTTATTTGGTTTGCCGCCCCTGGAATTCGTTCAGAGATCCGCTCGACCGCAGTAGCAAAACAGTTCTCCAAGGTTTGTTGCGCTGCATTACTGCTTGCAACGATGACATCGTGGGGTTCTGCCGAGAGCAACAACCAACTATAGCCAAATGAAAGCTCCTTTGTGTAAAGAGAATGCGTGAGAGCACAAATCGGCATACGAGTAGCGTCTAGCTGCGAGCGGAAATCACTAATGCGGGAGAACATCGCAGTGTTGGACAAGAACATGTAACGTTGATCTACAAGAACTTCAGGAAGCATTGCAAGGGAACGCACTTGCACCCGCTCTCCGTGCTGCCGCCTTAGTACGCTTGCATCGGGTGGATGTTGCCGGGAATCGTGCGTCTTGGTCAATGATGGGAAAACCTCGTTACTCCATATGTCCCACTGCAACGCCTGAGATTCCTCAAGAAGGGCATGGGCTAGATGGAGCTCCGCGACGTTTGCGCCAAACATCTCGCCGCGAGCTTCCGTATACTGCGATGTTCCACTAAAACCAAGAGAACCGCATCGGGTCACTGATTAAGCTCCGTTCAGTTGTATGGAATAACCACCAGGTTGTTTAGGTGCAGAAGATTGACCGTTCTTCTGCGTCATAATGCGCGCAATCAACGATTTATACTCGATAACTGACTGTGACACGTCGTAGTCGCGCTGGACTTCCTGATACCGCATGTCGGCTTCCTGAATCCTGGCCTCTTCGGAAAGCAGTGCCGCAAGCTCGCGGACTGAGTGAGCAACAGGTAGGCCGAGAGCCCATGCTAGGATCGTTTTGTTATTCGACTTGTACTTCCATCGGCCAGAGTCAAGGCGGTAATTCAGCACGATATCCGCCTCCAACAAATGTCCGTACACGGTTTCAATGTTCCAGACATAGTTGGTAACCCGCATTGTTCCATAAAACTCAAGGGGCAACCAGTATGGCTTGTCGTAATCGGCAACAACGATCAAGTGATTGATACCGTGTAGTAACAACTCAGGAACAGCGCAGTCCAATGACGGGAAGTTCATACTGTAGCCAAACCACGCCGCAGTACGAGTAGGTCCATTTTCTGAATGACATTTACGCAGTCCGCGAACACTATTCAGATCGACTCGGTCCGGGATACAAAACGTCGGAGTGGCTGTATAGCGCGAAACTATATCTTCTAAAGACTTGGTGGATGTGGTGACAACGTCGCACGCGTCTGCCATAGCGTTGCAGTGGGAACCCCAGTGTAGCAGATCCGGATCGCATAGATCGAGAATTTTCACTCCGTCGAATTTCTCGGCATATTCAAGCCAGTAGGCTTTTTGAAAAATGACTGTCGCATAGCGCTGTCCAATCCGAAACAGCTCGGCTTCTGGCCAATAGTTCAATAAACTCAAGGCTCGGATTCGAGTAGAACCGAAATTCTGCATGGCCTGCATTTGCTCAAATGTAAGGATCCCAACCCGATTAGACTCCATAACGCCTCCGCCAATACCTCGCATCCTATCAATTCAAGCAACGTCCGTCTTGTGCGATGAGGTAACTTCGCCCAATAGGCTCTCCCACGTCCTTGCGAAGCGTTCCCACCCGAAGATCTGCTGCGCGGTGTGCTTGCCTCTCTGGCCGATCACAATCGCACGGTCAGGTTCACATATCAAGCTTTCGATGAGGTCTGCTACATATTCAGGGTCGCGCTCAATCAGGAATCCATTAAAACCATTTTGAATGAATGTATCTGCATCATGATATGGCGTGGTTATGATGCAAGCACCTGAAAGCATGGCCTCAGTCCTTGCCCTTGGCATCGGTGATTCTTTAGTAGGATTAAAATATATGAGCGAATGACCGATCAACTCTCGATACTCATCCCAGCTACCTGGAAAACAATCTACTCCAATCTGGCAGTGAATGATGTCCCGACGTCTTAATGCTGTCTTCACCTCGTCGAGAAAACCACGATCATAATACGAGGGCATTCCTGAAGGCGAAAGCGTTGTCACTACGCGGGGATACTTCGGAAGATCAAACCATTCCATAGGATCCAGACCGTGGATAATTGGTATACCACATTGCCACTGGCGAGCCGCTTGTTGAGAATTGACGATCATGTGATTCTGGCCAAGTATTTGCTGTAGTCGGTCTATCACCCATTGCGGATCGTTGTAAGGGGAGCGACTTTCTGGGCGATATGGCGTCCCATGCATAATTACGATCTTCGGAATATCGTCGATTATTTCGTTCATGTCCCTATAAACCGATCCTTTACCAACATCCCATGAAACAGGATCGAGACAATCCTGGTCTAAATGGAGAATGGCGGCATCATAGACATTTCGGTCGTAGCAGCATACATACTCAAACATATTACTGATATCTCCGCGAATGGACTTGGAGAAGCCGCGACGCTTATATTGCATTAACCAACTCCACTCTATAAACGGAAATTTGAGCATTTCATACTGGTGGCCTATGTGCCACTGTACATCGAGTATCTTGAACTTCATGAAGCATCTCCTGAAATACTCATCTTACGCGTGTCAATCTTGGTCTAGGACCGATCATATGGGAAGTCCGAATTGTGTTCTGAGGACGAATGGGCAGCTTTCCATAATCGACTTGCTATATTAGCAATAGGGCTTCAAGAGTTGGCGATCCAGTAGATTGGCATAAACCTTACAATACTCTGTCTGCTCGGCGGTTGCAGTCATAGTCTCCACGAGTTTACGGGCTCCGTCTCCAAGATGGCTAGCCAGCGAATCGTCTTGCATAATTGCCTCTATAGCTCTCGAAAGTGCGCTTGGGTCATATGGTGGCACAAGAAGACAGTTTATTTCATGACTGAACACGTCCTTGATGCCCTCAACTTCGGTTGCTACAATGGGCACACCAGCGGCAGCGGCCTCCAATAGTGAATTCGATAGACCTGGATGTTCAGGAGCCAGTACGAATACATGCATTCTCCGCAGATATGCGGAAACCTCAGAGTGAGGGACATGGCCTGAACAAATGCATTCATCCGCGATATTCAGTGACCTCAGCAACCAATCCACACGCAATCGATTGTCCTGATATCCTGTCGCAGTTGGGTCACAGTCTCCCACAATCATTAAATGCCGCCTTACACGATGATCGATCTGTGCATATGCTTGCGCCAATACTTGTACATTTTCTTCTGCGTGCAAGATTCCAACCATGCCCACGGTCCCTCGATCGGCTGCTTCGAGAGACCAACGCGTCTGTTGGAGTGAATCAACTCCAATGGGAATAACGGATGACTTGGGCGCAATGTCCACAATTCTGTGAGCGCGGCTAAGACTGGCCATCGTGCTGGCAATAATCCACGAGGCGTGACCGAAAACCACTTGCGACTCCCTGTTTTGGTATGACTGGCCCTCGAAATAGCCGATATTGGCGATCAGCGGCAGTCCACGGCACACGGCAGCCGAGAGGCAGGCAAATGCCGAGGAAATAGAGAATCCATGAAAAAGATCAAAACCAATCCGCTCGTGGTAGAAGTTGATCGCTGCTCGTAGCCGCATGGGATCGGATGGCACTCGGTAAATGTGGCGAGGGTGCATTCCCCCCAAGCCATTGGTTGTCGACGGCGGGACGTCACTACGCACGAAAACATGCATATCGTACCCAGCATTAGCCAAGTGGGAGACCAGGCGCCCGGCAGAGCAGGCGATTCCGCCAATGTCGGGCGGGTACCGGTCCGTAACGAAGCATATCCTTGGGCCTTGCCTCGCGGTTTTCCAATCATCTACGGTCATTGAGAAACAATCTATCTACTACATACCTGTCATCGCAAGCTGCCGAACAAGAGAGAGCACTGATCGATCACTCAATCGGCGCAAGATCGTCTCTAAGCGATCTATTGAACGCATCCACGGCCTCAAGAAGTTGAGGCTTGCATCCCGCAATCTTAGCTGCAACCAGAATGGCAGAAAGGTCTTTAGGCAGACAGCGCCCAGCAAAGCCGGGAGAGCCAACAACCGTGCTGTGTGATCGTCCAACGCGAGTGTCAGCAGCCCAGATCTCTCTCATTGTGGTGAAGTCTGCACCAAACGACTGTGCGAGCAGCAGGAACTGCGCGACAAATGCGACTTTTGTAGCGAAGAAGCAGTTCTCCATATACTTGGCAAGCTCTGCTGTAACAGCATCTGTGATGATATATACGGGCTCTGGACCCAGAACCTGAGTGTAGACATTCACGACGAGCTCAGCCGTATCCCTGCGCCCGCCGACGGCTACAACGTCCATGGAAAGGCGTCCTTTGTGCGGATGGAAGGCCGTCTCCCCTGTGTATTCAGGACTGAAGACAATTTGCTTTCCGGATTCGGCGATGAGACGGTTCGTCGTGCCGGGCGGGATGGTTGACTTGATGCACATGGGCCGATTGACCCAACCAACAACCTCTTCAACCGCGGTCACGTCGCACGAGCCATCCGGTCTGGGTGGTGTTGGCACAGCGATGAAAACCAGGTCGCAGCTATTCACTTCTTTAATCTGGGCCGGTCCAGAGTACTGGGTATCGAACTTGTCAAAGATTGCTGTTTCAATATTGGCCGCAAGGAATGCCTCATGATGGACTTTTCCAACGATACCGCATCCTACAATCCCAACTCTCGGTCTCTTCACAATCCACCCTATCTCCTGATCGGATCACAGCATTACACGAAATAACTGCTTTAGTTTTGTTCTAAATCATGGTTTGACATATTACCAACGCAATACCTCAGTTCTGTGTGCGGTCGATTGTACGACGGGGCAAGGTAAAGCACAATCTGATTTGCTCCACCCGCTATGCGTCCTCAGCTTTCACGGAGCAGGTGTGGAGCATCGTCGATCTCCGACATTGTCCATATCGCTGATCATAGCTTCCTCCATCGAAAGACGATGTGGTGGCACATAACGAACGATGGGGCGAGCCGAATGGCGCGAATGAATGTGTGCTCCATCAGAGTAAATGAGCGCATAGTCACAATTACATCGTAATCGTGAGCCAAGATTGTCAAGGGCTCCAGCGCTTACAGCGTACGCAATCCCCCTATAATCCGCAGTACCGTGGATTGAATCGATACGCTGGACTCCACATCGGCTACCGCCGTTGATTCCAAGTACGAAACTCCCGTATCCGGCTCAGATCACGCGATGCATCGCCGGAGTAACAGATAGCCCTGTCATCCCAATATACAGTGGCCACCGGCTTCGGTCCGAGGTTGGCGTAATCAGAGTTTGAGTTGATTTCATCGAATGGGAATCCTGCTGAACGAAGATATGGTGTGATAGCTCCTGCCGCACGAGTCGTGTGTACAACTATCTTCCAGCCTTCCGACTTCAAGCACAGCAAAGCTGCGCGAACGTCCTCACGTGGTGATCCAAGGGTTTCCTCTCCACGCCAGCCATCGTAATTGGCGATGACACCGTCGAAGTCGACCGCGATAGTACGGTGGCCTCGGTAGTCGTCCAGTGTTGGAGTGGCGATCGCATGATGGGATGCACGCAGATGTTCCAGCACTTTCGCAGCCGACTCCGAAACGCTCTCCCGGTCGGTGCGGCAAACTACATCTGGCCCGGCGGGCGGCTCAAACGCCGAGTCAATTCCGGTAAAGCCCCGCAAGAGTCCAGCCCGTGCCTTCTTATACAAACCTTTGGGATCTCTCTGTTCACAAACAGCAAGCGGAGCATCAACGAAGACCTGGATAAAGTCAGGGAGTATGGACCGGACAACTTGCCGCAAAGATTCAAGCGGGCAGATGACCGCAACCAGGACAATAGTTCCTTGCTCGGACATGAGTTCCGCTACGTGAGCGATCCTGCGAACGTTCTCCATCCGGTCGCTCACTTCGAAACTGAGATCGGCGCAAAGACCCCGGCGAAGGACATCTCCATCCAGAATCCGTACCGCATGGCCATTCCTGCGGAGCTCTTCAGCAAGCGCCCTACATAAGGTCGATTTCCCCGAACCGCTATACCCGGTAAACCAGAGCACCTTGCCCAGCGCTTCTGATACCAATCTCATCTTCCGATTCCTTTCATGGCAAATTCATTTTCATTAACGTTTTCTCGTCTAACTTGCGTTCAGTGTCCAACTACAGCAAACTCTCGTATTATTCTAAGTTATAGTGCTTTTAGATTAAAGATCTTGGCGTATCCAGCAATCTCTGATATGACTCCAGTGTCCATTGTGCGGCCAGGCTATGAACAGAAGGTGGAGACTCACGCTGCTTCTGATCGCTATCGCTTTCATATAAACTCTCACCTGAGCGATCTTTGGAATAAACTAAGAATGCATTCGTAATCTGTTCTGCATTAGTTTCCGGCATTCTCACATTTAACAGGTGAGCCATTTTGTAAATGTTTTCAATGCCCATATTCTTGAAATCCAGCACCCAACAGCGATCATCTAGCTGCGCATTTGCCGCCTCAAGAAGCTTGCCCAAACACCTTGCACAATACTCTTCCATTGACATTTGCCTTGTTTCTGGACCAGTGAATCCAAATACATTATGGCTGGTATAAGGTGTAAGAATGGATCTCATCATGTCCGATGGTTTTGCTAAATTTGACGCCATAACTTCAACTGGATTTCTAATATTTACAATGAAAGGAACCCACGGCCAGATTAAGCGCAACCGTGAAATATGCATCATGTTCGTTGTGTGAGCTTTAATTACAACTTGCAATCCAAAACATGCAGTATACAGGCTGATAACCGCTTGGAGAAGCCGTCTTCTTGTGTTCTCTAGGCCTTCAACTCCAACTGAAATGCCCTGAAATTTATCCTGTTGGACAAGGCAGTCAATAAGAGGCGCTTCAGAGAGAACCGTGCATTCTCCACCGGCCTTGAGCACATTCGTGAGGAGAGTTGAGCCACATCGAGATATATGGAAGATAATTCCAGCAGGCTCTATAGGTGGAAATGAATCAGCCAACTGAACGAGTTCCTCGATGCTTGTGTTGCGTTCAGTAACTAATCGTGAAGATGATCGTATGTTCCATATTGTTTGGTCATAAAACGGATCCGAGAGAAGTATGGAGCCAAAATCTAGCCACGATACCGAAGGAACGGGGGATTTGAAGTTAAAGCTGACAGGTAACCATCGCTCAAACCCATCACTGTGCATTAGATCTTATCTCCTGGAGTTTTTGTATTCACGGGAGGGGACTTATTCTAGTCCGTCCCTCAGGGTTCTTTTGACCGATCTTGTATTTCTATCTGTACTCCCACAAAACACGCGTACAAAGGATAACACGCACATCATACATCACCTGTCGAAGGGGCTTCTTGCATGTACGATGACTCCTTGGTGATAGCTCCAGAGGACGAGGCCGAGGGTGATGATGGCAATGAAGACTTCGCCGAGGACTCCGACGATCAGCGGACGCCAACCCTGACCGACCAGGTCCTTGAGGTTGGTGCGCAGGCCCACGCCGGCGAAAGCGGGAAGGAAGGCCCAGCGCGAGAGGTTGGAGAGGTTGTCGAGCTGGGGGTGGGTGAAGAAGCCCGCAGTGGCGAGGAACGAGATGGCGAGGAACCCGAGGATGAACTTGGGGAACTTCTGCCACAAGAAGAGTGCTTTGTGTTCGACCTTGGCGGCCTGTCCTTGCGAGGCCCAGTAGATGGCGTAGCCCAGCACCACGAAGCCGATGAACGACGAACGCGCGGTCTTGGCGAGGATGGCCCAGCGGCCAGCCTCCGGCCCGAAGAGCGAGCCGGTGACGATGGACTCGGCCGTATTGTCGACAGCGAGTCCGGCCCACATTCCATAGGCCTGCTGGCCCATGTGCAACAGATGGCCAATGGCGGGGAAGGTGAACAGAGCGATGGCGCCCAGCGTCAGGATGGCGGCGATGGCCGTCGAGGTTTCCTCCTCGTCGGGATCAATGGCGCCCTGCGCGGCCATGATCGCGGTGACGCCACAGATCGACGAACCGATGGCGAGCAGGCTGGTGAGCTTGGGCGGCAGGCGGAAGATGCGGCCCAGCACCGTCATTACTGAGAGCGAGAGAACCAGCTCGACCGCGACCAACGCCAGCGACAGCCCGCCGATGTGCAGAACGTCCTGCAGCAGGAAGCGCGCGCCGACCAAAACGATTCCCAGCTTCAGCCATAGTTCGTAGGTGGCGACTCCGGGGCGAAAGATCGTTGCGACGCCGAATGTGTTCGAGACGATAAGCCCGAGAATGATCGCCCACAGAACGTGCTCGATGTGTGGCAAAAGAAGATGATACTGCGCACTCAGAGCCGTCGACTCGTGCTCCAGCAGCTTCCCCAGCAGGCCAATGCCGAAGAGCAGGACAACGCCTGGAAGCTTAGCGACGAGGCTCGTGGGCCTGATCTGGGCCTCAGCGGCGAGGGGCATCGGAATGGTGTGTGTAGGCATTGGTGAACGTGGAAGTCGTTAAGAAATCGAAGGGAAGTTAATCTGTATCCGAAGCCTTGTGATCCATTGGTGGAACCCCTTCACCTGCCCGGGAATATAGCGAGACTGTTAGTGTAGCGCGGCGCTACTCACAGGGCTTTGTTCGGAACGATTCGACAGGGTCCACGCCAGTGACCGAGCTGCGTAGAGGAATGTTGCCCCATATCGTTGCGGTTGCGTTTAGCATACGTCGCGGCTTCAATGTTGAGTGTGTAGGTACCTATAGATGTTGCGGTCAGATTCATTGGGAGAGTTCGAATTACGGTTTCGTCCGAATAGATGCTTACTAATGATGCTATTAAGCATTACTCGTATTGTCGGAATTGTGTTCGGAGCGTGGTGACGACAAACGCCACCAGCACTTCTGCTTTGCTCACGTTCACAAATCGGCAGACTGGAGCGCGAGAAACCCAATACTTCCGTGCCGCCTGCCTCTCTGTTTCGGCAATAATTGCGACGTTGGAATTTCTACATTGCTGAAGAGCGTTATAATCCGAGCGAATAAGGATTATTAAAGGAGAATATCTGATAATAGGCCAATGACGAATCTCCACCAAAATTGCGCGTCTTGTTGCCGGAGAAGCACTGGCGGCCACTGTCGACGCTAACGATTCATCTGTTCTTGCTTCACAACGCTCTCTTCTGGGTTCCACGTTCTTCCTTGACCTCGGATCCCATGGATTCCACATTCAACTAAGCTTTTGATTCTTTGCGATTGCGGTGCGCATCTGTATCTGTAGGGTGCGACGAACAGACGCCTGGAGAACACTCCTCGATGACGATGCAGGCAGTAGCGGAAGACAAGACCAACGAGATTCATGCGGCGCGGCTGAACCACTTGCAGGCGCTGGAGGCGGAGAGCATCTCGATCCTGCGCGAGGCGGTGGCGGAGTTTGCCCGGCCGGTGATGCTTTATTCGATCGGCAAGGACTCGTCGGTGATGCTGCGGCTGGCGCAGAAGGCGTTTTATCCCGGGAAGATTCCGTTTCCTTTGCTGCATGTGGATACGAGCTACAAGTTTCCGGAGATGATCAAATTTCGCGATGAGTACACGCGCGAGATAGGTGCGAAGCTGATTGTGCATCGCAACGAGAAGGCGATTGCGGAGGGCGCGAGTCCGTACAAGCTGGGAACGCAGAACTGTTGCGGGCTGCTGAAGACACGCAGTCTGCTGGATGCGCTGGAAGAGGGCGGATTCGACGCGGCTTTCGGTGGGGCGCGGAGAGATGAAGAGAAGAGCCGCGCAAAGGAGCGGGTTTATTCCTTCCGCGACGGCGCGGGGCAGTGGGACCCGAAGAGCCAGCGGCCCGAGCTGTGGAGTCTGTATAACTCGCGGCTGCGCAAGGGCGAGAGCATCCGCGTGTTTCCGCTGTCGAACTGGACGGAGCTGGATGTGTGGCTCTATTTGTACGCGGAGAGTATCCCGATTGTGCCGCTGTACTTTGCCGGGGAGCGGCCAATTGTGGTGCGCGGCGGCGCGCTGACGCTGGTGCATGAAGGGATGGATCTGATGGCCGGCGAGAAGGTGAAGCAGATCAAGGTGCGGATGCGGTCGCTGGGCTGCATGCCCTGCACCGGCGCGATCCGCAGCGAAGCGGACACGCTGCCGAAGATTATTGAGGAGTTGATTACGTTCCGCCGCAGCGAGCGAGAGAACCGCGCGATCGACCACGATGAGGAAGGCTCGATGGAAGTAAAGAAGCGGGAGGGATACTTCTAATGAGCGCACAGATTGTGGCATCGGTGGAAGAGACTGGGCCGGTTGCGGGAGCTGTGCCGGCGCGGACGTTCGAGGAGTTTCTGGAAGGACATCTGGGGCAGGAGATGCTGCGCTTTACCACGGCGGGAAGCGTGGATGACGGCAAGTCAACGCTGATTGGGCGGCTGCTACACGACACCAAGAGCGTGTACGAGGACCAGCTTGCGGCGGTGAAGAGGAGCCGCGTGAACCGCGCGGCGAACGGACATGTGGATTTTTCGCTGCTGACCGACGGATTGAAGGCGGAGCGCGAGCAGGGGATCACGATTGATGTGGCGTATCGCTACTTCTCGACCGCGCGGCGGAAGTTCATCATTGCGGACACGCCGGGGCATGAGCAGTACACGCGCAACATGGCGACGGGTGCATCGACCGCGGATGTTGCAATTATTCTGATTGACGCGAAGGCCTTTGCGAAGGCGGGCGGGCTGCTGCCGCAGTCGCGCAGGCATACGTACATTGCGTCGCTGCTAGGGATTCCGCATGTGGTTGCGGCGGTCAACAAGATGGACCTGGTGGGCTACTCCGAGGAGAGCTTTGCTGCGATTCGGCGCGAGTTCGATGCGCTGTGCAAGCAGCTTGGTCTGGCGGACGAGGTGACGATTCCGGTGAGCGCGCTGGAGGGCGACAACGTGGTGGCAGCGAGCGCGCGAATGCCATGGTACGAGGGGCCGACACTGCTGGAGTACCTGGAGACGGTGCCGCTAGTGAGGGCTGAGACGACGGGGCCGATGCGCTTTCCGGTGCAGTTGGTGTTGCGTCCGGACGCGAACTTTCGCGGTTTTGCGGGACAGGTGGCGCGGGGGACGCTTCGCGCGGGGGACCGCGTGATGGCGCTGCCTTCGAGGCGGGAATCGACGGTGCGGAGGATAGTGACGTATGACGGCGACCTTGCGGCGGCCTCTTATCCGCAGAGCGTCACGGTGGAACTGGAGGACGAGATCGACCTGAGCCGCGGCGAGATGCTGGTCGCATCTGTTGGGAGTGGCGAGGCGCTGCCGGATGTGAGCAACCGCTTTCACGCGATGGTGGTGTGGATGCATGAAGAGCCGCTGGTGGTTGGGCGGACCTACTTTGCGAAACATACGACAAGGACGGTTCGTGCCACGGTGCGGAAGATCGGCTATCGCGTGGATGTGAACACGCTGGACCATCTGAACTCGGATGCGATTGCGATGAACGAGATTGCGGAGGTTGAGTTCGAGACCAATCTACCGCTGTTCTTCGACAGCTATCGCGCGTGCCGATGGACGGGATCACTGATTCTGATCGATGCGCTGACGAATGCTACGGTGGGCGCGGCGATGATTGTGGGGCCGGTCGCAGCGACTGCATCATTCGCTTCGCCTGAGACAACGGAGGCGTCGCTGGGCGACGCGCGGCGGCCTACGCTGATTCTGCTGCCGGGACGAGCGGAGCTTGCGGTTCGCGTGAGGGATGCGTTGATTGCGCGCGGCGAGCGGGCTGTGGTGATTGACGATTCGCTGATTCCTGACCCGGCTGTAGCGGCGGTGGTCCATGCGCTGGACCTGGCGGGTGTGATTGCGGTGTCGTCGCGTGCGCTGTCGCAGGATGCGATTACTGCGATTGAGGGCTTTGCGCCGGGCGCGGTGCGAGTGGAAGATGGAGCGGACGAAGAGGCAATTCTGGAGGCTCTCACGGGGATTTTATGAGTGAAACCGATGCGGTTACAAATTACGAGGAGTTGACAGCGGAGGAGTTGGTTGCAGCGGTGGTTCGCGAGGCTGCGGGCGCGCCGATCTGTTTGACGAGCAGCTTTCAGACCGAGGACATGGTGGTGATACAGATGCTGCGGCGGCACCTGCCGGATGTGCCGGTGATCTTTCTGGAGACGGGGTACCACTTCAAGGAAGTGCTTGCGTATCGCGACCGGATGACGGCGGAGTGGGGGCTGAACCTGATCAACGCGCTGCCGCTGACGACGCTGGCGGAGCACGAGGCGCAGTTCGGGTTGTTGTATATTGTGCAGCCGACGGAGTGTTGCAGGATTCGCAAGGTCGAGCCGCTGATGCGGTCGCTGGAGCCGTTTGACTGGTGGTTTACGGGGCTGCGGCGGGAGCAGTCGCCGACGCGCACGGGGCTGCGCAAGGTGGAAGATCACAAGACGCCAACCGGCAAGCGGATGAAGAAGGTGAGCGTGCTGGCGGACTGGACGATGGCGCAGGTGGACGCGTACGCCGAGGCGAATGCGATTCCGAAGCTGGAGATGTATGCGCGTGGGTATACAAGTATTGGATGCGAGCCTTGCACGGCGATCCCAGACGATCCGGCGAACCCGCGCGCGGGACGGTGGGGCGGCAAGAAGCTGGAGTGCGGCATCCATACATTTTCCGAGAAGATGTAATACACTCCTTTCGCGGGGTGGAAGCGATGATGGGGCTGCGATGGTAGACCGGCGAAGGATCGTTCGGCTGTGGAACGCGGGTGGGGCGCAGGCTCTGGTGACGCTGGTGCGTGTGGAGGGTTCGTCGTACCGCAAGGCGGGGGCACATCTGCTGATTGGCGCAGGGAGCGAGTGCGCGGGGAGCATCAGCGGAGGGTGCCTGGAGTCGGAGGTGGTGCGCAGGGCAGTGTGGAT
>Ga0255349_1000546_pt1 | contig 16853 bp, 21 predicted proteins | sample CBST25v15metaG_FD_189947 | JGI IMG/M metagenome (GOLD analysis project Ga0255349, IMG submission 189947) | Peat soil microbial communities from Stordalen Mire, Sweden - C.B.S.T-25.v15 | ecosystem: Environmental > Terrestrial > Soil > Wetlands > Peat | place: Sweden: Norrbotten County, Stordalen...
ACTTTTAGAGAATCGCCTCAAGCCCCTTGCGGCGAATGACGTTGAGCAACGTGAGCGCCGGGCCTTTGGGTTGTTTTGTTCCGCGCTCCAACTGCGAGACATAGCCCGCGGTGAGATTGAGATAGCGGGCAAACGCGGCTTGGCTCAAGTTTGCCCGCTCTCGCAATGTGCGGATTTCCGCCCCGCTGATCGGCTCGGCCGTGCTGAGGGCCAGCGGGCCAAGGTGGCGGATGGTGATCTTTTCGTACGTGGCCTCGTCCATGATGCCGCTGCGGCGCATATCGGCAGCCGTCTCAAGGATGCACTCGACCACACTGCTGGTTTTCCCGGTCATGCTAGATCTCCTGTAAAGTGCCAGCCTCTAGATTCTCTCGAATCTTCGCGGCGTCGGCAGCAAGCAAGCCCTCTGCGATCTCCCGAAAAGACAGCAATTCGTCCGGGTCAATGTTCTCGCGTTCGTTCTTGGCAAAGCCGTAGAGAAAGACGGCCCGGCTATTTGCCCGATAGGCAACGATCATGCGATAGCCGCCCGATCGCCCCTGTCCTTGCCGGGCGACGCGCTGCTTGATGAGGCCGCCGCCAAGATCAGCGTCGATCATGCCACATTCGGCCCGCTCGACAGCATCGCTCAGGCTCTTGTCCGCTATCCCCTCGCGCCGTGCAAACCGCGCAAGCCATTTCATTTTGAAAACCTGCACGTAGCCGCCCTAACACTATGAACTATAGCACATCGAATTATATTTGTGGGCCGTTTTTATGCTGACTGGATGGCGGCCCTGTGTGGGCGCTTCCCTGATAAGCCGGATGCGAGGTTGCGGGCGCCGGCTGAAAACAACTTCGCGCCTGAAAATCGATCCTGGTGCGGAGAGGGCGGCGAATGTGGTATACGTTTTCAAATGAATCGCCGCATGGTTTTCATTGCCGCTGTTTTTTTCGTCCTTGCCTTCACTGCCGCGCAAACAAACGCTCAGAACGTTGCACCTTCGCCGCCGATGGGGTGGAACAGTTGGGATGCGTACGGGCTGACCATCGATGAGGCCGATTACAAGGCCAACACCAAGGTGCTGGCCGGTGTGGTCGGATTGGGATGGAAGTACTCGGTGATTGACGAGGGGTGGTACATGGAGAATCCCTTCGGCGCGCACGTGTTGGACAGGAAGTATCTGTGGGATGCGAATGGGATCCTGATTCCGGTGGCGAGCCGGTTCCCTTCGTCGGCGGGCGGGGCGGGATTCAAGCCTCTGGCGGACTGGGTTCATGCGCAGGGACTGAAGTTCGGCATCCATATTGTGCGCGGGATTCCGAAACAGGTGGTGAAGGAAAATCTGCCGATTGCGGGGTCAACTTTTCATGCGGTGGACGCGGCCGATACGGCGGACACCTGCCCGTGGGACGAAGGCAACTATGGGGTGAGCGATACGCCGGCGGGGCAGGCTTACTACGATTCCATGCTGAAGAAGTATGCAGGATGGGGCCTGGACTATATCAAGGTGGATTGCATCAGCGCCCATCCTTACCGGATCAGTGAGATCATGCAGATTGCCGAGGCGATCAAGAAGACGGGGCGGCCGATCGTGCTGAGCCTTTCGCCGGGGCCGACGGCTTTGGAACATGGAGCAGAGGTGGCCGAATATGCGCAGATGTGGCGCATCTCCGACGATCACTGGGACGGCTGGACGTTCCCTCACAAGGCCGGGGACGGAGATTTTCCATCCGGAATTCTTCAGGCCTTCGACCTGCTGGCCAAGTGGGCTCCGTATGTCAGGCCGGGAAACTATCCCGACGCGGACATGCTTCCCTCGGGATCGCTGACGCCGCATCCGGGATGGGGCGAGCCACGGCAGTCGCGGGAGACGCAGGACGAACAGCGCACCGAATTCACGTTGTGGTCGGTGGCGCGGTCGCCGCTGATTCTGGGAGCCAATCTGACCAAGCTGGATGACTTTACGCGGTCGCTGATGACGAACCAGTCGATCATCTTCATGGATCAGAATGTGACGTACAGCCATCCGCTCGACGCTGCAAGTCTGCCTGCCGGCTTTGAGCACGCAAAGGTGTGGCGGGCAACGATCGACGCTCCAGGGGCAAGAAACTACACGGAGTTCTTTGCTTTTTTCAACCTGGACGAGACCCCGGTTACGCTGCGCACTACCTGGAAGCAGCTTGGCCTGGATGGGGCGAAGCATCAGGCCCACGATCTTTGGACCGACAGCAGCGGAAAGGAAGCGAAGGAGATGGTGGTGACGTTGCCGGCGCATGGGAGCGCTGTGTACCAGGTGCAATAGGGCGGATTTCACGCGAGGGTTCCAACCGTGGAGCGGCGAAGCGTTCTTGGCGGTCTGACGGCGGTTTGGATTGCGGCGGGGCAGTTTGGGCGGGCGTCCGCGACCAATGGGCAACGGCTGGCGGATGCGGCTCGGGCGCAGGTGGGCGTGACCACGGGCTACGACCCAACCTGGACGCACCTGACGTATCCGGGCGGGGACGTGCCGCGATCGACAGGCGTGTGCGCGGATGTTGTGATTCGGGCGGCTCGCGACGGGCTGGGACTGGACCTGCAAAAGCTGGTGCACGAAGACATCGTGAAGGACTTCAACGCTTACCCGGCGCGCAAGGCGTGGGGTTCGCGCGGGCCCGACGCAAGCATCGACCACCGTCGAGTGCTGAATCTGGAGACATACTTTCAGCGTGTAGGGGCGCGGCTGTGGGCCGCTTCGGGTCCGGTCGCGGGAGACGCTTTTCCGCCACCGATTGACGTAGGCGACATTGTGACCTGGCTGCTGGACGCGCGGCTGCCGCATGTGGGGATAGTGGTCGCTGCCGGCGAGCACAAACGGGTGGTGCATAACATTGGCCGCGGAGCCGAAGAAAGCCCGCTCGAGGACTTTTCCCCGCACCGCGCGGCGGGCCATTATCGCTGGCCGGTGCGGGAATGATGAACGGATTCCCTTGAGCTCTATGGTTCCCTGGGCCTTAAAAGTGTGACCTGAAAAGCCACCCTTCGTCTGTTGTGCGAAACTAAAGTGTTCGGCGTATGAGTCCCACGCACGACTCCGGCCGGCAGGATCGCTTCTATGCCTCTATTGCGCTCCGCCTTTATCGCACTCTCCCGAAATCGAGTTTTGCGGAACTTCAGCGAACGCTCCATCGTGGGCCGGCGGATGAGTTCGCGGTTTGTGGCGGGGATGGAGATCGACGACGCTCTGCGCGTGGCCGAGGCTGTGAACCAACAGGGCATGGCGGTGACCCTGGACTCGCTGGGCGAGAGCGTGACCTCAGAGACGGAGGCGCACAAGGCAGCCGATGTCTACCACCAACTGCTGGACTTGATTGCCGCGCGGAAGCTGAACGCCAACATCAGCGTGAAGCTGACACAGATGGGTCTGGAACTCTCACCAAAGCTGGCCGATACGATTGCCCGGAGCCTGGCAGAACATGCCAGCCGGTCGGGCAGCTTTGTGCGGATCGACATGGAAGACTCGTCGCTGACGCGGGTGACGCTGGACATTGTGCGACGGCTTCATGCGCGGCCGGACTTGCGCGGGGCCATTGGAATCGTGATCCAGGCGTACCTCTACCGGTCAGAGGCGGACATCGAACAACTGGCTGCGGACGGCATCCGGGTGCGGCTGTGCAAGGGGGCGTACAAGGAGCCGGCGGAGGTGGCGTTCGCTCGCAAGGCGGATGTGGACGCGAGTTTTATCCGGCTCAGCAAGATCCTGTTGGAGAGCCCGGCGTATCACGCCCTGGCTACGCACGATGAGGCCATGATTGCCGCGGCAAAGTCGTTTGCCAAGCAGCGCGGGATCGACCCGAGCCGCTTCGAATTCCAGATGCTGTATGGCGTGCGCCGCGACCTGCAGCGCAATCTGGTGCGTGAGGGATATAACGTGCGGGTTTACGTTCCCTTTGGCAGGGAGTGGTACCCCTACTTCATGCGGCGGCTGGCCGAGCGGCCGGCGAACGCACTGTTTTTGGCGAGGAACTTCTTCCGGGCTTAGGGCGCATTCGGGTTAACTCTTTGCCGTCGAGATGGACATCATAGCCCGCCCACCCATTGTGCAAAGGACGCACAATGGATGGGGCACAGCTGACGTGTTAACACTTGAGTTGAATATGCTCTAGAGTCGTGCGTCTGAAATAGGGATGTGCGGGTGAAAACCAGCGCAAGCCAGTGAAGCGGCGCAAGAATTCCTTGGAACTTTTCGCTGAGGATCCCGGACGCGCCGCGCCCTTGCAACGCTTCAGCCTGTTTTGGCCGCGGATATGCCAGAGGGGACACGGCTAGAGGGTTTTGCGAAGCTGGGGTCTTGCGGGTGCGAATCTGCTCGTTTGGACTTGCTTTTCCGCAGGTGGCGAACCTTGTACAGAATGGGTTCTCTGCATAGGGGACATTCCCAGGGATAGTAACCGAACCTGGGGTAGACTTTTCGTTGCAAGAAGCTTTCCCGCATCACCCGACGCATTTCGCACCCGCAGGTTACGCAGTACATGTCAGTCTTCCTTATCAGCTGGCGTTGAAATCCTGGAGAGCACAACCCAAACTCCGAGACTCTCCCAAGGCAAATACACCTGACAAACCCATTGGGTTCTCTCGACCCTCACCCACAGGCTTCCTCCTGGCCCCATCGACTTGCATACCAGGTTCTTAATGGTTGTACGAATCTCTATCTTACCGAATGGAGACGAATTGGGAAAGAGAATATTCGCCGAAAGTCCCGACAAAAAGGTAACTGCCCGGCTTGCAATCGAGTTTGATCCATTGCAGCGAAAGGCCTTTTCCGCATTCAGCAGGGGGGTGAATCCCGCAACCGCCTCAGTCCCTGCCGCGCCAGGTCCGCGACCGCTTTGGCAAGGGTGGCAGAGGCGTTCAGGGACTCTGGCCGCTCGAGCCGAATGCCGAGCTTGGCAGCAGACCCGCGGAAGAGAATATCCACGTCGTAAAGAATCTCGACGTGGTCGCAGAGAAAGCCGATGGGCTGGAGGAGGAGCGTGCGCACTCCCTCGGCGGCGAGGGCGTCGAGCGAGGCCTCGACGGTGGGACCGATCCATGGGCCACCGCTTGCGCCCTGGCTCTGGAAAGCGAAACTCCATTGGGAAATCTCAGGGACACGCTCGGCGACGAGGGCGGCGGTGCGCTTGGCCTCCGCGGCGTAGGGGTCTGGAGAGGTGTTGGGGCCTTCGCCCGGCCAGAGGCGCGGCTGGGCTTCGCTTTGATTCGCCGCTGGGGTTTGGATGGTGCGGCAGGGGACGCTGTGGGCGGTAAACAGCACTCGCACCGGCGCGCCCACCTCTGCACTGAGCTTTGTGAAGGCGGGACGGAGACGTTCGGCAAAGGCCTCGGCGAGGAGCGGATGCTGCGCCCAGGCGGCGGTAAAGTCGATGCGCAAAACGCCGGCTTCGGCCTGGACGGCACGGCGATAGAGGCCCACGCTGGTGCGGGAGTTTTGTGGCGCCATGCAGACGACCGCTGCTTCTTCGACGCCATCGGCGCGCATCTGGCGGACGACGTCGGCAATGTAGGGACTCCAGTTTCTCATGCCGACGTAGACCGGAGTGGGCTGGCCGACGCCGGCAGGTTCCGTTTCGGCTAGTTCCATGGCTACAAGGCGAGCCTGTTCGAGGGTGATTTCAGTGAGCGGGCTGCGGCCGATGAGGGAGTAGCGGTGCTGGATCTCTTCGATGACCTGCTGCGGGAGCGGGCGGCCGCTGACCACGTTGCGCAGGTACTCGGGAATCTGCTCGACGGTCTCAGGGGTTCCGTGGGCGAGCAGGAGGACGGCTTGTTTAGGCATGCAAGGGTTCACCATGCTGAGAAGTTTGTGGGTTCCCACCCATCGCAGAGTGCGCGATGGATGGGGCACCCAGATCATTGGTTTGTTTAGGCATGCGAGGGTTCACCATGCTGAGAAGTTTGTGGCTTCCCACCCATCGCAGAGTGCGCGATGGATGGGGCACCCAGATCATTGGTTTGTTTAGGCACCGGACTCCTCCAGACGGAACTCCTTGACCATGCGCACGACGGCCTGGACGTTTTCGACGGGCGTGGTGGGAACGATGCCATGGCCAAGGTTGAAGATGTGGCCGGGGCGGCCATTGGCGGCACGCAGAATCTCTTTGACGCGCAGTTCCAAGACTTCAAGGGGCGCAAAAAGCGTGATGGGGTCGAGATTGCCTTGGACGGCGTGGCCGTGGCCAACGGCGCGCCAACCTTCATCGAGGGGCTGGCGCCAGTCAAGACCGATGACATCCGCGCCGGTTTTGGCCATTTCGCCAAGCAGGCCAGCAGTTTCAACGCCAAAGTAGATGACCGGCACGCCCATCTTCTGGACAGAGTTAACGAGGCGCAGGGAAGCGTCGAAGGCGTACTCGCGATAGTCGGCGAGGCCGAGCGAGCCGACCCAACTGTCGAAGATCTGAATGACGTCGGCGCCGGCCTGCACCTGGAGGCGGCAGTACTCCTCAAGGACCTTGACGATCTTGTCGAGCAGCAAGCGCCAGGACAAGGTGTCGCGGTACATCATCTGCTTGGTGTGGATGTAGTTTTTGGAGCCACCGCCCTCGATCATGTAGCTGGCCAGGGTGTAGGGTGCGCCGCAAAAGCCGATGATGCCCAGGCGGTCGCGGAAATGGTTTGCGACTTTCTCGATAGCGCGGGCTACATAGGCGAGGTCGGCGGCGCGGTCGGTGCGCAGGACGCGAACGTCCTCAGCGGTGCGGACGGGATGGTGGACGACGGGACCCTCGCCAGCCTGGAACTCGAAGGGCAGTCCCATGGGTTCGAGAGGCAGCAGCAGGTCGGCAAAGATGATGGCCGCGTCCACACCGAGCTTTTCAGCGGCAGTGATGGTGACTTCGGCAGCCAGCTCGGGCTGCTTGCAGATTTCGACCAGGGTGTGGTGCTTGCGAATGTCGCGGTACTCCTGCATGTAGCGGCCAGCCTGGCGGAGAAACCAGACGGGTGTGCGATCGACGGGACGGCGGAGACATGCGCGGACGAAACGGCTGCCGTCGAGGATGGAGTAGGGAGTGGATTCCACGACGGCTGGGTTCGGGGTGGTTGGTTCCATATAGAGTCGATTTTACCGGGCTGGGGCTGTGCAGCCTACAAGGCGGCGCGCATATCGAACTTCTGCGCGACGGGCTCAACGATCTGGACCACTCCGTGGCCGGGATTGACCCGCTCACGAAGACGGATCATTCCAAAGCTCTTGAGCTTGTTCACGTCGCGGGTGACTGAGCCTCGATTGCGACCCAGTTCCTCTGCGAGCGCTGAGATGCTGAGCCGCTTCTTCCTCGCGACCTGACAGAGCCGGATGCGTTGGGGGGTCAGGCATTCGAGCATATCGAGCGGGTCGGCGAAGGTGATGATTCTCTCCGGTTCGAGGCGCTCGCCGTTCTCCCGTCTCTGGGCGCGTTCCAGGGAACGCTCCACATGGCCTTCAAATCCGTCGGCGAACACTTTGGTCTTCATGGTTTCTCCTGATAGCTTTTTCGCAAGGCCACAACTTCTCGATAAAAGCTCCTCGCAGTGGCCGAATAGCTCTTGAACTCGACTGGGCTGACCTCGCCCATGAAATGGCGCTCATGAATTCCATGTGCATTATCAAAGCCGAGGATGCGGCCATTGTCGACTGCAGACAGATGAGGCATGAGAAAGGCAAGATTGTATTGGACGACTTTGCCCTCTCCATCGACCCAAACCTCTTCGCGCAGAATGCCGGTGCCGCCTGCACAGGGAAAACGAGCTTCATCATCCGTATCCTTGCATAGGTCAGCTCGTCTGCCCATGGAAGGATTCTCGCACAGGTGATGCGTCTGATGCAACACCTCGTTTGCCTTCAACGCACCGTCGTGTCCAGGATTCCACGGAAGTGAGAGGCGCATAGGGACGGCACGCTCTGGTTACGAACTGCCGGTCGCTGCTTGTGCCCACGTCGTGTTGCGCCCGCGGCGAAACGGTCTTGACGAAAGGGCGTCACCCTAAACTCGCCCTCACTTAGATTCGGCTTCAACGGGATTGACGTTTTTGCCTGTTGCTACAATATTTTGGCTATGGCAAATGCTGTTTTCGAAGAGTACGAGCTGTTCCGCCCGGTCTGCAATGTGACTTTCAAGCAACTGGTCGTACTGCATTAGGTACCCAAGGGCTTCAAGATCGAGCCTTACCTGGCCGGCATGGTGGAGCGTCACGACCACGCGGCCTACCAGCGGCGAAGGCGCAGAGAGAAAAGGCCGGCGACGGCGAGCAGAAGCGGAAGAGTGCGGAACAGCCCAGAGCTTGCTAGGAATTCCAGGCCCAAGACGATTTTGCCTGATAAGAAACAAGGTCGTAAGTTTAACAAAACAAGACGTCGGCATGGAGTTCTACGGACTCCCACCCATCGGACAAAAACAAAGACGTCCGATGGATGGGGCACAGTTTCATCCCCTGTGGGTCGGCGAAGCCGGTGGGGAACTAGGTCCGTGACCGGATGAAGATGTTCTATCCAATGAACGAACGTGGGCCGGGAGGCCCACGCTACAGCCGGCCAGGAGGCCGGCGCTACATTTCCAAAAGGAACATTTTCATACGGCCAGGGAACTAGGAAGAAACAAGATTCCGATTGTGCTGCAAGTTCAACAATCCAAACGGAGACAGCGTGTTCGGATAAAGGCAGCGAGTTAGCCCCCGCTGAAGCGGGGATAGCGAGTTAGCGGCGGCATCGCTGGACGCAGTTTCATTCCCCCCGCGGGTCGGCAACACCGGTGGGGAACTAAAAAGTATCCCCGGCTGGGCGAACTCGAGGCAAGGCCCGCCCTCCAGCACACAATTGCGGTACCAAAAAAAGGGCCCCCGGTTTAACGGGGGCCAAGTTGCCTTGGTTCTCTCGTTTTGCGAGAGCTTGGTTGGCGGCCGAACGGCGCGGTGGCCGTTGGCGTGGAAAAGTGCCTCGGGGGAGGGCTACTGCCTTACGGCTGCTCCGCACCATTCAAAGAGGCAACACCCTGTGGGGGTGCGGCTTCCTGGGCCGCCAAACTGTTTTCCATCAACCGGATGCTTACGCTGCTGGTTCTGACCCGAGCCGGCGTGGCATTCTGATCATCGGCTGTGGCGACCAAAGCATTACCCAGGGCCACGGCGTGTAACCGGTAGACGGGAATCTGATGTTCGGTGACGAGGTAGCGCTTGACCGCTTCAGCCAGACGTTCGGAGTTCTGGATGCCGATGCTGCCGGCTGCGGGGGAGTGCGCTTCCACTTCAAGGATGTAGCCCTGATGGCCGGTAACGCTGGCCGCCAGATCGTCAAGTTGCTTCCTGGCTGCCACAGACAAGGTTGGCACGCCGCCACGGAAGGCAACTTCGACCGCTGTGACCTGGTGGTACTGGTCGAGGCCGTTAACGGTTGAGTTCAACTGGTTGACATGAATGTCCGCTCCCTTGGCCGTGTTGCCAGCCGTTTGCGCCTGCATGCCAGCGGCGGTTGCGGTTTCGTTGGCGGCGTCCGCAGCGGACTGCGCCTGGTGAATGCCAGCCTGCGCCCTGCCATCCACGTCCTTGATATCTTTCGCATTTTTGGCGTTGACTCCATCCAGTTCGCCCAGCCGGTCATTGATTGGATCTGTCTGCCTCTTCACCCAGGTCTTGCGGGCGAAGGGATTGACGCGTCCCCAGAAGCCCTCCTTCGCGGGCGTGTTCGACGGCGAAGCCACGGAGGGGACCTGCTGTAGTGCCGCGGAAGGAGGTTCGCTCTGGGGTGTCCCGCTCGTCTGCGCCTGTTGGGCGAACGCGGGAATTCCGACTGCAGTTGCCAGCACGAGTACAGCTAACTGGCTAGGAAACAGATTCCGAGTTGAAAATTGGCTTTTCATTTTGTATGTCCGGCCCTCGCCGATTCGTTCTTCGCAGTTGATCTGCGGAATGAGCGATGATGTCTGCTCTCACCCGTACCTATAGCAATGCCCGTGCCAATGCGGTCTTTTCGCGGCTGGAATTAGTGATCTGGTTCATATTGCTTGGGTTACGGGAGGGGGGCTGCGCGGGCAGGGAGAAGAGATTGGCCCTGGCCAGCGGCTGGGAAGTGTAATTTTTGCAGGGTTGAGTATTTTGTACAGGGTAAAGAAGGGGGTCGCGGGCTATTTGGTTTCGACGTGGAGGATGCGGACTTCAGGGTAAGCGCCGTCCCAGTCCGGGGCGACCGCGTCGAAGATGAGCCGGAAGTCCTGAGCGCCGCCGGGTTTCAGCGGCGCGGCGGAAACCGGCTCCAGGTCGACGTAGGGGTCGCGGATGCGGATGAACTTGAGCGGCTGAGTCTCATTCTGCGCCACCTCATGGGCAGAGGTGCGGAAGAGGACCTGCACGGTGACGCCGGTGACGGTACGGCTGCCGGTGTTGGCGATGTGCCCGTCGAGGTAAGTGACCTTGCCGCCGGCAAAGTTGGCCGCCTCGCTCATGGCCAGGTTGGTAATGGGCAGGCTGGAGGCATAGGCGTCCGGCGCGGCGGAGATGGGCGCGACGTTTCTTTGGGGCTTGCCGTGTTCAAGAACCAGTACCAGAACCGCCGCGCCGATGAGGACGACCGCGGCAGCCAGCGCCAACGGGAGCCAGTTGCGTTCCCGTGATCCGGTGGAAGGGACAAGATGGGGACTAGAACTCACGAGCGAATTTTACACCCGTTACCAAAGGAATAGTCCGGCAACTCCCGTTCTTGCTATTTGTATGGACGTTTTTGTTGCAATTCGCCAAGATGCAGATGGAGAGCCGGACTTGACCGAGTCTCCAAGTTTTATGGACAACTTTGGCGGGTGAACGGGGTCTAATGATTCATTCACAGGGAACCGGCGCGGTTTCATCCCCGTAACGCTTGTTGAAAGGCAAAGAAAGACAGGTCCACGATGCATTCCCTCCCCCAAACCGCATCCGATTCTCTGCCCACGCCCCATGGGACGTTCAAGCGGCCTCGCAAGCCAGAAGACGTGGCCTACCAGAGCTTGACCGTGGCAGCCATCGTGCTGCTGCTGGGAAGCCTTTGGGTGTTTTGAAAAGCAGCTTCTAGCCTCTAGCTCCCAGCCTTGCTTGCGCGCTGGCTGGAACGGCGCCGCACCTGGAATGTATCGAAACAGGACACTCGGCCTGGGTAGACTTTGGGAGAGCCGGACTGTATCGAAACGATACAGCGCCCTGAGAGCGTGGGTCAGCCGAAGCTGGCTCGCTTGACGGTCAGGCGGAAATCTTTGCCGGTCATTTCGACGGACACGCACATCTCGGCCAGGCGGGACCTCATGCGGTCGCCGATGCGGTCGCCGAGAGTGGGTTCGCGGGCGGCGCGTTCGGGGTCGGTGAGGCCGCCGCCGGCCGCGGGCAGGTCAGCGTAGTTGGTTGTGATGATGGTGGTCTGCTTGTCGTTGTAGCGGGTATTGAGGATGAGGGCGACCGTGTCCCAGACCCACTCATTGGGTTTTTGAGCGCCCAGGTCGTCGAGCACCAGCACTTCGGCCGCAAAGACCGGCTTGAGCAATTCGAGCTCGGTGGTATGCACCTGCGGGTTGTAGCTGTTCTGGATGTTCTTGAGCAGCTCGCGGTAGTCGCAGAAGAGGCCCTTGACGCCGCGCTCCTGAACCAGGCGCCGCAGCACACCGACGGCCAGGTGGGTTTTGCCCACGCCGATGGACCCGGTAAAAAGCAGCCCCTTGCCCGCGGTATCGACAGGGTAGGCCTCAACAAACTTGCGGGCGGTGAGGTGCGCGCGACCCAGCGAGGCGTCGGCTCCGCGAAAGGCGGTTTCATAGCCGTCCAAGGTGTACTGGCGGTAGCGGTCGGGAATGTGCGCGGCGTCCAAGCGGCGCTCTTCACGCACCATCTCCTGGCACTGGCAGGGACGGGAAACCCATTGCCCGCCGTCGTTGACCACGCGTACCAAGCCTATTCCATCGCAGATTTTGCAGACACTCATCTGCATTCAAGCGTAGCGCAAACGGCGCGGGGATGCGGCAGTGCAGGGCCGGTGACGCTATGTGGAAAAAGACGTTGGCCGGCGCTCGGCGCGATTGCCTACAATCGGAGGCGCGGGCAAGGGGGGCTTTCTGTTGGCCTGTAAGCCCCTTCCGGGTCAAGAAATGGAGACATACCGTGAATCGAATGGTTTTTCGCACTGCCTTGTTCACCGCTGCGACCCTGGCCGGGCTGTTGACCCCGGCCCGGCTCACTGCTCAGGAACCGGCAAGCCTGCCGGAGACCAAGGCTCCGGCGCCAACGCAGGTAGCACCAGCACAGGCGACACCAACGCAGGCGGCGCCAGCGCAGGCCGCGCAGGCCGCCACGCCCGCGCTGTCGCCTAGCGGGCACCCGCTGAACGATTACTGGATTGCCCACGACAACCAGTTACTGAACGACTTCGGCTGGCTGGCCAGGTTCAAGGAGGCTGATTTGGCGCTTGGTCCCCCCGCGGCAGGAGAGAAACGCGTCGTGTTCATGGGCGACTCGATCACGCAAGGCTGGATGATCGAGGGCGCGGAGGGGTACTTCCCCGGAAAGCCTTACATCAATCGCGGGATCAGCGGGCAGACCACGCCGGAGATGCTGGTGCGCTTTCGCCAGGATGTGATCGGGCTGAGGCCCAAGGTGGTGGTGATTCTGGCGGGCATCAACGACATTGCCGGGAACACTGGCCCGGAGACGCTGGAGCAGATTGAAGACAACCTGACCTCGATGGCCGAGTTGGCGACAGCCAACCACATTCGCGTGGTGCTGTGCTCGGTGATGCCGGCATTCGACTTTCCCTGGAGGCCGGGACTGACGCCGGCGGAGAAGGTTGTGGCGCTGAATGCATGGATCAAAGGCTATGCGCTGGAGAAGGGCTACGTGTATGTGGACTACCACTCGGCCATGAAGGACGAGCGCGACGGGCTGCCGGCCACACTGAGCAAGGATGGGGTGCATCCGTTGCCGGCGGGGTATGCGATGATGACGCCGCTGGTGGAGGCGGGAATTGAGAAGGCGCTGGCGCAGTAGGGTGGGCGAGTGAGTGAGCGAAAGGCAGCGATTGACCCAAGTTTCATTCCCCATGGGTCGGCAACGCCGGCAGGGGACGAAGCTGAACAGCTCTCCACAATGTTGTCGAGCGGAAGCTGGCCTTGAGCGTCTGTGTGGATAGAAGGGGCCATGGCGTCAATCGATATGCGGCCGGGCGCGTTCAGACAAACCACTTTGTGAGGCGAGAGATGAAATTGAACGGTGACGGAACTGGAAGACGAATGATGAGCTGTGTCCAATTGGCTGTTGGACTCACGCTGGCCTTGATGCTCTTTCTACCGACAGCAGGTGCACAAACGCAGACAGCAGACCAAAAACCCGCGGACCAAAAGCCAGCCGAATCGAAGGCCGGTCCGGAAACATATCAGACCATTTACCTGACCAACGTCGGTCAACAGAACGACGCCAACGATCTTGTGACGGACCTGCGCAATATGCTCCCGAAGGCCAGGACGTATTACCTCCCATCGCAGGGCGCCATCTCGATACTCGCTACAGCTGACGAGTTGAAGCTGGCGCAGAAGATTCTCTCCGATCTTGACCGGGCCAGAACGATCTACCGGCTCACTTACTCGATCTCTGAGACTGAAAGCGGCAAGAGCACTGGAAAGCAACATTACTCCCTGATTGCGGTTTCCGGAGGGAAGGCAAATTTCAAACTTGGAAACCGCGTGCCAATTGTGACTGGGACAGTTGAGGCTGCAGGCGCAGGCCACAACTCCCAGGTGCAGTATGTCGATGTCGGGCTGAATATCGAGGCGTCGCTCGAAGGGTACCTGGATGGGTTGAGATTGCGCACAAAGGTAGAAGAGTCGAGCCTTGCGGAGGACAAGTCAAGTCTCGGAGGGCAAGACCCGGTGTTTCATCAAGCCGTTTTGGAAGACACGTCGCCCCTGGCGCAAGGCAAGCCTCTGGTTCTGGGATCGCTCGATATCCCGGGCAGCTCGCGGCGTCTGGAAATCGAAGTCGTTTCAGAACTCGTTCAGTAGGCTTGAAGAGCGATCATCGACCATCTCGTCGATTGATTGCGGGTGGATCGGGAACAAACCGGAAACTGGCGGCTTCCAGGACTTGGCGGCAAATTGCTAAACCGTCAAAATGCCTCTACAATAGAAAGATTGCAGGAAAGGTTTGTAGATGCCCAAGGAAAAGATTCATCCCAATTACGCCGCGGTGCAGGTTAAGTGCGCCTGCGGGAACCACTTTGAGACCCGGTCGACCCACAAGGGCGACATTCACGTGGAAATTTGCTCGGCTTGCCACCCGTTTTTCACCGGCAAGCAGCGCCTGGTGGATACAGCAGGGCGCGTAGAGCGGTTCCGCCGCAAATATGCCAAGGCCGGCGAGGTATCGGCGGTCAAGTAGACGGCGCTGAAGGCAATCGGCAAGCACGATTGGGCCTCCGCTGCGGCGGGGGCCTTTTGGCGTCGTAACTGTGCGAGGATGCCTGAATGAACGCCGTCGAGGTCCAACACTACAGAAACCGTGCAAGAGACTTCCTCGACGGGATGAGATACCTCGGGGACGATCTGGAGGCATTTGGATACTCGTCAGCGCTGCTGGGCATTCATGGGGCGATCTCATACGCGGATGCCCTACGAATCGGTATGGGGAGCAAAAGGCTTTTCTCGGATAATCACCTCGACGCGGCAAGAGATTTGGAATCGCTTCTTGGCTCTCGGAGGTTCGATCAGCAGCAAGGCGTCAAGCACCTTAAACTGCTTCTCGGCCGAAAAAGCAGGATTGCCTACGCTGGCGCGACAGTGAGAAAAAACGAGGCTGAGGATATTGTCAAGCGTGCCGTGCGTTTCGCGGACTGGGCAGAGGAAACAGGTAAAGCGCTGGAGATTGAGGGGTGGTGAGATGACTGAAGTTCAGGAACAACAACTCGGTAGGGCCATGAACGCTGTGCAGGAATTCCTGGTTCACAAGCTGCTCTTCCCAAAGGTCTATCTCGATGCCGACTGGAACGGCAATAAGGTGGATGTGCTGGCCATCGATCGCGCCGGCGCGGGCGACGTTCATGCCGTTCGACTCGTACCGGTTGAAGCGAACGGTGAACCTGACTGGCAATTCCTGGTTACAAGGGCAGCTAGTCTCATAAACGATCAGATCGAGTTACTGTGTTCGTTGCTATCACAGTACAGGTACGTCGTTCTGGTCAGTTTTTCTCCTGGAATGGAACGATTCTATCCAGCCGCTGAGTTAATCCGCAGGATGCTCGCCAAGGATGGCGTGGGCCGAATCGGGATTCTGCATGTGGATTTGGCCGAAGATGATCCTTCGGTCCGTGTCATCCTCAAGGCCGAGCGCTTCCGCTCCTCAAAAGAGATCGTCGAGCTTGCCGACCGCTTTGTTGCCGAACACACAGCAAACTGGGAGTACCGCGAGGAGCTTTGAACGGATGACGATTCATGGCCAATAGTTGGGCCGATCATCGGTAATCAGCGAGCTGTCAACTCGGAAGATCATCATGGCTGGCAAGGGATTTACCGTCAAGAAGGACTGGGACAACCCCAGGGAGCACGCGATGCCGGCGGGGACGCGGGTTCCGGCGGAGGTGCGCTTGGGAACGGTAGTGGTGGCACCGGCCACAGTGCTGGCTCCCATGGCCGGGGTTACGGATACGGTTTTCCGGCGGTTTATTCGGCACGCGAGTTTGTTTAGCGCTGGCGGCGATCAATCCCAGGTCTCAGAATCGAGACCTGGGGCACCCGAATTGTTAGATGGTGTCGAGGCAGCAGTGACGAATTCCCAATCGGGCTGCGGGCTGCTGATGACGGAGTTCACTTCGGCCGACGGGCTGGCGCGGATGAGGGAGTCCAAGCGGCGGCGCTATCTGACCTTCTACGACGACGAGCACCCGATCGGGGCGCAACTGTTCGGGTCGAACGCGGAGACGCTCGCCGAGGCGGCGAGAGTCGTGGAACAGACGGGCTTCGACCTGGTGGACCTGAACCTGGGCTGCCCGGCCAAGCGTGTAGTGGGCTGCAATGGCGGCTCGGGGCTGCTGCGGGACTTGCCCAAGATCGGCGAGATTTTTCGTTCGGTGAGGAAGGCGGTGACGATTCCCTTCACCGTGAAATTCCGCATGGGCTGGAACGAGACGCAAATCGTTTGTGTCGAACTGGCGCGGATGGCGGAGGCCGAGGGGCTGAACGCCGTGGCGCTGCACGCCCGGACGCGCGAACAGGGCTACAGCGGCCAGGCGCAGTGGGAGTGGATCGCCCAAGTCAAGCAGGCGGTGGGGATTCCGGTGATCGGGAACGGGGACATTACAACTCCAGAAGCCGCGGCGGCCATGGTGGCCGAGACGGGCTGCGATGCGGTGATGATTGGGCGGGCGGCGCCGGCCAACCCGTGGATCTTTCGACAAATTGCCCAGTACACGGCGACGGGCACGTACGAGCGTCCGACAGTCGAGGATCGCTACCGGATGATTCGCGCTTACTTTCAGATGCTTTTGGATGAGGCCGAGGCGACGAAGGATTTTCCTCGTGACGGGCGCATGGGCGAGACGGCGGGCAAGATGAAGCAGTTTGCCACCTGGTTTACCCACGGCGTACCGGGCGGAGCGAAGCTGCGGGCGGCCATTTACCATGCGCGCACCGGGGCCGATGTGCTGGAACAGGTGGAGCTGTTCTTTGCGGCAAAGCGCGCGGAACCGGATTGCGGCCCGCAGATGGAAGAGGGAGACAGGCAGAGTTTCCCGGATGGTGCGCTGATCTGCGACTAGGTCCGTGACCGGATGAAGATGTTCTATCCAATGAACGAACGTGGGCCGGGAGGCCCACGCTACAGCCGGCCAGGAGGCCGGCGCTACATTTCCAAAAGGAACATT
>Ga0255349_1000554_pt1 | contig 16690 bp, 16 predicted proteins | sample CBST25v15metaG_FD_189947 | JGI IMG/M metagenome (GOLD analysis project Ga0255349, IMG submission 189947) | Peat soil microbial communities from Stordalen Mire, Sweden - C.B.S.T-25.v15 | ecosystem: Environmental > Terrestrial > Soil > Wetlands > Peat | place: Sweden: Norrbotten County, Stordalen...
GCCACGGCGGCAGGTCGTTGGGCAACATGCGCCAATGGCAACCGGTTTTGGCCACGTAGCGCAACGCGTTGAAGACCGCACGCAGAGGATAATCGCGCTGCGCGGCATCCTCGCGGCAAAGCGCCAAGTACGGCACTACAAACGCCCTCTCTTCATCCGTCACATCCGTCTGATAGCCCGTGCGGTCTCGATTCCCCATGCCTGTATCGTCAGCGACAGGGAGGCAGACCGCTATGCGAATGCAAACAAAGGAATAAAGTTAATAACAGACTCTAAGCGGCATTCCCTCAGGGGCTAAAGCCCTCTTGATTTTGCAGGCTTTATGTACGGGCTAAAGCCCGTACCCTTCAAAACGGATAAACGACCATCTGTGCTGCGGACACCATTTGTTCGCCTCTACTCCGTCCGATAAAGAACTTTATCAAAGATAGAAGCAGGACCGCGATGTACTTTGACACCGAGTTCTGGCCAAACTCGACAACTCGCGGCGCTTTTTCGACATTCTCAAGCGTGCTCTGGATTTAGAACTCGCAGGAAAGGCGAAAAACCATACAATCAAAGAATCAAGAGCAGTTTAGCTTCACAGCCTAAAGACTTCCAGAGGAACTCCTTTGAGCAATGAAATTGATTTGTACTTCCAGAATTTCGCGCGCGCGATTGAGGAAGTGAAATGTACCGGCCCGCGCGGCGAGGCCCTGAGCCGCACGGTAGCTTACGACCGCGCGCTGGCCCTTTCCATGGAAGCCGCCGAACGCGGCAACAAGCAGATATTCATCGGCAACGGCGGCTCAGCGGCCATCGCCGGTCATATGGCGATCGACTTCTCCAATAATGGCGGAATGCCGGCGGTTTGCTTCAACGATGCCGCGGCCCTCACCTGCGTGGCGAACGATTTCGGTTTCGAGGAGGTGTTCGCGCGCCAGCTTGGCTACCACGCCCGCGGCGGAGACGTTCTGTACGCCATCTCGAGTTCCGGACGGTCGCCGGACATCTTGCTCGCGGTGGAAGCAGCCCGCCGGCTCGATTGCTGGGTCGTTACCATGAGCGGCTTTCGCGTGGATAACCCGCTGTGCACCCTGGGCGACGTGAATTTCCACGTGGCGCTGGAAAATTACGGCATCGTCGAGGTGGCGCATACGGCCCTCATTCACGCCATCGTGGATTTGAAGATGGCGCGCGATCGGGATGCACGCACCCACAGTGCGGAGTGAGCAGCAATGATTATCAGCAAGACTCCATGCCGCCTGAGCTTCGCCGGCGGCGGCAGCGACATTGCGAGCTACTACCGCGAACACGGCGGCGCTGTGGTCAGTGTCACGATCGATAAGTACGTTTACCTGACGCTGCAGCAGCGTTTCGATTCGAGCATCCGCATCGGCTACTCGCGCACCGAGGAAGTGGAACGGGTGGACGACATCCAGCACCCCATTGTGCGCCACTGTCTGAAGCTGCTGGGGCCTTCGCAGGGGATTGAGATCACCTCGCACGCCGACATTCCCTCGCGCGGCAGCGGCCTGGGTTCGTCCAGCTCATTCGCGGTGGGGCTTCTGAATGGCCTGTATGCATACCAGTGCCGCCACGTTGCTCCGCAGGAGCTGGCCGAGGGCGCCTGCCACGTCGAGATTGACCTCTGCGGAGATCCTATCGGCAAGCAGGACCAGTTTGCCGCCGCCTTCGGCGATTTGCGTATGTACCGCTTTCACCAAGATAGCTCGGTCAGCGTGGAGCCGCTTATCTGCTCGACCGCCACGATCGACAAACTGCAAGGCAACCTGCTGATGTTTTATACCGGCATGACGCGCAGCGCCTCCGATATCTTGAAAGAGCAGACGAAGGTACTGGGCAGCCGGCAGGATGCGATCGAGCATATGCACCGGATGGTGCAGCACGCCTACGATGTGCGTCACGAGATCGAAAGCGGCAATCCCGACGGCGTGGGAGAGATTCTTCACGAAACCTGGCTGCTCAAACGCAGTCTCACCTCGGGCATCTCCAATCCGGCAATTGACGGATGGTACGGGGCGGCGCGTGCGGCAGGCGCGGTGGGAGGCAAGATTCTGGGCGCCGGCGGCGGAGGATTTCTGCTGCTTTATGTACGTCAGGAACAGCAGGCAGCAGTGAAGGCCGCCCTCAAGCAATTACGACGTATTCCCTTCCGCTTCGAGCGCGAAGGCAGCAAGATCATCTTCTACAACCCAACCACTCTCGATCCCGAACGCGAAGAGCATGAAAATGCAAAGCGCTCCGGGCTATAAGCCAGGAAGGAACTGAACCGTGAGAGCTGTCATACTGGCCGGTGGCAAGGGTTCCAGGCTGGCCACGCGCACCCAGGGACTCCCCAAACCGTTGGTGCCCGTAGACGGCAAACCACTGCTCGCTTATCAGCTCGAGTTGCTGGCGCGCCATGGCGTGGAGCAAGTCACGCTGCTGTGCGGGTACGGCGCGGAGCAGATCGAGGCATTCTGCGGCGATGGTTCACCCTGGGGACTCAAGCTGCGCAGCATTCGAGAGCGGCAGGCGCTGGGTACGGCCGGAGCGGTGATTGCGGCGCTGGGCGAGTTGCCGGATGAATTTTTGGTCCTTTATGGCGACACGATGCTCAACGTAGACCTGGAGCGCATCTTCAGCGCTCATGCCGAGAGTGGAGCGGAAGCCACGCTCTTCCTGCATCCCAACGAGCACCCGCAGGATTCCGACCTGGTCGAGTGCGATGAGCACGGACGCATCAAGGCCATTCATGGCTATCCGCATCCAGAGGGCGTGCTGCTGCCCAACCAGGTAAACGCCGCGCTTTACGTGCTCAAGCGCTCAGCTTTGAGTGGTTTCGCCGTGCCGGAGTCGCCGCTCGATTTTGCCAAGCATGTCTTCCCGCAGATGCTCTCGGAAGGCAAGCATCTCCACGGTTATCGCAGCCCCGAGTACATCAAGGACGCGGGCACTCCCGCGCGCCTGGACCAGGTGGAAGCCGATCTCCGCTCGGGGGCAGTGGCTCGGGGCAGTCTCGCGGTGCGACGTCCGGCGGTCTTTCTCGACCGCGACGGCACTATCAACGAAGAAGTGTCCTACATCACGCGTCCGGAACAGCTCAAATTGTTGCCGGGAGCCTCAGAAGCCGTGCGCATGATGCGTGCCGCCGGCTACCGCATCGTGGTCGTCACCAACCAGCCGGTCATCGCCCGCGGTGACTGTTCTACCGCCGAACTGCTGCGCATCCACGACCACATGGAGATGGAGTTGAGCCGCGAAGGCGCATTTCTCGACGGCATCTATTACTGCCCGCACCATCCGGACAAAGGCTTCGCCGGCGAACGTGCCGAACTGAAGATGGAGTGCGAATGCCGCAAGCCGGGCGGCGGCATGATTCGCCGCGCCGCATTGGAGTTGAACCTCGATCTGACGGCAAGCTGGCTGATCGGCGACCGCACCGGCGATATCCAGACCGCACGCAACTGCGGCATACGCTCCATACTCTTGCGCACCGGCAACGGCGGGACCGATCAGCGCTACGCCGCCGCTCCAGACCACATCTTCGACGACCTGTTGGCTGCCGCGCACTTAATTGCCGAACAGGGCACTGCAAGGGAAAGATAACGTCATGCACATTTTCGCTATTTTGCTCGCCGTCCTGGCCGCAATCGGCACACTCTCTTCAACGATTGTTCTCGCGCTGGCGCTCATCGGCGCACGCCGCTTCCATCAGCTCGCGCGCGAACAGCGGCAGTTTGAAGCCACGCTCGACGATGCACAACTTCCCTTCGTCTCACTGCTCAAGCCTCTGCATGGATCGGAACCGCAACTGGAAGAGAACCTGGAGAGCTTTTTTACGCAGGACTACCCGGAGTTCGAGGTTCTTTTTGCCGTGGACCACGAGGAGGATGCTGCGCTGCCCATCGCCCGCCGCGTGATGGAACGCCATCCGGAGCGGCCTTCGCAGGTTATCGTGCAGGGTGAGCCGGTTTGGCCCAATCCACCGGCATACTCATTTTTCAATATGGCCAAGGTGGCGCGCGCGAAGATCCTCGTTACCAGCGATAGCGACGTGATGGTAGAACGCGACTATCTAAGGCAGGTTGTCCCGCCGCTGCTACACAACAACACTGGCATGCTGACCTGCGTCTACCGCGGGTTGAACACGGGCGGCTTCTGGTCGTTGATGGACGCCATCGGTATGAGTGTGGAGATGACCGCTGGGGTCATGATCGCCAATTGGATGGAGGGCATGAAGTTTGGTCTCGGTCCAACCATCGTGGTTCGGCGCGACGCGCTGGATGCCATTGGCGGCTATGCAGCCACGGGCGATTATTTCTCGAACGACTTCGTTATTGGCAATTTCATCGCCGCGAAGGGGTTTGATGTTGTGCTCTCACGTCACGTAATTGCCCACGTCGTGCCGCCAATGACGTTCAAGCGTATGTGGCAGCGGCAAGTGCGCTGGGCTGGAGGCACTCGCCGCTCGCGGCCCATGGGCCACTTCGGCACGGTTTTCATCTTCGCCATGCCCGCTGGAATTCTGGCCGCAATCGCGGGAACCATGCTGGGCCATCCCGTGGTGGGCGCGGCTGTCCTCATCTGGGCGGTGCTCAATCGGATGATTGAATCGATCGCTATCGGATGGAGCTTGACGCACGATCGCGAGTGCCTGCTGCGGCCGTGGCTCTATCCCGTGCGCGACCTGCTGGGCTTTGCCGTATGGATTGCCAGCTATCTGCAACGTCGCATGACCTGGCGCAACGGTCAGTTCGAGTTGGTTGAAGACGGTCACATACGGATGCGCGACCGCGACGGCAACGTGGTAACTCTACGAGAGACATAACTTGGCCCCTAACCGGCCTTCGTATCTTTTTGGTCTCATAACCCCAGAAAGGAGAATTGCATTGACCTCAGTGGGGCGATGATACTGACTCCAGCTGAGGGATAAAGAGCTTTGCGACGATGTTGCGCACGGAGTGCATGGCGGGCGAATCCGCTGGCAGTTGGATAAGCGGCTTGCCCGGGAAATCGTACTCGCGAACCGTATTTTCGTCAGGCACCAGTCCCAGCAGAGGCACGCCGAGGTGCCTGGCGGCCTCGGTCAGTTCCGCCTGGTCCCCGAGCACGCGATTGATCACCAGGCCGACTCGGTCGCAATGCAGCCCGCGCTCGCGGCTGACCATGTCCAGAATGAACGACACGGTTTGCAATCCGCGGTGCGAGGAGTCGGAGAGAGTAACCAGGTCCTTGATCCGCCGCATCACCTGGCGGTTGATCTGCTCGATGCCGGCTTCCCCGTCGATCAGGATGGTGTCGAACTTCTGCGAGAGAACATCGAAGGCGTCCTTGAGGATGCCGTTGACGGAGCAATAGCAGCCCAGCGAATCCCAGCGGCCCATGGCCAACAGAGCAAGATTCCCATTCTCCGTCAGGGCTTCCAGGATCATGTAGTCGATTTTTTTGGCAACCTGTGCCTGCGCTTCCCGGGCATCCGTAGAGGCCGCCTTGATGATGGCCTCGCGCACCTCGCCCATTGTTTTTTCCACCCTGATGCCGATGGTGTTCGGCAAGCCCATCGCCGGATCGGCGTCAATGAGCAGCAGCTTTCCGGCCTTTCCGCTAACCACCAGCGCTGTGCTCAACATGGTGGTGAAGGCCGTCTTGCCGACTCCGCCCTTCCCGCAGGGAACTATCACTCTTGTCCAAGACAGCCTTTTCTGTGAGTTGAGCGGTCGATTTTACTGGGCATAGGTGTCCTCCCCCGGCGATAGCTAGTACCATGACCGCGTGAATTGGTCATTGTATGAATGGAACGCCGGCCTTCCGGCCGGCTGTAGCGCGGACGTCCTCGTCCGCGCTTGTCCACGATGAATGACCAATTCATGCGGTCTAAACACTAGCGCCAGCTTTTTTCGATGACTCGCACTGGAGGGCCTTCTACTGTAGTGTCTCAATGATTGAATCTATTTTCAGCGCCTTGGAGAGGTTGAGACCGGTGGACCGGCATTCCCTCAGGGGCTAAAGCCCGTACCCTTCAAAACGGATAAACGATCCTCTGCGTGAGACATACCACTACGTTGCTGGCATCCTGCTGTCCAATTCGTTGGCGTGTAAGTACTGAGTTACTGTTTCAAGCGCGTCTTCTCTCTGTTCTGCTGTCCAACTCATGGCTACCAAATCAACGGCATGGGTAACTGCTCGGCCAGTTGCCTTGCGGCTGGCGGTCCCTCCAGCGGATTGTTGAGCCACGCCCACAAATCCCTGAAGATGAACAGTTGCTGGCGCACGAGAGCGGCCAGATTGGAGAGCGACCAGCCGAAGCTGGATTTCATCTGCAGGAACTTCAGGATCAGCATGGCAATCAAAGCGGTTCAGATCTGCGTCTTGACCGCAGGGGCGCTGGTGTTCAGGAACGACTTCACTTTCGCGGTTTGCTTCAGCGCCTTGATAAGCAGCTCAATTTGCCATCTGTCGTTGTAGATCGCAACCACCGTCGAAGCCGCCAAGTGCAGAAGATTGGTGAAGAAGACCATGATTTCCTGCTCGGAGCCGAGGTAACGCTTGGTTGTTTGGATTGAAGCATGGCCGAGCAGGAACTTGATCTGTTCGAGGTCGCCGCCGTTTTTGCGGCAGAGTTTGGTGCAGGTGCGGCGCAGGTCATGAGTTCCAAAATGTTCGATGCCGATCTCCTTGGCGGAGCTTTCGACCACGCTCCACACTGCCCAGTCGCTCAATTCCTCTCCCACAACGCGCCCGTTTTTATTGACGGGCCGGAGCAGCCGTCCGCCGGTTATCCCGGCCTCAGCCGTCCAGGCGTCGATCGATTGCTTGACCCACAAGGGCATGGCCACGGTGCGGATACGGCCGCCTTTGCCGCGGAGATCGGCGATCACCCAGCGGCCCTCGCGCTGCTGAATATCCTCTATCCTGAGCGCGGCCAGCTTGGCCCGGCGCAGCGCGCAGCCCACCAACAGAGCCAGTAGCGCCACGTCGCGCTTGCCTTTGAGGATCGCGCGGTCGGGCACGGTGAATTGGGAAGGGAATAAAGCGGAAAGAAGGGATTTTAAGAGCGGATATTGAACAGCCGCTTATCGTATTCGACTGAAAGGCAATCGATTATTTGCACTTGCGCAGCGTCCGGATGGAGCGGATTGAACAAATAGTTCATAGACCGTGGCGACGGGAAGGACGGCACTACCGCGAAGGCAGATTTCTTCGATTTAAGCCAAGAATCCCCCTCTTTTTGCGTCCACGACAGGGGTTGGGTTAATGAAGGCACGCCTCCATTTTCACCACAAATAAAGGTGGATGCAAGATCCTCCGGCGCTTGGACGCAAAGCATCTGGAATTTCTCGGGGAAAAGAGCCGGATTACCTTTCAGGGTGGCCAGATTCTCGATCAGGGCCAGCGCAGGATGCTCGGACAGGTAAACGATGCGTTTCCCTCGTCCGGCAGAGTGCCAGCGGCCATCAGCCTTCTCTCCGCCCAGTCCGTTCAAATCGCAGTGATTGCTGATTCGCCAAAGTTTGATCATGAGTAGATTCCCTCATCGATCTGCCAGAGCATATTTTCCACGAGACGCCCGCCAGATTCGGTGACGAGCATCCGCAGGGGGGCGCGGTTATCCAGGCGGTCGTCGGCTGTACGCAGCCAAATAAAAGCCTTTTCGCGCGAAGCGAACACGTCTTCCGCCAGAGATAGAATCCGAGCTACCCGAACAACCCGGTCGCTCTCTTCATTGGACAAGGGTTCTTGGCGCGCGCGACGGTGCTTGAGCGTGCGCGGCGAAACAATGATTTCAGAAATCTCGGTGAAGGTTAACCCCTTTGCTTTTAGCACTCCCAGGCTATCCGGAGATATGCCGTTCTCGGTGATTTTTGCCAGATCGAACTCAGACTGGGGCGGCAAGCCGATAAACTCGAAAATTTGTGGAGTAGTAGCCATGGAACACCTCTGGTACATTATGCCACAATGCGTACCGGCATAGTGGCCTCGTTTTGACCGATCTCCCGTCTGCGGTTTGTCGTGGCGCTGGCCACGCACTCTCAGGGCGCGACTGGTATGAAAGGGGATGCGGGGGAAGAAAAGACGAAATAGTTACGGGGCGGGCAGACGGCCCGGCAAACGCTAGTCTAGCTGCGTGGTATGTGCTGGCTAAGATCGAACGGCGGGGCATTGGTGCTCCTCTCGCAAACGAGGGATTATGAGAAGCCCCAGGCCGCAGCCATGCTGACACTGGGAATCAAGGACTTCGGATTCTCGTAAATGATTCTTGAAATATAGTTTTCAAACCTCTATCATGGCAATGATTTTCAAGAAGGGGCCCCATGGCGGATTTGGACCGCATCACACAAAGCCCGGACATGATGAGCGGCCGCCCCTGCATTCGGGGAATGCGGGTTACCGTCGGCATGATCGTTGGCCAGATCGGCGCCGGCGTCAGCATCGACGAGCTTCTGACCGACTATCCGTATCTGGAACGCGAGGACATCATGCAGGCGTTTACGCTACGCTGCATGGCGCTCCGATGAGCGGGAAGTGTTGCTGGCCAGCGCATGAAGATTTTGATCGACATGAATCTTTCGCCGAGCTGGGCCAGGGTGCTTAACGAGGCGGGGATTGAGGCTGTCCACTGGTCCGAAATTGGCCTCGCCACAACGCCGGACCCTGCCATCATGGCTTAGGCCACAGCCAACGGGTTTGTCATCCTGACCAACGACCTGGATTTCGGAATTGCCCTGGCTATCGCGGACAGGGAAAAGCCAAGCGTGGCACAGATCCGCAGAGAAGATCTCAGGCCCGCATCCATCGGCAATCAGGTGGTGCAGACCTTGCGGCAGATGCAGGCGGAACTGGAAGCGGGAGCCTTGCTGACAATCGACCCCAAGCGGACGCGGCTTCGGATTTTGCCGTTGAGAAAAAGGGAGTAGAGGCGGATTATGCTGATCGGCTACGCGCGCGTTTCCACCCAGGACCAGAATCTCGATTTGCAGATCGATGCCCTGACCAATGCGGAGTGCAAGAAGATCTTTCATGAAAAAACAAGCGGCAGCCGCGCCATACGGCCCGAGTTCTCAAAGGCGCTGGAGGCGTTGCGCGAAGGCGACACGCTCGTCGTTTGGAAGCTGGACCGGCTGGGACGAAGCGTCAAAAATCTGGTTGACCTGGTTGGCGAACTCCACAAGTTGGGAATCCAGTTCAAGAGCCTCGCCGACGCGATCGATACCGCGACTCCTTCGGGCCGGTTCTTCTTCCATGTGATGGCCAGTCTGGCCCAGATGGAGCGGGAATTGACTGTCGAAAGAACCCGCGCTGGCCTTGAACCCGCTCGGAAGCTGGGCCGCAAAGGGGGCCGTAAGCGGCGCATGACCGACAGCAAGATCGAATCAGCAAAGCGACTGTTGGCGAACGGTGTGCGGCCCCGAGACGTAGCCCTTAATCTCGACGTCTCCATCCCGACGCTCTACAGGTGGGTTCCAGCTTCCGCTCAGGCTTAGCGTACGTTTTTCCGTTTCGTGAGCAGACCCCTATATCCACGGCAACGCCAGGCAGTTCCCCACACTCGCCAGCCTGATCGGCGGCAATATCAATGTGAAGCACATGCGGTCACATTGGAACGAAATCCTGCGTTTGGCCGCTTCCATCAAACAGGGCGCGGTCACCGCATCGCTGATGCTTCGCAAGCTCGGCAGCTACCCGCGTCAAAACGGTCTGGCTGTCGCCCTGCGCGAGCTGGGCCGCATCGAGCGGACGCTGTTCACGCTCGACTGGATGCAAAGCATCGAACTGCGCCGGCGAGTACAGATCGGACTGAACAAGGGGGAAGCGAGAAACTCGTTGGCGCGCGCCGTATTCCTGAACCGCCTTGGTGAGATCCGGGACCGCCGTTTCGAGAATCAGCGCTATCGCGCCGGTGGCCTCAACCTGGTCGTGGCGGCAATCACACTGTGGAACACCATCTGCCTGGAACGCGCCATCCACGCGATGCGCGAGGCCGGCAAGGAGATCGACGAAGACCTCCTGTCTCACCTTTCGCCGCTTGGCTGGGAACACATCAATCTGATTGGCGACTACTCCTGGAGGCAAAACAAGCTCGTCGAACAAGGAAAGTTCCGAAGATTACGTACCACAGAGACGCCTTAGCGTACGATTCTTTCCGTTTCGTGAGCAGGCCCCAAGAAGCACAAGCAGCGTAGCGGGGGATCGAAGCGCTACCCCGACGAGTTCTTCTATCAACAGATGGGACTCATCCGTTTGCCCAAACTTCCGCAGAGCCTTCCGTGGGCGAAGGCATGATGTTCAGTCCGAGAGCCGGGTGCGCGAGATGCGCCTGTCCGGTTCGATGAGCGGGATGTGAAAACGGAGCATGGATTGGATAATGAGGCACCGGCAAACGAAAGGGCCGGAAACAGATAGGCAAGTCCTAAACCACCGCGCCACATCTCGACTCTACCCGTTTCGTGAGCAGACCCCTTATACCCCGTGCGCAGCCGCTCCGTCCCCAGCCAGTCCTGATGCTCGAAATGCGTCGCCCCGCCCGCTCATCATAAAACGCGATGAACGGGGCACAGCTTCTCATCGCTAATGGTGATTCTTCGGAACTGATGAGCGGGCCACCTGCCGTCGCCCCGTTCGCGTAGTAGGCCACGGGCTTCGCGCCCCAGTAGTACTTCCCCTGGAGTTGAGCACCTGCCGCGCCGTTCCACTCGGAAACCCGCGCTGCCCGGCCGCGTTGAAATCGTAGTCGGTTACCGCCCCGCCCACGGTCGTCTGCACCCGCTGATTGAGCGCGTTATAGACGTAGGTCGACGACGCTGCGGGCATCACCACTTTTTGCGAAGGCTAAAGCAACAAGGCTCAGTCTCAGGGCGGGATGGTTCACCTTCGCGTTTCTACTCCGAAGGTGAGCAACCCGCATAACTGTGAGCGCCGGCGCAAGAATAAACCACCGCCGCATTCTGTTTTCACGGACGACGGGGTTCCCCAAGAAATAACGAGCAAGGTTGGCCGCGTTCAGAGCCGTTGTGTGGGTAGAAGTGGCCCTGAGACACCGGAGGGATGTGCATGGTGGAACTGTATGCGCGAGTGCGGCGGGCAGCCCTCATCCAGATTATTGCATCTAGTGTTTAGACCGCATGAATTGGTCATTCATCGTGGACAAGCGCGGACGAGGACGTCCGCGCTACAGCCGGCCGGGAGGCCGGCGTTCCATTCATACAATGACCAAATCACGCGGTCAAGGTACTAGAATCCATAATCGCTTCGCGAGTGTATATAGATCGAATGGCTTCTGCAAGCCTTACGACGAGAGACTGCCGGCAGCGTTAAATGTCATGCCGTCCACCCTATGAAGGACAGTGTCATCGTGCACGGCAGTACTCTCTTCCGGACCTTTGTGTTTCCGCCTGCGATCGGGTCCGAATGCAGCAGGGGAGCAGCACCCTATTTCCCGCGGAATGGCATCGTGTACAAACGCCACGCCTCCTTTCTCGTACCGGGAGTGAGTGTGGCGTCCAACGCATTCTGAAGTCGTTTTACAGGCAACCAGATTATTGCGTTTGAGATAGATAATCGGATATGAAACTTATATCCATATTATAACTATCGCATCGGTTATTATGAGCTGTAATTCGAGATGAACAGCGGTGTGAGTCGTAAACGCCAGGCTGTTCGCATCTTCTTGTCATTTAGTTCCGCTTCCGGCTGGCTGGTCAGCGGAAGAACGCGCGACATGGCGCAGAGGAGATCGGAATGCAACCACTCCAAACGGATTTATCGGTTTTCAATAAGCTCAATCCAGCTAAGGCCCTGTCGGTTTCAAGTTTCTCTTCTTTAAACCTGATGGGATCCAACCGTATCCTGCGGACAAAGAAATAGCCTTTTGCGAGCTCATTACAGAGGGCCAAAAGGCCAGCGCTCCCTTCTACTATTCAAAAGACAGCAGCTTGGTGACGACGGCCTGCAAATCCTCGACCGTCGGCAGCTCGTCCCGCACCGGGCTGGGGAACTCGTGCGTTACCCGGCAGGTGGAGACGCCAATGGGCTTCGCCATATCGCGTAGCGCTCATTCGGCGACCGGGTTCCCTCTCGTGCAGGCGGCTGGATATCTGGAGAACGAGAACGCTCTGCCTCCCACCGTATTCGAGCGCGGCGCGCAGATAGCATTCACGGGTGGGACGGTCCTTGATCCGGTCGAGAACACGGATAGTGTGGCCCCAGGGCAATTGTGCAATGAGCTGTTGCACAATTGACTTCTCCGGCCAGGTCGCGGCCAGAGCCCGCATATATTCGAGGCGGCGCGGCTGGCGACGCCGGGAAATTCGTATTGCAGGTCGTGGGACAGACGGTCGATGATCTTCCCACCCCAGCCCTCTGCCGCTTGCCGGGCGAGAAACTCCCTGCCGATCGACCAAAACAGAACCCTTCAGGCTCATTTCCGGATAGGAAAAGACGGGGGTCGACGGCAGGCCGGGAGCGATCTCGCGCAGTGTTCCAGCCTCAGCGCACGTAGGTAAATGTTCCGCACAGATCCGTGGAGCTTTGCAGGGCTTCAAAGGTCATCAGCGGCGGGTCGTCCCCGGAGAAGTAGGCGACGTCCAACGCACCGTTTGCAACATAGGTCGCCATCCACTGCGTGTCCTGGGTGCCGCAGAGCGTGTTGTGTTTGAGAAAACGTCGCGCAGCCGGAATATTGATGCGGTAAAGCTGGCCGTTGCCGGCCGTATCGATGGCTTCGTCGAACGCGGCGGCGACCTCGGCCGGCTTGAGCAGGCGGACGGGCGAGATCGGGTAGGACACGAAGTTTATGGAGATTTTGGAAGTAGAGAAGGAGATGTCGCCCGTAATACTCACTGCCGTGCTGCTGGCAGCCCTCCAATAACCTTTTTCCGGCTGCTGTGCCCGGGCGCCCGCGGCACAGGCAAGCACGAGAGCCAGCAGGAGGAAACTCACTCGTGCGCGCATGGCATCCTTTCTGAAGGAATCCGGCCAAAAAGGCCGGGGATTCTTCCCGGCCTTTTTGTTCATGCCCCAAGCCTGCGGCTTAAAGCTGGTTCATGTTGGAGAGGAATTCGGCGTTGTTGCGCACCTTCTCCAGGCGGCTGATCAACAGCTCCATGGCCTCGACCGGCGAGAGCGGATTGAGCACCTTGCGCAAGATCCAGATGCGCTGCAAATCTTCCTTGGGAATCAGCAGTTCTTCCTTGCGGGTGCCGCTGCGCTGGATGTCGATGGCCGGGAAGACGCGCTTGTCCACGAGTTTCCGGTCCAGGATGATTTCCATGTTGCCGGTGCCCTTGAACTCCTCGAAGATGACCTCGTCCATGCGCGACCCTGTATCGACCAGCGCGGTGGCGATAATGGTCAAAGACCCACCTTCTTCGATGTTGCGTGCCGCGCCGAAGAAGCGCTTGGGGCGCTGCAGCGCGTTCGAATCGACGCCGCCCGAGAGCACCTTGCCCGACGGGGGCACGATGGTGTTGTAGGCGCGGGCGAGACGCGTAATCGAATCCAGCAGAATCACTACGTCGCGCTTGTGCTCGACCAGCCGCTTGGCTTTCTCGATGACCATCTCGGCCACTTGCACGTGGCGCGCTGCCGGCTCATCGAAGGTGGAACTGATGACCTCGCCCTTCACCGAGCGCTGCATGTCGGTCACTTCCTCGGGCCGCTCGTCGATCAGCAGCACGATCAGAATCACTTCGGGGTGGTTGGTGGAGATGGAGTTGGCCAGGGACTGCAACAGCATGGTCTTGCCGGTGCGCGGCGGCGCGACAATCAGCCCGCGCTGGCCTTTCCCGACCGGAGTCAACAGGTCCATCACCCGGCCGCTGGTGGCCTCGCGCACCGTCTCCAGCTTGATGCGTTCCTGGGGATAGAGCGGGGTCAGATTGTCGAAGAGAATCTTGTTGCGCGTCTCCTCGGGCGACTCGAAGTTGATGGCCTCGATCTTGACCAGGGCAAAATATTTCTCGTCCTCGTGCGGCGGACGTACATTGCCGCTGATCGAGTCGCCGGTCTTCAGATCGAACTTGCGAATCTGCGACGGCGAGACGTAGATGTCGTCCGGGCCGGGCAGATAGTTGTAATCCGTGGAGCGCAGAAAGCCGTAACCGTCGGGCAAAATCTCCAAAACACCCTCGGCGAAAATGTGCCCTTCCTTTTCGCTTTGCGCCTGAAGAATCTTGAAGATCAGATCCTGTTTGCGAAGGCCGCTGGTGCCCGGAATCTCAAGGGTGCGCGCGATGCGGCTCAGTTCCGTAATGTTTTTTTCTTTGAGTTCTGCGATGGTCATGTTCACCTGCAACAAAGGAGGATGGGAGTGGAAAGATCCGGAAAAGGGAAGGGCTCCGGGGGAAAACAGGCGGGAATTCAAGGGCTGCGCCGGCTTGCGCCGTTTTGAAAGTCTTTCTCGAATTCAATTCGAGCATTCAACCGAGACAGGCTGTGCGGTCCGGAGCGGGAAGCCGTACAAACCGCTGCCTGACTCAGTGTGTGCCCTTGGGAGATGCGGTCAAGCCGCGCGGCGGGCTTCCTGCGGCTCTTCCGCGGAGGCCTCTACGGGTGCCGCGGAGCCGGGGTTGGTCACGTGAAAGCGGTCCAGGACTTCATTGGTGGTGTCCTGGAGCCGAGTGTTCGGTTTGTGCAGCTTACGGGTTGCCTTGCTGGCCAACTGACACAGTTGGTAACGATTCGAGACATGAGAAAGTGCCCCAAAAACAAGATCGGAACGCATTACGTGTTTCTCCTTCAGCGAAAATGGCCCTGGCCGGAATCTCTCTTGCGCCGGCGATGCAGCAGGTGAGCCCACCCAGCGCGATCTGCCCCAAAATCCCATGCCCACGGATTAGACGCACAATTTGTACGTCCAGATCTAAATCTTGACGCACCATTGCGCATTGTGGAACAGGCCTCATGCCGTATCAGGGATACAGATTTCCGCCTTGGGAGCCATACGTCCTGCATTCCCATTCCGGCAAATCTCCAGAAGCCGGTGCATCTGCCAATGAGCTCTTACTCAATAGGATGCGGGGATCGACAAACTTGCACGCGGCACAGCCGTACGCAATCTGCCGTTTATGAATGGCAACATTGAATGTATAACGAGTTGTCGTCCAGGTCAATATCTTTTTTTGGAGACGATGACCGCAGTTGCAGGTAAAGTGCGGGCAAAAGGCGTCCCGCGCCCACATCCGCGTCCTTTGGCGCGCTGCCCACTAGCGGCCGGGTTTGCATTGCGGGCATCGACGTGGTCCGGCATCCGGCCCATGCGCGGCGGCTGATCGGAGTTGTCCCGCAGTTCAATACGCTGGATCGCGTGCTGAGCATCTACGAAAACCTCTACTCCCACTGCCGCTACTTCGGTATTTCGCACGGGCAGGCCAAATCCCGTTCGCTGGAGCTGCTGGAGCAGTTCATGCTGACCGAGCGCAAAGACGTTTCCCCGCCGCAGCTCTCGGGGGCCTCGCGCAGCGGGTGCAGATTGCCCGCGCCATCGCCCATCGGCCGACCGTACTGTTTTTGGACGAACCATGGGGGAGGGGGCTTGATCCGCAGAGCCGGATGGCCATGTGGCCGGCCGTCGAAGGGTTGCGCGCGGAGGGCACTCCCAGCATTGCGCATATGCCCTGGTGGGCCGTGCTGGCGGCGCTGATCTTCTTTACTGTCGCGCTGGGCCGTCGGCGGGGTTGCGGCCTGAAAATGGCCAGCCCCGAACGGGGAAGTTTCCCGCCGGGGCTGTCGTCGGCCGTTCTGGCGCAAAAACCAGCCGCCAAAACTGCTGTTATTCGGCAAAAGGACCTATAAGCCGAATTCTGTCGTGTGCGGTCATTCGTCTAGGCGCCGCGTCACCGCGGACGCTCATCAGCGACCTACCCGGAGGTTTCGGACCTTGCTTGGAGCATCCTTGCGGCGCCGGGCCGGCACCGTGCACGAGCCTTGCTCCGGGCTCATGCATCCCTCCCTATTTGGTCTTGCTCCGTGTGGGGTTTACCTTGACCCCAACCCTTACAGGCTGAGCGGTGCGCTCTTACCGCACCATTTCACCCTTACCGGACTCGCCCGTCCAGGCAAACGCCCTTGGGGCCAGCTCTACCCGTGCCGAAACACGCGCAACCGGCGGTATTTTTTCTGTGGCACTTGCCGTCCACGGGCCTTGAAGCCCGCGTCCCGGACGTTATCCGGCACACTGCCCTGCAGAGTTCGGACTTTCCTCCCCCGGCGAACCGCGCTTGCGCGCGTCCTCCGGCAGCGACCGCCCGGTCCTCCTGCCAGGGTCTAGTGTACCTTGAAAACGAATTCGCCGGAGCGAAGCCTGACTTCGAGGCGGCGTTGGCCGTTGAGGCGCAGGGCACAGCTGCATCGGCAGCGGCCGAAAACAGATTTTGCAGCGTTGTCCGGCCATTGCGGTTTGAAGAATCAGCTCCCGCGTTTTGCGGCTGAGGCGCGGCTGAGGCGCGGCTGAGGCGCGGCTCAGGCAAGTTTTGCCGGTGGAAGGCTCCAGGAACTTGTTGAAAATCGATTGAGAATCCCGGATTGTGGCCCTCGGTGGCTAAAGCCCGTACCCTTCACCCGACGGGAGTATTTCAACTAGCTCCTAGGAGTGTGTCGGGCATAGATTCGTGACGGAGCCTACAGCGTGGGCAGCAGGTTCTGTTTTAAGTTCGAGCCATGGGCCAGAACTTCATTCCTGACACGGTCAACCAGACGCTGCTGTTTCCCC
>Ga0255349_1000572_pt1 | contig 16405 bp, 9 predicted proteins | sample CBST25v15metaG_FD_189947 | JGI IMG/M metagenome (GOLD analysis project Ga0255349, IMG submission 189947) | Peat soil microbial communities from Stordalen Mire, Sweden - C.B.S.T-25.v15 | ecosystem: Environmental > Terrestrial > Soil > Wetlands > Peat | place: Sweden: Norrbotten County, Stordalen...
AGCGTACTCAGAAGCCGCGTCTGCTGCGTCTTGAACGATTCGAGCGTCGATATTTTTCAGTAACTTATTTAGAGTCAATGCGTGGAGGCAATCCGACCCCCTCCCGGTACCAATAAAATAAACAACATATACAAAATAAGACTACCCCTTGCGGGTGACCTTTTCCTTCTGGTGGCCGTTCTTTGTCTCAGTGAGGTCGATTGCGCGGCGTGAGATATCGACCTGGAACCATGAGCAGGAATACTGCTCCGTCAAACGCATCCCAGTATTCACAGACACAACAAACTCCGCATGATGCTCAGGGAAATAATTGTTGATGGCGTTACATACGCGGTTGTATTTCTCTCTGGTTAGATAGCGACTCCGGCCGGGCTCCGACAAACGCGTAGACCGCATCCCCGTTCTTGCCGATCACGCGCGGATATTTCACCGTGTCCAGCTTCATCCACTCGCGCATGTAATGCTGACTGCCGTTCTTCCACGTGCCGAACCAGAGAATGACCAGGTGGACCTGGTGCTGCCGCGCCTCAGCCAAGAGCGTATCGATCAGCGCGGTGTCATACACCCCTGGCCGCGGTTCGAACTGCTCCCTATAGACCAACATCTCCACGGTGTTCACGTGCAGGTACTCCATTGCCGGCCAAACCTATGGCAGCTCGGCAGGCCAACTGCCGGAGTTGTGCACCTGCGCGCTCAGCATCAGATACGGCGCATCGTCCACGAAGAGGGCGTAGCGGCCAAGCACCTCGATCGAGACTTTCCTGATGTATAGATGTATATCAGTTATTGGAGATACATCTCGGGGGAAGAGTACTTCCCGCGCTTAGATAATCACCCCTATGTGGAGATATCTCTTTCGTCTCCTCATTCGGCAATGAGCTAATTTCTAGGGTTGGTCCACTGGAGTGTCGCCTACAGCGGGGTTGACTGCTCCGGCCGGGATCAGCGTCGACGTAACCGTCTTGGCATCGTCCGTGCCTGTGTAGAGCAGGATGCGAGACGGATCGATGCCCTTCTCGTTCACCAGATACTGCTTGGTGTTGACCGCGCGTTCCACGGCGTCGCTCGGCTTTTGGACGCGGGGCTTCAGCTTCGCTTCCCTGGCCTCATCCGCCTGCTCCTTGGCGTCTTCATTGCCAACCAGCGCCAGTTTGGCATCGGTGGAACGCTGTAGGTTGAGAGCGATGTCATCCAGGCAGGCTTTGGCTTCGTTGTCCACGCGCGTCGGACGTGTCGCGTCGCGCTCGAAGCTCATCGGGCACAGGCTGGACGCCAGCGGCGCGGGCGGCGGCGGCGGCGGCGGAGGCGCAATCACATTGACGCTGGCCGTCGCCGAGGCACTTTGTCCCTTGTCATCAATCACATTACAGCTGACCGTAATCGGTCCTGGAGCCGCACCTGCCGTCGAAAGCGTCGCCGAAGGTGTGGTGCCGCTGATGGAACCGGCTGTTGCGTTGTAGTTGTAGGTTAGCGGACGGTTCTGCGGGCTGACTGCGCTCGCCGCAACCATCGAAGAATCACCCGGATTGACCGACGAAGGATTTGCCGTGCAGCTGATGGTCGGCGGATCGAAGGGTTTGACTGTGAACTGCGTGGAGCAGTCCGCGATCTGGCCGGGCTTCACGCCCTCCGACACATGGCCCTTGACCGTGTAGGTGCCCGCGGACAAGGTCTTCGTGTCGATGCTCGCCGTGTTCGATGTCCCCGAGATCGCTCCGCCATCCGACGACCAGGTGTAGCTCGCCGTCTTTTTAGGATTCAGGTTCAACGCCACGCCTGTCACCGTGATCGGGTCGCCAGGATACACCGTCGATGGGCTGGCTGAGCAGGTGTAGTCAACCGCCAGCGGAGGAGCATTCCCGCCGAAGCCGAAGACCAGTCCGGAGGAGAGGCGTATGTCGTTCTGCGATTCCCGTATGCCCGTGGTGGGATCTCCGAAGCGGGTCATCAGGTACTCGGCCTGAACGATGCGTATGGCGATATGCCGGTGGATCTTTAGATCAAGTCCGCCTCCGGCTGTCATGGCAAATGCGTTTTCGGAGGCGAGGGGCGTGCAAAGAGCGCCGGTGCAATTGGAGAGCGTCACCTGACTAGCGTGTACGCCGCCAAATAGAACTTGTACGAAGGGAGTGATCCTGTCGTGGCGGAAGGAAAGGCGTGGGCCAGCCATAAACGTGTAGGCAGTCCCGCTTGCGTCTGCCACGCGGGCCGGGTTTGCGCCTGCGCCGGTGAGCTGGAGTTCCGAGGCATCGTAGCCGCCAAAATCACCAACCAGTCCCAGAGTGCGGTTCAGGTTGAAGGCGATGGACGTGCTACCGCCATTCAGGTAGTCCATGCGGTTACCGGGGCTTAGCGTCGGCACACCCCGTATATATGAGTAGCCAAGAAAAAGCTCTGCCCTGGGATAGCTCCGATAGGTGCGGCCTGAAGAGGGCGCGGGAGCCGCGGACTGGGCCAGCGCGGCAGGCACTTCGGCATTGCCCACGGCAGCGGGCGCGACCGCGGAGTCGACAGCGGTGGCTCTGGCCGAGGAGTTCGTCGAGTCTTCCGCAGCAAATAAGAATGGTGGCACCAGCAATGCGACAGCCGCCATTGCGGCAATCATCCGCGTCCTGAATTTCATCGTCGTTCTCCTAAATTGCTGCTCGCGAAAACCATCCATCCTCGCCATCGGGTTCGCTCGGTTTGCCTTCGATTGGCTGGAATGCGGGAACCGATTCGCTCTTCCTAGCCATCAAGCCTTGCTCGCCCTGCGTGCGCGCTTAATTCCTGCACTACCTATATGCCTATGCGGAGACCGTCCTGGGGGACGGCCTCCGCGTAGCCTTAATGAGCTGGCACATTAATAACGGTGTTCACCAGGGTGACCGCCCCAATCAAAGAGAGCAATCTACCGTTGATGGTGGTGATTGTCGTGATTCCGGCAGTCCCGGTCGTGGCTCCCGAATAAGAGATAACGGTTCCGCAGAACGTCCCGCCGCCAGCCCCGTTGATCACCGCGGCGCTGCCGACCTGCCAGAAGACATTCGCGCAGCTAGCACTATTCTCCAGGAGGACACTTTGAGGGGCTGTGCCGCCTACCGTGAGTGACGAGCTCATCTGGAATACCCATGTGGCGTTGGGGTTGCCCGCGCCGTCGAGAGTAAGCGGCGAGGACGTTATGGCGTAAGTACCCGGCGAAGCCTTGTAGACCCCGGCTTGCAGGGTTCGACCGCCTAGCTCGCCCGGACCACCGGAGCCTATGCATTGCGGGGCCGGGCAGCTTTCTACAGCTATACCGCCAGGCATGGAAGCAGGCGTCATGGAGATGTAAGCGCTAAGAGTGTCCGCTGCAGCCTGTTGTGCAATAAGCAACGTGGCGGCGGTTCCTTCACTGGGGCACGCAATACCATTAGGGGGCGGAGGAGCCGTGTAGATGCCTATATTACCGGTTCCACTATTCACCTGCCCTACATTGAGTGTCGTCTCCGTATATATGCATGGCCATACGCCAGCTTGCTTCGCAAGGCTGGTATCGTGGAATCCGGTGACCGCCGTTGACACGGCCGTGGTCCCGATACTGCCATTATTGATGACCGTTTCGATCCCCTGATTGGTCATTCCGGCGGTACCGCCAACGTCTCCGAAGGCAGCGGCCGAGTTCAGAACCACTGGCGGTGGAAGTGCTACACCAAATGTTGTGAAGGTCCAGGGATTCGGTGCAACGCCAGATCCCAGCGGATTGCCGGTCGAGTCCGTCGCTCCGGTCGTGATGTCCGCCGTGTAGATGGTGTTGGCCGCGAGATTGGTCGTAGGGGTAAAGGTTGCGACAAAGGTGGCCGCGTTATAGCTTATCGTTCCGATTACCGCAGCTCCGCTGGGTCCTGTGAGGGTGAAGGTTGTTGTATTGATCGAGAGTGGGTTCATGGCCTTGCTGAACGTTGCACTGACGGCCTGGTTGATTGGCACACTGGTGGCCCCATTGACAGGCGAGGTGAGGGTGATCGTCGGTGCCGTGGTGTTTGCCGCGCCAACGGTAAACGTCCAGACATCGTTGCTGGCCAGCGCATTGCCTGACAGGTCCTGCGCGCCGGTTGTGATCGTGGCCGTATAAGTCGTGCCCGTTACGAGAGCTGCGGTTGGTGTAAAGATCGCAGTATTTCCAATGCCGGCGTATGTGACCAGGCCTGCGACAGCCGTTGTTCCCGGACCGGTCAGCGTGAAGGTGGTCCCGCTGATGGTGAGTGGGTTCATGGCCGTGCTGAAGGTCGCACTGACGACCTGGTTGGCCGGCACGCCGGTGGCCAAATTGGCAGGGATTGTGGAGAGCACCGTCGGCTTGGTGGTGTTTGGAACGCCGGTGGTAAATGTCCAGACATAGTTGCTGGCCATGGTATAGCCTGCCAGGTCCTGAACCCCGGTTGTGATCGTGGCCGTGTACTGTGTGCTAGCTGCAAGAGGGGTGGGTGCGGTCGGTGTAAAGATCGCTACCGAACCGGAGGCATCATAGGCGACGGTTCCGGTGACCGCAGCTCCGCCAGTTGTTGCTTTCAGCGTAAAGGTTGTTACCCCGATCGTGGCAGGATTCATCGCCTCGCTGAAGGTCGCAATCAGCGACTGGTTGGTCGGCACGCCCGTGGCGCCAGCGGCAGGGTTTGTAGCAATCACTGAGGGTGCGGCGGGGGCAGGAACTGTTCTGAAGTTCCATGCATAGTTGCTTGCCAGGGGTACGCCTTGCGCGTCCTGTGCCCCGGTTGTAATCGTGGCCGTGTACAAGGTATTGGTTGCAAGCAGGTTGGATGGTATGAAGATCGCTCCGTTGCCCGAGCAGCTCACCGTTCCCGCAACGGCAGTGCTGCCCGGGCCGGTTACTGTAAACGTAGTTGCGGGAGAGTAGAGAGTTGCACAGTTCATCGCCTTGCTGAACGTCGCGCCGATGGCCTGGTTGAGCAGGATGCCGGTGGCGCCATTCGCTGGGACGGTGGAGAGCACGGTGGGAAGTGTATCGGTCGTAAAGGTCCACACATAAGCGCTTGCCAGACCAGTGCCAGCTGCGTCCTGGACTCCTGTGGTCAGGGTAGCAGTGTAGGTGGTGTTTGCTACCAGAGTCGCTGTGAACGTGGCCGTTGCGCCTGAGCAGGCGATCACGCCCGTCACGGAACCGACCGGTGCTGGAGCTGTCACCGTAAAGGTTGTCGCGGTTACGGTGGAGCAGTTCAATGCCGAACCGGCGAAGTCAGGGTCTTGCGCTGGGAGTTGCAGGAAGGTAGCGCTGATCACCTGGTTGAAGGCGACGCCGGTTGGGCCAGGAGTAGAAGTAACAGGAGTGGTGGAAACCACCGAGGGGCCTGCCACTGCTTCAAAGTTCCAGGCATAGGGGCTGGCCATGACATTGCCGGCCAGGTCTGTGACCCCAGTCGTAATCGCGGCCGTATAGAGCGTATGAAGCACAAGAGCGGTGGTGGGCGTAAAGGTCGCGGTGGATCCGGAGCAGGTGACTGCTCCGCCCACGGCAGCTCCGCCAGTCCCTGCCGCCGCAACCGTAAAGGTCGTCGTGGTGAGGGTGGAGCAGTTGACCGGCTTGCTGAAAGTCGCGCTGATGGGCGCACCTACGGCCACGCCTGCCGCGCCTAGCGCGGGAACGGTGGAGAGCACATAAGGGGGCGTGGTGTCTGGGACATTGATTGTTTCTCGACCGCAGCCAGCGAGTGAAACGGCAAGGAGTGTCAGTGCCGATAGGAACCACGTGTTACGACTCATGTGCTTGTTCATTGGTGCCCCTTCTCCAACTGTTGTGTACAGTTGTCTATCGCCTATCTTGCCGCCGAATCGGATATGTAAATCACACATTGCATGGGATGCTCGAAAAGTCCCCGGAGTTGGATTCACGTGCCGTGTCACCTGAGTTCGGGGCACAAAAAAGTCCGATGCAGGGTATTAGCAGGGGGTTCTGCAAACAATAAAAATAAAAAAGTGGTCAAAATTGCACACTTAGAAATAACTGCGAGTGAGAGCTAATTTGCAAATTCTGACAGAGGGATAAGTGGAGGATATTTTCATCCGCAGTCTAAGATGGCTGGGATGAGGAGAGTTGACGAGCAGACGACCACGCAGGAACCACACGGCGGTCTTCAATGCTTAATTTGTATCGGAGGCATCGGTCGAACATGTGGTCGTTGCCAAATTCGGTATTGCGTTCTTTGCCGGCGATATGCGACAGAGTGCAGGGCGCTACGCCGATTGCACTTGCGGCGGAGAGCGTCATACGGGGTTTCTCGCATCGCAAGCATAAGCCCACGTTTCAAAATCGAGATGTTGGGCACCTGAGTTGGGTCCATTTCTTCATCGAACCACCTCCGCTCACCCCTCGGCATACTTCTTCCTCAGCCTCTTTTGCGCATGACGTGCGCGGACCTGCATCGCTGGCGTTCCCCCCTTCCACAGGAACTGCTCGACGAGCGCCTCGGCCTCTTCTCGCAGCGAATCTTCTGTAAGCGCAAGCGTCGCCAATCCCTCCACCGCCGAGCAGCGCACCGCATTGCTCTCGTCCTCGGCCAGCAGCGACATGATCCGCGCCGCGCGCAGTCGTTGCGGCCTCGTCTTCGCGACGCGTGCGACCACCAGCGCCAGATGCCAGCGCGTCTGCGACTCGTCAATCGGCAGCGACTCCAGCAAACCCGCCAGCTCGTCCGCGTATCGCTCCAATGGAGCCGCATCCCGCTCCGTAATGCGCCGCGCCACGTCGGCTGCTCGCTTGCGCACGGCGACATCTTCGCCGAAGAGTTCGTGCACCAGTGCGCGCAGCGACGGCTTGTAGTCGCCGATCTCGCGCGCAAGCAGGCGCGACTGGATCACCCCCCAGGGTCTTAAACGCAGCAATTTGCGCACGGTTCCCATGCCGCGAAGTATAAATCCGCCAGCGTGCGAGTTGGCTATATTCCGATTGAATTTGCGAGGAGGATCGACGCCTACGGGGTTCTCTGCGCTGTGCGAGTGTCTGCTGCGGGCGGGTCGTCGTTCAGTCTAGACTCCAACTGCGCGAATGATTCCTGTAACTGCGCGACGGCTGCGCGCAGTACCGCGACCTCGGACTCCAACGCTGAGATGCGAGCCGCGGTTGCGAACTCCGTGGCAGAATCCGAGGCCTGTTCGATTGCGGAAGGATTGCGCGGGCGAAACTCCGCTGAGCTGAAGTCGCGCACGGCTGTGTCGACCGGGCCACCGAGCAGATGCGCGTAGCGCGCCTCGCGCGAGCCGGGCTGGCGCGGCAGCACAACTGCCAGGGGCCGCGCTCCTGAAGGTTCGTCGCCTGTGGGAGCTGCGGTCATGCGCGCCAGCGTGCTCTCAACCGCGTCGAGACCGTCGAAGCTATGGAGGCGGTCGGCGCGCGCACGCAGCTCGCCCGGCGTCTGCGGGCCGCGCAGAAAGAGCAGGCAGAGCAGCGCCGTCTCGTCGCGGCGCAGGTTCAGCACTGTGCGGATGCGATGCTCGTACTTCGCCACCCGACTCTCTCGCACTACCGAGGTCAGCCCCACGTCTTCGAGCGAGTGCAGCGCCTGGCGTACCTCTTCCTCGGTTAGATTCATGACGGGATCGCGGCTGGAGCGCTGGTTGCAGGCGTTGACGAGCGCGTTGAGGGAGAGCGGGTAGTTCTCCGGCGTGACAATCTCTTTTTCGATCAATGCGCCGAGGACGCGAATCTGGACTGGGTCAAGTGTCATGCTTCAAGGGTGCCACATTCTGGCGTGGCTTGCGCAAGACAAAGCCGCCACATTCATGCGAATGTGGCGGCTTTGAACTTTGAATTGGAGGAAGCGGGTTAGAAGTTGAAGTGTCCGGCAAACGACCAGTCGCGCGGCGAGTTGGATATTCCAGTGACCTCGCCGTATGTGCTTGCCGTTGTCGATGCCGTCGCGGACCAACCTGCGCCGGGCGAGGAGAACTGCACCTTGTTCCAGACGTTGAAGCAATCTGCCTCAAAGACGATCGACATGCCCAGGCGCAGCGCGAAGGAACGGCGCAGGGACGCCGTGAGGTTCTGTGAGCCCGGCCCCCTGAGGCCAAGCGGCGCGGTGCGGGGAGAGTTCCCAATCAGATACTGGTGCGTTGTCTGACCCGTGACGGCAGAGATGTCGGTGGGGATCTTGAACGCGTTGTAGTCTACGTACTTGATTTGGGTCCCGCCGGCGAGTCCGAGATTGCCGGCGACTGTCCCGTTCGGCCCAGTTCCATAGCTGCCGTTGATGCGGGCATTCCTGCTGGTGAAGTCGTTCGATGCAGTGTTGATGTCCGGCATGCAGGTGCCGGAGTTGGGTGCTGCGTTAGCGCAGCCGCCGCTCCAGGTGACGTTGATCGGCAGGCCGGCGGCATACTGGTATATGCCCGAGAGCATCCAGCCGCTGGTGAGCGAGCGCATCAACAGCGAGTTGCCGCCGCGATGCCCTTCGCCGAAGGGCAGCTTGTAGACGCCGTACGCATTGACCACTTCAGGCTGGGAATAGATGGTCAAGGAACGATCGATGCGGTCCTGTTTCCAAGCCTGGCCATTGCCTGAGATGGCACCGGCAGGGATGTCGTATCCGCTGCGGAAGGTGGAGTCGTCTCCAACGTTCTTGGAGTAGGTGTAGTTGATGTTGAAGCTGAGGCCATGGCTTTCACGCTGTGCGAGCGTGATCTGCAGGGCGCTGTAGACGAAGTTCTGCACATTCTCTCCCCAGCCGTCGTTGATGCCGCTGTACTGCGGGAAGGCAGCCAGCCCCTGGGCCAGAGTTACGGTAGAGCTGGTCGGGAAGGCGTTGGCCGCGGTTGAGAAGAAGCTGGGGATCGTGATATTGGGCAACACGGTCTGCGCCTTGGTAATGTTCGCGGAGGTCGCAGCAGCGGTCAGGATTGGTTTTGTGCCCGTGCTGTCGAGGACATTGCCCAGAGCGGCGAGGTAGACGGGGTTCAACTGGTTGACCCAGTATCCACGCGCATTGGTACCGGCACTGGTCTCGAAGACATGATGGCTTTCGCTGCCGACATAGTTGACGGCCAGCGTCATGTCCTTGGTAACGCTACGCTCAAAGCCAACGTTGTAGAAGGTAAACTCCGGCGTGCGGCCCGATACATACGGATCGGCGTAGGCCATGCTGCCCGCTGTGGCAATCGCGCCGGAAGCATTGAGGTAGTTGCCCATGTTCAAGAGCTGTGTGGCAGGACCGAGGGTCGGGGCGGTGGGCAATGCCGCGCCGCCGAAGAGCGCGGTATTGGCCTTGCCAATGCCGGTGAAGTAGGTGCCGTTATTGAGGAAGAAGGATGGCCCGGCGGCGAGTCCAGAGGTAAGTTCCGGAGTTCCCGACGCTGTTACGTTGAAGCCGAGGCTCTGTCCGGCGCCGAGTGAGCCGCCGTCGCTGGTGCGTCCGCCACCGGCGCCGCCGCCAAAGGAGTAGACCATGCCGGCACCGATGCGGAAGACCGTCTTGTCGTCGATTGCATAGGTCATGCCGGCACGCGGTCCGTAGTTCTTCCAGTAGGTGTTGACGGGGGTCTTTTTGCCGATGCTTACTCCCGCTCCGCCGTAATTTCCAGCGAGTTGGAGCGCGCCGACGGCCCCTGCAGGCTGGCCGGTGACGCCGGTCAGGGTCGGATTCAGGAAGCTAAAGTGATTATTCACCTCATGGTAGGGAGGAGCGTAGTCCCAGCGAATTCCAAGATCGAGAGTCAGCTTCTGCGAGAGCTTGAAGTTATCCTCGACATACGGCGCGAGCGGCTTGTAACGGCTGCCAATCTCAGGGACGGGCTGAATGGCAAGGGTGGGAGTTCCGCCCACGCCGCCCAGCAGATAGCTGGCGTATCCGTAGCCGCTATTGGTTCCCAGTGTACTGGAGGCGGCATTGTAGTTGGCCGTTGTGACGGCGTTATAGGTCAGATAGAGTCCGCCGCTGTAGGTGGCCGGCAACTGGGCGTTGACTTCAAGGAACTGATAGGTAAAACCAAAGGTCAACGCATGCTTGCCCTTCGTCCATAGCAGGTTGTCGACGAGCGTATAGGAGTTCGGGGTTGTCGGCTGGGTAGAGGTTGAACTGCTGTCGGTCGTCCAGGTTGAGGGGTTGGGGGCGATGGCGGTGTTGGTTGTGAACGAGGCGCCGGGGAAGGATGTACCCGACAGGCCCGGCGGCAGATTGGTGATGCCGAAGGTCGCCGCATCATACTGGCTGACGCCATCGGTGGAGTTCTTGATGTTCTGGAAGAACCGCGTAAACCCGTACTTGAACTGGTTGACCACATTGGCGTTGACGGTATAGACGTCCTCGGCGACAAACTGCTTGGGGAAGACGCTGGCCAGGTCGCCGCCCTCGTATGGCAACGGGATATAAGGAGTCGCGAAGTTATTGTAGTAATCCTCGACGCCGATGGCGCCGACAGCCGACAGGCGGTTCTTCGCGCTCAGGTCGTAGTCCACGCGATAGTTGGTGACATGGTTGTCAAAGCCTGCGACTCGGGTGCCAAGGTAGTTGTTGGTGATGACATTGGTGTAGGTCGGCGCGGGCAGGAACGACTGCATCGCCAGGGCAATCGGCGAGAGATAGCCGGTGGGGATTACGTTGAAGGTCGGCAGGCCGTTCTTCACTCCCTGGAATGGCGTGCGGGTGCAGACCGCGCCCACGCAGGCGTTCGAGGTTGGATCGTAGATGATGGCTGGATTGACGTTGCCCGTGCCAGCCGGATTGCCGGCGATTCCGGTATAGCCGGTACCGACGACCGCGTTCGCGTTCAGTTCGGTAAAGTCGCCTGTGCGCATCAACGTACTTGGAATGGTGGCCAGGGCCGGGGTAGCGTATGCACGGTAATGGAACTTGTCGTACGCGACGAAGAAGAAGAGCTTGTCGTGCGTCCCGGGCACCTTGCCGCCGATGGAGAACGACATCTCATTCTGGTGTTCAAACGGCTTGGCCTGGCAACCGGCCCTGGGCGCGTAATTTACAGTCTGCCCATTGACGGTGGCCGTGCTTGAGGCGGCGCTGCACGTTGGATAGTTGACACCGGTAGCCGGGTTGACGCCCACGGCCTGCGCCCATTTATTGACGAAGCTCCAGTTATCGAAGATCGTATTGCGCACAAAGTCCGAGGCCTGCCCGTGGTACTTCAGGCCGCCAGACTTCATGGTGAAGTTCTCCGCGCCCGCACCGCCATACTCCACCGGCGGTACGCTGCTGACGATCTGGAACTGGTCGACTGCGTCGAGGTCCACATTCAGCGAGACCACGCGGTTGTCTCCCTGCTGGTTGATGGTCTCGGCTGGGATTCCTTCCAGGTAGAGCTGCTGAAGATAATTTCCCGTTCCGCCAATCAGTGGAAGGCGGCCGCCACCGGTCTGCGCGCCCGGCGTCAGCATGGCAAAGGCCGTGGGATCGCGTTGCAGTCCGCTCGTCTGGATGGGCAGGTTCTTATAGGTCTCGTTCTCCATCACGGTTCCCAGCGTGGCGTTGGTGGTATCCAGCACCGGGGGAGCAGCGGTGACGATGACCGTCTCCGACGCCGCGCCGAGGGTCAATGCAGCGTTGAAACTCAACGCGCCCAGCGCATCGACGGAGAGATTGTCCTGGCGCAGGGTCTTGAATCCCTTGGCCGCGATCTGGACCGAATAGATTCCCGGGGGAATTGGCGCAATGGTGTAATCGCCCGCGGACGTTGTTGTGCGCGCGGTGGCCACATTGGTGGCTGCGTTGGTGGCCGTGACCGTGGCTCCGGCGACAACCGCCCCTGAGCTGTCCGTCACCGTGCCCGTGATGGTGCCTTCACCGGCAGTCTGCGCCAGCAGCGCGACCGGGACTGCTAGGAGAGCGAGCAACGCGAACAGGGAGAGTCCCCTGCGAACCGCCTGCATGGACGTAGAGACAATTGCATCGATTGTGAAATTCATAACGCCTCGGAAAATGAATTCAGGGATATCCCTTTAGCGTGCAGGGAATAATTGATTTAGGATCGGCCAGAATTATTCTCTCTCAAGCCAACCAATGTCAATCATTTATGGAAAAAATAAACACCTCCAGAGTATCGAGTGAGTTGCCCTCCCCCTTTTGAGCGCTGATTAGCTGCGCGCTGAAGAGCGCTCCCGGCAATCATGGCTGGGCTTGTCCCTTTCCTGTAAGTTATTATTTTGCAATTATTTACAAGGCAACCGCTGAGGCAGCCTGACTACTCCGCGGCGACGCCAAGCCATTGCACGCCTACTCGATGCTCATTGCGGCGTCTACATCGATGGTCAGCGCGTCATGGTCCACCATCATCGAGTGCAGCTTCAGGGAGTCGAGGGTGATGGTGTAGCCGGTGGAGGCGACCGACTGGCTGAGCACCTTGCGCATCATATCCGCTGCGTTCAGCTTCATCTGCGAGGGCAGTTTGTGGCTGAGGAAGGGCACAAGAAGAAAGTTCAACTCCTTCGACTCGCTGATCTGCTCGATCTTCGCATCGCGAAAGCCCACCGATTCGCCCTCCGCATCGGGGACGACCGAGACATCCGCATCGGCGTTCAGCGAGACGCCGACGCAGGCCCCTCGCAGCGCCTTGCCCAGCTTTGCCCGGGTATGCACGTGCACCACGACGCGGTCGTCCTTGAAGGTGACGTGTGGGTCCTCGGCGTAGACCGAACAGGGCGAGGAGGCATCGCCGCGGATGTAGTAGCGGCCGTCGGGGCCGTTGAAGAGCTGCGTGCGCAAGGTCCGCTCCAGCGCCTTTGCCGAGACCTTCACCTCAATCGCGCGGGCCATCCGCGCACCACCCATCCCAAGCAACCAGAACAACACTACACAGCGCAGCAAAAATTTCATTGTTCTTAAAGGATAACGCCAACGCGCCGTTTTATGCGGTCAGCGGCGCAGAGCCAAAGGCAGCAGATCTCCCGTCTGCATGAAAGACGGGAGAACCTGCAACGATACAGTGCCCCATACTTACACCGCGGGAATCATCGGCGCAGTCTCGCTCGAAATAGCAGCCGTTGCCGTCGCCAGCCCTGGAGAGGTCACCGTGACCACCACCGCCCCGGCCTGGCCACGCTTGCTCTGCACGATTGCCATGCAAAGCCCGTTGAAGGCGCTGCGTTCGGATGCGCGGTCCGGTTCGTGGCAACTGGGATCTCCGTTGCCTACGCCGATCACGCTGCCTGGCCCTGCCACCGTCCACGTCACTTTGTTGTTCGCCTCAGGCACGAGCCGGCCCTGCGCATCCACAATCGCCACGTTGATTACAGCCAGGTCCTGCCCATCGGCCTTGATCTTCGGCCGGTCCGCCGTAACCAGGATATTGGCCGCGGGGCCAGCCGTCTCGCGCTTGTCGGTCAGCACGATCCTTCCGCCCTTGCTGGCGCGCGCCTCCAGTACGCCCGGCGCGTACTTCACCTTCCACACCAGGTGCCCGTTTTTCTTCACCGGCTGCGAACCGAGGCTTGCGCCGTTGAGGAACAGTTCGACGCTCTCCTGGTTGCAATAGGCCCAGACCTCAATCTCCTGGCCCTCCTTGCCCGCCCAGTTCCAGTGCGGAAGGATGTGCAGCATCGGCTCGGCACCCCACCACGCCTTGTAGTACCAGGCCGTGTCCTTGGCAAATCCGCAGGTGTCGAGAATGCCGAAGTGCGAGCTGATGCACGGCCATGAATACGGCGTGGTCTCGCCACGATAGTCGAATCCGGTCCAGGCGAAGCCGCCTGCCAGCCACTCGCGCTCAGCGTAGAACGACCACCACTCCTCTGCGGTATTGCCCCAGCGCGGCTTCTCCGTGTCGTACGCGCTCATATAGCCGCGCACCTTATCGTTGGCGTAGATGCCGCGCGTCGCCACGGTGCTGGCCGTCTCGGTGCCGATCATCGGCTGAGTCGGATAGTCCTGGTGGAATTTGTCGATCAGGCCGTCGTTGTAGTTGCAGCCCATCACGTCCAGCACGTTGGAGATTCCCACGCCGCCCCAGCCCCCGCTCATTGCCGCGGTCGAGAGGCGCGTCGGATCGAGCTTCTGTTGCAACGTCTTCATCGTTTTCACGATGCGCGCGCCGCGTGCTGTTCCCTGCTCCGCCTCCTCGTTGCCCAGCGACCAGAGCACCACGCAGGGATGGTTGCGGTCGCGCTTGATGAGGCGCTCCAGCTCGCTCATTCCCTCCGGGTTGGACGACATCATGCGCGTCTCGTCCAGCACCAGCATTCCCATGCGGTCGCAGGCGTCCAGGAACTCCGGCGTCGGCGGGTTGTGCGAGGTGCGGCAGGCGTTCGAGCCCATCCATTGCAACCGCTCCAGCCGGTATGCCTGAATGCGGTCCGGAATGGCCTCGCCCACGCCCGCGTGATCCTGGTGGTTGCACGTCCCCTTGATCTTCACCGGCTTGCCGTTGAGGAAGAACCCCTTGTTCGCATCGAAGCGCACGGTGCGAATGCCAAAGGTCTGCGCATCCTGATCGACAATCTCGCCGTCCACCTCGACCGTTGTCACCGCACGGTACAGGTTGGGCGACTCCAGCGACCAGATATCCGGATGCCACACAATCGTATGCAATTGGAAGGCGGTTTCGTCGCGGGCCTCAATCGTCGCCTGTTCCGACACCGCCGTCGCCACGGTCTTTCCCGCGTCGTCCACCAGTGCCGCATGAACTCGACCGACAACGTCCACGTCGCTGTCGTTGATGACCTCGGTGTTCAGACGGATGGAGACCTGATCGGCGCTTGTAACCACCCCGGTAACGGCCCCGAAGTCGGGCCGCACATAGGTTCCCCAGCGCGCGATGTGCACCGGCGCGGTCTTGTTGAGCCACACATGGCGATAGATGCCCGCGCCCTCGTAGAACCATCCCTCGTCGAGCGTCGCATCCACCCGTACGACCAGGACATTCGAACCTGGCGTCTGCATCCCCGCCTTGATGCGCGCCGCCGCTGCTGCGTCCGTGCCCGCCGCTGCAAGCCTTGCCTGGTCCGCCGCGGCGCGGTCCATCGCAGCCTTGTCCGCGAAGTTGGCGAAGTCCGTCAGGTCGAGATTCAACGGCGCATAGCCGCTCATGTTCTCGGCGATGAAGTGGCCGTTGAAGAAGACTGTAGCGTTGCGGAAGATTCCATCGAACTCAACCGAGATGCATCGCCCTGCATCGCTGGCCGGCAGCACGAACTCTCGCCGGTACCAGCCAACGCTGGTCTCGGGATACTCGCGGCCCAAGGCCTTTGCACCATGCCCCACCAGCGGCGGGTTGTTGTCGACGAAGGGAAGGTCAATCGCCCAGTCGTGCGGCAGATCGACCTTGCTCCACGCCGAATCGTTGAAGCGCGGCGAAGCCGGCCCGCCCACCTGCCCTGCCTTGGCGAAGGTGCCCGAGCCGTTCAGCTTGCCGAAGCCGAAGTCCTTGACTGGATCGTTGGCATTGCCCAGGGCGAAGCGCCAGCCGAAGTCCAGCAACAGCCGCTCGCGCAGCGTGTTCGGCTGGTTTGGGTCAATATGACTCGCGCCAGGTTGGGCAGCCGGGGGAGCCGAAGCCGCCAGTCGTGAATCGCCCGACTCGGCCAGCAGGTTCTTGCTTGTCATCACACCGGCCGATGCCGCCAGCCCAGCCTTCACCAGATCGCGTCGTGTCCACTTGCCCATGTTCGATTCCCTCCAGGCTCCAGCGCCTTTGGCTGCGTTGCTTTGGCCACAGTGCGCGCGTCATCCACTTTACATCGTGGAGATAATTTTGGCAGGTTGAATGGTGGTTCGCGTGTGGTACGAATTCCCACTCATCGCACAATGCGCGATGAATGGGGTGCCTGTAGAAGGTCAAGAGGTTGTTCCACCCCGAAGTCTGCTGACAGGCGGATTGTAGTTGAGGCTACCATGGGGTCGTTGGTTGTTGTAGAAGTCGTTCCAGGGCTGGAGTTGAGCGTCTCTATGATCGGAGCTGGGCCAGTGTTGGGAGTAGGCCCATTCCTTGAGCGCGGTCTGGATGAAGCGTTCGGCCTTGCCGTTGGTACGCGGGGTGTAGGGTCTGGTGCGGCGGTGCTTGAGCTGCATCTGGGCGCAGGCATCGCGGAACAGGTGGGAGCGGTAGGCACTTCCGTTGTCGGTAAGCAGAGCGCGTATGGGGACGTTGCGCTGGGCGAAGAAGCTGGTAGCAGCGCGCAGGAAGCCGATGGTGGTCTCGGCCTTCTGGTCCGGGAGTAGGCGGGTGAAGGCGACCCGTGAGTGGTCGTCGATGGCCGGGTGGCCCAGGTGCCGGGAGAAGGCATCACAACCACTGAATCTGGGTGCCCCAGGCGCCTCGCATTTGGGCACCTGGGAGAGCACCGGGATTATTTCCCCGAATTTCCCCGCTAATTCTCATGTCAAGACCCTCGACGCCCCAAAATCAACCTAAACTATTCCAAGCAAACGAAATAATTCTTTTAAAAAGTTGGCATAGTAGTTATGCCCCGCTTGATACAATTAATACATGGACC
>Ga0255349_1000577_pt1 | contig 16201 bp, 12 predicted proteins | sample CBST25v15metaG_FD_189947 | JGI IMG/M metagenome (GOLD analysis project Ga0255349, IMG submission 189947) | Peat soil microbial communities from Stordalen Mire, Sweden - C.B.S.T-25.v15 | ecosystem: Environmental > Terrestrial > Soil > Wetlands > Peat | place: Sweden: Norrbotten County, Stordalen...
CTTCTGCGTCTCGTCCGACCTCGACTGCCACCTCTGGTTCATCCCGAGTGAATTCGGACAACAGACAACGGCTCAACGCTCCTGGGACACTCGCGATGTCGGACGACGGAAGTATCGAGGCGGCAGAAACCACAATCGACGACGACCAAAAGACTGCCTCCACAGATGAGATGAAGGAAGTCTTTGAACAGCTCGAAGTCGGCATGGAAGAGATGGACAGAGACATTCATCTCTACCAACAGACAAAGAACAACGGAGCCATGACAAATGACCGCTAATCGCCGCATCATCGTTCGGATTGCGATCTCGACATCCGCCGTCTTCGCCGCGGTTCTCGCACTCGGCGCAATCGTAGGAGTAAGGATCAACATCGCGTCGAACTCCTTGCCCCCTGGGTTTTACCGGATCGTTCCGCCTGGCAGAGGAAGCGACCTTCTCATCTGCCCTACAGGCATTGCTGAGTCAGTCTCCATCGGCAGGGGGTACAGACCAAAGGGCGCGGGTTGTGGCGACGGATACGCGCCGCTGCTCAAACCCATCTCGGCACGATACGGCGATACCGTTACCGTCTCCAGTGCCGGAATAGGCATCAATGGCCGGTTGCTCTCCAACTCAAAGCAATACGCGAAAGACGCACTCGGACGGCCGCTGCCTCAAGTACCGGCAGGAACGTACCCAGTCCTGCCAGGGACAGTCTGGGTGATCTCTTCTTACAACCGCTTCAGCTTCGACAGCCGCTACTTTGGCCCGATTCGAATTGATGAAAGGGTGCGCTATGCAAATCCACTCTGGCTCTTTTAAGAGCACTGCTGTTACTGCCTTCGCTGCATTTGCAATCGGAGCTGTGGCCTGGTCGGGCCACCTGTTCACGCTATTGGGACTGCTTGCTCTGCCCATCGTTTTCAAATGCGCCAAGGGGACGCCGCAGCGCATCACAACGCTTGCCTGCTACTACGCTGGATCAATCTGGCCGATCATGCCTGGAGCAGCTCAATTCTTCGGCAATGAGGCGCTACTCCATCCTTTGTCTATCGTGATTCTGTGGATCACATCCACGGCGGTTCTCACGCTTCCGTGGATATGGCTGTTCGCTGCGCCACGATGCAAGTCGGAATGGGCGTTGCCCATTGGCCTCTCGATCACCGCTCTCTTGCCGACTGGCGTCGTCAATCCGCTCACCGTCGCCGGTGTGCTCTTTCCAGGATTGGGATGGGCTGGACTGGTTGCCACCATCATCCTTTTCGGTACTCTCGCACGGTTCCGGTTGTACTCCGTCGCGCTGACGGCGATGTTCTCGGCGATATGCTATGTCTCTCATCCGGGAATGCCCGTCGTACCGCCAACATGGCAAGGCCATGACGCCGAACTTGGAGGTTCCGAACTATCCAAACAAACGCCAATGGCGCTCTATAAGGCCGTCGTTTACGTTCAAGAGACCGCATTCGATTCAAATGCCCAAATCCAAGTCTTTCCCGAAGGAATCATCAATCACTGGACACCCTCCGCCGAGGGTTTCTGGCAATCGACCTATTCCGAATTGCAACAGAACCATCAGTCGATACTCTTCGGTGCGGAAGAGTACGGACCTCACGGCGGTCAATATCGCAACGAACTTCTCCTGCGTGGCCAGTACACAGCAACATTCCAACAACGAATCCCGATCCCATACGCCATGTGGAGACCGTGGGACCACATCGGCGTTCCCATCCACTACTTCGGCCCAGCCACCCTTGCAATCGGTCCTCGGCACGTGGCGCCCATCATCTGCTATGAGCAACTGCTAGTTGCCCCCGTGCTCCTGTCCATTCGAGAAAAGCCAGATGTGCTGCTCGGAATCGCCAACGACTACTGGGCCGCTGGCACATACATTCCCGAAATCCAAAACGCGGCAATCACAGCATGGTCACGCCTTTTTTGGATTCCTTTGGTGACGGCGACAAACAGATGACGCACAGAATATCCATCTCAACGATTCTCCTCGGTGTGGCCGTGGCCACTGCCCAAGCGCAAATCCCAGCGGCCACATCCCAAGACGCCAACCTGCGTTACACCGCGCCCCAAATGATTGCGCTCATTCAAAGCTGCGCATCTCAAGCGGCCCCCAGCACCATGCTTGCCGTCGCAAGAACCGAGTCTGCGCTTCATCCTTACGCCATGAGCATCAACCGGCCCAAGCAAGTTTCGAGAGCGGCTGGCTTATCAAACTTCGAAATTCAACTCGCCCGGCAGCCTCGCTCCAAACAGGAAGCCTTCCAATGGATGCGCTGGCTTCTTGGTCACGGAATCACCGTCTCAATCGGTCTCCTCCAAGTCAATACGGAAAACGCCGGACTCTTTCACCTGCGTCCCGAGCAACTCTTCGAGCCATGCACCAATATCGCTGTCGGCAGCGCACTTCTCGCCCAAGCCTATGCGACTGAAAAACGGCTCGCTCCAAATGATCCAGATGCACTGTTGCGCGCGCTGTCGCTCTATAACAGCGGCACCTACGATCTTGGGTTTGACAACGGCTATGTCGCTTCCGTGCTCAAAAATGCACAACCGTAAAGGAGGAATCCATGCTCACGCCACAATCGCGAAACCTGCTCGGCGTTCTGTCCAGACCCGACTCGACGGGCGGCATCTTCCAAAGCCTCAAACGCCAGACGGCCACTGCTGGATTCATAGCCTTTTGCGGAATCATCTCGGCAGTCCTTGGACTCTGGATGTGGCTCTGGCGAGACACCACTTTGGAAGACAAGACCCTGACGAGGACCGTGGGCGCAGCCTTGGTCCTCTCTAGCTTCTTCTTCTATCTACACCTGCGGAGAGGCTTTGGCGCTTTCTTCCTGATCCTTACATCGACCGGCATCGGGATCGCTATCCATTACAGCAATCATCCCATGATTCATGGAAATCGGCCTGAAATACCGGCTATCGTTCTTGTCGCCACTGGCCTGATCGCTTACTTCGCCCAAACTCGCTATCTTCCGGGATTCCTCTTCTTGCTGACTTCCAGCGGCACGATCATTGGCATTCTGTGGTTCAATCCCGCCTTTTTCTGTTCAATCGTGATGGTCATCGCCGGGTCAATACTGATCTTTTTGGGAATGTTGATCCGATCCTTGGCCATGTTCAACAGCTTCATGTAGGTGCGCTCATGAACGATAACCATACATGCCATGCAGTTCTCTCGCCTCTCTTCGCGCAAAATCTTGTCCAGCGTCTTGAGAAGTTGAGCAACGTCGATCAATTCACAGATGCCTCGAATCTGGCCCTCCCCTTTGCGCTGTTTCAGCTCTTCCAGACCGATTCGTCCGTTGCTTCATCAGGTGATTCTCCGGCTTTGTTGGGAGGGCGCTCCCTCCCTCGCTCCGGCCGCGCGGCGTCCTTCGCTACCCACCCCAGCGGGAAGGAGACCCCGCAACGCCCCCACTCAGATTGAGAGGCGCGCTACGCGCGGCTTCGGAGCTTGTAAAGCCTAACCGTGCGGGGGCGGGGGAAAATACGCTGGCTGAAAGCTGCATGGCTTCTCAAAGATATAATTTCGGCATGGCTCTGAAAGAGGTTATTGCACTCATTGATGCGGAGATCGCGACGCTCAGGAAAGCCCGCGCGCTCCTCGCTGCCGGTTCAGCGGTCACCGTAGCGAAACGGAAGGCCGGCAGACCGCCAAAGGTGCAGCCTGACACTACGGCAACCCCAAAGCGCAAGAAGAAACGCAATCTGTCGCCGGAGGGCCGCGCACGCATCGCGGAAGCAGCCAGGAAGCGCTGGGCTGCACAGAAGAAGGCGGCCAAATAACAATGTGGACATCATGAAGGAGGCAGTCCATTGCCCAATGGCTATAGATTGCCTCCAACGATAGCCCAACTCCAATGTCGGACACAGCCGATGGTTATTCCTCGATATCTTTCCGCAATGGCATCTTCGACTTGCCCATCTGTTGAATCAGCCCGGCAATCTTGACGACCGCGTCCACACTAATCTGCGGCATCTTGCCTTTTTCGCTGAGGTAGCCTGCAATATATTCCGCTGAAGGCGTCTCGATTCCTTGCCGGGCACATACAAGGTAAGATATGGATTCGGCTTCGCATTCCATCACTTCTTGACCTATGCTTCTCCGGTCTGGCCAATGTTTCTCGTTAGGAGAGCCAAGGTGTCCGCAGTATAGATGACCAAGCTCATGGATAAGGGTTGCATACCTCTCTTCACTGATTTGGTTGGAATTGAGAAGCAACTCATATCGCACCGGAACTGTAACATGCCTCTCTTTGGTTTTAGGGCCTTCTGACAAATGGAACATATCCGAAGTGTTCGCTGTCTGAATTTGACCGGCGTGTTGTGAGCCGAATTTTACCTCTCGGACTCGAACACCATCCCGCTTTGCGTTCTCTATCGTTTTGTCGAGTTCTCCATTCTCTTTCCCTTTGAATACCGCGAATGGGTTAGTGACGGATTGCGGGAGTTTTGGGGCATCGGGCAAGGGACTTGTATCGCTCACGTCGAAGACGAACAGGACCGGCCCCTTGGGTTGAAGGATCGTGATGGGCCTTGCTCCAGGATGAATTCTTCGCTTGTAATCCTGAATCCAGCGCCTTGGGGTCGCAACGTAGGTTGCGCCTGGCATCTGCGTGTGAACCAGCATTGCATTGAATGGCGAATACATTCGGAATCGAGCGATGAAGTGGAGCAGATCGGCGTACTCGCCCCGCGTCGAGAATTGTCCAGCTACACGGAACAGTTCGTCCAGTGCTCGAAACGATTCAATCTCATCTGGGCTCGCAAGCCCATCTTTCTGCGACTGAGTACCCAATTCAATTAGTCCACTATACCGACCGGCCCTCATGCTTGGTTCGGCGCGCTGAAGGGCTTTCTCGACAAGATACTTCACATCATCCTGGGTCACGCCGTAGCGGCCCAATGATCCGACAGTGCTCCATATCTCACCGTCCATTCTGGCCAGCGCTGCGGGAATGCGCGTTTCCAGTCCTGCCCCAACATCATTCCACGTTTTCTCGTCACGAAGTCTGCCCAGGAGAATCAATTCCAACGGTGTTGGATACTGCTCATAGTTTTCGATGCCACATTCCAGTGCAATCGAGTCATGGCAGCAAATATGAGCTCCGCAAGCGATCCTACCGTCTTCGCAACGCACTTCAGCCCAATTGGAACCGCCGCCCTTGATGACTTCCTCAAGGCACTCAAGTGGGATCTGCACTTTTCCTGCGACGACGGTGTTGATTGGATACTCGGCAAAGACGCCTCCCGCACTGAAACTGCCGATGACATCCTTGATCGTCAAATAGACATTCCACTGCTTGCCCTCTGGCGGCTTCTTGCTTCTAGCCAGTTCACGGAATCTCCATAAGTCGTCGGAGCGAATCATGAACTCAACGCACATCTCTTGCCTCCAGAATACAAGGTCACTTTAGTCGAGTATTGGCTTCCTTCGCCGATTCATTCAATCGGGCGGAGTGTGGGTTTTCTCAGCACGAGAATTGCAACCTAGCGCCTAGCTGGGTGTTGGTACTTGTGCATTCTTTCGCGCATTGCAGCCTCGATGAGCGAGTTGAGCATTCTCGGCAACGGTCTTGCCTTTCTTGCTGTACGGCAGGATGTGATCGACTGTGCTGTCATCAAACGAATGGATTTCGTTTTTGCAAAGCTGGCACACGTGAGACTTGTTCCACAGCTCTTTACGGAATTGGAATTCGAAGAACCTCGGTTCAACGATGGCACCTTCAATAATGGGATCGACCATCGCCTTAAACTTCGCAAACCTGATCTTGGTCTGTGCGGTACTACCTGTGCGCCTTGAGATGGCATCCTGCATCTCGACATCTGTCAGCATAGTAAAGAGGAACAGCTCTCGAATCTGTTCTGCCTCAAGTTGAACTTTCGCCGGTGACCGATTCATCAGAGCAGAAGCCTGAATGTCCAGCGCTGTGACGGAAAACTTCGTGTCCCATGTGCCGTTGTTTGTGCGCGATTGACCGGCCTCGTATAGACGAGCTGAATTGCTGCCGAACACGGCGTATATGTTCTGCATGGTCTGCCGAAACATCGTTGCATGGGCTTTGAGTGCGGCTTCCGTTTTCGGAGCATACTGCTCCATGTATTCGTTGAGAAACGCCTTTAGATTGCCACCGTATTGTGGAAGCCGATTTGCGAACGCAAAGATGCGCAGGATTATTTCGCGCTCTTTGAACCGCCCTTCAGGCGCGTCGCCGCCCTTTACCTTGCGCCAATATGGATCCTTTTCAAGCTCTGCGAGCAGGTTGTTGAACGGCCCTCTATAGACGCAGTTTCGAAGTTCCTGCTCGTTGAGCGCCATCGACCCACGATTCAGGCGCTCGAAGACTTCGTAACGTAACTCTGTGTTGCCCGCAGCATCAATCTCAATGGTCCTGATCGGTTCACGAAGGATCTTTCCTTGTTGCTCTGCGGTCAATTCCCTAAAGAATTTCCCATTCAAACTGCTCAAGCGAAGCAGTTTGCAGAGCGCGAACTGATTGCGGACAAATTTCACCAGGGTGGTGAGGCGTTGTTGACCGTCGATAACCTCTAGTTTCCCATCTGGCAAATTCCCGAAATAGATGGGCGGAATCGGAATCTTAAGGAGGAGAGATTCGATTAGCCGCGAAGGAAGCTCAGGACGAGTGGCCCAAACGTATTCTCTTTGGAACTGAGGTTGGAGGTCCAGTTGTCCTGTGTCCAACATGCCCGTGAGCACCGAAATTGTCCAGTCGCAAATTCGACTCGTGACAGGGTGATCGTCTGGCTTGACTTTCTGCTCTTCGTCGCTAGTGTCGGGTTCAAGCTGATCATCGGTCGGGGTAGGAGTAACATCCGCCACCGTCGGATCAGGCACAGGGATTGGTTCCTCTACAGAGGTCACGGCGGGTGTATCGCTCGTACTGCCGTCTTCGCTCTGGGCTGATGCTAGCGCGAATCGAACGTAGTCGTCGAGGTCAGGCTGGTCAAATGGCGGCACCGTGGTCAATCCGTGGTTGGCCAAGATAGCCAGAATTTCAGCAAGAATAGCGTCGCCGCGTCGCTTGGCTCCAAACCACTTCAAGACTGCACGCACTTTGTAGCGTCTGGAGGGTTGCCCATCGTTGAGCTTTTGGACCATTTCGATCACTTGGTACGGAGCCTTTTGCATTTTGTCGTCCTTACCCTTTCGCATTTTCATTTGCCGCAGATTTGACTGTATCGCTGGTAGAGAAGTAGTTGGGTTCCATGGGGGTTGCGCCAACTGAGATCAGATGTTCATTGGCCGGATCGTCGATTGTGTACACACGCTTGCCTGTGGCCGAGAGTTTTCGGCAGAATGCGGCGGTCTTGCCGCCGGGGGCGGCATGGGGGACGAGGACGTGGTCGGCGAGTGCGCCGACCAAGCGGTTGCGGGCTTCGGCCAGGGTTGCGGTGATGCGCTTGTCCTTGGGTGGGAATGGGGACAGGATGAGCAGACGGCCGGCATCGAAGGCCGGAAGCAACTCTGGCTTCAGGTGCATTCCTACGATGGAGCGGGCGGGAACCCAGATGACGGGCTGGCGGCCACGGAGCAGGATGCCCAGGCACTCCCATTCCATGACAGAGTGGAAGCCGCCTATCAGAATCTGGCCCTCGTCGCGCATCTGCGTGATGGCATCGAAGGTCTTCAGGATGATGGAGCCGGGGCATTGCGATGAGCAGAAGAAGCCAGTCTTGGCTTGATCGAGTGGTTGCAATGGGCCAGCAGCCCAGAACTCATTGGGCGCGTCGCTGCCCAGCCCGTCAAGCATAGCCTGTGGGTATGCTGGACTTCCCAGGCGAATCGTCACGACTTGCTCGTTGAGGATCACGATTATTCCTCATCTTCGTCCGCATCCGCCCCCAGGCGGTACTTAATGTCATAGTTGACGAGGAAATCGAGTTCCTCGTCTGTCAAACCAAACCCCTTTGCCAACAATCCATCCACTGTTTCAATCAGATGCTTCTCTTTTGCGGCATTGATTTCGTCGTACTCGATCAAATATCCCTGTTTCGTCGTGATCGACTTCTTCTTGGACGAGGACCGTATAGCCCGTGTGAGTTCATCGCCTTTTTGCCACCATCCACTCTGATCAAAGTTGCTAGGCAATGGGAAACGGCGCACGAAGTCATCATTGATATGCTCACAATCACTGAGTACGCTGTATAGCCAGTAAAACAATGACGAATTGAAGATGCACACTGCTAGTCCGGCATATTCGCGCTTCCGAAAGCCAAGTGTTCTCCCATGCGGAGGCTCGGATGATACGCCGTTCTTCTTGAAGCGCGGTAAGCCCAAACACGCCTTGACCCAATATCTACAAGCCTCCTGGTAGTAGACGAGATGCAAACTATCCTTCTGAATCAATTCCTCGATTGAGTGCAATTCAGGTTTCGATATTTTTGCGAAGATCGAGAGCTCAATATCTCTTCCCAGCTTTGCAATTCGGTGGCCGTGCGCACGTTGATTATGCTGTCCTAAGTCGAGCGTCGATAAAGCGTTCGGGCGCTCCTCTGTATAGAAACGAGAAATCCGGCTGGTCAAGAACTGATTTTGGGAGTGCGACGGCGCAGATAGAATGATCGCAACTGGCATTTCAACTCCATCAAAGATGGATTCTGGGCGTCTCGGAAATGAAACGCTGGTGAAGCGGCCTCTCCTAATAAGCAGGTCTTGAATCGGCTTCATTCTCTCGGATGACATCAGAGTCAATTGGACGATGAGGCCGGCGTGCCCTCCTGATCCGAGAATGGTCAGACTTCTCTCCCATGTTAGGGCGTATAGATTCTTGGAGGGTTCGCTTGCAAAAAGACCTGCCGGAAATTTGTATGGAACCTTCTCGCTCGGGAACACAACGTACGGTGGATTTCCAATGATTACGTCAAAGCCACCGGAAGCGATGATGCGATGGAAGTCGCAAAACCAGTGAAACGGTTTATGTGATTCCTTCCACTTCTTGACCCCAGACTTCTTGATGCCATACTCGCCTGAGAGGTGGTCGTTGAGTTCTTCTTCAAGCTCGGAGAAGCGGCGGCGTAGTTCTGCCTTGTCCTCCACAGTGACGGTCCCGTCAAGCTGCGTCTGCTGCTTGCGGAATAGCTCCAAGGCGGAATCCAGAACCTTGGCCTTGTCCTCGATGCGGCTCATGGCATCGCCAAAGTCAAATTTCGACGTGACGGCCTTTTTCACATCCTCGTATCGTGCATAGCCGACAAGCGTGTTCCCGGCGCGGATGTTGAAGTCGATGTCCGGTAGCGGCTCAATTCGATCCTGCGACTCCACTTGGGCAACCAATTTGAGGAAGAGCCGGAGCTTGCAGATTTCGACAGCCTCCTCCATGATGTCCACGCCGAAGAGGTTGTTGACGATGATGGCCTTGAGGATGAAGTAGTCCTGCTTGGGGTGGCGCTTCGATTCTTCGAGAATCTGCTTGAAGTCGCTGAATTTCGCTGGGTGGTGCGGCCCCGCCGACTCCATGTCTTCAATAAAACCCTGCATCCGTATCAGGCAGGCTTCATAGAGAGGTTTGAGGATATTGAGCGCGGCAAATAGAAAGGCGCCGGAACCGCAAGTTGGGTCGAGGACGGAAACCTTCTCGATGGCTTTCCAGATGGCGCGTAGTAGTTCCGGCCCCTCGCAAAACTGAATTACGTCCTGCGCAAACTGGCGGATATTCAGGTTGAGCGTGACCAGATCGTTGACCTGATCCACTTCACCGGCAGCCAGCTTGGTCTTGACGGCGCGATAGCGTTGATGGCGGTCGATGGCTTCCCGCCAAATCTCAGTTGGTAGAGCGAACTCTTCCGGGGCTTTACGGTTCCAACTTGAGCGTCGGCCAAAGTCGGCGATCCCGGCTTCGACCTCGGCGGGAACCGAGAGGTCGGCGCCCTTCTTCATCGCATCGTGAATATAGCGGTTGGGGTCATCCCGGAGCAGACGCCAGACCGAGCTGTTCGGCGCAAAGGCCACGGCACAGCCCTTGCGGGCTTCGTCCAAGAGGAAGGGGATGATGGTGTTCTGAGCGATGTGCTCGGTGATGTCTTCTTTGGTGTAGTACGCGCCCATTTGCTTCTGGTTGATGTACTTCTCGAAGATGTAGCCGAGCACGTCCGGATTGATCTCGTTGCCGTTGCGGTTCTCACGCTCGTCGAGATGCCAGTCGTATTCCTTGAAGAAGCTGAAGAGTTTCTCAAAGGCAGTGTCGGCAATAACGATGGTCTTGCCGTGAAGCTCCTCGATCTGGTGCTTCTGAAATAGGCCGCCATTGAGATATGGAATCTCACCAAGCAACTTGTTCGTGGCGGCGGAACGCTCCGCCTTCTTCCGAGCAAAGCCCTGAAAGAAAAGCGGGCAGAGAAAATCTCTGTAATAGGCATCCGGCTTGCGGTCGCGGCTTTCGGCGAGCTTGTTGCGCAGATAGTCTTTGTCTCCATTCAGGAAGCCCTTTTCCTGAATGAAGTAAAGGAACATCAGCCGATTGACCATGACGGAGGCATACCAGCTCTCCATCTGCTTGTCTGGAATGCCCTGAATGAATTTGAGAAAGGTCGCGTGCTCGGTCCTGAATCGCTCATAGAACTTCTTGGTGACTTTTTCTACATCGAAGGCTTTCAGTCGCCCGGTGACGCTGGTCAGAGTGAGGACTTCTTCCTCATCCAACGTAAAGACCAGACTGTCCAGCTTTTGGAAGAGCAACTCGCCAGATTGGGTCGGGGAGTAATGATAGGTGCGAACCGCCGTGGGCTTACCCGGCTCCTTACGCACCCATTGCCATACCTGGCGGCCGTGTGACTGGTCGGTGAAGACAATCAGGTGCTCAAAATGATCCTTGGCAATGAGCTTGTCGAGCTTGACTCGAATGGCGTATTCAGGAATGGAGTCTGAAATCAGAACAACTACACCACGCTTCTCAGCGACGGCATGAAAGTGATAGTTGGCACCGTCGATTTGTTTCACGAGATTGGTGGCGAGATTGTCCCAGCCAAGCTCCTCGATGAACAGCGACTTGAAGTCAAATGCATTTAGCCATTGCCTGGCGTGTTCGCGGTTAATTGCCATTTCCCTGACTTTCTACAAGCCCAAGTGAGCAAATGATTTGAGCTACCGTTTCTTGATCCTCGTCGCCTTCGACGATGCTGAGGCGTCCGGTCTCCCGCAGACCAGTGGCTAGCTCGGCCAAGGTCTGGTCGGTGCAGTCAGTTTTCATGTGCCGGTTCAAAATGTCTGCGGCAACAGAACGGAGCGGGTACTTGTATACATCTTCAAGCGTTCGTTGCAATGGCAGAGTGTCAAAAAGGGTACCCTTTACTTCCAGGGCGTACCGCTTGAGCCGCTCATAGGTGCGATAGCGCGCACCGGTAGCGCTGCCCAGACCACCGCCGACAACCTTCTCTTCCGCGGCAAGCTCTTTCACTGCGCCTTCGACCAGCTCGTGATGGTTCGGGAGGCGAGTCACGGCCACCGTTGTTGGAAGGCACTCCGCAGCCTTCAGAATCTTGAAGGGTGAATCGGTGACGCGCTGGCCCTTTGCGTCAACCCAAGCGAGCGAGTCGGTTCCGCTGGCATTCTTCAAATAGACCAAGGCACCTTGCGTTGACGGTTGAACCGCATCGTGCTGCTTGGCCGTGTAGACGACGTTCGGCATATCCTCGATGGTCTTTTTGAGCGCAGGGTTCGTGGTGATGGCATCTTGCCAGATTTGATAGGCGTAAGAGACGAGGTCAACCTCGGAGTCCTCCTCGCCGTCGAGAAGTCCGGCCTTTTCGTTGTAGAGATCGGCAACAATCTTATTGTGCTTGTCGTCATCGAAAAAGGATTCATCGGTGCCAACTACTTCAGAGTTCGCGTGGAGCCGCGCTCGCACTTTTGCTCGAAGGTTGATGATCGTTTCGATTCCGTCTGCTGGCAGAAAGCTGTAGCAGAGGATTTTGTCGGACTTCTGACCGATACGATCCACGCGGCCCGCCCGCTGGATAAGACGAATGATCGTCCACGGCAGGTCATAATTCACGATGATGAAAGCGTCCTGGAGGTTCTGTCCTTCACTCAAGACATCGGTGGCAACGAGGACGCGCAACTCCTGCTCCGGCGCAATGGTCTTCTTGTTGCTTTGCGGACTGAAACGATAGGCAAGATCCGTGACGTTCTCTGAATCTCCCGTCGCCGCTGCAACTCGCTTGATGCCGGCAGCCGCTAGCTGGTGACTCAGATAATTGACCGAGTCGCTGAACTGACTGAAGATCAGCACCTTGTCAGTCTTGTGCTTCTGGCTCGCCAACGTGATGAGGGCCTGGAGCTTTGAATCTGTTTTGGGATTCCAGTAGGCGCAACGGTCAAATATCTGCATCAGCGCATTGGCGTCCGCCAGAAGATCGCTACAGAGTTGTGGCCGGAAGAACCCCGGACGAATCCAGTCGAATCGTGTCCGAAAACGGCCCGCGTAAAGGGCATACACCTCGGCGGCGCGGGCACGGAAGGCGCTGACTGTGCGCAAATGCCCTTGGGGTGCGCTGATTTCGTCGAATGTCTCTATTGTTGTTGAGTCCTCGTCGGACGTGGTCGTGTCCAAGAGGCCTGAGTCTTGTGTGCCAATGGGAATCTCTAGGCCATTTTCAATGGCGTGGATAAAGATGAAGTTGCGGAGAATGTGCCGCTCGACGGAGAGCAAGAAGCTATGGCCGCTGCTCTCCAGTCGCTTGAATAGGTTGCTCCTACAAAAGCCCATGAGCCGAGTGCCAGCGGCAGAGAGGTTTGCCAGAATTGCTTCGTCGCCTTTGGTTGCGGTTATCGGGGGTTTCTGAAGAACGGAATTTCCCAACCCGTAGCGAGGAAGACTCAAGCCATTGACGATGTCAACGACGGGCGCGGAGTAGAGCTTGGCATACTCATCGTTCGGGTCATTCTCATTGACAACAAAGGGGAGTTTCTTGGGAAGGCGATCAGGGAAGTACGAACGGCTTCCATCTTTGAATTCAAGGTACTTGCGCCCGTTGTCCAGGTCTGTCTTGGCATAGTTTGCCTTGATAAATCCGCGTGTGCGACGAACCATGTAGAGGCGCATCAAATCGCGCCAGTCGTCGGGATATTGGCTCTTTTCAAAAGCTGCGAGTGTGTTGGCTCCGCATTGGAACTTTCCCCTGAACAGCGCCCGGTCTACTTCCTGAAACTTGCGCTCCGGCCCGATTCCAAGCTCTCTGTCTGGCGGCACGAACAGACGCAACTGACTGGCGAGATCGAGATAATCCTTGTTGTACGGTGTGGCAGATAGCAGGATGCACTTGCTGTCATTCTTTTGGATGTACTCCGAGATTGCCCGATAGGTCTTGCCCTCACGATTCCGCAGGTTATGGCTTTCATCGAGAATGATGAGCCGAAAACGGCGAAGATCCGGCAGTTGCTGCAATACCTTTGAGTACGACAGAACCTTGCACGATGGAAGCCTATAAGTATGGCAGTAGTCTTCCCACATCTTGACGAGATTCAGCGGGCACAGGATAAGCGTTTCGAGAAGCAACTCGTCAGCCAGAACTCTGGCGAGAGCGGTCGCCATGAGGGTCTTGCCAAGGCCGACAACATCGGCAAGCAAGACGCCGCCGCGCTTCTGTACATGATGGGCAGCTATCTTGACGGCTTTTTCTTGGAACTCAAAGAGCTGGTCCCCGAAGTCTTTCGGGATACCGTAGCGAACGATTCCTTCCCGCGCCTCTTGGGAGAGGTGGTAAGCCATTTTTACGTAGATGTGATGCGGCGGAATCGGTTCGGGACGTGCCCAGCTTTGGTCGATAATGTCGGCGATCTCGTTGGAAATATCCAGGCACCACTTGTCGCTCCACCTGTCGTCGAACCACCGTGCCAACTTTTCGCAGGCATCGTGATCGGTTATATCGACATTCAATTCGCCCTGTTTCGATAGGCCAGCAAAGGTCAGATTGCTACTCCCCAAGAAGCCAATAGCCGGGCTCACAGGATCATGTCGGAAGAGCAGATAGAGTTTCGCGTGTAGAGTGTGGCGAAGATGAAGTTTGACAACCACTTTCTTGGCCCGAATCTGTGCGGCAAGTTTCCGAAGTCCAACCTCGTCAGCATTTGTTGGAGCACCAAGAGTAAGTTGGATTCGGAACTGTTCCGCCAGCGCTTTCTTCAAGCGGATAGCGGTCTGGTTGTCGAGTTCAGCATCTTGCTTGATGATGCCGTACGCACCGGCAATTTCCTGCTGGGGGAGCGTTTGCATTCCAACTAGCAGTCGGCAGCACTCGCCGTCGCCACCGGCCCAGCTCTCGATATGTTCGTCAAGTTGCCGCCAGCCTCGCAGGTTGAAGTACCCGACGCAAAAATCCGACCGATGGGATACGGACAGAGTTGTCTTGAGAGTGGGGAGCAATTGCTGGTCGATATTGTCGAAAATTCGTGGCATCCGAATTGACCTTCACTTCCGATTGTGCAGGAAAGAATGATTGTAAATGACTCACGAGGCAGGGCTTCCAGGCACCTCCCTTCAGGCATATGCGACTGGCAGGGATGCCGTATCCCCTCTCCTACGCCTAGTCGTAAGGTGTTCATTCCGCTGCTGATTTTACCTCCCCAGGCATACAACATGAAGTCTGGCAGATCCCCAGACCGTATTCGTTTGCCGGCAGAGGAGAATGCTAGTTGGAATCAAGGTCCGCAGTTTAGTCCACATCCGTTCGCGTCTTGGAGTCCCAACGCGAAGCACCTCATACCTTGAGCGTGATCGACGGCTTTGCGCTCCTGGGTTACCTGATGCTCCAAACTGGTGACTCCGCTCCAGGTCCAGAAGACACCGACGGCATGGAGGCCGCAGACGCCGCCTACGATTCCGAACTCCACGATGCCAGACAGTTCGAACTGTAAAGTCCGGTGAAGCACAGCGAGCTTGCGCTTATCGGTAACCATTCTGCACGCTAACTGTGATATAGCTCACAGTTATCAGGGCTTTCTGGCTCTCTCGCAAACGTTGGCTTTGCTTCTCTGTTTAACGAAAACGCACAAGTTTTCCCTTTTTCTTTTTTCAGAAAACCTTGCGGAATCGTGTGTCCTAAAGCGGCTATCTGTCAGTCCGCAATCCTTGCCACGTTGTCGTTCGTGATACATTATGCGCGTTAGCTTCTATTTACAGCTACTACAGCATAAGTGTAGATGCTAGCGAGAGCTACCAAGAAACTAAAGTTTTTGCAAATGTGAGCAGACGACCCATCACACCAGTAACAAAGATGCAGAAATAGGGTCTAACCGAATGAACCGGCGATGTCTTGTTCAGTGAAATCATTCGATTTGGAAAGGGTAAGGGATGACAGTCGCAGAAGCTGAAGAGAAACTTGAAACACTCACACGAAACCTTGCGTCCAGCGAGATTTCACTCTCCCAGCGGCACAAATATGAAGCACAGGTCGCTCGCTGCCACCGATTCATTCAAAGAGCAAGACAGAAAGCACACAGGTCGTTGGCCTCCTTTGCAGAAACGCTGCTCGGCATGGCCGGCGACACGGTTTTCGATCAGAATCAGAATGCCGCACTCATCACCGCAGCACATCTCGTCCGCTGCGCCTCTATCGAACAACTGGCCATTGCGGTTCCCGCCGCGATTCGCGAGACCCCGAAGAATAGCACTCCGCCTGCTGGGTTCAAATTTCCCGAATTCACGGCGACTGTTGAATGCCTCCTTGGGATGGACAACAAGACATTCTCATGCGAGTGCAACGTCGCGATCCGAACGGCTCTGCAACTGAGCAATATCGTTGGATGGCAACAAATCCACCAATCGGTACGCCGCGCACAGGCTGACTCAAGCGAGTTGGGTCCAAAGGGCATCGTGAATCGGTTAACCGAGATATGCTCCGCATACCATCCGAAAAAGCCAGCATCGACGCCGCAGGCGCCGGATTCTCAAAAAGTGACTTCGCTCAGCACCGCTCCGGCCTCTGAAGTCCGCCCGTGATTAGCCAGCACAGGGAAGCCCCGAAAGTGCTTCCCTGTGCAATAAACCCACTGCAGCAGTTCCCGCTCACATCATCTAAGTCCCTTTAATTGCCGCTAGTTAGAGAAAATCTATTTTCACTAGCGTACATGTATGCTGTATAATACATCATAGAAAGGTGGCGGCATGACCACTCCGAAGAAAGCAGCAATCCAAACAAAGCGCAGAGTCGTTGCTCCCGCAGAGAAGCGCACCCAGATCCGTCTCAC
>Ga0255349_1000584_pt1 | contig 16039 bp, 19 predicted proteins | sample CBST25v15metaG_FD_189947 | JGI IMG/M metagenome (GOLD analysis project Ga0255349, IMG submission 189947) | Peat soil microbial communities from Stordalen Mire, Sweden - C.B.S.T-25.v15 | ecosystem: Environmental > Terrestrial > Soil > Wetlands > Peat | place: Sweden: Norrbotten County, Stordalen...
CCGCATCAATCAATAAAAGACCCTGTCATCCTGAGCGCAAATCAATGACCGTCATCCTGAGCGAACAACAAAAGAGGCTTGTCATCCTGAGCGAACAACAAAAGAGGCTTGTCATCCTGAGCGAACGGGGCCCCAGGCGCTTTTCAGCCTGGGGGTGGTGAGTCGAAGGATCTGCTTCTGTTTTTCGTCTGCCCTGAGCAAAGTCGAAGGACCTGCGGTTGCTGTTGTTGTTCTTGCCTTAACACTGTCCCGAATCACCCCGCGATCCTCACCCAGCCCATCTTCGCCATCCCCATCGCCAAAATTCGCAGTTTCTCAGCCGTCGGCACGCTGGCCCGCTTCGAAAACACATCGTAGTCCGCCGCCTCAATCCGCTTCAGCAGCGCATGATAAATCTCCACCAGCACACCCAGCGCCGGCCGGCTCTCCCTATCGATCAGCGGCATCAACGCATCCGCCGATTGATAATATCTCTCAGCCCGCGCGCCAATCTCCTTCAGCAGCGCGCGTTCCGCAGCCGTCGGCCCCGCTCCCGTTGCTCGCCGCAGCAGTCCTTCGAGCTCAACTCCATGCGCCTTCAAATCCTCCAACGGCAGATACACGCGGTTGCGCTCCGCATCCTCCGCCACATCGCGCAGGATGTTGGTCAACTGAAACGCAATCCCCGTCTCCTCGGCCAGCTTCTCCGCACGCGGGTCCGTGTAACCAAAAATATGAATGCACACCAACCCCACGACCGACGCAACCAGGTAGCAGTAGCGATACAAATCCTCAAACGTCGTGTAGGTGTCCGTCGCATCTCCCTTGGCTGCATCCAGATCCATCGTCACGCCAGCCACCAGTTCATCCAGCAGCGTCAGCGGAATTGCAAATCGCACCGTCGCATCGTGCACCGCAACAAAGACGGGGTCGTGCGTCGATCCGCCCGCGCTTGCCGCGCGCCACGCAGCCAGCCACGCCCCCAGATGCGCGCGCCGCGCCTCAATTGGGACGTTCTCGTCGTCGGCCAGGTCATCGGCCTTGCGCATGAAAGCGTAAATGGCGCAGATGGCGTTGCGCCGCGGCGCAGGCAGCGCCACGAAAGCGTAGTAGAAATTCTTCGCTTCGCGTTTGGCAATGGCCCGGCAGACCGCGTAGGCCTCGTTCAATGAATGATCGTTCGTCAAGCCGCCGTCTCTGCGCGCCGTGCGCTCTTGCCCAGCCGGCCGAAGGGCAACAGCCGCGCACTCACTGCCCGCAGCGCGAGTTTGAGCTTGGTGCTCTTTGTGATCGCTGGCCGCGCGCTCAACACATCGTAGCTGCACTCTTCAATCGCACGCAGAATCTCCAGGCCGCCGCGGCTGAATAAATCAAGGTCCAGCGCCAGGCTGCGATTCACCATCCCGATCAGCGGCAGCCCTTCTTCAAAAAGGCCGCGCGCATAGTCGACTTCGATTCGCAGAAGTCTGCGAAACTCCGGCGTCACAATTCCTTCACCAATGTTCAGATCGCTCACTTTGAAGAACTCCATGTCCTTCTGCGGCAGGTAGACGCGCCCGCGTGCGTAGTCCTCGCGCACATCCTGCCAGAAGTTCGCAAGCTGCAGCGCCGTGCAGGTCGCATCGGAGAGCCGGAATTTCTCCTCGATATCCTCGCCATTCACCTCGCCCGATGCGTACAGCACCAACCTCCCCACGGGATTGGCAGAGTAGCGGCAGTACCCCAGCACATCTTCCATGGTGGCGTAGCGCGTAACCGTCTGGTCCTGGCGAAATGCCGTCAGCAGATCCGCAAACGGCTCCTTGGGAATTGCGCACTCGCGAATCGTCGCGGCCAGCGCCACAAACACAGGATGCCGCGCGTTGCCTTCGTAGCAAGCATCCAGTTCCTCGCCCCACACATTCAACAGCGCCAACGCCGCCTCGGGATTGCCCGCCTCGTCGCTCAAATCGTCCGAGATGCGGCAATAGGCATAGATGGCATGAAAGTGTGGACGCAGCGCCTTGGGCAAAAACCACGACACGACGTGAAAATTCTCGTAGTGCGACTCGGCCAGTTGTTGGCAATAGGCCCGCGCTTCTTCCAGCGTAGGCGCAACCTCGGGAATGCGATAGTTCTCCGGCAGCGCTGCCCAGGCGCGCATCAGGAGCATATCTCTGTCCAGCGAATCGTTGTCGGAGAGGGAACCCTCGGTCGTGGTCATTCGTTCGCCTCAGGGCACAATGGCGGTCTTGATCTCGCTGCTGCGCTTCATCAGCTTCTCAAAGACGCGGTTGAGTTCATACAGATGCGCATGGCCGGTGATGAAGGCCCCAGCCTGGAACCGGCCGCCGGCAATAATATCCAGCGCCTTGCGGCAGATCGCCGGCGTGTGGTGGAAGGTGGCCCGCAGCGTGATGTCGCTATAGTGAATCCGATTCGTGTCGAGAGTTACGTGCGTTCCAACAGCGCAGCCGCCGAAGAAGTTCACCGTGCCCCCCTTGCGCACCAACTCAACCGCCTCCTGCCACGCATCGGGAACCCCCACTGCTTCAATCGCTATATCCACGCCGCGATCCTTCGGAGTCAGTTCGCGTGTCTCGCGAATCGCCTTGCGAATGTTGGTCGTCTGCACCACGTGCGCCGCGCCCAGTTGACGCGCAGCTTCCACCTGGCCGTCGTGCTTCACAATCGCGATCACTTCGCACCCGGAGAGCGCAGCCACATGCAAAATCATCAGTCCCAGCGGGCCGCCGCCGATCACCGCAACAATATCGCCTGGGCGCGGACGCGAATCCTCAAACCCATGCACCGCGCAGGCCAGCGGCTCCGTCAGCGCGGCATGCTCCAGCGGCACGTGGTCGGGAATATGCAGTGTGTTCTTGGCCACGATGCGCGCCGGAATGCGAATGAATTCGGCGTAGGCGCCGTTGTTGAACAGAAGATCGTCGCACAGGTTCTCCTGGCCGCGTTCACAGAAGAAACACTGCCCGCAGGGCGCGGAGTTGAGCGCCACTACGCGGTCGCCGGGAGCAAAGCCCACAACGCCTTCCCCCGCCTCCACAACCGTTCCAGCCAGTTCATGGCCGAACAGCGCCGGAGGCACAATCATGCGCGCATGGTAGCCGCGTCGAAACACCTTCAGATCCGTGCCGCAGGTGAGCGCTGCGCCCACCCGGACCACCAGTTCACCTGGCGCGGCTTCGGGCACAGGTACGCGCTCGATGCGAATATCTTCGCGACCGTGGAGGATTGCGGCTTTCATGGTCGTCGCCATCAATGCCCTCCTAATCCGTTCCTGCTCCAAACAGAGGCTCAATCATAATCTTCATTGAGTCGCCCTTGGGATGCGAAGCAACCTCGATGGCCGCAACCGCCTCATCCAGCGGAAAGCGGTGCGATATCAATTGCGTCAAATCAAATCCGTTGCGATAGCCGTTGAAGACAAGATCCGTCACTTCATCCAGAATCGGGAACGACGACGAGTACGACCCCATCAGCGTCTTCTCATCCATGCAAACAGCGCCTGGATCGAACGTGGCCTCTCCGTGCTGCGTCTGCGCAAACAGCATCACGCGTCCGCCCGGCCGCACCGCCGCCATGGCTGTCTTGATCAGTGCATTGCCGCCCACCGCCAGCACCACGGCATCCGCCCCGCGGCCTTCAGTTTCCTCAAGCACGCGCTCCACCACATCCTCGGTTCCTGCATGAATCGGATCGCTGAGCCCGAACTTGGCCGCAATCGCGTGGCGCTCTGGATAAAGATCGGAAGTCAGCACCCGCGCCCCTGTCCGGCGAGACAACGCCGCCCACATCAACCCGATCGGTCCCTGCCCAATCACCAGCACCGTATCGTCCGCGGCCAGCCTCAGCAGCTTCACGCCCTTCAGGACCGTGTTCACCGGCTCCACAAACGCCGCCTGCTCAAACGGAACATCGTCGGGCACCCGCACCACGCCGCGGTTCGCCACCACAAAGTCCATCACCCGAATGTACTCCGCAAAGCCGCCCCCCGCAGGTTCAAACCCCGCCGTCACGCCCACTTTCTTGTAAAGCGGGCATTGCGCCGGCGTCTGCTTGCGGCAGTAGTAGCAATCTCCGCACGGAACGTGATGGAAAACCATTACCCGTTCGCCCACCGCGTAGCTCGTGACTCCCTCGCCTACTTCCACAACGGTCCCGGCCATCTCGTGGCCAAAAATGCGCGGCGCGGAGTGCGACCCGGTATGAATCTTCTTGAGATCGGTCCCGCAGACGCCGCATGTGGCCACCTTCACCAGCAGCTCGCCCGCCCCGATCTTCGGCACAGGCACGGTCTCCACACGCATGTCGTTCACGCCGCGGTAGACAGCAGCCCGCATCGTGGCGGGGATCTTCGCCGTCTGGTTCACAACATCCTGCTGGCTTTCAATGTTTGAGATTTGGGTAGCCATTGCGCTCTCTGATAGTAGACCTTTCGTCAAGGAAATCGAGCACAGCTTCGCGAATGCTTTGGGAAGCCTTCTTGCTATTCTCGCCCATCCGGATAAGCGAGGGCCAGTACCAAGGCCTCAGAATCGAAAAAAGTACCATCCCCGCCATGTCAAACTGCCCATCCGCCCGGATAAAACGATTGAAATCGGGCAGCTTGTCGCTAAACCCGTCGCTGACGCCCTTGATCGAATAAAACGGAATCCCGCGCATCGCCGCCAGCCGCGCAATCGCCGCAGCCTCCATATCCACCATCTGCGCCCCGTAAGCCGCCGCCAGCCGCCGCTTTTCCACCTCGTCCGCAACCCTCGGACTCGTCACCAGGATCAGCCCGTCCCGATGCTCCACCGAAACCTCTTCCGTCGCAACAAAAAGGCTGTCATCCTGAGCGACCCGAAGCGTAGCGGAGGGGAGTCGAAGGACCTGCGGTTGCTTTTCGTCTTCCGTTTGACGGCCCAGCTGAGTCTCAAACCGTTCCCCAGTCCGTACATCAATCGCGCCGGAGACCGCATAAGCCTTTCCAGTGCCCAACGCTTCAGTCAGCGCCCCCGCCCATCCAACCGAAATCACCATATCCGGAGCGCCGTTCTTCTCCGCCGCCGCAAACGCCCGAGTAGCCGCGTCCACGCCCGCACCAGCGCAAGCCGCCACCCACTCGCCCTCATCAAACCTCCAGCGCCACACATCGACGCCTCCGTGCCGCTCGTGCAGCCAGCCCTTAACGAGCGGCTTCAATTCGCCCGCCATCGCGGCAATAATCGCAACTCTGTTCACGGCGCATACCCATTCACCCGGAACCACTCAATCGCCGCCCGCATCAACCTTCCCCTCAAAGGATCGCCTCAATCCCCTTGTTCCGCACGATGTTGAGCAGAGCCAGCGACGGCCCCTTCGGTTCCTTCACGCCCCGCTCCAGCTGGGAAAGATAACCGACCGTCAGGTTGAGTACTCGCGCAAGCGCCGCCTGGCTCAGGTTGGCCCGCTCGCGCAGCGCTCGAATCTCCTCCGGGCTGATGGGAACTGCGAGGTGACTGGCCTTCTCACCCAGATGGCGAACGGTGATCTTGCGATAGGTGGCGTCGTCCATCACGCCAATGCGGTGCATGCCTTCGGCTGTCTCAAGAAGCGCTTCCGCCATACTGCTCAACTTTTTCGTTGCCATAAGGAACCTCCTCCAGTTCGCCCCGCTCCAGGCCCACGGCGATCTGCTGCTCATCGGCCGGCATCCAGATTGCGGCAATCTCCCGTGCCGTTTTCAGTTCGTCAGGCCCAACGCTCTCCCGGCCGCTCTTGGCGAAGCCGAAAAGAAAGATCGCCCTCCCCGCCCGGCGATACGCGATGATGGTGCGGTAGCCGCCAGACCGCCCTTTACCCGCGCGTGCAATCCGCTGCTTGATGAGACCACCGCCCAGATCGGCATCAACCTGCCCTTGCTCAGCTCGGACAATTGCTTCGCGCAGGCTGGCCAAAGAGATCTTCTCCCTCCGAGCAAACCGCGCCGTCCACCTCGTCAGGAATACTTGCATTCAATCTTCCTAACACTCAGAACTATAGCACTGAAGATTATAGAACGCAACGAGCGCGAGCCCTATGGCGCATACCCATTCGCCCGGAACCACTCAATCGCCGCCCGCATCGCCGGATACACCGGCACAATCCTGAAATCCAGCTCCTGCTGCGCATGCGCGCTCGATGCGTACATCTTCTTTCGTCCCATCCGCACCTCTTCAAGCGTCGCCCGCGGTTCCTTGCCGCGCATGCGTCCCGTGATCCACTGCTCAAAAAACGCATACGTTGCCGCAACCACAAACGGAATCTTCACTGTCGGCGAAGGGATCCCGGTAATCGCCGACATCTTGTCCAGAATCTGCTTCAGCGTCAAATTTTCGCCGCCCAGAATATAGCGATGTCCCGGCTGCCCAAGCGTCAGCGCGGCAACATGCGTCCGCGCCACCTCCGTCACATCCACCAGGTTCAGACCCGTGTCCATGTAAGCCGGAAACTTGCCGTTCAGAAAGTCCACAAAGATGCGCCCCGTCGGTGTGGGCTTGGAATCGTTGGGCCCGATCGGCGTAGTGGGATTAAGAATCACGACGCTCTGTCCCAGGGCTGCCGCACGCAGTGCTTCCTGCTCGGCCATGAACTTCGATCGCTTGTAGTGCCCCACCATGTCCTTGAGCGAAACAGGCGTGTCCTCGTTGATCACCAGCCCGTCGGTGCGGAAGTGCATCGTCGCCACGCTCGACGTGTAGACAAAGCGCGGCACGCCCGCCTCGCGCGCCATGCGCAGCAGTTCCCGCGTCCCATCCACATTGGCCCGATACATCCCCGCGGGATCGGGAATCCACAGCCGGTAATCCGCGGCGACATGCATCACTGCATCGCAATCTTGAATCCCTGCACGCAACGATTCCGGCTCGGCCAGATCGCCCACGACCGTCTCGCCGCGGATGCCTTCAAGATTTTTCAGATTGCTTGTCTTGCGAACCAGAAGCCGAAGGTCGGCTCCCTCATCGGCCAGCGCTCGCCCCACGTGATGGCCCACAAATCCGGTAGCGCCTGTAAGAAAGACTTTCATAGCCTCGAATCTCTAACCATCTTAAACTGCTACGCGGTGTCGCCCGGTTTGCTTCAAATAGCAGCCATACTCGCCAATAATGCAAAACTGCATTACAATAATCGGAGGGGTAATCAAATGGCGATTGTCAGCACAACCTCCCGCGGACAGGTGACTCTCCGCAAGGAGATCTTTCAACACGTCGGGATCAGGCCCGGGGAAAAATTGGAGATCGAACTGTTGCCGGGCGGCGAGTTCCGGGGACGCGCGGTGCAGAAAAGGCGTAGCATCGGCGATCTCGCAGGATTCCTGAAAGGCAAGACCAACGGCGCAAGGCTAACCATCGAAGAGATGGACGAGGCCATCGGCGAAGCTGTCGTCGAAGAGTTCCTGAGAGGCGTTCAGCGATGAAGACCATCGCGGACACGAATGTTCTGTTGCGTTTCCTGCTGGCCGACGATCCGGACCAATACAAGCTCGCGCTCGACACCATGGAAAATTCGGAAACTGTGGTGGTGAGCACCCATGCCCTCTGTGAGATGGCGTGGGTTCTGCGCAGCCGTTATGGAGTTTCGCGTTCTGTGATTGCGTCTACGATTCGCGGATTGCTCGAAACGAGGAACGTTGTGCTCGACGCGGCCGCGATCGATGCCGGATTGGCAACGCTCGACGCCGGCGCTGATTTCGCCGATGGCGTGATTGCCTATGAGGGCCGGTGGCTGGGCGGGGATACATTTGTTTCCTTCGACAGGAAGGCAGTTGCGGTGGTTGCCGCGCAGGGGATGAAGGCTGAGTTGCTGGGGTGATTTGAAGGACGAAGCCGTCGCCGCGGGATGGCCCACAAATCCGGTGGCGCGCTGCAAGGAAGACTTACATTCGTTCCGTTGGCGGCAGATCAGCCGCAACATGTTCCAGCGCGCGGTTCACTCAGTTGAGCGCGCTCGACGGGCCAAAGAACAACCGCACCGTCCGCCGTCAATTCCATCTCATAACTAGCGCCCGGATAGAGCCCCGCCTGCTTCTGCACTTCTTCCGGCAGCGCGATGCAGCCGCATTCTTGCACACGGCCCATCATGCAGCCAAGTCTATCCATTTAATCCAGCGCCTCTGGAACCAACTGGATGCCCTTTTCGCCGGCCGCCTTCTTCTCGTTGTACTTCTGCACCCAGTCTTCCCAGTGCTTGCCGGCCGCGCGGTCCTTGCCCGTGAACTCAAGCCGCGCAATCTCCGCGTAGCTCACCTTGCGCTTATCCAGAGCCTTGGGAGTGAAGTACTGCACCCACGATTCCGCCAGCGAGTTGCCGGTAAACCTGTTGAAGATGTAAGCCTCAATGATCTCGCCGTTCTTCAGCGTGAGCGACACATCGCCGCGATAATCGAAGGCCTTCTCAAGCGCCTGGCGCACATCCTCGTCGCTTGCAAACTCAGGAATCCATCCTTCCAGATTCTGATGCTCGAAACCGGGAGCAACCTCCATGGTTTCGATCTGCTCGCGGGTATACTTCAGCACTTCAGCGCTCATGCGTTCGTCTCCTCAAGCTCGTGCTCGGGCTTCGCGATCTGAACAAGCTTCGCCGGCCCATGCGGTGCTGGCTCGTTCAGCAGCTTCAGCGCATGCTTGTCCTTGTACATGCTGAACGTGCCCTTGACCATCGACCAGAAGCCCGACATGCTTCCGAATCCGTCGATCACCGCCGTCGGCTCGTAGCCGCAGCTCACCATGCAGTTGGCGCACTTCGCGTTGCCGCTGGCCACGCCGTACTCCTCCCACTTGGTCGTCTCCATCAACTCCTTGAACGTGTCCACGTAGCCGTCCTGCAGCAGGTAGCACGGCTTCTGCCAGCCAAAGATGTTGTAAGCCGGGGAACCCCATGGAGTGCAATCGTAGTTCCGATCGCCCATCAGGAATTCCAGGAACAGCGGCGACATGTTGAACTTCCACGACTTCTTCCGATTCGAAAGAATCGCGCGGAACAACCGGCGCACCCGCGCGCGGCCCATGAAGTGAGTCTGGTCGGGCGCCTTGTCGTAGCTGTAGCCCGGCGAGAGAACGATGCCCTCCACGCCGATCGCCATCATCTCGTCGAAGTGCGCGCGCACGCTGTTCGGATCGGTGCCGTCAAAGAACGTCGAATTGGGCGTAACGCGGAAGCCGGCCTTCACCGCGGCCTTGATGCCCTCCACGGCAATGTCGTACCCGCCCTCGCGACACACGCTGAAATCATGATGATCGCGCTGCCCGTCCAGGTGCACGGAGAAGGTCAGGTACTTCGACGGCGTAAACTCATGCAGTCTTTTCTTCAATTCCAGCGCGTTGGTACACATATACACATATTTCTCGCGCGCCACCAGTCCGTTGACAATCTCCACAATCTGCGGATGCAGCAGCGGCTCGCCGCCGGGAATCGCCACCATCGGCGCGCCGCACTCTTCCGCCGCGGCAAAGCACTCTTCCGGCGAGAGCTGCTTTTTGAGAATATGCGGAGGATACTGGACCTTGCCGCACCCGGCGCACGCCAGGTTGCAGCGGAAGAGCGGCTCAAGCATCAACACCAGTGGATAGCGCTTCTCGCCCGACATCCTCTTCTTCAGTACATAAGTCGCAACCGTCCACATCTGTGAGATCGGAACAGCCATCTTTGATTTACCCTCCAGCGCCCTGGTTGTTGACGCGTCTCGTGAATTCTGTTTGAAGCCGCTAGATTCTAGCTCCTGGCCAGATACAAAACCCGGCTAATCTAACAATCTGCCAATAGCTAGCAGCTAGAAGCTGCTCTTCCGTTCCATCGCTCGCCTGTAAGTGGTCAATGCCAGCAGCGGAAAATATTGCCGATACAAGTTATAGGACAGGTAGAAGACGCGGGGAAAGCCTGTACCTGTAATGATACTCTGCCTCAGTTTTCCTTCACCCGTCGATTCGTCCCAACTGCCGTCGGCCAACTGCCGCGTAAGCAGCCAGCGCACGCCCTTGGCAACAGAATCGGAGCGGTCATCGCCGGCAGCCAGCAGCCCCAGCATGGCCCAGGCCGTCTGCGACGGTGTGCTCGGACCCACCCCGCGCGTGTTCGGATCGTCGTAGCTGCCGCAGGTTTCGCCCCATCCGCCATCGGGATTCTGCACCATGCGGATCCACTCCGCCGCCTGCTGAATCTGCGGCTCAAGATGATCGAAGCCGATCGCATCCAACCCGCGCAGCACCAGGAACGTCCCGTAGATGTAGTTCACGCCCCAGCGGCCAAACCAGCTTCCATCCGGCTCCTGCTCCTTGAGGATGAAATCGATGGCCTTCTGCACCCGCTTGTCGCTGCGGTCGTAGCCATAGTTGGCCAGCATCTCCAGGATTCTTCCCGTAATGTCCACCGTCGGCGGATCCAGCATCGCGTTGTGATCGGCGAAGGGAATGTACTGAAAGATCATCTTGGTGTTGTCTTTGTCGAAGCTGCCCCAGCCGCCGTTCCGGCACTGCATGGCAAACTCCCACTCGATGGCCCGCTGCGACACCTGGAACTGATAGCGCTCGCGTGGATTGTCCACCTTGTTCAATGCCAGCAGCACCTGCGCGGTGTCGTCTGTGTCCGGATAAAACTCATTATTGAATTCGAAGTACCAGCCGCCCGGCTCGGTGTGCGGCGCCTTCACCGCCCAGTCGCCCTTGTGCCGCACTTCCTTGGCCAGCATCCAGTCAGCCGCCTTGATCATGCGCGCATCGTTGCGCGGCACTCCTGCCTCGCCCAGCGCGTACACGGCCTGTGCCGTATCCCACACCGGAGAAACACACGGCTGCATGCGGAAGGTCGGCTCCGGCATGGTCTCGTTGGCCGGCTCTTCAATGCCCAGTTTCTCAAACTCGTCGCGCGCGCGAATCACCTGGGGATCGTCTTCCGAGTAGCCCAGGCACCGCAGCGCGATAATCGCGTTCAGCATGGCGGGATAAATGGCGCCCAGGCCGTCCGTCATCTCCAGGCGCTCCAGCAGCCACTTCTCGGCTTTCGCCAGCGCTAGTTTGCGTACGGGGCGCAGATGCACCGCCTCGGCCCAGTGCATCAGCCGGTCCAGCGCGATGAAAAAATTGCGCCAGGAGAAGATCCGCTTGCGGTCCCTGCGCAGGCGAAGGATTGAATTGGCCCGCCCGCCTACAAACAGCTCATCGATGCCCTGCTCCGGCGGAATCTTCTTGTACGGCTTCTTCGCGTAGATAATCGCCAGCGGCACAAGAATCGATCGCGACCACGACGAAATCTCGTAAATGTTGAAGTAGAACCACTTGGGAAAAAGAACAATCTCCGGCGGAATGGCGGGCACTGCGTCGTAGTCGTACTGGCCCAGGCCGCAGAGATACATCTTGGTGAAGGTGTTGCAGGCCACCACGCCGCCGTTGGCAAGAACCCACTCGCGGCACTTGGCAAGGCGCGGATCGTCCGGCCCAACCCCCATCAGCTTGGCTGAGAAGTAGCACTTCACTGACAGCGAGATATTGCCCGGTCCGCCCGGATAAAGGCTCCAACTGCCGTCTTCGTTCTGGAACCGCATCATCTCCGTAAATGCGCGTTGCAGACGCCCAGGGTCGCCGCTCTCCAACTGCGTGTGGAGATAGATGTAGTCGGCCTCGAGCATCGAGTCCGCTTCCAGCTCGCCGCACCAGTAGCCGTCAGGATGCTGCTGGGAGAGCAGGTATTCCGCCGACCGGCTTACCGCCGATTCCACGTCCGCCAGGTCCGCGTCCAGCCGGCCAAACCGTGGAACCACCGTATGCGGCCCGGCCATGTGCGACGCAGTTGAAGTTTTCCCTTTTTGTTGGCTCATGCGGATTAAAATGCCTCAGGTTCTCTTCGAAGAACTCAAATCAACAGGCGGCCCCGCAACGCTGTCGCGCTCGCTGCTCCGCCAATCAAACAAAATCGCGGTCTTGGTCCCTAGTCCCTGATCCCTAGTCCCTGACCACTGGCTTTAACGCACCGGCACGGACTCCGTCCCGCCCACGCCGCCAATGGCCTGAATGATTTCAGGCGGCAAGCCAAACCGAACATTTTCCGGCATCACTTCCACTTCTTCGACGCTGTCAAAACCGTTTAGTTGCAAATAATTGACCACGTCTTCCACCAGAACCTCAGGGGCCGAAGCGCCTGCCGTAACCGCAACATTGTTCACGCCCTTGAGCCACGCCGGGTCGATAGCCTGCGAGTTATCAATCAGATACCCGATGGTCCCCAGGTTGCGCGAAACCTCCACCAGCCGGTTCGAGTTCGAGCTGTTGGTCGAACCCACCACCAGCACAAGCTCCGCGTTGTGCGCCACATTGCGCACCGCAACCTGCCGGTTCTCAGTGGCGTAGCAGATGTCCTGCGAGTGCGGCCCCACAATATTCGGAAATTTTTCCTTGAGCGCGCGGATGATGTCCCGCGCCTCGTCCAGACTCAGCGTGGTCTGGGTCAGGTAAGCCACCCGGTCAGGATTGGGAACCTTCAGCTCGGCAACTTCGGCAACGTTTGAAACCACTTGGGTTACATCCGGCGCTTCGCCCAGCGTGCCCTCAATCTCATCGTGGTCGCGGTGGCCGATCAGCACCAGCGAATAGCCCTGTTTGGCAAACTTCACCGCCTCGATGTGCACCTTGGTCACCAGCGGACAGGTCGCGTCAATCACCCGCAGGCCGCGTCCCTTGCTCCGCTCCCGCACCGCCGGCGAAACACCATGCGCCGAATAAATCACGCGCTGGCCATCGGGAACATCGTCGATTTCATGAACAAAAATTGCGCCTTTTTCCGCCAACTCGTTCACAACATAACGGTTATGCACAATTTCCCGGCGAACATAGATAGGCGCGCCAAAGGTTTCAAGTGCGATCTTGACGATGTCGATCGCGCGCACCACACCGGCGCAAAAGCCGCGCGGCTTGAGCAACAACACCCGTTTCGGGCTGGGGGAAGTCTCGGCGTGGGAACCATTCGAGATGGAGTCGAGCACAGTAGTGGTCACATAATCAGTATACCAACGGACTCATTTTGAATGTGGGCTATTTGAAAAGCGGCTCGTCAGGAAGATGAAACCGGGTGCCCCATCCATCGAGCGTCTCCGGGAGGGTGCCCCCTGGGCACAGCGACAGGTCTTCGTCGCTGGGTTGGATGATCGATGGGTGGGAGACCACAAAGGCCAGCCCTCGGCCATCGGGGCCTTGCACCTTGCATCCTGTCTCTTATCAGTCCCCCACCGGTGTTTCCGACCCGCTGCGCACGAAACTGTAGCGCCGGCCTCCCGGCCGGCTGTCGTGTGGACCTCCCGGTCCACGCTTGTCTCTTTCTAGGCCCGGTATCTTCTCCACGGCGTCTGCACCCGGTAAACCGGCGTCGCCGTCACGCTGGACTTCGTCACCGCAAGCAGCTTCCGCCGCACCAGCCAACCCACCGCCGACTGCGCCGAACTCTTCGAAACTCCGATCGATTCAGCCAGCTCGGAGTAGCTGACCTGCACTGCTTCCTCGCGGCGCTGCTGCTCCGACGCCAGCCACAAATACACAAGAAAACTCACCGGCCGCTTGTCGTGTCCCACCAGGTCGCGCATCAAGGTGTCGGTCACGTACTCGTCGAAAGAAGGCATAGCTGTACCTATCGTTAGTATAGCGAGAACAACCAGATTGCATCCGAAAATCAGCCCGGATACAGTACGAAAAGATCGACAGGGAGGTCGCCCATGATACGTGGCATCAAGATTGTCAGCATCCCGGTCAGCAACCAGGATGTGTCGCTGAAGTTCTATACCGAGAAGATGGGATTCAAAGTGGCAACCGATCAGGCCTTCGGTCCCGGCCAGCGATGGATCGAGTTACTCATCCCCGGCTCCGATGTGAACCTTGCCCTCTTTACTCCCCCCGGCCATGAGAATCGCATCGGAGGATTCCAACCACTTACCTTCTGGTGCGACGATGTCTTCGCCACAGCCAGGTCGCTCAAGTCAAAGGGGGTCGAGCTGGCCGAGGAGCCGAAAAAGGAAACATGGGGAACCATGGCCAAATTGGGTCAAGAACTTATAGGAACGGAAACTCACTGCGACGGGACTCACTCTTCACAGAGCGGCCCTTTTGTTTTTATTCGGTTATATTCAACACGCGATAAATGAAGAATTTCACGAAATTGTGCTTGCATCGCCTTAAGCCTATTGTTCTTAAATTCATAACAGCCGAGAGTAGCACTAAAAACGTCTCCGGTGTATGAGTCGACGGCATATACTCCTACTACTACGCTCCCGCCCCGTGTACCTTCCCATGTCACTGTGAAGTTCATAAACCTAGATGAGCTTTCGGGAGGACCATACTGTTCCGCCCCCAGCTTTGGCAAACGCTGCTGCTCTTTAGTGAGTGAGGCCATAACAAGTGCTCTAGCTTGATCGGTCGTGATTTTTCGCGCTGGATCGTCGATCGCCCTAGCTGTCGTTGAGCAAAGAACAACAAGAATGAGGAGCACAATACTTCTTCTCATTAATTTCCTCCCATGCAAGCTTTGATTCATGATGAACAATGGATTCACACCAAGAGCTTTTCCCATCTGGCCGAAAATAGATGTGTACTTAGGTTGCATGATAGCCGTCGAGCACTTTGGGTTTGGCACATTTTTCCCTGATTGTGAAGCGGTCACATTTCCCTTGAACCGACCAATTCGCGTCCTTGAAAACAAGAAGCGGCAGTCATCAGAGATCCCGATGGAAACGAGTTTGTTTTCTCCAGCAGATGACAAGCGGGACCGCGATGAGAGCGTCCCGCAAACCGGTCACAGTGCCTGATGAGACCACCCGATGCACAGTTCAAGGGATCCGTGTCCAGGTCGCCGTCCGGCCAAACAGTGAGACGCCGATAAATCCGCGCATGTGCAGTTGATCCTTCCCTGCGGACCAGATCTTGCCCTTGTACTCTTTGCCGTTCTCGGGATCGAGCACCGTTCCCTCCACCCAGTCGTCTCCCTCGGGGTGAAAGTTCCGCAGGATGACCATGCCCAGGATCGGTTGCTTGCTCGCCTCTCCCGGACACTTGTCGCAGAGATCGTGCGGCGTGCGCCCCGGACGCACCTCCGTGACCTTCCCGAAAAGCTTGCCGTTTTCGAGATAGATTTCCACCTTGCCGCCCTGCGTGCCGTCGTTGTTCACCACCTGCCAGCGTCCCACAGCACTTTGCAGCTTCGCTGAGAGTTCCTGCGCACGTAACGCCTGAACACCGAACACCACCAACAGCGCAGCGCTCAGGATGCAGAAGGATTTGTTTCGAGTCGATTTCAAGGGGCATCTTCCTCCGCATGGATTGTAGTGCCGGCAAGCGGCAACTGGCACAAACTCTTCCTCCCGCCGCGGGAGCAGCAGCTTGCTGATGCGGTTCCAAACCGCGGACCCACCGCGCTAACTCCACCAGCACAAATCCCGTGCGAGCCTCCCGCAAGCGTCTGCCGCACCGCAGGTGGTCTGCCCCACCGCAGGTGGTCTGCCGCACCGCAGGTGGCCTGCCGCACCGCAGGTGCCTGCCCCGGAGGGGCCGGGTGATAATAGCCACGGGTGAAACCCGTGGAAAGCATCCCCATAAATGCCCCGCCGTCCTGGAGGGACGGCATGATTCATCCCCAAACATGCCGCGATTCGTACTCAATCCCCCACCGCAGGCTGCCGAAAAATAAGTCCCCAAACTTTTGCCGATAATTTCCCCCATTTGGCGCACAATCATTTCATACCCCACAAAGAGGGAAACGCAGCAGGCTCATGCGAGCCTCCCGCGAGCGTCCGCTCCATGCAATGGCTGCTCCATGCAATGGCTGCTCCATGCAATGGCTACTCCATGCAATGGTAAGTGCATTGTTCTCAGTTATCTGCGAATAAGTCCTTTGTTCTCTCATATCGGCAGCGATCAATCCCGCAATCCAATGAAAATAGGCCACTTATTTTCAGCGGGAGGTGGGGGGGTAGGAAAGGATCTCTCATGTCTGTCATCCCGCCCGAATGTCTGCACACGATGCCCGTGCGAGCGTCTGCTCCATGCAATGGTGCGAGCCTCCCGCGAGCGTCTGCCGCACTGCAAGTGCC
>Ga0255349_1000586_pt1 | contig 16036 bp, 9 predicted proteins | sample CBST25v15metaG_FD_189947 | JGI IMG/M metagenome (GOLD analysis project Ga0255349, IMG submission 189947) | Peat soil microbial communities from Stordalen Mire, Sweden - C.B.S.T-25.v15 | ecosystem: Environmental > Terrestrial > Soil > Wetlands > Peat | place: Sweden: Norrbotten County, Stordalen...
GCACTATGAGCTGCTGTGGCGGGAAACGACGGCGCCGGACTGGCAGTATATGCAGACGGTGACCCCGCAGGCCGGAGCCGGGCCGATTACGGTCACGGTGCCTATCTCGAAGGACAATGTGGTTTTCGGCGTACGGGCAGTGGATGCGGCTGGGCATCGGGGCCTGGTTCAAGTTCCTTAACGGGACTGCGCCGGACCTGCGTACACTCCACTGCGGTCGCGAGCTGTTTTCCATGGGGTGGCAGAATGACACCCAACCGCTCCAGCGTTTACCCTGTTGATTACGATGGCAAGGTTTGGCGCCACTCCGTTTTCCTTCCCTGAATTCCGCGGCGCTACCCGCCGCCTGATTCTCATAAACCTGTTCGCCTACTTCGGCTTGCTGCTGGTGCTGGTGGCATTTCGGGCGGATGCATCCGGGTTTATCGGCGCGCTCGGCTTCGCCCCCAGCGCTTTCCTGCACGGGTACGTCTGGCAACCGTTCACCTACAGCTTTGTCCACACCGGCATTCTGGGAACGCTGCTTGAGCTGCTTTCGCTATGGTTTATGGCCGGGTTCCTTGAGACCATGCACGGGGCCAACTGGGTTACCGGGCTTTACGCGACGTCCGTGCTTGGAACGGCGGTGGCGGCTACGGTTATTTATGCGGCTCACGGCACGCTGGGCTATTCGCTGCCTGAGATTCCACTCTTTGGCTGCTTCGGCGGCATCTTCGGGCTGCTGGTGGCGATCGGCACGCTCTACGGCGACATTGAGTTCATCCTCTTTCCGCTGCCCATCGGCATCAAGGCACGCTATATCGCCGTCATTTACGCGCTGGTCTCGCTGGCCATGATGTTTGGCGCGATGCGCATGTATGCGTTTGCGGAACTGGGTGGGGCGCTGGCCGGGCTGTTCTTCATCCGCCTGTCGCCGCGCAGGGGATTCTCCTTCGCCTTCAGCGAGACGTGGTACGGGCTGCGCAACCGCTATTACCGGTGGAAACGGCGCAAGGCTGCGCGCAAGTTCGAGGTCTATATGCGGTCGCAGGGCCGGACGGTGCGGTTCGACGGAAACGGACGGCAGATCGACGACGACGACGACGACAAGAAGCGGTGGAACTAAGGTTCCCGAGCAGCACGATAAAATCAGGAACGAAATGTCGACTAAAATTGCTTTTCTCTTCCCCGGCCAGGGTTCGCAGGCAGTTGGAATGGGCCGGGACCTGTCAGAGCGCTTCCCCATCGCCGCTGAGACCTTTGCTGAAGCCGATGAGGCGCTCGGCTTTCCGCTTTCCAAGCTGATTTTTGAGGGCCCTGAATCCGACCTGCGGCTCACTGAAAACACGCAGCCGGCGATTCTCACGGTCAGCGTGGCCGCGTGGAGGGTTCTGGCGGAGCACGGCGTGGAGCCGGCGCTGGCGGCAGGACATTCGCTGGGCGAGTGGTCGGCCCATGTGGCGGCGGGAACGCTGCAATTCGCCGATGCGGTGCGGGCGGTGAAGGCACGCGGACGGGCCATGCAACTGGCGGTGCCGGCCGGCGAGGGCGCGATGGCTGCTGTGCTTTCCTTATCGCCTGTGCTTGTGGCGGAAGCCTGCCGGGAGGCGGAGGCGGAAACCGGGCTCACCGTGGCTCCGGCCAATCTGAATTCGCCGACGCAGACCGTGATTTCTGGAGCGCTGGCGGCTGTTGAAAAGGCCTCGGCGCTGGCCAAAGCAAAAGGCGCACGCCGCGCGCTGATGCTGCCGGTCAGTGCGCCGTTTCACTGCGCGCTCATGCAGCCGGCGCAGGAAGAGGTGGCGCGGGTGTTGGCCGGGCTCGCGCTTGAGGGGCGCGCGCTGGCCGATCCTGGGATTCCCGTAGCGGCCAATGTGACCGGGGGCCTGGTGACGACTGCCGACGCCGCGCGCGAGGCGCTGATCCGGCAGGTTACCGGAGCGGTTCGCTGGGTGGATTGCATTCATGCGCTGCTGGCCGCGGGGGCGAACCAGTTCATTGAGGTTGGGCCGGGCAAGGTTCTTTGCGGGCTGCTGCGCCAGATCGATCCGGACCGGAGTGGGCTGAATGTGGAAGATGGCGCGAGCCTGGAGGGTACGCTGGCGGCTTTGGCGGAAGGGTAGCCGGCACGGTCGGTGATCGATATTCCGATGCGCTCACGCTGGTTTGGGCTTTTCTGTGTCCTTCAGCAGTTGTTCGGAATGCCGGTGGGCGTTCTGCGAGTGCTCGACAGCTTGTTTGCTGAGCTCGTGAGCGGTGAGATGGTCTTCTTTGCCGTGGGCGGCAGCGGCGGCGGCGTGGGCGTGCGCTGCCAGGTTGTGTAGTTCTGCTGCTTGGCCGTGCGAACTCTGGGGCATGGTGTTCTCCTGGCTGTTGGATGCAAACCAACGGGACAGGGTCGTTGCAGAGGTTCGCAGACTCGCTGGCTTGCCGGGCAGCTCGCTACGGTCCCAGATACAGTTCTTCGCCCGGTGGCGAGAAATTGATGGTGTGCGTCTTGGGGTCGTAATCGAGGTTGAGGGCGCCGCTCTTGCGGCCATTGATCAGGACGGCGACCAGCAGGACGTTGCCGTACATGCGAGCGGCGGCAATTTTATGGCTCTGGATGACGCCATACTCGTTATCCGGACTGGTCCTGCTCCAGTCGCCCTGGAAGCGGGAAAAGGGATAGGTACCGGTCTGGTTTGGATGCTGCTGCCAATTCTTATCGTGAATCCAGATTCCGTAGGCTTTGGACAGATCGTTCTGTTCAACCGCGGTGAGGAAATTGTTGACCGCCGAACGCCCCAGCAGGTGATTGTTCCAGTTCCAGGGCCAGTCGACCGGCATGCCGGCAATCAGCCACCAACCCACAAACAGCACCACCAGCAACCCCGCGCCACTGTAAATTGCCATACGGCGGCGGCGGTCGCGCCTTTCGTCAAATACTGGAGCGTCGAGCAAGGTCATGGCGATTGTTCCTCGGAAACAGTTGTCAGTTATAAGTTGTCAGTTGTCAGTCGTCGGTCGTTACCGACTTGCCACTGTCTGGTTAGACACCGAAAACAGATGCTGGGTTCCCAGCGCAGCTTCGGCGCATTCATTCGATCAGGAGAACGGACAACTTACAACTGATAACTTACAACTGACTTTAATCCCTCGTATACGTCGTTTGCTTCTTCTCTTCCTGGCGTTCGAGGGCCAGCTCAATGAGACGCGTGATCAGGTCGGTGTAGGAGAGGCCGGTTGCTTCCCACATCTTGGGGTACATGCTGATCTTGGTGAACCCGGGCATGGTGTTCACCTCGTTGAGATAGATGCGGCGCCTGCCATCGGGTTCCATCAGGAAGTCGACGCGCGCAAGGCCGGCTAGATCGCAGGCACGGAAGGCGGCAATCGCCATTTCGCGCACTTGCTTTGACTCTGCGCGGGTAAGCGTGGCCGGAATCACAGGCACTGAGCCCTCTGAAAGGTACTTGGCCTCGTAGTCGTAAAACTCCTTACCGGGAATGATTTCACCGACCACGCTCGCCTTGGGCTCATCGTTGCCCAGCACGGCAACTTCGAACTCCCTCGCCTTGGCCTTTTTGCCACCAACGCCATGCTCCACCACCAGCTTGCGGTCGTATTTTGCGGCGAGGGCCAGCGCGGGGCCCAGCTCTTTGCGGTCATGGACCTTGCTGATGCCGACCGATGAGCCCAGGTTGGCCGGCTTCACGAAGACCGGGTACTTGAGCGTCCCTTCAACGCGCGCAATCGCTTTGCGCGGCGACTTCTGCCACTCGGTGCGCAGCAGCGTCACATGCTTGACGATGGGCAGCTTTGCCTCGACGAACAGGCGTTTCATCAAGTCTTTGTCCATGCCGGCGGCGGAGCCGAGGACGCCGGAACCGACATAGGCGATGCCGGCCATCTCGAACAGGCCCTGGATGGTTCCATCTTCGCCAAAGGTGCCGTGGAGGACGGGAAAAACGACATCGAGGGACTGGCCATCAAGCGCGGCATGGCTGTCGATGGCCGACGGCGCGGCAACGCTGAGAGCAGCCATTACAGGCGATTCGCCGTGCTCGGAAGTGACGATCGCCGGCGCGGAGCCTTCGAGCAGCCCCACCGCCGCGCCGGAGGTAAGCCAGTGTCCGGACTTGTTGATCGCAATGGGCACCACGTCGAACTTCTTGCGATCGATTGCCTTCAATACCGAGGCCGCCGAGAGCAGCGAGACTTCATGTTCGCCGCTCCGCCCGCCAAACAAAATCCCTACGCGCAGTTTTTTTGCCATTCCGTCTCAATTGTAGAATGCGAATCTGAAGCGGCAGAGTATCCCGGATCGACCAATCTGGTCGGAACGGGATGAGAACCCGGCAGGAATTTGGGCAGCGTGCACCCATTCAAAGCCTGGCAGTCAATACCACCGTTGCCCGTGAATGAGCGGTGTTACCCTTGGAATCAACGTACAGCCTGAGACGCTTAGGGTTTACGCAAATCGCGCTCGAGCGATCCGTGTGACCTTTGGCGCGCCAGAGAGGGACCCTCGTGACAATGGAAGCATCTTCAGAGCCGGCCCAGACAGGGGGCGTGGCCTCGCAAACTTCTTCAATGGGCCGGTTGCTCCTGATCAGCCTGGCGGCCCTCTATCTTGAAATCGTTCTGATTCGCTGGCTTGGCACTGAAGTCAAGATTTTCGCGTTCTTTCAAAATCTGTCGCTGATCGTATGTTTTCTGGGATTTGGCGTCGGTTGCTTCAGTTCAAGCAAACGCGGCAGTGTCCTGCCGTCTTTGGCTGCTATAACCACATTGGTCGTTGCCGTCAGCCTTCCTTTCAAGCCGTGGCACGACATCCTGCAAACCATGTCGTCCGTTCTCTCATTCACGACGGACGCACAGTTGTGGGGAACCATCAGGGTCGCCTCATCGTCGTATTACCAGTTTCTGGCTGTCTCGTTGTTGATCGTTTCCGGATTCATGCTGCTGCTGGTAATGATCATGATTCCTCTTGGCCGTTGGATCGGGTATTACCTTGAAACGGCATCGAATACTGTGACGGCATATTCGGTCAATCTGCTGGGCAGCCTGGCCGGCATCTGGCTCCTCGCCATTCTTGCCTTTTTATGGCTTTCTCCTCCATATTGGTTCACCGTAGCCTTCGTCCTGATCCTGTTGGCGCAGCCTTTTTCCTGGCGCTCGACTCTCATAGCCTGTGCTCTGCTGGCCATTACTCTATTTGCTCTGAGGCCAGCGAATGGTAACTCGGTCTACTGGTCTCCGTACCAGAAGCTAACAGTTACAGACATCGGCAACCAGCAATACATGATCGACGTAAACAACGAGGGTTACATGTCGATCGCCAATGTTACCCCCGGGTTCATGGCGAACAACCCGCAACTCGCGAGCATTTATAAGGACAGTTCTTATGACAGCCCCTTTCAGTTCGCCAAGAGCGCAAATCGCGTGTTAGTTGTCGGATCCGGGGCTGGCAACGACGTTGCCGCAGCGTTACGGCATGGGGCCGCACAAGTCGATGCGGTGGAGATCGATCCGTTGATTTCCACATTGGGAATGCGTCTCCATCCTGAACAGCCGTATGCATCGCCAAAGGTCCATCTGATCACCAACGACGCCAGGAACTTCATGCGTCAGTGCCAGACCAAGTACGACATCATCATCTTTGGGTTGCTTGACTCACACACCGAGTTTTCCGGCTATAGCAATATGCGGGTGGATAACTATGTGTATACCGAAGAATCGTTCCGCGAAGCCCAACGGCTCCTGAGTCCGGACGGAATATTGGTTCTGAAGTTTGAGGTGAGACAACCCTGGACGTGGATTGGACAGCGATTCTACTCGATGTTGAGCCACATTTTTCCGCATCCGCCTTTGACTTATTACTCTCCACAAATGGGCGCCCTGGCCCATGCAACGGTTTTCATCGAGTCGAATTCTTCCTCCCTTTGGGAAGAAAGTCACAGCGCGGAGAAGTCGGCATTTTTGAGTTCTCGCCCGCCTGTATTTCCACTGACGCTCGACAACGCCCCGCCCCCCACAACGGACGACTGGCCCTACGTTTATCACAATTGGCATTCCATCCCGCGAGCCTATTTCACCGTGTCCGCGGTGATACTGGCCATGGCGCTCTATCTGTGTCAGCCCTTTTTCAGTTGGAAGGAAACCGGCACCTGGCAGTTCTTTCTGCTCGGTGCGGGATTTCTGCTGATGGAGACTCAACTGGTAAGCCGCCTCGCCTTATATTTCGGAACAACCTGGCTGGTGAATTGCATCGCTCTAACCGGCATTCTCACCGTTCTGCTTTTCTCGAATGTCTATGTGGAATTCAAGCGCCCAGGAAACCTGAGCATCTACTTTGCCTTTTTGTGCGCAACCCTGATAGCCAACTATGCGATCCCCTGGAGCCGGGTGCCTGGATCGGGAATATCTGTGGGCGTTCTGATCTGCGCTGCCTACTGCGTACCTATTTTCTTTGCGGGAATCATCTTCACTGAGAGTTTCCGCCGCTTCGGTGGGCGAAGCAAAGCCTTCGGTGCGAACATGCTTGGCGCAGTCGCCGGGGGCCTGGCGCAAAACCTGTCCTTCATCTTCGGCATGAAGGCATTGTTGCTCATCGCAGCCGCCGTGTATGGTGGCGCGGCGCTTCTTCAAGCGATGAAGCCCCGGCGATTGCCGGCTTGAAACCGGCGGGCATGAAAAACGAGTTCAGGCTGAAAGCCGACTGCTTGCAGAGCGAATTCCCACTCACAGGATCTTTTTCCCAAACGCCGAACAGGCAAGCTCGACGGCGAGGTCGGCGGTGCGGTTGTGCTCGTCGATCACCGGGTTCACTTCGACGATTTCGAAGCTCAGCAGGCGGCCGTGGTCGGCGATGATCTCCATCGCCAGGTGGGCTTCGCGGTAGGTGGCGCCCCCGCGCACCGGTGTGCCCACGCCCGGCGCGTCCTCGGGGTCGATCCAGTCCATATCCAGCGAGACGTGATAGCCCGCCGTCCCGCGGCCCGCGGCGCGCAACGCCTCTTCCATCACCGTGCGCATGCCGCGCTCGTCGATGTCGCGCATGGTGTAGACTTCGGCCACGCCGGCGCGGCGAATGTTTTCGCGCTCCGCGGAGTCGATGTCGCGCAAGCCTATCAGCACCGTATTCTCCGGCGCCATCTTCGGCGAGAAGCCGAAGATAGTCCCCAGCGGCTCCGGCCCCAGACCCAGCAGCGCCGCCAGCGGCATCCCGTGCACGTTCCCGGAGGGGGAAGTTTCCGGGGTATTGATGTCGGAGTGGGCATCGATCCAGATGACTCCGATCTTCTGGCCCCTGCGCCGGTAAAACTCGGCCACGCCGGAGACCGAACCCGCCGCCAGCGAGTGGTCGCCGCCCAGCACCAGCGGGGTCATCCCCTCTTCCAGGGTCTTGACTACCGCCTCGGCGGTGCGCGTGCAGGTCTCGGCAATTTCGGTGAGATAGCGCGCTGTCTTGTCGCCGGAGGCCCGGGTTTCGGCGATCTCGACGCGAATGTTGCCCCCATCCGTCACCTGGTGGCCCAGCGACTCAAGGCGCCTCTCGAGGCCCGCCACGCGCATCGCGGACGGCCCCATGTCGACCCCGCGGCGGCTGGCCCCCATGTCCAGCGGAACCCCGATCACGCGTATCCGGCGCGTGGGCAGCGCCTGTGTGCCGCCGTGCAGTAACTGGGAAGCAATTCGGTCCTCGGCATTCTTCGTCATGCGAACTTCTCCTGCTCATTGAATCGTAGCGGGACGAACCTCATGCGCGCCGATCGAGATGGTCAAGATGAACCAGTCCGGACTTCACCGGCAACGATAGGATGCGAATGGGCCATCGGTATCCCCCAAAATGGCTATTAAATCAGATTTACCTGGGAGTAAGATTAGTACGCATTGATTTTCGGAAGATTCCGCTTGCGCATTGATTCCGGATTGTTTTTTCATGCTTGATCGAGCCTGTGCGATGGATGAATTGAATCTCTTTTGCCAGGACGGCAGGAAGTGAATGAAACAAGGCAACCTTGACCTGATGTTCCCGATGCGTCTGATTGCGGCAGTTGCGGTCATGCTCAGCTTCGGCACGGCCAGGGCGGAGCCGGCGGCTCCACTCACGACGCTGCGGGCCATCCACGCAATCTCCAACGACGACGCGCGCAAGCCAATTCCCGTCGACTTTGAAGCCACGGTCGGCTTTTCGCGCGGCTATGAGAACCTGCTGTTTGTGCAGGATGGCGATACGGCCATCTTTGTTCGGCCTCCCAACGGCACCCAACTGGATCCCGGCGACCGCATTGAGGTGCGCGGCAGAATGCAGGCGAGCTTCCGTCCCCTGGTGATTGCCAACAGCATAACCCTGTTGCACCACGGCGCTCCTCCCAAGCCCCTGCCCGCCACCTTCGACGATCTGATTCGCGCCGGGGACGACTCGACGATGGTCACCGTCCATGCCATCGTTCGCGCCGCGGACCTGGTTGCCTCCGGTGGCACTCCCCCGGTGCTCAGTGCCCGCCTCCAACTGCTTACAGAGGGTGGGCACTTCGAAGCCAACGTGAACAGCAACGATGATGAAGCCCTCAAAAGCCTGCTGGATTCCGAAGTCGAAATCACCGGCGCCGCCGCCGGAAAGTTCGACGACAAAATGCAGCAGACCGGCGTTGTGCTCTACGTCCCATCCCTCGACGACATCAGGATCTTGAAGCACGCGGCCGCAGATCCCTGGACTCTCCCCGTAACGCCCATGGACCGTGTTCTTTTCCTCTATCACATGAATGACCTCACACCCAGGGTGCGGATTCAGGGAACCATCACGTATTACCAGCCGGGCTCCGCCATCGTGCTCCAGGACGGTCGCAAAAGCATGTGGATCGCAACCCACACCAGGGAGCCCATGCGGATTGGTGACCGGGCGGACGCGACCGGCTTTCCCGATGCCCATGAACGCCTTCTTACCCTCACGGATGGCGAAATCCTGGATAGCCATATCCAGGCTCCCATCACACCGCAATCCGCGAATTGGCACCAGTTGGCCTACTGGAGCAGCAACTCTCCCGATGGCCACCTCTACGACCTGGTTTCCATTGAAGCCCAGGTGGTCACCGCGGTGCGGGAAGCGACGGAGGACGAGTACATTCTTTCTTCGGATGGCCGGCTGTTCACGGCCACCTACCGGCACCCGCCGGCAAACGCCGGGCTGCTTCCCATGAAACAGATTCCCCAGGGGTCTATCATCCGGGTCACGGGCATCTGCATGATTGTCGATGCCAACACAATCAGTCCCGGCGAGGAAGTGCCTTTTGACGTGCTTTTGCGCTCCTTCGACGACGTCGCCGTGATCGCCGAGCCGTCGTGGCTCAACACGGAAAACCTGACACGCGTGGTCTCCGTTTTGCTGGTTGTAGTGATTGCGTCGGTCTTCTGGGGCGTAACACTGAAAAGGAAGGTGCGGCGCCAGACCGCTGCCTTGTCGGCACGCATTGAAGCGGAGGCGGCTCTGGAACGCCGGATGGCTCAACTTGAGCAGCGGCGGAGCCGGATTCTCGAGGACATCAACGGCTCCCGGCCGCTGGCGGAAATCCTGGAAGAGATCACTGAAATGGCCTCCTTCGGGCTCGACGGCGACCCTTGCTGGTGCCAGGTTACCGACGGAGCGCGCCTGGGGAATTATCCGTCGAACTCGGAATCCATGCGGGTAGTGCGCGCCGATATTCCCGCGCGCAGCGGGCCGCCGCTGGGCACCCTCTTTGCGGGCTTCGCTCCAGGGACTCATCCTGATCCCGCTGAGACAGACGCGCTCAGTGTCGGCTGCCGACTGGCTTCTCTGGCCATCGAGACCCGGCGGCTTTACTCCGACCTGCTCCACCGCTCGGAGTTCGACCTGCTGACCGACATTCACAACCGCTTCTCGCTGGAAAAGCACTTGGACGCCCTGATTGAAGAGGCACGGCAGAATGCCGGCATCTTCGGCCTGATCTACATCGACCTCGATGAATTCAAGCAGGTGAACGATGTCTATGGGCACCGCGTCGGCGACCTGTATCTGCAGGAAGTGGCGATGCGCATGAAACGCCAGCTACGGTCTCACGACATGCTGGCGAGACTGGGCGGCGACGAATTCGCCGTGCTGGTTTCGATGGTTCGAAGCCGCGCAGTAGCCGAAGAGATTGCGCACCGCCTGGAACTCTGTTTCGATGAGCCGTTTCCGGTCGAGGGATATGTCCTGCATGGCTCGGCGAGCGTTGGCCTGGCCATCTACCCTGAGGACGGCTCGACCAGGGACAGCCTGCTCAGCGCCTCGGACGCCGCCATGTACGTGTCAAAACACACCAAACATACCTCTGGAAGGCTCCCGGCCGACCAAAGAGGCTTTGATTCTCATTGAACCTAGGAGCCGAGGTGACCCTTCCACGACCCGTGCAGGAAGGTTCGCATTCCCAGTTCCGAATTGATCGATTTCTCCATTCTGCCGATGATCTTTTCGGGGGCAGAACGCGCATTGGAGGCGTCCCTGGATACCGTGCGATGAAAAGACTGATTTCCGCTTTCGCGATTCTTCTTGGCTGCGCACGGGCTGGCTGGGCGACGGCGCCGATCGCTCTAACTTCCCTCCGCGCCATCCATACCTTAACCAATGAGCAGGCTCGCCAGGCGCTTCCGGTTGCATTTCAGGCTACGGTTACCTACTTCCGCAGCTACGAAAGATTGCTTTTCGTGCAGGAAGGCGATGTGGCCATCTATGTGGCGGCCACCACGAATGCCGATCTGGTTCCCGGCGATCGCGTCCTCATTAAGGGAACGCTGCGGCCGAGCTTCCACCCTTATGTGCTTAGCAGCGACATTACCGTGCTGAATCATGGAGCACCGCTCAATCCCCTACCGGTCAGCTACCACGATCTCCTCAACGAACAACTGGATTGTCGGCTGGTCATTATCCACGCCGTCGTTCGCTCGGCCGACCTCATATTGAGTTCCTACAGGCTGACTACCAGCCTGCAGTTGCTCAGTGGGGGTGGAGACATCGAAACAGTGGTAGATAGCGACGATGCCGAGGCGATCAAAAAACTGCCCGATGCGGATGTGGAAGTCACCGGAACTGTCTCGGGTAAATTCGACGGGAAAATGCAGCGGGTGGGCTTCGTGATCCATAGCTCCTCGCTTGGAAACATAAAGGTCCTCAAATACGCCGGCACCGATCCGTGGTCTCTGCCCATCACGCCCATGGATCAGATTTTCACCGGCTTTCGCGTGCGCGATTCCACCCCGAGATTCCACGTTCAGGGGATCATCACGTATTACCAGCCCGGCTCGGCTGTGGTGCTGCAAGACGGCTCCAGGAGCCTGTGGATATCCACCCAGACCCGCAGCCCGTTAAAGGTTGACGATTTAGCGGATGCGACCGGATTTCCCGATGTCCATTCCGGCTTCCTGGCCCTCACCCGCAGTGAGATTCAGGATCGTCATATACAGGCCCCAATCAATCCTCTGCCCGTCACGTGGGAGCAATTGGCGTCAAGCGGCAACATCTTCGACCTGGTCTCGATTGAAGGGGACGTCGTGACCGAGGTCCGCGAAGCATTGCAGGACGAGTATGTCCTGGCATCCGATGGGCGCCTGTTTACCGCGGTTTACCGGCATCCGGCCACAAGCGGCCGGTTTCCGCTACCACCCATGAAACTGGTTCCGCTCGGCTCCAGGGTGCGCGCCACCGGCGTCTGCATCCCGGAAAACTCCAACCCCTTCGACTACGACAGGGCGTTCAATATCCTGTTGCGCTCCTTCGCGGACATCACGGTGATCGCCAAGCCCTCGTGGCTCAACATTCAAAACCTCACACGCATTGTGATCGTTCTGCTCCTTGTGGTGATTGGCGCCGGCGCCTGGGGCTGGGCGCTGATGAGAAAGATACATCGGCAAACTACCGCGATGGCCGCTCGCACCGAGGCGGAAGCCTCCCTCGAACGCCGCCGCAGCAGCATTCTGGAGAACATCAATGGCGCCACGCCGCTGGCCGAGATCATCGAACAAATCACGGATATTGTTTCGTGCAAGCTGGACGGCGCGCCCTGCTGTTGTCAGATTGCCGATGGAGCGCGGCTGGGAGTGTGCCCGCCGGACGGCGAGAATCTGCGCATTGTCCAGATGAATATTCGTGGCCGTTCGGGGCCCCTGCTGGGCTCGTTCATCGCCGGCCTTCGTCCACTCTCGAAGCCCTCCGTGCTTGAAACCGAGGCGCTCGCCGTTGGAGCGGGACTGGCGACACTGGCCATCGAAACGCGCCGCCTCTACTCCGATCTGCTGCGCCGCTCGGAATTCGATCTGCTGACCGACATCCAAAACCGCTTCTCGTTCGACAAGCGGCTCGACGCGCAAATTGAAGAGACCCGTCTCAACGCCGGCGTCTTTGGCCTCATCTATGTCGATCTCGATGAATTCAAGCAGGTGAACGACGAATGCGGACACCAGGTTGGCGATCTATACCTGCAGGCGGTCGCCACGCGCATGAAGCACCAGGTCCGTTCGGTCGATTTGCTGGCCCGGCTAGGCGGCGACGAGTTTGCGGTCCTGGTTCCCGAAGTCAGAAAGCGCGCCGACGTGGAAGAGATCGCTTTGCGGATCGAACGCAGCTTTGACGAACCTGTGGCCGTGGCGGAGTACGTTTTGCATGCCTCGGCAAGCGTCGGCATTGCCATCTACCCGGAGGATTCGCTCACCAAAGACGGCCTGCTGAACGCTGCCGACAGCGCGATGTATAAAACAAAGAACACCAAGAAGCAGATTGCGAGGATGCTGGCCGGAAGCCCGGATCCCCATTCCACTCTAAAGAGCGACGCGTAACGGCAAGACACGCAATCGACCCAGGCGCGAAAAAAAACAGAAAAAGAAAGGCCCGGATTATCACCGGGCCTTTCAAGTTGATCGGAAGAAACGAAGCATTTGCGGCGAGCGTTATTCTGCCGCCATTTCTTCTGCTTCGCCTTCCTGCCGCATGAGTTCGAGTTCGCGTTCGGCTGCCTCGATCTCCGCGGTGACTTCCTGTTGAACACGTGCCGCCGCCTCTTCGAGTTCCGGAGAGAGCTGCACGTTGCGGTAGTACTCCAGGCCCGTGCCCGCGGGAATCAAGCGTCCCACGATCACGTTTTCCTTCAGGCCGCGCAGGTTGTCGATGGCCCCGTTGATGCTGGCTTCAGTGAGGACGCGGGTCGTTTCCTGGAAGCTGGCAGCCGAGATGAAGCTGTCCGTGGACAGCGACGCCTTGGTGATGCCGAGCAGCAGCGGACGGCCGATGGAAGGACGGCCGCCGAGAGCGAGCACACGCTCGTTCTCTTCGCGGAAGCGGAAGCGGTCAACCTGCTGCTCGAGCAGGAAGTTGGTGTCGCCCACCTCGTCGATGCGGACCCAGCGCAGCATTTGGCGAACAATCACTTCGATGTGCTTGTCGCTGATGGCCACGCCCTGCAGACGATAGACTTCCTGGATCTCGTTCACCAGGTAAGACTGCAGTTCCTTTTCGCCCAGCACAGCAAGAATGTCGTGCGGATTCAGCGGGCCATCCATAAGTGGATCGCCTGCACGAAGACGCTCGCCTTCCTGCACGTTGACGTGGATACCGCGCGGCACCGAGTATTCCTTCTCGTCGCCGTTGTCGGCAGTCACGTAAATCTTGCGCTGGCCCTTGCTCACTTCGCCGAAGCGGACCACGCCATCAATTTCAGAAATGATGGCCGTCTCGCGCGGCTTGCGCGCTTCGAACAGTTCCACCACGCGCGGCAGACCGCCGGTAATGTCCTTGGTGCGCGTCGACTCCTTGGGAATCTTGGCCAGCACGTCGCCGGGGCCCACGTCTTCGCCGTCCTGAATCATCAGGTGAGCGCCGCGGGGCAGCAGGTACCGCTTGCTGGCCTTGGCGTTCTTCACCATGAAGGCAGGCTGGCGCTTTTCGTCGGGAGCATCGGCAACCACCCAGCGCGAGAGGCCGGTGACTTCGTCGACTTCTTCGTTGAGCGTGATGCCTTCCTGCAAGTCCTTGAACTGCACCGTGCCGCCGATCTCCGTGAGAATCGAGTAGGTGTACGGATCCCACTCGGCCAGCAACTGGCCCAGCTTTACGTGCTCGCCGTCCTTCACCTTCAGGCGCGCGCCGTAAACCACCACGTAACGCTCTTTTTCACGGCCGCGCTCGTCCTGAATAGCCAGGGAACCGGAACGGTTCATGGCCACCAGGGTGCCGTCCTTGCTCTCGACGGTGTTCAGGTTGATGAAGCGCACGAAGCCGTTGTTCTTGGCGTCGAGGCGCGATTTGTCTTGCACACGGCTTGCAGTGCCGCCGACGTGGAAGGTACGCATTGTGAGCTGCGTTCCCGGCTCGCCGATGGACTGCGCAGCAATGACGCCGCAGGTTTCGCCCAGTTCCACCATGCGTCCCGAGCCGAGGTTGCGCCCGTAGCACAGCGCGCAAACACCGCGACGCGATTCGCAGGTAAGCACCGAACGGATCTTCACCTTCTCAACGCCCGCGCCCTGAATGGCGGAAGCGCTGTCTTCATCGATGCCCTGGTTCACATCGACCACGATGTTGCCGTCGTAGTCCTTGATGCGCTCCAGTGTCACGCGGCCGATGATGCGGTCGCGCAGCGGCTCGATGATTTCGCCCGACTCCACGATGGCGCCGACATAAATGCCTTCGACAGTGCCGCAGTCGTACTCGGTGACGATGACGTCCTGCGCCACGTCAACGAGGCGGCGGGTCAGGTAGCCGGAATCGGCCGTCTTGAGCGCCGTATCGGCAAGGCCCTTACGCGCGCCGTGCGTCGAGATGAAGTATTCGAGCACGGTCAGTCCTTCACGGAAGTTCGCCGTGATGGGCGTCTCAATGACTTCGCCCGAAGGCTTGGCCATCAATCCGCGCATACCCGAAAGCTGGCGAATCTGCTGCTTCGATCCACGAGCGCCGGAGTCGGCCATGATGTAGATCGGGTTCATGGCGCCTTCATCGTCCGCGCGCTTCATGTTGCCGAACATCTCGTCGGCCACCTTATCGGTAACCGCCGACCACATCTGAATGACCTTGTTCGAACGCTCGCCGTTGGTGATGGCGCCGTCCATGTATTGCTTCTGGACCTCGATCACCTTCTTGTCGGCATCGTCGACCGTGGTGTACTTGCTGGCCGGAATGACCATGTCGTCGAGTCCGACCGACAGACCCGAGCGCGTCGCGTAGGTAAAACCGAGCGACTTGATGCGATCGAGCATGCCCACGGTAACTTCAAGGCCGAGGTTCTGGTTGCAGTAGTTCACCAGTTGCCCAATGCCCTTCTTCTTCAGCAAGCCATTGACGAACGGCATCCCCGCCGGCAGCGAGTCGTTCAGAATCACGCGGCCCACGGTCGTGGAGATGTACTCCTTGTTGAAGTCGACAGCCTCGGTGTGGGTCAGATCCTGGTCGTCGTAGGCGGTGGTCATGTCCAGCACCTTGCCCGTGTAGCGCAGGCGAATCGGCGAAAGCGTCTCCACTTCCTTGGCTTCGAGCGCCATCAGGATCTCTTCGGTATTGGCAAACACGCGTCCTTCGCCCTTGCCGCCCTTCTTGGCCTTGGTGAGGTAATAGAGGCCGAGCACCATGTCCTGCGTGGGCACGGTGATGGGCTGGCCGGAGGCCGGCGACAGGATGTTGTGCGAAGCGAGCATCAGCACGCTGGCTTCAATCTGCGCCTCAGGCGACAGCGGAATGTGCACTGCCATCTGATCGCCGTCGAAGTCCGCGTTGAACGCCGTACAAACCAGCGGATGAATCTTGATCGCCTTGCCTTCCACCAGCACCGGCTCAAAAGCCTGAATGCCGAGGCGGTGAAGGGTTGGGGCGCGATTCAGCAGCACGGGATGGTCCTTGATGACTTCTTCAAGGATGTCCCACACCACGGGTTCCTGCATTTCAACCATTTCTTTCGCTTGCTTGATGGTTGTGCAGTGGCCAGTCTGCTCCAGGCGGTGATAGATGAAGGGCTTGAACAGCTCGAGCGCCATCTTCTTGGGCAACCCGCACTGGTGCAGCTTCAGCTCAGGACCAACGACGATGACC
>Ga0255349_1000598_pt1 | contig 15802 bp, 14 predicted proteins | sample CBST25v15metaG_FD_189947 | JGI IMG/M metagenome (GOLD analysis project Ga0255349, IMG submission 189947) | Peat soil microbial communities from Stordalen Mire, Sweden - C.B.S.T-25.v15 | ecosystem: Environmental > Terrestrial > Soil > Wetlands > Peat | place: Sweden: Norrbotten County, Stordalen...
GTTGAAACCGCGGGTGAAAATCACATCCTATAATCATCATGCTCGGCTCCTTTCCTCCCGAGCTCGTGGTCGCTTCGCAACAACCAGTCTACTCAGGTCGGAGGAGCCGACGCTGTCATGTAATCAGCCTCCCGGCCGGCTGTAGCGCGGACGTCCCCGTCCGCGCTCCCAGACGGTCTCCTGTGGGTAAGGAGACCCACAGACAGCTGACCGGGAGGTCGGGCGCTACCAATTTGCGGATAAACTCTAAGGGCCAGGAAGTTACTCCGGCGGCGGATAGAAGGGCAGTTTATCGTTCTTGTTATTGGCGCGGCGGATGGTCACGTCATCGAGGAGCAGCGCCGGCGCCAGCACCGTCTCTGGTATTTCACCGGAGTAGTTGGCAGCCTTGAGTTGCTTGCCCGCGGCCAGCACATCGGCACGCAATGCGCGCTGGTCAAGGTCGTCGAAAATGGCGCCGCGCACCAGTTCGCGCTTGCCGTCTGCGCTCACGCGATAAAGAAGCTTCGGTGTCAGCTTATCGCCCATGGTGAAGACGTAATAGACATTTTTCAAGCCGCGATGAGCGGCCGAGTCCAGCAGTTTGCTATTAAGTTCCTCGTCAGTCAGCCCGTTGTTTGCCGTCACCTGGAGCACGCCAATAGAGGGTTTCGGCGGCCCGGCAATTCCGGCGCGACCGTGGCCGTTGGATTGCGGGAAGTCGCGCACCGGTTCGCGGCCAATCAGATAATTCTCCAGTTGGCCGGCGACGATCAGCTTTACCGCTTGCGCCGGAATGCCCTCGTCGTCCACATCGTATGCACCCACCAGGCCCTTGCCGTCGTAACTCTTCAGGCCCGGATCATCCACCACATCAAGAAACTCGGGCAACACGCGCGCATGGTAGCTGGATGCAAACGGCCCGTTGGTGCGCGCCTCGGTGCCGAGCTTGGGGCGCGTCGCCGTTACAGCGCCCGCCACCAGCGAATGAATGGTATGGGCTGCCACACCGGAGCTCATCAGCAAGGGTCCATGATACTCCTCCTCGACCAGCGGCGCCTTGCGCAGATCGATGATTGATGCGATCACCGAGACCACATGTTTGGCGAAATTATCGGCCGAATCGAGATCTTTGAGAGCGTTCCCGTACGTCGCATGGGCTAGCTCCAGGTTCATGCCGTCGGCCGCCTGCGTGCCCACCGCGAAACTCTCCTTGTAATCGGCAGCTGACTTGCGCACGATGGCGCCCTCGCTGGTTACAAGCCAGGTGGTTTTCACAAGCGCGGCAAAACTTCCCGCGGAGTATTGCACGTCGCGCTGGCTGGCGTTGACCGTGGAATCGGTGCGGTAGAGGCCGGTATCGCGCGCCACCCTCGCCTCCCACGCCTGCTCATCCAGCTTCAGGCGCAGCGGCTCATCGAGACGGATGATCGGCTTCTCCTGGCTGAAGTCGTCAGCCTGCGGCGGCGTTTCGACCTGCTTGAGAGCTGCCTGTTTTTGCGCATAAATCGCGAGAGCGTTCTTGTACGCCTGATCGGTTGCCATCCATAGCGCCGTTCGCAGCGCAATCGCATCGTCGTCCAGAGTCTCCAGTTGGATAGCGCCGTCGCTCTTATCTCCGGAGCTGTCAGTTTTGTAGTCGCCCACACGCACCGTCACGCGCGCCACGCGGCCATGGCTGTGCTGAGAGCCGGTCGTGGCTCCAAACTGGGCCTTGGTTTCGAATCTGTCGATTTCTTCAATGCGGTACTGAATGAAGAAGGGCTTGGCAACATCCTTCAACTGCAGCTGGGCTCTACTGCGGTCCAGCTCTGTGAGCATGGCCTTGAGCACGGGGTCTTTTTCCGCATCCGCACGCGTGGGCTGGGGCGCGGATTGCGCGGGCGCGGCCAGGCTGATGCCGCTCAGAACAGCTGCGAGAAATCCTGCTCCGGCAAAGATTGCAATCGGACGAATCGGGTTCATTGCGCCTCCTTCTTTGCTGGTGTTGCCGCTTCCGCTCCCGGAATCGGCAAGATAGGCGGACGCGCCGTGCCTTGCGCCTGTTTCTGCGTTTCCATCGTGCTCACCAGCATGGCAGGAGCTACGGCGCTGACCGGAATGGTGCCCGACTCCGCGCCACATTCGCCGTTGAAGACCTCATACTTGTCGCTGGTCGCCACAATGCTCTTCATGGCCGCCAGCGGCGTGCCCACAATGCTGACGCCGCGCACCAGCTCATCCGGCCGGTGATCCACATAGACGCGCCAAACCACCAGCGGAATCACCTGGAACGCCTGCGGCGAACTGCGCTGGGTGACGGCGAATCCCGAAGAGATGTCCTCAAAGTAAAGGCCATAGGGCTTGCCCTGCTTCTTGGCTTCGTCGATCAACTGCTTGCGCAGTTTGCTCTCCGGCTCCATTTTGGTTGAGGTGACAATGAGGTTGCCCTGGCGGCCCGTCGGCACCTTGCCTGTCTGCGCGCGGCCGTGGCCGTTGGAAGCGCCGAAGCTCGCAATCGGCAGCCGCGACATGAGGAAAGTTTTCAGCACGCCATCCTGGATCAGCTCGACGCGACGCGCCTTCTGGCCTTCATCGTCGTATTCGTAGTTTCCGCTGAGCCACGTTTTTCCATAAGTAGTCAGCGTCGGATCGTCAGCCACAGAGAGAAAGGTGGGCAGCACTTCCTTGCCCACTTCTTTGGTAAACGTCTGGCCCTCCTCCGTGCCGCGCTGGCGCTGGCCTTCGAGCCGGTGGCCGAGCACCTCGTGGAAGAAGACTGCGGCGGCCCGGCCTGAGAGAATCGCCGGCCCGTCAAAGGGCTCGGTCACAGGCGCCTTGCGCAGCGCCTCCAGGCTCGTGCCCAGCTCGCGAATCGCCGCTTCCATCTCCGCCTGCGAGGGCAGGCCGTCCGCTGTCTCGGCCTCAAAGGTCTGGTCGCGGAACAGGTCCATGCCATCCTCGGCGCGCGTCACGGCAATGGCCACCAGCCGCGCTTGCTGGTGCGGCGCGACCACCTGCGAACCCTCTGATGAGGCGTAGTAATCGGTCTCGTTCTGGGCCGAGAAAATGACCATGTTCAAATTCACATCGGGAAATTCGCGGAAGACGAGCGAGAGTGAGCGCACCCGCTGCTCCCATGCCGCGCGGTCCACCTTCACGGGCGGCGCGGGCTTCCCAAGCGAGACCTGCGGCGCCTCCTGGCTGAAGTCGGGCGACGAGTCCTCTTCCTTGGCGTGGACCTCAGCCTCCGTTTTCACGCGCATGTAGCTGTCCAGCGCTTTTCCGTAGCCGGCGTTGGTCGCCAGCCACAACGAACGCCCCAGCGCTTCCCGGTCATCGTTCAGCGGCAGCGCAGCGCTCGTTACCGCGGAGGCGCGATGAGTGCCGTGCGTGTTGTCCAGCTTGGGATCGCCGATGCGCAACTGCACGTCGGCAATGCGCACGCGATTGGTGGAGCTATCCACCAGCGCACCGGCTTGCGCGCGAATCACCACGGCGCCGGCGTCGCTCACCGAGTAGCTCAGGAAATAAGGCGGCAATTGCTTGCCCGATTCCTGCTTGCCCAGCGACGTGAAGGCGCGATTCAGCTCCGTCGTCATCGCGTTGAGGAGTATCGGGGTCCCCGCGGACTTGGGGTCCCCGGCGAGCGATTTTTGCTCGCTGGGGTGAGGGGACGGGTCTTGGTTCGCGGGGTGAAGCACTGGTGTGGTCTGCTGCTGCGCACCAGCGGCCGCGACCAAGGGCAACGCCAAAGTGGCAAAAACTACGCGGATGGCGGTCTTCGTGGCCGGCCGCCTTACCAAAGCAAAAGAAATCTCTGTCATAGGCTGAAAAATCCGGTAGAACGCGTTCAAAAGGAATTGTCTCAGAGTAAGCTACTCCAAAGGAAACTATCCATGTTATTTACGCGACGAAATCTGTTGATGCTCTGCCTTGCCTTGCTGTTCGCCGGCCAGGTTCCGTGCCTCTCGGCGCAGACTGCACCGACCCAGCCCGCGCCGTCCCTTCAGCCAGCGCCAGCCCCATCGCAGCCCGCCAGCACGCAGGCTTACTCCCTGCCGCCCGACAAACTGGCCAAAGCCGTCACCCTCGGCCACATCAGCACCGCCCTCGGCATCATTGGATCGCTCTGGGGCATTGCCGTCCTCTGGCTGCTGCTCTCCTCGCGCTGGGCTGCCGGTTTGGCCGCATGGGCTGAGAGCGTTTCGCGCCGGCGCTGGCTCCAGGGATTGCTCTTCTTCGCCGTCTTTCTGGTTATTACCACCCTGGCCGGCCTACCGCTGGATGCAATCGGCCACATGGTCAGCCGCCACTACGGCATCAGCGTGCAGGGCTGGGGAAGCTGGCTTGAAGATCTGGGCAAGGGCCTGTGCCTCTCGGTCCTCTTCGGCGCGCCTGTTTTGCTGCTTTTCAACTGGCTGGTCCGCACTTACCCGCGAAGCTACTGGGGGCGTATCTGGCTGTTCACTCTGCCGCTGATCGTGCTCTCCGTCTTCGCGTCGCCGCTGCTCGATCCCATCTTCAACAAGTTCGAACCGCTCACCAAGACTCATTCCGCGCTGGTTGCGAAATTGGAAACCGTCGTCGCCCGCACCGGAACGCACATCGCCCCCGACCGCATGTTTCTGATGAAGGCCAGCGCCAAAAGCAACGGCCTCAATGCGTATGTAACCGGCATCGGCGCCACCAAGCGCTTCGTGATGTGGGATACGGCCACAGACCGTCTCCCCGACGACGAAGTTCTTTTCATCTTCGGCCACGAGAGCGGCCATTACGTCCTCAACCACATCCCCGAAGAGCTCTCCGGCAGTGCTGCCGGGCTGTTCTTTGTCTTCTGGGCCTGCGCCGGTTTAGCCGGATGGCTGGCGCGCCGCTTCGGTGTTCGTTGGCAGTTGGGCGATCCACACCCGCTGGCCAGCCGCCAGGGATTTGTGGTGCTGCTTTTCGCGCTCTCGATTGCCGGTTTCATCCTGCAACCTGCCGGCAACACCTTCAGCCGCCACTTTGAGCACGAGGCCGACGTCTACGGCCAGGAGGCCATCCACGGCCTTGTCGCCGACCCGCAGAAAACCGCCGTCTCCGCCTTCAACCATTTAGGAGAAGCCTGGCTCGAAGATCCCAATCCCAGCCCCTTCATCGAGTTCTGGGAGTACAACCACCCCAGCGTCCAGACCCGCGCCAACTTCGCCGCACACTATGACCCGTGGGCAAATGGCGGAAGGGGGAGGTTCTTCGACAAGTAGCAACCTGAGATGGCCGGGAGCAATTTCCGCACTTACTCCGCAGTGGTGGGGTCAATCACCGTTCGAATGCGGGAGATGTGGTTGGCGGGGAGACCAGCCTGCTGGGCATGCTTGCGGATAGCATCTTCATCCGGGGCGATGTAAATGCAATAAATCTTGTCGTCCGTTACGTAGCTCTGAACCCACTGAACCTGTGGGCCCATCTCTCGCAGAACGCCGCACGACGTCTGTGATGCTGCTTGCAATTGTGCCGAAGACAGCTTGCCGACTTCGGGAATGGCTCTCTCAATGACGAACTTGGGCATGATAAGACCTCCTTATCTGCTTGCCTGGTAGCTGGCATCATAGCGCAGCCCTTCTACTCAGGCCCAGCATTCTCTTTTCTTAGGTCGCCACGTCCCTGGTCCCTCAGTCCCTGGTCCCTGCTTCCCAATCCCTGCCTTTAGAATCGTTCTATGCAATTCTTCTCGCTTTCTCGTCGCCGTACCGATGCCTTTCCGCCCGAAGCCTTTACCCCGGAACTAGCCGCCCGTGAGTCCGAGCGCGTGAAGGAGCTTTACGCCGCCGGCCTCATTCGTCAGATCTGGACCCGCGGCGACCTGCCCGGCGCAGCCATCCTCTGGGAGGCTGCTAATGAAGCCGAGGCCCGGGCAGCCCTCAGCAGCCTACCCATCAATCGGGCCGGAATGCTGGAAATCTTGTTCCTGGTCCCGCTTGCACCCTACCGCGGCTTCATCCCGGCGCAATAGGGTCACATTTATGAGGCTGTCCGGCATCAGCCCGGCGCAAACGGGGTTTTCCTTGAGGCCCCCAAAGGTCGTAAACTGGGTCTTCACTTTTTGGAGGAGCAGAATCGTCATGGCCTATCCTGCAAACTACCGTTATACCCGCGAACATGAATGGGTTGAGCTTACCGGCTCCATTGGCGCCATCGGCATCACAGACTACGCGCAGAAGTCCCTCGGCGACATTGTTTACGTGGATTCGCCCAAGGTGGGCGACACGGTGACCGCCGGCGCAACCTTCGGCTCCGTTGAGAGCGTGAAGGCGGTCAGCGACCTCTACTCGCCGGTCACCGGCACGGTCACAGCCGTCAACGGCGAGTTGAAGACCACGCCCGACAAGATCAACGAAAAGCCCCACGAAACCTGGATCATCAAGGTCGAGATTGCCGACCCCGCGCAGGTCAAGTCCCTCCTCGATGCGGCTGCTTATGAAGCTTTCATCGCAGAAGAAACAGAATAGCGATTAGGGACTAGAGCGCGTTTCATAAGTCCGCTTTGTGTCAGGGCACGACTTTACAGGCTGCGGAAAAACCCGCTGTTTTGAAAGGGCACGACTTTAGTCGTGCCGTAAATGTAGCAAAACAATGGCGGGCTTTAGCCCCTGAGGGATGCAACCGTCACAAGACAGCCGTCTATGTAACACGCTCTGGAAACAAGCTGCACGCACTCCCCAGAATTCTCCCGGCAGGCAGCAACTTAGCCTACCTAACGGGCTTTTAGCTGAAAGCTAGAAGCTAGAGGCTGAAAATGCGTTATCTTCCCAAATCTCCTGCTGAACGCAAACAAATGCTGGCCGAAATCGGCGCGCCAACGATCGACGATTTGTTCGCCGTCATTCCCGCCGAGCACCGCCTCAAGCGCGACCTGGACGTGCCACGCCAGCACGCCGAGAGCGAGATCATCGACTACTTTCGCGCGGCGGGCAAGAAGAACTCGACCGCTTTCGCCAGTTTTCTCGGCGCTGGTGCTTATCGCCACTATCGCCCGGTCATCATCGACTCATTGGTTCAGCGCGGCGAGTTTCTGACCAGTTACACGCCCTATCAGGCGGAGATAACTCAAGGCACCCTGCAAGCTATCTTCGAGTTTCAGACCATGATAGCCGAGCTAACCGGCATGGACGTGGCAAACGCCAGCATGTACGACGGGTCAACCGGCGCGGCCGAGGCGGTAATGATGGCCGTGCGCGTCACAGGCCGGCACAAAGCTGTCGTTGCCACGACCGTTCATCCCGAATACCGCGAAGTACTGACCACTTATGCAAAATATCAAGGTCTGCCGGCGAGCTTGGTCGGCTATGACCCGAAGACAGGGCGCGTCGATCTGGCTGCGCTTGAAGCGAGTGTGACGGATGAAACCGCCGCCGTTCTCGTGCAAAGCCCTAACTTCTTTGGAGTCATTGAAGATATTCCAGCTATCGCCGCGATTGCCCACGCAAAAGACGCGTTGCTGATTGTCTCCATCGCCGAAGCGGTTTCGCTGGGCGTGGTTCGCCCGCCGGTGGAGGCGGACATCGTCAGCCTGGAAGCGCAATCGTTCGGCGTCGCGCTGAGTTATGGCGGTCCGTTCTGCGGCGTACTCGCGGCCAAAGAGCAGTTTGTTCGCCAGATGCCGGGGCGGTTAGTGGGCCAGACGGTCGATGGTTCCGGTTACCGCGGATTCGTACTTACGCTTTCCACGCGCGAGCAGCACATTCGCCGCGAGAAAGCTACCTCGAATATCTGCACCAATCAGGCATTAGTCGCGCTGATGGCTACTATCTTCCTCAGCGTCTACGGCAAAGAAGGAATCGGCGAGTTGGCCGAACACAACCTGGCCAAGGCGGATTACGCGGCCAAAACTCTCAGCGCTCAACCCGGCGCGAAGCTGTTGTTCACCGGCGCGCCGCGCTTCCATGAGTTTGTTTTACAAACCGAAGAAGCCCCGGCGCAATGGAGCCAGCGCCTACTCGACGCGGAGATTGTCGGCGGCATTGAACTGAGCCGCTGGTATCCCGAATTGCGCAACTGCACGCTCTGGTGCGCAACTGAAATCATTACCCGCGAGCAGATAGACGCCGCAGCGAAAGCTCTGGCAGCAATACCGGTGAAGGCGTAGGCGAGGAGATCTCGCTTGGTTTGAATTGGATTTGGATTCGCGAATCGAGGCGCACAAATGTTCGAGAAATTCAGGGCCGCGATGCGTGAAAAGCAGCGACTGAAATGGGAGAAAAAGCGCAAGATTGGCAAGCAATCTTTCATGATTCACCACGGAATATTGAAGTGGGGCGGCACCATGTTTGTCCTGACTAATATCGGCGTCCTTGCCCGCCACCAGGAACTGAATTGGCATTATGTGGTTAGTTTGCTGATAGCTTGCCCTCTTGCCGGATACGTTTGGGCAAGGTGTATGTGGAGTCTTCACGAAGATCGCTTTTACGGAGCAAAGAAGCGGCAAGATTCAATCAAGGAAAGTTAGCCTGAATAGACTCATGAGTTCGCAGCGAGGCATAAATGGCATCACCTGAAGTTTCAGTAGCAAGCATTAAGAAAGTTCGCCAGCACCCAACGCAGAACGAAGCTCTGCTCTTCGAAAAGTCGTCGCCAGGCAAGCGCGCTTATAAGCTGCCCCCTCTCGATGTGCCTGCCGTGGATGCCGCGGCGCTGCTAGGTGCGGCGCATCGCAAGACGCCGGGCGAGCTGCCGGAGCTGAGCGAGATTGAGATCATCCGACACTTTACGCGGCTCTCGACGTGGAACTACGCCATCGACCTGGGAATGTATCCGCTTGGCTCCTGCACCATGAAGTACAACCCAAGGGTGAACGAGTTAGTTGCGCGCATTGAAGGCTTGGCGGAGGCGCATCCTTACCGCCCTGACTCGCTGGCCCAGGGGATTCTTGAAGTTATTGATTTGCTCCAGCGTTGCCTGATCGAAATAACCGGCATGGACGCGATTACCTTACAGCCGGCGGCCGGCGCGCACGGCGAGTTTACAGGAATCCTGTTAGTCCGCGCATGGCACGAGAAGCAGGGTAACCCGCGTAAAAAGATACTTATCCCCGACTCAGCGCACGGCACCAATCCAGCATCCGCCGCTATCTGCGGCTACACTGTGGAAACACTCAAGTCCAACGCCGAGGGCGGCATTGACCTGGACGCGCTGACTCGGCAGGTAGATGACGAGACCGCGGCGTTGATGCTGACGAACCCATCGACCATTGGAGTCTTCGAAAGCCAGATCGCGAAGATCGCTGAAATTCTTCATGCCAAAGGCGCGCTGCTTTATATGGATGGCGCCAACATGAACGCGCTGGTGGGCAAGGCGCGGCCCGGCGACTTCGGCGTGGACGTGATGCACCTGAACCTGCACAAGACATTTTCGACGCCTCACGGCGGCGGCGGACCCGGCTCTGGTCCTGTGGCCTGCAAGGCGTTTCTTGAGCCGTTCTTGCCCACGCCGATTCTCGTCCAAAACAAGGACGGTGCGAAAAGCTGGAGTTATGACCGGCCGCAATCCGTTGGCCGCGTGCGCGCGTTTTACGGCAATGTGGGAATGTTCATTCGCGCACTTGCCTACATACTTGCCAACGGTCCTGACGGTCTGCGACAGACGACCGAAGATGCAGTGCTCAACGCCAACTACATTCGCGCCAAGCTCGAAGACTTTTACGACCTGCCGTACAGGACTCCTTCGATGCACGAGGTGGTTTTCAGCGACAAGCGCCAGGCGGCCAAGGGAGTGAAAACTGGCGACATCGCCAAGCGGTTGATCGACTACGGCTTCCATCCTTACACGGTCAGCTTCCCGATGATTGTGCACGGCGCGCTGATGATTGAGCCAACGGAGAGCGAATCGCTGGAAGAACTGGACCTGTTCATCGATGCGATGCAGGCCATCGCGCGCGAAGTTGATGAGACGCCGGAGTTGGTGAAGACAGCGCCGCACTCGACGCGCGTTTCGCGGCTCGATGAAGTGCAGGCGGCGAGGAAGCCTATTTTGCGGTGGCGACCAACGGCGTAGGAGCTGAGAGGATCAGTTGCAATCTTCAGGGGCCTCTGAATAAGTCGCGGTTTTGAAAGGGCACGACTTTACAGGCTGCGGAAAAACTCGTAGATCGTGTCTCAATGGGCCGCTTTGTATCAGGGCACGACTTCAGTCGTGCCGTAAACGCAACAAAACAGCGGCGGGCTTTAGCCCCTGAGGGATGTCTTCCTTTAACCTCGCCTGAGAATCGTAGTTTTTCCGCAGCCTGTTTAGTCGTGCCGCAAAGGCTGCAAAATCAACGCGGGCTTTAGCCCCTGAGGGAATGTTTCGCCGACTGGCTGTACTTAATCAGAGCTTCCTTAGCGCGTACTTCTATATAACTCCTCCAGCGCATCGCAGGCTGCGCACACGCCGTCTTCGTGGCTGAGCTGTTGCGCCACGCTTTTGGCTCGTTGGAATAGCAGCGGCTCGGCCAGCATCGCATTGAGCCTGCGCGCCACACGCCACGGTTTGTAATTACCCCGTTGAATTACCTGACCTACTTTCAGCCGTTTCATCCGGCGGGCATTGTCCGGCTGATCGTGGGAATAGGGCATGATGAGCATCGGCTTGCCCGCGCGCAGGCATTGCGCCGTTGTCCCCACGCCGCCCTGGTGCACCACCATTGCCGAGCGGGACAGCAGCGCGGAGTAGGGCGCGTATTCGGCCACGCAGATTGATTCAGGCAACGCCGTCTTGAGCCGGTTGCGCGGGTCGGTTCCGATTAACAGCACAGCGCGAATTCCCAGGCGGATAGCGGCTTTCGCTGAAACCTCATAGAACTCGCCAGCAGCCAGCACCGCCGCCGAGCCCAACGTGAAGACCACCGGAGGCGGGCCGTCGCTGAGAAATTTTTGCAGATTTTCCGGCAGCGCCTGGTCGCCCGCGTCGGCGTCGTAGTAGCAGAAGCCGGTAATACGCGTGTGCTCAGGCCAATCCTTTTGCTCCACACCCAGCACCCGCGAAAACAAGGCCAGCACAAGGTAGGGCGAGTGCTTCGCGTCGAAGAGCGGGTTGGCGCCCCTGGGCAATCCCAATTCGCGGCGCAGTTCGTAAATGGGCTCCGGCCACTTGCGACTGACAAACCGCGCCACTCGCCGGATGATGCGCCCAAAGCCCGGAACCGCCTTGTCGGCGCGCGCCAGCCTCGGATACGGAGGCAACACCGGCGGATCGAAGGCGGAGAAAAACGACAACGGCGCCAGCACGTAGCTGGCCCACGGAATCCCGGTTACCTGGGCCACAAGCGGGCCGGCGTAGTTCAGCTCGCCCAGCAGCAGCAGGTCAGCGCGTTCGGGCTTGGTGACCGCATCCAGCAGGTCGTCGTAGGTCTGGCGCAGCGCGGGAAAGAGAAAATCCCTCAACCCATGCTCCGTGCCGTTCTTGATGTCGTAGACCATCTCGACGAGGATGGTGTTGGTGGGGTCGATGTCCGGCCTGACGGCGTGAAATTCCAGGCCCAGCGGGCGAATCTTCGGCTCGTAGACGGCAGGCAGGGCCATTACCGGCACATGGCCGCGCCGCTTGAGTTCCAATGCAATGGCGATCAGCGGATTGATGTCGCCGAAGGTTCCGATATTCGAGAGAACAATGCGCAATGTGATGCCTCGGGCCGCTTTCGTGCCAACTCTATGAGGGTAATCCATCAGAGCCAAGGTTGAACGACCTCGATCATTCCGCCGCAGGAGGAAGATGGTATTCTTCCCGTGTTGCACGAGGAGATTTTCCATGTCGATATTTGGCCTTTTCGCCCGGCCCATTGCGGGCGCGGCTTTGCTTTGCGGTTTGCTTTCAGCTCCGGCGCAAACTGCCGCGCAGCAGCCTTACAAGATTTTGAACACCTGGAAGCTGGGCGGCGATGGCGGGTGGGATGATCTGCGCGCCGATCCTCCGGCCCATCGGCTCTACCTCACTCACGGCACGCGCGTCGATGTCGTCGACACGCAGACCGGCAAGCTCGTTGGCTCCATCGCCGGCCTGCAGGGCACACATGGCGTCGCGCTCGACGACGCTGGCAAATTCGGCTACATCTCCGACGGCAGGGGCAACGCTGTCGTGGTCTTTGACCGCGCCACATTGGCCACGGTAGCCACCATCCCCGCCGGAACCGGCCCGGACGCCATCGTCTTTGAACCGGCTACGCAGACCGTCTGGGCCTTCAATGGACGCAGCAACGACGCGACGGTAATCGACGCCGCCACATGCAAGGTCGTCGCCACCATTCCGCTTCCCGGCAAACCGGAGTTTGCCATTGTCGATGGCAAAGGCACTATCTTCGACAATATCGAAGACAAGAACGAAGTGATCCGGCTGGACGCGCACACCAATAAGCTCACCGCCGAATGGCCGCTGACCGGCTGCGAATCGCCTTCCGGGCTGGCTTTCGATTCCGCCGGCGGAAGGCTCTTCAGTGTTTGCGACGGAAAGAAAATGGCTGTCACTGACGCCTCGACAGGCAAGTCGCTGGCCACGCCTGCAATTGGCGATAGTCCCGACGGCGCCGGTTGGGACGCCGCGCACAAGCTGGCTTTTTCGTCGAACGGCGGCAGCGGCACGCTCACCGTCATTGACGCCGCCGCACCCGGCTATCCGGCGATTGAGGATCTCCCCACGCAGCGCGGAGCGCGCACCATGACTTACGATTCCGCAGCCGACCGCATCTATCTTGTCACCGCCGAGTTTGGCCCGCGCCCAGCGCCCACCGCAGACAATCCACACCCGCGCCCGCCCATCGTTCCGGGCAGCTTTGTTGTGCTGGTTGTGGGGCGCTGAAGAGACCACGAACCTCAGCCGGCCCCGGCCAGCAGGAACTCACGCGGCTCTAGGCGCAACTTGCCTGAGCGCGGGACTGGCCGCGGCCCGCCTGAGGTCGTACTCGTTCTGTAAATTCAACCAGAACTGCGCTGGGAGTCCAAAATAAATCCCCAGCCGCAGCGCCGTATCTGCGGATATCGCGCGCTTACCGCGCACAATATCCCCCACCCGTGGCGCAGGCACTGCCAGGTTTTTCGCCAGCCGGTAGGTTGTGAGTCCAAACGGTTCCATGAACTCGGTCAGCAAAATCTCTCCGGGGTGAATCAGTGCGGCATTCTCAGTCATTTTGGTTCTCCCACGTACGCCAATCAGTGATAGTCCACCACCTCGACATCGTGCGCATTTCCGTCGCGCCAAACAAAAAAGATGCGGTATTGATTGTTAACGCGGATGCTGTATTGGCCTTCCCGATCTCCGCGCAGCCTTTCCAACCGGTTACCCGGCGGCACGGTCAAGTTTTCCAGCGCTAGAGTGGCGTTCAAGATGTACAACTTCTTCAGTCCTTGCCGGTTCAGTTGCGCCGGCAATCGCTTGCATCTGCCTGTCGTCCAAAGCCGTTCGGTACTAGCATCCCGGAAGCCAGCGATCATGCCTCATAATAACGCGCCGCGTATCGGAACGCAAGACGTACATATTTCAAGATTACAGTGCAACTTCCACGGGTCAGCGGATGGACCCAGCTTTCAAGACGCAGTGAGAAATTTCTTGCGTATAGAGGCGTTTGGGTTGATGATTTGGGTGCCATACTTTCGCAACTTTGGCGGTTTTGAATCGTAAGGAGAAGGCTCGTGCACAAAAATCCTATCGCAGTCGTGCTTTTGGCAATTTGCCCTTTGCTTGTAGCTCAACAGCCGCAGCCAATGCCTGAAACACCTGTTGCACCGCATGCTGCGCCAGCCACTTCCTCGACAGCGGTCCCAGCAAAGCCGAATACCTTGCCTGATGGGACTCCGGTCAAAATGCGTATTGGGCGAAACGTCTCCTCGTCTGACGCGAAGATTGGCGAACACGTCGATTTCGAGGTTCTGGAAGAAGTTCAGGTGATGGGAGTGGTTGTGATCGCCAAAGGCGCAACCGCTTCGGCGACAGTCACGGAGGCACAGCCCAAGAGAAGAATGGGGCGTGAAGGCAAACTTGAAATGACCTTAGACTCAGTGCGGTTGGTGGACAACGAAAAGGCCGCGTTGACAGCGACTGCGGGCGGGAAAGGCGGAAGCCATGTAGGCGCAATGACGGGTGCGATCGTAGCGACCGCTATCTTTACGCTGGGCGGCTCGGCGCTCTTTCTGTTCATGCATGGCAAAGACATCACCATCCCTAAAGGCGCAGAGACAACGGCTTACATCAATGGAGACATGACGCTGGACATGACCCGGTTCGGAGTTGCTCCGTCGGCGCCTGCGGCGGCGGTTGCCCCAGCCGCTCTTGCTCAAGCCTCGCTTGCCATCGACTCCACCCCTGCCGGGGCCGACGTCGAGATTGACGGTGCATTCGTTGGCAACACTCCGTCCACAGTTACAGTCGCTCCCGGCAGCCATCAGATTGTCGTCAAGAAGAAGGGCTTTACCGACTGGACCAAGACTCTCAACGTGACCGGCGGAACAGTTCACCTTAACGCCGAACTGGAGCAGGAGCCGGCAAAGCATTAGCATTGTGGGCCGTCAGCCCGCGCATACCCCAACTCACCCGAGGTGATAGGGTATTTCTGACGGCCCTTCATGAATAAACGCACGCGCAGAACGCTGATGATTGTGGCCGCGGTCCTGCTGTTTCTGGCCGTGGCCGTCTTCCTGCGCTCGAAGGCGCCGCCCGAGGCTGCGCGGCTGTTGCCCGAGTCTGACGGCATCATCTACATCAATCTCAAGCCGGTGCACACTTTCTTTCGCAAAGGCCTCAAGCCGCCGGAGCACGCCGCCGAGTATCAGCAGTTCATTGATGCCATTGGGATTGATCCGGAGCGCGACCTGGACGAGGCGGCCATCGCACTGCACCGCATGGCGGACCCCAGCGGACCCAACGGCCCGGTGGCGTATTCGATGGTGCTGGTGGGCAAAATTACCGGCAAGCGGCTGAATGACTGGCTCGACGCGCACGCCGCCGCACGCGAGTCCTACGCGGGACACACCGTCTACTCGATTCCCTCCGAGGGCCGCACCGTGCGCGTGGCGCAGGTGGGCTACGACATGGTGGCCGTATCCAACACCCCCACCCCTGAGCAGATTCACTCCATGCTTGACCGGCACTCGACCGCCGCGTGGCCCTTTGCCGGCTCCACGCTGCTGCGGCAGCACTATCACGACGTTCCGCTGCTCTCGCTGGCCTGGGGAGTGGGCCAGATTGGCCTGCCTCTCGCCGATGAACGCGGCGGGGCCATCAACATTCTGGGGTTCTCGCTGCCCTTGCAGGCCGACTCGACCATTATCGCCAGCGTAACCCCGGCTTTGTCGCTGGGCGGCTCGCTCAACGTAAAAGTGGTGGAGATTGCTCCCAGCAGCGGCAAAGCTGCCAGCCAGAGCGATGCACTGAACCTGTTGCTGATCATGGCGCGCGGCATTGCTTCTCCCTTGGCCGATAACGCCGCCAACAAAGGATTGAAAGAGCTTCTGAGGACCGCGGAGGTGAAGCAGGAGCGCGACCGGGTAGTGGTAACGGCCACGCTCGACCGCGAGCTCTTCAGCGGCCCGGCGGAGAACCCGCAGAGCCCGGCTAATTCCTCTTCCGTCCCCGAGACGTCCAAATAAATAGCGACAAGCCGGGCCGTCCGGCGCTTCCGTGCGTCCCATCTCAGGGAGTCAACGAAATCGAAGGATGCCTCAACCGCCGCAAAATCAGCGTGGCCTCTATAGACTGCGGAAAAACTCGTAGATCGTGTCTCAAAGGGCCACTTTGTGTCAGCGCACGACTTTAGAGGCTGCGGAAAAACTCCGTGGTCTGATGGCGGTCACAGATTTTTTGCAGGGAATTGATTTATCAACGAGTCATGCGAGGAAACGAT
>Ga0255349_1000610_pt1 | contig 15637 bp, 12 predicted proteins | sample CBST25v15metaG_FD_189947 | JGI IMG/M metagenome (GOLD analysis project Ga0255349, IMG submission 189947) | Peat soil microbial communities from Stordalen Mire, Sweden - C.B.S.T-25.v15 | ecosystem: Environmental > Terrestrial > Soil > Wetlands > Peat | place: Sweden: Norrbotten County, Stordalen...
GGATGAAGCGCACATATTCCTATTGCCCCTTTGCTCGGTATGCCGACGATGCAGTGGTTCATTGCTGCAGTCAGAAGCAGGCCGAGCTCGTGATGCATTCCATAGCATCACGATTGGAAGCATGTGGATTGACAATGCATCCAGAAAAGTCAAAGGTTGTGTATTGCAAGGACAGCGGTCGTACAGGGAGCTATCCACATGTGCAGTTTACGTTTCTCGGTTTCACTTTTAGACCGAGAGATGCTCGGAACAAGCAGGACCGGATATTTACCAGCTTTCAGCCGGGGGCAAGCAACGAGGCCACGAAGCGAATGCGGCAAACTGTGCGCGAATGGAAGCTGCATCGCCAGACTCCGGGAACGTTGGCCGAACTGGCACAGCAATATAACCCGGTGATACGCGGGTGGTGGAACTACTATGGGGAATTCTATCGGACGGTGATGTACAAGCTGCTTGGATATATTGACAGGAAGCTTGAACAATGGGCCAGACGGAAATACAAACACCTGTCGCGTCATAAACAGGGAAGCGCGGACTGGCTCCGCCAGATGAAGCGAGTTCACCCAGAAATGTTCTTCCACTGGAGTGTCGCCGGAAACAGGGCTGGGTAATGGGAGCCGTATGACGTGAGAGCGTCACGTACGGTTCTGCGAGAGACTCAGGGCGAAATTCCCTGGGTCTACTCACCCAAGGTCAATCCGATCCGAGGCGGCTGACGGAGCAAGCTCAGCCGTTTGCCGCAACACGGCGGACAGAGCGTCTTGCCCGAAGAAATCTCCCTTGGCGTTGGCGGCCTCGACGAGTCCGTCGGTGTAGAGCAGGAAGCGATCACCCGGTTCAAGAGGATGGACCGCGTTGGCGAAGGTGGCAAAGTCGAAGGCCGCGAGAATCAAACCATTCTCAATGATTTCGAGCACTCTTCCGCGGCGCAGCAGAAGCATGGGCGGATGCCCCGCCGCCGAATATCGCAGTTCCCGCGATTGCGAGTCGAGGTAAACGTAGGCCGCGGTTACGAACTGGTCCTGCGTGTTGCCGCAAAGAACGGCGTTCATTCCCGCCAGCAATCGGGCGGGATCGGCGGCGTTCGTGCGCTGAGCCGTAGCCGCTACTTTCACCATGGAGGCGATGAGCGCGGCAGGAACACCGTGGCCGGAGACGTCAGCGATAAGAAGTCCGGTTTGCGTGTCGTCGGCCACGATGAAGTCGTAGAAATCTCCGGCTACGGAATTCATGGGCACGTAACGGGCAGCGACGCGGAAGTTGGCCGAGTCGGGGAACGCGGCGGGCAGAATCGACAACTGGATCTGCTTGGCTACCTCCAGTTCCTTCTGAATCTGACTGAGCTGCAGGTCCCGCTGCAGGGTCTGGCGCGCGGCCACATATCCTAGAGTCCCCAGAAGCACCACAAAACCAATTGGCTCTATGTCGGGGAGTCGAAGCCCGAGCGCACTCCGGATGTTCTCCCATAAAACGAAGGCTACAAAAACCAGCAGGCCGGGGCGAATCACCTGAAGATCTTGGTTATCCGACCTCCTGCCTATGGACCGCGCGGCCACAATAATTAGAGCTGCGATGATCGAGATATTCGCGATCTGGACAAAGATACGTTGCGGTCCGAAGGCAACCGTCGCCAGAGCTAAAGAGCCCAGCACGATTCCGAGCGCGTAGCTCAAGATCGCGGCTTGGCGGCGGAGGAGCCCGGCGGCTTTGAAAAACAAGAATGCGGGAATTGCGACGGTAAAGTCGAGCGCGGCGCTGAGTCTTGCATAAAGCGAAGAGCCCTGCATGGTCAGCACCATCAGGTTTGACACCATCCACATGCGCAGGCCATACAGAACGGCAAAGAGGGCGAAGTAAATCAACACAGGATCAAGCTTGCGGCGTATGGTGGAAAACAACGCTGCGACCAGCCCCACTGCGGCGATCGCAGCGCCGAGAAAAAGAAGCGGAGCGTCGCGGCGACAGGCCTGCAAGACCTGGTCCGCAGTCATCTCGGGAGGGAGAGCGTGCATAAGAGAGGATGTTAAATCATTTTCGGTCCACCGGAAGCTGATCAAAAGCGGGATTCTCGCGGTTTTCAACCCGTCTTCGTCCGAAGCGGGTTACTGCCGGATTGTTATCGTAAGCCGCCGAGAATCGATGCCAAGTGCGGAGATCGCTTCCGACGAGGCGACATTCGGGGAGTAATCCAGTGAAGAACCTGTAACGACAAGAAAACATTACCTTAATCAGATTCTTGTTCTGCTGCATGTACCGGCTGCAAGATTCTGGCGGGAATCAAATCTGCCGCCCAGTAGGGTGAATTACTACTACCAACACAGTCGCGGCATCCCGCACGGCCTCCGCGTGGCAAGCGTGTTGGGTAGTGCAAGTGGTAACCGACGAGCAGGCGGTGATTCAGGAGCAACGTGCAAACGCAACTTGTGAAGGCGGGATGTTTGGGGGGAATTTCTTATCCGCCGCCGGGTGGCGCTGCCCCGGATACGGATCCCATTCCGGGTTTTCGTTTCTTCGTTGGTTCTACGGAATACTGGAAATGGCAGAGGAGCAACTGGGCCGAAGGGGATCCATGCCTTTGATGCGCGCCCAACGCACAATTCCATTCTTTCTCGCGGCCCTGGCGCTCTTATCGCCGGTTTGCCCGCGTAGCCGTGCGCAGGCCGCGCTCCTGATGGAGGAACCGTTCGGCTTCTTTGGCCTCTTGAACCCCACTGGTCACGATGCTGTCTATTTCTGGCGCATTTGCGCCGAAACTCCCGTAAAGTTGCGTCGCTGCGCACCGGGCGAGCTTGGCGCTGTCATCACCCGCTACCAGGGGATCGGAGACTACGACTGGGTAGCGATGCCCCTGCTTCCTTACCTCTATGCCGTCGAGAGCGCCTCCGAGGTTCCCACACGCGCGGATCAAGAAACTGTAACCGGCTTGCGCGACAAGTTCCATGAGGCTCATCTGCTAAGCCTGGGCAAAGACCTGCCCCGGGGTGGCGACGTGCAAAGAGGGTGGAGTCAATTTGTGGGCGTGGCGTATGAGCGGCGCATCTACGCTTTCCGGTTTGCAACCGCCGAAGGGCAGGACGACGCACTGATCGCCCGGATGAACGCTGGGGCAAACCGCTCCCGCTTCAACCTGCTTTACAGTAATTGCGCAGATTTTAACAGCGGCATTTTGAAATTCTATTTTCCACGCACGTTCCGGCGCAGCATCCTTCCCGACGCGGGGATTACCACCCCCAGGCAGGTTACCTACAAACTGCTGCGCTACGCGCGCAAGCACCCCGAGACGCAACTGGCGGCGTTCGAGATTCCGCAGGTTCCAGGCTATCGCCGCCGAAGCAGATCAAACAAGAGCATTGCCGAGTCGCTCATCACATCGGGCTATGTTGTTCCCCTTGCCCTCATCAGTCCGTACATCGCCGGGGGAGTATTCGTCGATTATCTCGTGTGGGGCCGCTATCCCCTCGCTCTCAAGCATCCGCAGATTCTGACGCCGGATAACATGGCTCCATTGACATTTCCCGCCGGCTCCGAGCAGAGTCCGCACAGCGCAAGCGCGCTGGTCGACGCGCCTCTGTGAAGGTTGCTCCGCAAATGGCGCAATGCAGAAGCGCGTCGGCGCATTGCAGGCAGGTTCGAAAGATCTGGTCATGCGCTTTAGGCCACCACAAAGCAGCGACTCGTGGAGATCGAAACGGCTTCCGGGAGCATCGATGAGCAGATCGGAAATCGATTCCGTTGGAAGAGCACAAAATCCGCTTTTGGTCGGACCAGCAGATCGAGGAGCGAGGGGCGCGAGAATGTACACGAGGTTTGAAAGTCGGGAACCTGCTCCGGGTTGCAGGGAGCAGTGATAGGGGTTCCGGGCGGCTTCTGGGCAATCCGGAGGCGGATTCAACAACGAAGTGCAACGGCAATCCGAGCGGTAGGTGGATGGGATGGGGTAGCATCCTGGAAGCCCTACCGCCAAGCAAGGTTTGCCAAGAATGCGCTACCGCCATCTCATCCAAGAAGAACGATACCAAATCTCCGCTCTCCACGGGGCAGGCTGGTCACAGGGGGCCATCGCAGCCAAGCTGGGGCGGGCTGCCTCGTCGATCAGCCGCGAGCTGAACCGCAACCAGGTCTTCGACTCTTATCCGCCGCAGGTGGCCGGATTGCTGGCTACGGCACGCAGCCAGCAGAGCGCCGCCAACGCTCGCCGCGTGCTTGCCGCAGCATGGCAGTTCGCCCGCGAGAAGCTGCCGAGACCTGGAGTCCGCAACAGATTGCCAGCCATCAACGCTCCGAGCATCTGCCGCGGTTCTCGCACGAGACCATCGATCAGCGCATTTACGAGGACAAGCGTGCCGACGGTACTCTGCATCTGGCGCTGCGGCTCCACAAGCAACGGCGCAAACGGCGCGGTGTGCGCGAGCGGCGCGGCACCATTCCCAACCGAGTCTCGATCGATCAGCGCCCGGCCGTCGTTGCCGGCAGACAACGCTACGGCGATTGGGAGGCTGATCTAGTCATCGGCGCGCGGCACTCACAGGCGCTGGTGACCATCAACGAACGCAAGAGCCGCTACGCGCTGATCACACGCGTTGCCAGCAAACAGGCGGCAGGGGTGAGCCAGGCGATCATCGAGCAACTGAAGCCCTTCGCACACATGGCGCATACGCTGACCACCGACCATGGCAAGGAGTTTGCACAGCATGAACGGATCGCGACGGAACTGAAGCTGGGCTACTACTTTGCGCATCCGCACGCAGCATGGGAACGCGGTGCCAACGAAAATCTCAACGGCTCGCTGCGCCAGTTCTTTCCCAATCACCGCAAACTCGAAGAGGCCACCGACGAAGAAATCGCACTGGCACAACACCGGCTGAACCACAGACCAAGAAAATGCCTCGGCTACAAAACCCCGCATCAGGTCTTCTCGGAACAGTTACACTCTAACCAACCCGTTGCGCTTCGTTGTTGAATCCGCCAAATATGGTAGGCCCGACTGGATTCGAACCAGCGACCTCTTCCGTGTCAATTAGGAAGAGGATTGTAACTCATTGATTCTAAAGCGCACTGATGGCTCAGAAAGCGCACAAAAGCACCCAAAAACACCCTTCAGCACCCTAATCGAACCCTAATTTTCTGAAGAACCTGTCCAGAAACTAGCGAAATGAACCATGGAAGGAATATGCGGAGAGCCTTGGAGCCGATAGCGTAGGGGCATGTACCCGAGTGATTTGACGGACAAGCAGTGGTCCAGGCTAGCGCCGCTGCTGAACGAACCACGAGGTGAGCGTCACGCTGGAGGCCGGCCGCGGAAGCATGAGCAGCGCCGGGTGGTGGATGGCCTGCTGTATGTGGTGAAGACCGGCTGTCAGTGGCGTCAGTTGCCGAGCGATTTTCCTCCCTGGAAGACAGTTCATGAGTATTTTCGGGCCTGGCGCGACAGCGGCGTGTGGGAGCGCATAGGACAGGCGCTGCGCGAACAGGGCCGCAAGGCAGGCGGACGAAACGCCACGCCTACCGTGGCGATTATCGATTCGCAGTCGGCTAAGACGGTGCTAAAAGGGGGCGGCGCGGTTACGACGCGGGCAAAAAGATCAAGGGACGCAAGCGGCACATCGCGGTAGATACGCAAGGCAACCTGCTGGCAGTGATCGTGCATTCAGCGGGCATTCAGGACCGCGTGGCGGCCCGCGCCGTGCTGATGCGCTTGTTCTGCCGCTTCGACTCGATCACCACAGTCTTCGCCGATGGCGGCTACACAGGCAAGCTGATCGACTGGGCCAAAGATATGTTTGACTACTCCGTCCAGATCGTAAAACGCAACGAGCAACACTTGTTTCGCGTACTGCCCAAGCGCTGGATCGTCGAACGCACATTTGCCTGGCTCAACTGGTCACGCCGCCTCAGCAAAGACTACGAAATTCGCCACACCTCGGCGGAAACCATGATCTACATCGCCTTCGTACATATGCTCCTGCGCCGATCTCCTTAGTTTCTGGACAGGTTAGAAGAAAGAAGAGGTCATCCGGGGCTCTGCACCCAACTCGGGGCGCACATGCCGACCCTCGTTGGCATTGACCACGGCTTCTCGTTTCCTCGAATACTTCGACCGCTACCGTCTTCCCTGAGACTGACCGGGCTTCTTGGAGGATTTCCAGCGGCACTGGCCGACCGACGGACGGAATGCCTAAATCGACTTCATCCAGGTCGGCAACATGGAAGATGGCCGGAAGCAGCTGGCCGGCCTTCATATTCTGAGCTTTCAGTTGAACCTGGAACCCGGCAGGCGGCAGATATCCGAGGGCCGAGTGCATGCGCCCTGGTTGTAGACCCTTTTCACAAACACGGGGAACGGGGTCTTTCCTGAGGACCCGTTCGTCCGACACAGCATGACGGGCCAGCCGGAGATCCCTGACGCACATTATGCACAGCCACAAGAGTGGCGAATCACCAGGTTGTGCTTGAGTTCCACCTGGCGAATGGAGCGTTTGGGGTCTTCAATCCGCATGAGGAGCAGTTCAGCAGCCGAGGCCCCTATTTCGTAGGTTGGCTGTTCGAGCACCGTGACCGAGGGCTTGACCAGAGAGGTCCAGGCGGCTTCGTCAAAGGTGGCAAACGATATCTCTTCGGGGCACTTCCTCCCACTTTCCATCAAAGCCCGGTAGGCGCCCAAGGCAAGAAGTCCATTGCTGGTGAGAACCGCATCGGGGGGATTCGGCTGGGCGAGAAGTTCGCAGACTGCCCTATAGCCTTCTTCTTCACGGGGAGGTACGGAGCGTAGCAGTTCTTTTCTCTCCGTCAGCCCGTATTTCTGCAACGCCAACTGAAAACCCTTTCGTCGCTCCTGCCCGGTTGTGCTTTTGGCGCCGAAGATTCCTGCAATCTGCGTACGATGATGAGAGATCAGATGCTCCGTCAGATCGAATGCCGCTCCTGCATTGTCGATCACGACGGTATCGGCCAATTCTTTTCCGACCGTACGATCAATGACCACCAGAGGCATGGGAAGTTCACTCATTCTTTGGAAATCGCGGGCCATGCTGCCGGTCGGCGCGAAAATGATGCCTGCGACATTTTCATCCGCAAGATGGCGAAGATAAAGGGCTTCCTTCTCGGGATCCTCGTCTGTGTTGCAGAGAAAAACGGCAAACCCCGCCTTGAGAGCCGCGTCCTCGACCGCGCGGCAAATGCTGGTAAAAAAGGAATTCTGGATATCGGACACCACTAGTCCAATATTCGAGGATTGATTCGACCGCAGATTGCGCGCCGCCCGGTTGGGCCGGTAGTCCAGCCGTTGCGCCGCCTCCAGAACCCGTTTTCGCACCTCGTCGCGGATGTGCTGCTTGCCGGCCAGCACTCGGGATACGGTCGCCGTGGAAACCCCGCACTGCTCTGCAACCTCGCGAATGCCTGCCATAAGATCCCCTCCTCCACGATAAATCAACAATTTACTCCAGAGAAATCACCGAATCGTGCAAACGATTACAGTGTATTCCGGCTGAAATCCATTGTAAACAGAAATTCGATCAAATTGATCCAGTTTTATAAGTTAATGATAAATAGTGGATTAAGCGGCGTTATTCAATGAATTCACCTCTCGGTCTTTTTTGTCGAAAAATAAATTTTGGAAAATTGTTGACAGTGAAGTTGTAATCGGTTACAGTTTTTTTGAGTTTGGCTGAGATCAGGAGACACAACGGTATGCTGGATTTTACGGTAGCAAGTGTACGCACGGGGGCGGTGGCGAAAACCAAAGAGGACGCTATCCGGCAGGTAAGCCGGCTGCTGGTGGAGAACGGCAATATCGATCCAGGATATGCGTCCAGCATGATGGAGCGGGAGGCGCTGGACAACACCTATTTGGGCAATGGCATCGCCATCCCCCACGGCCTGCCGGCCGATCGCGGCCTGATCCGCAAGACGGGGATCGCGGTGGTGCAGTTTCCTGACGGCGTGGAATGGCAGCCGTCCCAGATTGTTCGCCTGGCAGTGGGCATCGCGGCCAAGACCGACGAACACCTGGACCTGCTGGCGAAACTGACGGAGCTACTGTCGGACGAAAAACTGGTTGAGGCGCTGGCCAGCACGCCGGACGCCGGTCGGATTGTGGCGGCGCTGACGGCTGCGCCCCCCGCCGCCGAAGCCCGCTCTTCGCAACTGCAAGCGCTGAGCGCCAACGCCATCAGCGTCGAGGCTTCGGTGGGCGCCGAGCATGGACTGCACGCGCGGCCGGCGACAAACTTTGCCACCAGGGCGCGCGGTTTTCAGTCTGCCATTCAGGTTCACACAGCATTGAAACGGGCCGATGGCAAGACGATGGCCTCGCTGCTTCTACTCGGCGCGGAGCACGGCACATTGGTGCGGATTCTCGCCGATGGGCCGGACGCAGCGCGTGCGCTGGAAGAGTTGAAGGCCCTGATGGAAGCGGGGGAAGTCGAAGAGCAGCGCAAACCGGCGGTAGAGATCTCCTGGAAGCCGGTTCATGAGGGGAACAAGATTGCCGGAGTGAGCATCTCGCCGGGGCTGGCGATTGCCCGCATTCACCTGCTCCGTGCGAAGCAGGTGGTACTCGCCTCGCCGACCCACTACCCCGCGAAAGAAAAACAGCAGTTGCGCGCCGCACTGGCCGCGGCGCATGAGGAGTTGCAGGCGCTCTATGAGCAGGTCAGCGCCCGCATTTCCGAGCAGGCCGCGCAGATATTTCTGGCCCAGTCTGAGTTTCTGAGAGACGAAACCCTGATCGCGCGGACAGAAACGCGCATCGATGCCCTGCCCAGCGCTTCCTATGCCTGGCACGAGGAGATCGACAACCTGGCCTCTTCGCTGGCGGGATCGGACAATGCGATTACCTCCGCCCGCGCCGCTGACATTCGCGATATTGGGGAACGGGTTCTGCGCCATCTGTTAAAAAGCGACAAATCCCAGGGCGAAAATCTCGGCTCCGGCGAACCGGTTCTGCTGGTGGCTCAAGAACTGACCCCGTCGCAGACAGCGGCCTTCAATGCAGCAGAGATTGCCGGCTTCTGCACCGTGGAGGGGAGCGCAACTTCGCACGTGGCGATCCTGGCGCGCTCGCTCGATATCCCGGCGATCACGGGAATCGGCGAGGCGATGGCGAAGCTGGAAGAGGGACAGTTTGCCATTCTCGACGCCGTGCAAGGCGTGCTTTATCTGGATCCGGCGGAGGAGGATATTGCCTCTGCCAGGCTGGCGCAGCAGAGCCTGCAAGACGTGCGTGCAGACCAGTATGAAGTGCGCTTTCAACCCGCCCTCACCACCGATGATGCGCGCATCGAGGTCTGCGCCAACATCGGGCGCACCGCCGAAGCCGCCCAGGCGCTGGAGGCGGGCGGAGAAGGCGTGGGCCTGCTGAGAACCGAGTTCCTGTTTTTCGATCGGAAACAGCCGCCTTCCGAGGAAGAGCAATATCTGGCTTATCGGGAGATGCTGCAAGCGCTCGACGGCTTGCCCCTGATTCTGCGCACCCTGGATATCGGAGGCGACAAGAACATTCCCTATATCAACCAGCCGCACGAGGAGAATCCCTTCCTCGGCGTACGCGGCATTCGTCTCTGTCTGCGCCATCCGGAACTCTTCCGGACGCAACTTCGGGCCGCCTATCGCGCCTCTGTATACGGCAACCTGAAGCTGATGTTCCCCATGATTGCCACGCCCGCCGAACTGACCGCCGCCAAGGAAATCGCCGAGGAGATTCGCGCCGGTCTCGGTGTGGCGCCGGTGGAGATCGGGACCATGATCGAGGTTCCCGCGGCCGTCATCATGGCGGACGAGTTGGCGCGCGAAGTTGACTTCTTCTCGATTGGCACCAACGACCTGACCCAATATGTCCTGGCCATGGACCGGGGAAACGCATCGCTGGCCAGGGAAGCGCAGAGTACGCACCCCGCTGTCCTGCGCATGATCGCCAAAACCGTGGAAGCGGCGGCGCGGCATGGGAAATGGGTTGGGGTCTGCGGCGGATTGGCCGGCGACCCGGTCGGAGCAGCCATTCTGATCGGTTTGGGGGTAACGGAACTGAGCATGGACATTCCCAGCATTCCGGCCGTCAAAGCCGCGATTCGCACGCTTTCAAAAGCCAGGGCGCAAACGCTGGCTCAGCAGGCTCTAGCCTGCGACAGCACGGAATCGGTGCTATCCATCTATGCCGCGGCGGAAACGAGGATGCCCGCATGAGCGACCTCGCAGCGGTGGTTACGATAACACTCAATCCGGCCATTGATCAGACCTTGCACATTCCCGGCTTTCATGCCGATCGGGTCAACCGGGTAAATGCCAGCCGTGTGGACGCTGGCGGCAAGGGCATCAATGTGGCATCGGTTCTCTCCGATCTAGGCGTTCCGGTCTTCGCCACCGGATTTCTGGGCGACGAGAATCCGGCTCTCTTTGAAAGCCATTTCCGGCAGAAAAAAATTGTCGACTGCTTTATTCGCATTCCCGGCGCCACGCGTACCGGCATCAAGATCGTGGATGCGGAGGCCGATCAGACCACGGACATCAACTTTCCTGGCTTGACCCCCGGTCCAGAGGAAGTCGAAGGGCTGATGGACGCGGTGCGGCAGTGCGCGGCTCCTGGGCGCTGGTTTGTGCTCTCGGGCAGCCTTCCAGCGGGCCTTTCGCCGGATCTGTATTCACGGTTGATGGCCGAGATTCGCGCCTCAGGCGGCCGCATCGTTCTGGATACCAGCGGTGAGCCGCTGCGCCAGGCAATTGGGCGGTTTCCCGATATTGTGAAGCCCAATTTGACCGAGTTGGAAGAGTTGGCAGGCCGGGCACTGAAAACTCCGCAGGCGGTGGTGGCGGCGGCGGCTTCGCTGGTACTGAATGGCGTTGAACTGGCCGTGGTCTCGATGGGAGCGCAGGGTGCAATCTTTGCCAACCGCCAGGCCGCCGTGCTGGCCAGGCCGCCCAAGGTCGAAGTCAAGAGCACGGTCGGCGCTGGCGATGCAATGGTGGCCGGCATCGTCTATGCGCAATTGAAGGGGCTCGGGCTGGATGCAACCGCTCGGCTGGCAACCGCTCTGGGAGCCTATTCCGTCACCCGGTTTGGCGCTGGGGTGGACGAGGGGCAATTGCATAGCCTTGAGCAGCAGGTCCAAGTGGAGAATGCCGGCGCGGAAGCCATGCCGGCGGCAGCAGGAAATGGAGATTGATGATGGCCAAATTCATTGCAATTCTTAGTTCTGATTTGAGCGGCGCCCATACCCGGCTTGCCGCCGAAGCCCTCAAGGCCTGCGCCTTGCGTGGCGGACATGACCTCACCGTGGAGACGCAGAATTCCTCTTCGCCACAGCCGGATCACTCCGCGCAGGGCGCCGCCGAAGCCGACGTGGTCATCCTCGTTGGAGCGCATCCGCAATCTGCCGAGCGATTCAAAAACAGCGAAGTGGTTACTGTTTCAGTGAGCGACCTCATTGCGCACACCGGCCAAATCCTGCGCGACGCATTGGGCGCTGACGCGGCGACGGAGGCGCTTGCCGCGCCGCTGACTGGACCGCCGCCCGCGCTGGAAAAGAAGTCTGTCACCAGGCTTGTGGCCATTACCTCCTGCCCGACCGGCATCGCGCATACCTTCATGGCGGCCGCGGCGCTGCGCAAGGCCGCCGAGGACCTTGGCTACGAGATTAAGGTGGAAACCCAAGGCTCGGTCGGGGCCAAGAACACCCTCACCGAGGAAGAGATTCGCTTGGCCGACGCCGCCATCATTGCCGCCGATACTCATGTGGACACCGGAAGATTTGAAGGCGTTCGACTTTTCAGCACCAGCACCAATGACGCGATACACGCGGGCAAGGATGTGATTGCGCAGGCGCTTGCCCTGCCCCTGCCCACGGCCGTGCCACAGACCGCAGGCGGTTTGCGCAAGGTGGAGAAGCGGCAACGCACGGGCGCTTACAAACACCTGATGACCGGCGTTTCCTATATGCTGCCGATCATCATCGCAGGCGGCCTGCTGATCGCGCTGAGTTTTGCCATTGGCGGCATCCATGCCGGCGATCGGACGGGCACTCTGGGCTGGGCGCTGATGCAAATTGGCGGCGCCACGGCCTTCAAACTGTATGTTCCGGTGCTGGCCGCCTTCATCGCCTACTCCATCGCCGATCGGCCCGGCATCTGCCCTGGCCTGGTCGGGGGCATGCTCTCGGCAAGCCTTGGGGCAGGCTTTCTGGGCGGCATCGCCGCGGGGTTTCTCGCCGGCTACCTGACAAAATTTCTCAACGACTACATCAAACTGCCGCAGGAACTGTCCGGACTCAAACCGGTTCTCGTGCTTCCTCTTCTCTCCACCCTCATCGTCGGCCTGACCATGATTTTTGTCGTGGGGACGCCGGTCAGGTTGGCGGTCGGCTGGCTGACCGCATGGCTCAACGGGATGCAGCAGTCCAGTGCGCTGGTATTCGGACTTATCTTGGGGGCCATGATGGCCTTCGACATGGGCGGTCCCGTGAATAAGGCGGCGTACACATTCTCCATCGGTATGCTGGCTTCGAATGTCTATAGTCCTATGGCTGCCGTCATGGCAGCGGGCATGACTCCACCGCTCGGGATCGCGCTTGCCACGGTGCTCTTCAAGAACCGCTTTAATACCCAAGAGCGTGACGAGGGAAAAGCTACCGCGATTTTGGGCCTGTCCTTTATCACGGAAGGCGCCATTCCCTATGCTGCCGAAGATCCCTTCCGCGTGATTCCTTGCCTGATGGTCGGATCGGCTGTGGCTGGCGCGATCTCCATGGCAATGGGTGTGCAGTTGATGGTTCCGCACGGAGGCGTCTTCGTTCTGTTCATCCCCAACGCCGTTCACGGGCTTCTGAGTTACGTTGTCGCCCTGCTGGCCGGAACATTGGTTACAGCCCTGACGCTTGGCATCGTCAAGAAGCCGTTGCCGGAAGAATGAGCCCGGCTCTGCGGCGGTTTTCCAAAAGATGCAACCCGATACTGCCGTACTCAAGAGTGTTGTCGTTGCGTTTGCGTGAATCTGAAAGCGGATTGAATAGGACTCATTCGCATTCGATTCTTGGCCGAAACCGGTTCGCCCATGCCGTTCGGAGGAGTTTTCCGTCATCGGAGTGATCGAGGCCGCCAAAAACACTCTCGGCAAGTAGCCGTGGTACTTAAGGAGAAGGAAAGATGAAATCCACATTGCTCAATCAAAGCTGGCTGCGACTTGTATTGATCTGCGCCGCCATGCAATTTGTGACTCTTGCCAGCGCATCAGCTCAGGCCAGTCCATCAGCTCAGGCCAGTCCATCAGCTCAGGCCAGTCCATCAGCTCAGAGCGAGATCGCCATCCCAGCCACGACGGCGCCGGTTGTCTCTCCAGCCGCTCCGGCAAACTCCGCTGAGGCGGCCCCTGTTGGTGCTTCTGCCGCGGTTTCTCAGGCGCCACGCGATTCCTGGAAGGATGGGCAGTACATCTCCGGTGACTGGGATGGCCTTCGTACAAGCCTCATGCGCCACGGCGTGACTCCCTTCGTCTACTGGACGGGCATCTCCTCGGGTAATCCCAGGGGCGGCGAATATCAGGGACATATGACGGCCGTGGATGATTTTTACATGGGCGTAAACATCGATCTCGGAAAGTTCAGTGGATGGCATCATGCCACGATGACCATCAGCGGCGTCAATCGTGATGGCCGCGGCCTGACCAATCAATACATTGCTCCCGGCCTTCCCTACGCTTATAACTCCCAGCAATGCGTGGGCGGCCAAAGCCTGTTTTTCTATCAACTGTTTCTCCAGCAGCTGTTGGACAGAGGAAAGATAACACTGAAAGCCGGACGTTTTGGAGCCTCCGACGATCTGAACGCGTCGCCGATCTATAGCTACTATTTAAACAACGGCATCAACGGAGATATTCGCAACGTACTCTTTGACACGCAGTCCTCGGCCTACCCCTTTTCCACATGGGCCGGTTTGGCAGCGTTCAAGCCAAATGACAAGTTCCTGTTTCAGGCGGGAGTTTACCAAACCTGGGACAATATCTTCCAGTCCTACACGAATGGCACGGACTGGACGATCCATCCCGACGATGGCGTGATCTACATGGAGCAGGCGTCCTGGACGCCCATGCTCTTCAAAAAAAGCCAGGCAAGCCAGCCCGGAAGCGACGCGCAAACAGCGGGACTTCCCGGCCACTACTGGCTGGGTAGCACCTATACTCCGTGGAAGGGATTCACGCCCTTCGCCGATCAGTTGTCTCCAACTACTTCGGGCATCAAGGTGGGCAATTCATACGGCTTCTATGCCCATGCCGACCAGATGGTGCATCAGAAGTACCCAGGCAGCACGCAAGGCCTCACCCTGTGGGCGGCTTCGGCTTATTATCCGCAGCAGAGCATCTCGGCTGTTCCGTTTCAGTTGAATTTCGGCACGATCTACAAGGGGCTATGGCAGAAGCGCCCTGAGGACCGGACCATCTTCGGAGTGATCTATGGGAAATACAGCCGCGATTATGCGTATATGATCCGCCATGAGAACCATGGAAATCTCGCCAAGGACGTATGGAATCCGCGCTATGAACTTGTGCTGGAAGGCGGGCACAGATTTCAACTCTCGCGCTTCGCTTTCTTTCAGCCGAACGTGCAATGGGATGTGAGACCGGGAGGCGTAGGAAGCATTCCCAATGCCATCGTAGCCGGGGCGGAAGCGGGAGTGACCTTTTAAGGAACCTCTGATGAAGCCGCCGTATCTTTCAGCGCTTCAGGTCTGAGGTCATATTCCGTCCAAGATTCTGCAAATAAGAGGCAATTCGAAAAATAAATGTGGCTTGCGCGGCCTGGCCAGACCTCGTCACGAATGAGGAATTGTAGGTCGCGCAAGTGGTTCAGAATTAGTTCAGAATACGCTCAATTTGTATTAGATTCGCGCCGTAAACGGAGATGTTCGGGCAGGTTGATTTCGGGCTGCCGGAGCAAAGATTTCTGGCTCTTCCGCACAATTTGTGGGTGATGCGAGCGTTAGAAGCGGGCATGGAGGCCGCTATGCGGGAGCTTGTTGGATGAGTTTTCAAGGCATGGGGAAATCTATCCACCCGATGTGCGTTGAAATGCCGGGAGAGGCTCTGAGGCCACTCCCGGCACGCTCATCGGTACGGATGAGTTTCCAGCCGGCTATTCCTCGGCAGGTTGCGCTCCCGCAGAGCCCGCGTCCGCTTCGCTGGCCCAAGAGAGAGAATAGCTGATCCCGGGTTTCGATAGTCTTTTGTTGAGAGACAAAAACAGTCGAAAGGCAGGGACCAGCTATTCAGCTTCAGGTTTGGGCCGCTACGGAGTGACACTCACCCCGGCTGCGCCCGATAGTTCAGCACAGCCCCGGCATTTCGGCCAGTTTTTGCCAGCGCGAAGATTGGGTTTTAGACACTCCAAGATCATCGAGAGTAGCAGGCTGCGACTCTCGCCTTCCAGCCTCTCCACCCTTCGCCCGTTCCCCACTCTCCGACATCTCACTCAGCAGTTCCCCGGCGCGGCGTTCCCAAGCCCCCAACCAGGCCCAAGAAGCCGAAGCCACTAGGAGTGTGTCGGGCATAGATTCGTGACGGAGCCTACAGCGTGGGCAGCAGGTTCTGTTTTAAGTTCGAGCCATGGGCCAGAACTTCATTCCTGACACGGTCAACCAGACGCTGCTGTTTCCC
>Ga0255349_1000612_pt1 | contig 15617 bp, 14 predicted proteins | sample CBST25v15metaG_FD_189947 | JGI IMG/M metagenome (GOLD analysis project Ga0255349, IMG submission 189947) | Peat soil microbial communities from Stordalen Mire, Sweden - C.B.S.T-25.v15 | ecosystem: Environmental > Terrestrial > Soil > Wetlands > Peat | place: Sweden: Norrbotten County, Stordalen...
GCGAGGAAGACCGTGATCGTGCAGCTGGTGTGCAGATCGCTGAAGGTCGCATCCAACTCGATTGCGTTGGCGGCAACGTCGATCAGCCCCGAAGTTGCATTTGCCGTGATGGCCGTAAACACGGCAAGGCCTGACTCGAACTGGGTGGGCAGATCACCCACGCCGAAGCCAGCAAGGTTCCCGCCGTAGACAGGATGGGGTGTATTCAGCACAGCGCGCGGGTAGTTCAGATACGAACAGCCGGGAGCCGGGTTGGGAATGGTGACGGGAGATCCCATGAGGCGCTCACTTTCCGAAGGTTGAAGGTTGGGTTAGACGCGTTTTGCGAGGGCACGGGCTCCGAGCACAGAGCCGGCTCCGAGGACACCGAGGGTTGCGCCGATCCGGGCGGACCGGGCTTTGTCCTGATTCCCGCCGATGGACCAATTCTTGTAGGCGCCGCCGACTCCGCCGGCAATGCCGGCACCAGCGACGATGCCTGTGCCAATCGCAGCGTTCCTTGCAATTCCAGGTTGCGACACCCGGCCAGCTGTCCATTTGGCTGCCGAGCTGAGAGAACTCCAAATAGCATTGAGTGGATTGTTCACTTTGTCTCCATTACCGGTGAAGGAAGTAGGCCTCTTGGCCCAGGTAACGGCGGGCCGCCGAAGTGGCGCCGCTCATCTCATAGAAAGCCTGCATACGCAGGCGCTGAGCAGTCTCCGTGTCGGTGTAGTGCCCACCAAACTCCAGATGGCGGATCTGACGACCGAGGTCGGTCACTCCGCGTACTGCGCGACTGACTGAATTGCCAAGCACCGCATCCGGGTAGAGGGCTGCGATGCAAGCGAGGGGGCCCACGAGAGGAATCGAGAGCCCCATCACGGCTGCAAGAGTTGAAGTGCCGGCCGCAATCGTCCCGGCCAAAGCTGGATAGGTCACCAGACTCGCGCTACGCCCCAAAGTGGTGGGGACAACTTCGCCGCGCTGGGCGGTCGCCGCTTCGTGCGCCACCATCAGGACGCCAGAGGCAGCGCCAAATGTACCGGCGCTCGCCCCGCGCCAGAAGGCCTTCGATGGCGCCATCCGTACACTTTGGGTGGCATTGCCGAAGTTCGTTTGTGCAGCCTGATTGAGATCGACGGGCATTAGTGCCGCCTTGAATGAAGACCAAAGACAACATCTCCTGTGGCATTCATCGAATTCATGCGCCGGCGAACACCGGGATCTGTCTCGTAGCCTCCGGAACCGTCACTGACGGCATGATCCTCGGCGGCATAGGAATCTTCTTGTGTAAAGGCGCGCGTTGCAGTGCCAGCCCCGATGGCAGCGGCCGCGACCAGGGCAGCCTTCGCATACCAGGGAGATCCGCCCCAGAGTTTCGTTGCTCCGCGGACAGCCAGAGTCGTTACGCTCCCGATGGCCGCGCCGGCGGCAGCTCCTCTGACGGGGTCGTCACTCAACTTGGAACCGATCAGGCCCCCAGCGACCGCGCCGAAGCCGGCCATTGTGAGAGGGTGACTCAGCATCCCGGTAAGTCCCTTCGTCTGAAAGGCCCGGCTCATGGACCGGGTGGCACTCTCGCCGATACCCCTGGCAGTTCCCCAGACTGCGGGAGCCAGGATGTCACGGCTCTTCCACGCGACCGCTCCGACGCCGGCGGCAACGGCGGCCGTGGCCCCGCCTTGAACAATCGAGAATCCAAGCCGTTCAGGAGCAGGATCATCCTGAGCAGCGGCACTGGCGCGCGAAAAGCCGAATGCCCCGCCAAGAACTGCGGAGCCGGACATGACGGCGAGTGTTGCTGGAGCAAATCTGGGCAAATGGCCTTCCGAATCTCTTGGTTACGCTGCAGCCCGGAGAGCGCGTTGGGCCCATACAGAGAAGCCCGCTGCGCCCACGGTGCCGGCTGCACCTCCATACAGTGCCCCTCTTCCCATGGCGCTGACTTTGTGGTTCTTCCGTCCGACGATGGCGCCTACCGCTGCGGAGCCGGCAGCAAACTGAGCACCTCCAGAGGCCGCGGCAAACCCGGCAGCTCGCCAGTTCGTTGCCCTCATTGTGCTCAAGATCGGATTGAAGGGATTGTTCACTTCAGACTCCTGGAAGCTGTCTAGTATAGGGTTCTGTTGGCGAATCCCCGAACCGGCTTTTGCAAATTACTGCAAACGCCGTTTTACCAGCGTTGCGAAGCAGCAACCGTGATCAAAACGTCCCTGAATGAGCGACTTGGGCTGTTTCGCGCGGCGCATACTACGCGCAAATCTTCACCAACGACCGCGAGAAGCTGGGAGCGGCGCTGGGGCACGATGTTTCGCACAGCAGTGCGCATTCGCTGGAGATGATGCCAGAACAGAAGCAGGAGCAGGCAGTCACGCCGCAGCGGGAGATACGCCGGAGCAGAGCATGGATATTGGCTTGGGCCTCTAGGTAAGAGGTTGGGGATTGGAACCCCTGTCTTGGCGTACTATTTTTCCCGTTTTGTGAACCGACCTATTGGCTTTAAGGAATCTTGCCGGTTCCCCTGTTGTTCATTGAATTTGTGAAATGCGCCTTCAGCTCGGGATCGGCGTGTGCCCAGATTCTAAGGGCCGAGGAAAGGTGGTCCTGGGCCTCTGATGCTTGCCCCAACCCCTTATAACAAACGCTGATGTCGTACTCAGCCAAGGGGATCAAAGATGCGATGCTTTCAGAGAAAACTCTTGCCTTGTTTTGGAGTATGGAATTCAAGGAAATGATTGCGGCATCCCAATCACCCTTGCCCATCTCTGCTTTGGCCAGGAAGTATACGGTCTCTGGACTTTGGTCCATGCGAAACGACAGGGCCAACTGCTCTGTGGCCGCTTTGAAATCATGCCCTTTTAGTGATTCCATGCCGTCAATAAACGGCTTTGTTGCACCATACTTCAGTCCTATACCGGGCGAGGCGCTTTGTTGCCGACTGAGAAAGCTCTGGGCAGTGGCATGGTCCCCGAGCACCGCGAAGGTCCTCGCAATCTGAATCGCAAACTCTGGTGCATCAGACAGCTTGGTAGCCTCCTCCAGTTCTTCTTTTGCTCGACTTGGATTAACGTCCAAGGCGTCAATCTTTGCCAACAGAATAAGGTAATCCGCCTGTTCATATTTAGAATCGGTCTGCCTGATTGCGGTTGTGAGGTCATTGCGTGCGGCGGTCAATTTACCATCGAGAAGGTTTGCCGCCGCAATGCCGTCCTGTGCTGCCATGAAATGAACCAAGTTCCCGTCTCGACCCTGCGCGGCCAGCGAATTAAAGTGCTTGAGCGCTTCGGGGATATTGCCCCTCGCCAATTCTGCGTACCCGGCGGGTTCATCTAGCCAAGGATTATTCGAAACCCTCCGCAGTTGGTTGAATTCAGCGATTGCTGCGTCAAGTTGGCCTTCGTACGCGAGCACATAGATTCGCTCGAAGCCACAGAATGGGTCTAACCTGTCAAGCGCCTGGCATTTTGCTAGAGCCTTGTCTGCTTCCGGGAGATTGCCGTTGCTGATAGCAGTGTCTGCAACGTAGATCAGGGCGTCTATATTCGTCGAGTCCGTGTCCGCAGCCGATTGAAAATCGTCGAGAGCGTCGTCGGTTTGGTCGGCGAGAAGCTCTTTAAGTCCCTTAATTTCTCGAAGAGTTGCCTTGTCTCGCGGCTCAGTATCAGGAACAGCCTTGCCATCCTTCACGGCGGCGAGATAAAGATTCGCCTCGTCATCTCTGTCAGCTTGATACAACAGCCAGGCGGCTTTGAGTCTGGCCCGTGCGAACTCTGGATCTGACGGCGGCACTTCGTTTAGTGCTTTGATGGCCTGATTGTCTTTGCCTTCGGCCTCAAGACGGATGCCGCGTTGATATGAAGTTTTTGGGATGCTGGCCGCTAGGTGCCGGTAATGCAAGACCACGAAGGCGATTCCCGTGGCGACCAGGACTATCAAGAGGCCCGAAAGGCGGAGCCGAAAGCGCAGCTTTTCATCGGACGCGGAGGGAGGCAACGTTTGACCGGCTGGCTCCGTTTCGTCGCGTGACGGTTCGACAACGACGGATACCGATGCCACGAAGCGGTAGCCCTTTTTGGGGACAGTCTCGATGTACCGGTGTTCGGAATCCTCCTGGAGCGCCTTGCGGATCATCGAAATCGTAGTCGTTACGTTCGACTCCGCGATGCTGACCTCCTGCCAGACCGCGTCTAGAATCTCGTCCTTCGTCACGAGCTGTTCGGCCTTACTGACGAGCAGAACAAGTAGATCGAAAGCCTTTGCCGTCAGCTCGATAGGGGACGCTCCTTCACCTAAAATGCGCCTCTCATCAGGTTCCAAGGTATAAGGCCCGAACCTGTATTGCGGGTTGTGGTTTAGCTCCATGTCGTTGTCCGGCAATTATTTGTGAATTCCTTGAGGTTTATTTTAGGACTCTTCCGCTCGGTCTGCCTACTGTCGAAATCAGGCAGACCATCGCGAAGGAGAGAAAATGAAAACCGCATCATCTATTGGCATCAATATTGGTCGTCAGGACCGAGCACACCGGAATCAGGAAGCATCAATACGGTCGGCGATGCGAATTCGGCACTGGTTTTGCGTGATGCTCGTTGTTCTGACCTGCGGCATGGCCGCCGTTGCTCAACAATCCAATCGGACTGCCACCGGCTACCAGCACTCGCTCAATCTGACTGCCTGTGGCTATGGCATCGGCCAGTGCGATGAAGGACTCCTATCGCCCGCCGAGGTTGCTCAGGTGAGCGTGGTCCGGCACCGGATGAACGTTCAAGCCTGTGGTTATGGCATCGGCCAATGCGGTGAAGGACTCCTTTCATCCGTCGAGGCTGCTCAGGTGAGCACGATCCGACGCCGGATGAACATTCAAGCCTGTGAATATGGTGTGGGACTATGCAGGAAGGCTCTGCTCACCCAGTCGGAAGCAGCGGTAGTGAGGTCCACAAAGGCCGGGCAAGAAAGTTTCGTGATCCCTTACCCATTGACGAGCATGGGCGAGACTTCAGTGGCACCGCCGACGGCACTCGACACACAACTCAATGCGTTGCTCAAAGCACTATTCACGCCAGCCAGCCCGTCGGTTGCTGAAAACGGCTCATACTTTGGGGAACCGAACAATAATGGTGTTCCGAAGACTGTACTCGTTAACGGCTATACCAAGAGCAATGGAACTTACGTACAGGGCTATTACCGTAGTGCGCCAGGTACGAATCCTGCTCGTTAGCCGTCCTGGTTCTGCCGGAAGGCTGCGTAATTCCGTGCGGTTTAGAGTTGTGAAAGAAAGGAAATGCAATGAGCAGGGTTGAATTTGTCGGAAGGCTTCTGAGAATCATCTCCTGGAGGATCGTTTCATTGCCCCTGGCGCTGGTATTGTGCGCGTCCGGGGCATGGGCGCAGTCCCCGAACGCGACTGCCCAGAGGATCGACACACTCATGGAGCAAGCTGCCAAGGGTGATGCCAAGGCACAAGCCAACCTTGGTATGGCGTTTCACATCGCCCAAGGCGTTCCACAGGACGACGCACAGGCTGCTTTTTGGTGGAACAAGGCGGCAGAGCAAGGGGATGCCGATGCGCAAACAAACTTAGGTTTTGCCTACGGCACCGGGCAAGGTGTGCCGCAAGACTACGTACAGTCTGCTCTTTGGTGGCACAAGGCTGCGGATCAGGGTTATGCCCCCGCACAATACAACCTTGGCTTGATGTACCTTACCGGCACAGGCGTCTCTAGTGACCATGTACAGGGAATCACTTGGATACGCAAAGCGGCAGACCAAGGCAATGCAGACGCACAAAGACAGCTTGCCAGTTTGTACTACAAGGGAGCGGACGTAGCCCAGGACTCCGCGCAAGCCGCCATGTGGTGGCGCAAGGCTGCTGAGCAGGGCGACGCCGACTCGCAATATGACCTTGGACACGCGTATTACGATGGCCAAGGTGTTCCGCAAAGCCACGCAAAGGCCGCTCTTTGGTGGCGCAAGGCCGCAGAGAAAGGCAATGTTAGCGCACAGCACAACCTTGGAGCCTTGTATGTCAGTGGCCAGGGTGTTCCGGAAAACAAAGTGCAGGCGGCTTTTTGGTATCGCAAAGCTGCCGAACAGGGCGAAGCCGATGCACAATACAAACTTGGCTTGATGTACGATCTCGGTCGAGGCGTGCCGCGAGACATTGTGGAAGCCTATTTTTGGTACGCTCTTGCCGCAGAGGGTCAACAGATGGACGCTGCCAAGTATCGGGATGATGCCGCCTCACATCTGAAGCCAGCCGATCTTACCCGTGCGCAGGAGCGGGTGCGGAGGTGGTTTGAAGATCACCCTCCGAAGCCATAGAAAAACCTATGCAAGCCAAACTGCCAGACAGGGAAGACCATCGATTGTCAACGTGGAGGCCATGAAGCCGTGAGTAAAGCAAACTATTGTCCTTGCCCGAAGTGCAACCATGAGGTTCAAATTGCCAGAACCAAGATAAAATCCGTTTCTGATTTCGCAGGTTCCGTCTGCCAGAATTGCGGGTACATCGTAACCCATGATGACGTTATTTCTCACGCAGCTAAGATTGTCGAGGGATGGCAGAGAACGGTTCAAGCTAGGAAATGATCGTTCCATCACCGTAGCGAACTGAAAGAAGGTACGACAATATGACAGACTTTAGCCAGAGGGAACGAGAGAACACGGTGACGATCACAGTGCCTACATTGTTGCGCCGCTGGGTTCAGTTAATTCCAAAATCTACCGCGCGGGCCGCGCTCTTCTTTTTTGCTGTCGGCGTGGGCCTTGGCCTTACTGTTGTGGTTTCAAATGCGACGATCTCTTGGTACAAGAACAGGCCACTTCCACAAAAGGCATGGCAGGAGCAGAAATTTGACGGCGTTGGATTAAGGGCCAAACTTGAAACAGACTGGGGAAATTCTGGCGATGAACTGAGGTATAAATTATTGATCGGACCTTCGGACCCTGCAGGCATAGATGACTTTTCTCGGATGCTTAATGAGCGTCAGTATGGAGGAAAGATCACGGTTAACTTATATGATGCTCGGCATTTTCTCGTTGCAAAAAGTGATAATTACCTGAGCGCCTTCACACGTGTTTTCGATGATTCAGGAAAGAGTAAGGTAGCTGTAGTTCAGCATAAGTTTTTCATCACCCGAGACCAGTACGCAAGTCTTTCAAGTTGGGACTTTTCGACAAACCTTCCGCTCATTCAGAAAGCAGATGGGGCGGGTAAGCCAAGCAGTTCAGGCCCCCAAAATATCAATTCTCATCTGCCTGGAACAGGGCAGACGGCCAGGGTTGGCACCGCGAAGAGCGTTCATGTTCCGGTCGGGGGTCCGCAGGAGGGAGATGAAATAATCAGCGGCTACGATGTAGCTAACGGCAATCTTGAGACCAGCTCAGGGCGCACATTTTTTATATACAGACCTGGCGAGCAGGAATCCGCAATCTTTTGGCCAGTCTCTTCGCAATTCCACTACCAATGCAATGAGACATTGGTATGCACCCTGACTAGAGAGGGCACTGCGGTGATCTTGCACGCAAAACTACGAAAATAGATACCGGACAACGCTCGATCGTGTTCAACAAAGGGTAAGTTTTGACCCCGACCGCCGCCCCGCGCTTTCAAGGACTTGCATGGGTCAAATGTCAAGGCCATACAGCATCAGTATAGAAATCAAACCCCGCGGAGCCTGCGCGCGCCGGCGGTTCTGGCTGAACGCGCGACTCCGCCGACTACGGACCGGCTCACCCCTGTCTTCATGACACGGGTGGGCATCGCGACCAGTCCAGCATTTCGTGCGGGCTTCTTGATCTGTGTGGAGAAGGGTTTCATGGTTCTGTCCTGCCGAATGCGACAAAAGCGCGCCGGTGGTAGGCGCGCTGTCGGTTGGTGTTCCTAACTGTTGGGGGTTAGGCCGCCCTCGACCGGTTCTTGATGTTGAAGCCGACGGTGGTCCGGTTCTGGCGCGCTGAGACGACGAAGTTGGTAGGACCGTCCTCTTCATCGAGAACGATCGCGGCCATCGCCTGGCGGTTGAGGTTGTAGCCGCGGCCTTCATGCCATCGATCTGCCGCCGACAGCGACGGGCAGGTGTAGTGCATGATGCCACCGTCATCCTCAAGCACTTCGCCATGGATGTGTCCGGTGACAAAGATCTGATGGTCGGTCTGGGCCCATTCCTGCCGGCGCTCATTGGCCATCAAGGTGGGCAGGTCAGACAGGTTGACATCGTTGCCGTGGGTGGCGCCGATCAGCGTGTTGTCGCAGACGTAGTAGTTGCGGCTCATCAGGCTGTCGATGATCTCCACATCATGGTCATTGCGGTACCAGGCTTGCAGGTACTTCATCAAGGCAACGTCGGAGTGGTGATCGTGGTTGCCGGGGCAAGGAAGAAGCACGATCGGTGCGACCTGACGAAGCCAGTCGCAAAACTCGACCTTGAACTCGAGGCCCTCGCTCAGGATCATCTCGGGCGTGCCGTCCAGGTCCTGAGGCGTGCCGCGCGTGGTGCTGCCGAACTGATTGTCCACATGGAACCAGTCGGAACCGAAGGGAACGACGATGCGAGTGGGGCGGCCACGGGCCGCCAGACTGTTCAGGATGTTCTCGGTGTGGAATTTCAGAAGCTCTTTACAACTCTGCCGTGTGTAGCTGTGGCCGGCTTCGTCGAACCATGATCCCTTTCCATAATGGAAGTCCATCGGCAGGAACACGGCCGAGAACGGCCTCGACGCACACATGATGTTCACCAACTGTGGACGGTAGTCTGGAACGAAGCGGTTGGCCCAGTCGTCGACAACCCGTGATACCGAATGCTCAAAATTGTCCCACAAGGCAGCCCGTTTCTTGATCTCCTTCCAGGACTTCTCGTTCATGGCGGTGAAGACCGCACGGCGCTTCATATTGTAGAGATCTTCGACCAGGTCGTCGGTGGTCCGCTCGATCAGCTCTTCGGCTGAGAAGGGCTCCTTGTCGTGGGTGATGCCGTGGATGTGCAGATACTGGATCAGCCACGCTCTGGGCATGCCGAAGTCGCGCGCAATCTCATTCAGGGTGGAGCTCTTCCCAACCATGTTGGAATAGGCTTCACAGATAGCGCGGTGCTCGGCGCCGGAGGTCACGATCGGCTCGCCCACGCCGCGGATCACCGTGATGTAGCGATCCTGATCCTTGTTGTACCAGTACCGTTGGCGGATGTCGCTGCCCACCACCTTGGAGAGCAGCCACTGCCGTCCATTGACGGAAGTGGTGGGCTGTGCATCCGATTTCGATGGATCCTCAGCTTCTGCCTCAGCGGTGGTCTTGAAGGTTCCAATGTCGACAAGAGAAGGGGAACGCTTTGCGGCGGAAGTGCCATGATGCCCTACACGCTTGCCTTTCCTTCGTGTAGGGTTCGCCCTGCGCTCGACTGTGTCAGGAGAGCAGTTGTACTTCTTTGCGATCTGCTTGACTTTCAACCCAGCCTTGAGTTCGGCTGCAACCTGCCCGCTGGTAATGCTAGCTCTTGGTCTGCCGCGTCCTGACATTCTTGCCTCTCGGGGGATTCACCGGGCCAACCTTTCAGTTGGCCCGGCGAGTACGGGTGGATTTGGGTCCATCTCCGTGTGGGGATCCGTCTAATCCTCGTTGCTTGACTTGATCGCTCTCAGCTTGTCGGCCCGTGCTGATTGCTTGCTGGCTATGTCCTTACCAGACCCCTTGCCCTCTGCCTTCTCCCTCTTCCACTTCTGCTCAGGAGTCAGCATCCAGTCTTTCAAGATCATTCTGCGCTGGGTCTGTAGTGTTACCAAAAGCTCGACGTTCGGGTGGATGACTTTCTCCCAGGAGATAGGAAGAAATGTCTCCGGGTGAACATCCTTGGGATTGGTCACCGTGAGGCGAGCTTCATCTCCTTTGCTCAGGATGTGCAACGAACGCTGCATCTGAAGATCGATCCAGCAGAGATCGGAAATAGCGACCCGGTCAGATTCCTTCGCCAGGACCGGGTCGGTGAAAAGCTCTCTGCACCATGCGTTGAAACGCTCTTCGACAATCATGCGCTCCACGGGACACATCTTGTCCGCCGGGGCCTTGTGCATCCGGAGCAAGGGACACTTCGACGAGTACGGACACTTGTCCTCGTCCGCTACATTCTCCTGGTTGCCGGGACACATGAGCACAGCTCCGGCTGCTGGACCAAGAATCCGCAGCGCAGACTGGTAGTTGTCGAGTTCCTGCTTTTCCTCAACAGTGAGGCCGAGATCCTCGCTGGTGGCGAGGAGGCCATTCACATTCTCGGTGGGGACGGGGAAAAGGGCCAGGTCTTCCGGAATCGGAATAAGACCAGAAGTTGCCATACATACCTCCCTAGTATAGGGATTATTGCGGGCAGTTAGTCCATTGAGTGGAAGGCTGTTACAGAGAGGAACTCGCCGGCGGGAACCGGCGAGTCGGGGCAGCGCAGATTACTTCTTGGGAGGATCTGCCGGGGCCGGAGAGGCAGGCGTAGCGGCCGCGGCGGGCTTGGCAGCCTCGGCCGGAGCATCGGAAACGATCGTCAATGTCTTGAAATCAAGGTGATGGCCGGGATGATCGGCGATGATCTGCTCAGCCAGCTTCTCGCCATCCTGATTGACCGAGTCTTCCTCGCGCTGCAGGTCCACCTTGTGCTGGGTGTAAAGGCTCAGCTTGAGCTTGAGATTCTCGATCTTGAGATCCTCGACCTCGCTGGGCTTGACCAGCGCCGTCGAAGGTTGAGCCGGCGCGGCCGCGGGTGCAGGCTTCTGCGCGATCGCCGGAACAGCCAGCAGCAGAAGGAACAGAATTGAAAGCAGTGTTTTACGCATTGGTGCCTTTCTTTGAGACGGGTTCATCTGCCTGCAGTGTGGATGGCAAGCGGGGAGATACCAAAGGCCCGCTTGGCGCTGACCAGGACGACAGGTGCAGGCTGCACGATCGGGCGTTGGGCCTTGATGCGGTCGAGCGCGCGGTCGAAGTCGAAGCCGCAGGTGTAGAGATAGGTCGCAACCAGCACCGGAGACCGGCTGATGCCGGCGTGGCAGTGGGCCAGGACGGTGCCTCCGCCGAGCAGCGCGCGACGAATCCAATCGACAGCCGAGTAGAGCTTCTGGACATCCCAGTCGTGTCCGTCGAGCTGGTCCATCTGGATGATGCTGGTGACGCATCTGGACGGAATCGTGAGCTGTTCAGTGGTGCAGTTGCAGATGTGGGTGATGTTGTGTGGGTTGCCGGACCTGAGGTCCTCAGCGTCCTTGAAGCCGCCCAGAAAAAGGCGGTCAAGGACTTTGGTGAGCGGGAAGGCGTTGCGATAGCCGGTTTGATCGAGGGGCACGGATTCTTCCTAATGGTTGTGGAACGGGAGGTCTGCGCTTGCGCGCCATTCCTCCCGTCTTGTACTGAGGCTTGGAATGGGGAACAAAGACGGGAGAGATACAACTGAAAAAGGGCCTCTGGCGTACAGAGAGCAACCCTAGATAGGAAAAACCCGGTGCTCGGACACGTCGGAAAGCGCCGGCGGAACGTGGATCAGACAGCGGTGGGTTCGCATCAGCATATCCTTCCCGAAGGCAACCACCCACTCGGCGACCTGGTCGCACTGGACCGCTTCGTGGTTCTTGTACTCGCACATGGGAGCCACATCACGATCCCAGCAGCCTTCGATGGTTCCAGGCCGGTGGCAGAGTGCGACGTACTTGCCGGCCTTGCGGCGCAGGCGGTACTCCGGCGCCTCGGTATCGTGGCAGTAGAAGCAGAACAGCGGCGTGTCCGGCGGCACCAGGACGGTGCGGAAGCCGGCGGCCGTTGCCGCAGCGAGATCGGTCAGCTCTGCAAAAAGATGACCGAAAGGTGGATCGCTGAACAGGTCTGCAGGCGTCTCCACAGCATGAACACCCTGCTGGGTGACGGCGGGATTGTCCGAGTTCTCGAGCACTACACCACCTCCGCAGCAGCGAGCAGCTTGACGCCAGTGAGAACGAAGTCGGTCATGTGCAGGCCAGCTTCGAGTTCCCGGTTGAGGACGTACTCACGGACCCGATCCACTGACACCTGGGCATCAGGACCGCCGAGAACGGTGATCGTGTCGGCGACCACCCGGGAGTTCTCCAGACTGGGGTCATGGACCTCGCCACAATCGGGGCACTTCAAATCTTCTTCGGTGATCAGTTCAGCCGGCATCTTGGCTTCAAAGTCAACTGCCCAGATGCGGTCCGCTGTGGACACGTTGTCAGCTGCAAGCAGCTTGGCGACGTCGATGGCTGTGGTGGGGTGGGCGCTCAAATGAATTCTCCTGTGGCCGGTTTCCGGCCTCATGTTGAGAATGCGATTCGAGAGCGATCTACCAAAGGGAGGGCGTGGCGATTCTCGGTTCAACCCTGCTGCTTTGAGTAATACTCAATATAAGAGTAGCTCTATAAGAGCTACTCTCTTTTAAGTGTAAACTCAATAGTAAGTATTACTTACAATTAACAATTGAGTGAAACTCACTATTAAGAAGCATCGCACCTCGACCGGCAGGTGTCAAAGGTTCAAAGGGTTTTTGGGTCAGAATAGATGCCAATCTAAGGTGTTCACCCGACTGGACAGATCTGTGAGTAGACCTCAAGCATTGAGTATTCGCCCTACCCATCCCCTGTTGCGCCGGCCCCCTTCCCTCCCCAGGCCAAAAAGAACCCCGCGCGAAGGCGGGGTTCCAGAAGATGGGTTGGTGGGTCAACTTCCGAGGAGCCGACCAGATGCCCGGAACCTGTAACGAAAGATCGATAGATCTCTCAGTGAGCGCTACGGGCTGGCAACAGTTGACATCCGAATTCCTGAATACTTGGCGACTTCCCGTTGCTAATGCCGTCCTCGATGAGATTTGCTGGCCTGATTCCTATGCATGTAGCAGATAATCTCGCCGGTTGCGGAAGGCCCAGTAGTGAATCTCTCATCCTGTGGCGCTATGATGATCTGGAAGCGACAAGATGGCAAAGACGATGCAAGTCATTCTTCACCTCTCCGACGTCCATTTCGGGTGCGATAAGTCCGAATCAGCGCGCGCCTTACGCCAACTCGCGCTCGACGGAATGACCTCCGCGATCCTGAGGCAGGAACCTGAATGGCGGCCGACGATCATCTGCCTCAGCGGAGATATTGCATATCGAAGCAAGCCCTCTGAATATGAGGAAGCTGCAAAGTGGCTGTCGAAACTGCTGAAAGACCTGTCGATTTCGCCAGATCATGTTGTGATTTGCGCTGGGAATCATGACATCGATCGTGACAAGGTCACTTACGCCCGTCCCGCCGACGCCACTGAGGCGGACAGGGTGCTTTCGTATCCGCTCGATGCTAAGTATGAAGTCCCCTTCGATGCCTATACCGGCTTCGCCAAGAATTTTGGAATTGGGGAGCTTCAGGTCGGCGGCAACACCTCTTTTTTGATCGGACATCGTGACCTGGAGGGCATCTCGTTCTGCTCACTAAACTCCGCCTGGTTCTGCCGGGACAACACCGACAAGGAGCAACTCTGGATTGGGCTGCCCATCTTTGACGTTCTGGAGAGTCACGGGCAAGCACTGCATACCCAGAAACTCGCGACCGCTGCTCCCACCATATTCCTTCTCCATCACCCCAAGGACTGGTATCACGACTCGGAAGTTCACGCTCGCGGCGGCCGAACGAATACGTTCGACGTGGTTGCCGGCCGTTGTCATTTGATGTTGACAGGGCATACACACGGCGAGAGTCGTCGGCCTGATCGCAACGGCGGTGCGGCATACATCCTGACAGGCGGCGCCACCTATGCCGATGCGACATATACGAACTCGTTCTCGCTCATTCAGGTTCACGATAAGAGATTTGTTTATCGAACATTTGATTTCGACCCACAGTCGGCAATCCGGGAATGGCGTCAATCAATCGAGGCAACAGACCTATTTTTCCGTGATTCGGTTGTTCAAGGCGGGACGAGTGGTCTTGCGCGCTTTTTCCCGCAGCTGGCTGATTACAGACAAGCCTGCGATCGCTATGCGCGGCGTGTAATCGAAGCAAAGTCGCGGGCCTTAAGGCCTCACGGGACGCTGCCACACGCAATTCCAGCATTTGTAACCATCGAACTCGCAAAGCTAAAGCCACAGATTGAGCAACCGGGTCAAAGACATCAAGCACGACAAGTTCGACCCATCCTTTTGGGCGATGCGATGCGGACCAGCCGACGGAGTCTTCTATTGGGAGATCTCGGTTCGGGGAAAAGTACATTGGCGGCGACATTCGCCATCGAAAGCCAGGGACGCAATCAGAATGCAATCTCACTTCTTGTACCAGCGAAGATGTTGCTGCCAGGCATCCACGCGGGAAGTCTTCGCTGGCCCAGTGTCAAGGAATTTATCTCCTCTCTCTCATCGTTCGTAAATGATCAGGTTTTTCCGACCGCTTCGGGTTTCGATTTGCAGGCTCTTCTGAACTCAGGTCTTGAGGTTGCAATTCTCATAGACGGTCTTGATGAAGTCTCGTTGTCAGTTGCGAGAGAAATTGTCGAACATCTCGGGCAAGTCGTCGACCATTGGTCCAAAGTGCAGGTTCTGGCAACCGGGCGCCCGATCGAACTTGCCGGGCTCGACCACAGCAGATGGCAGCTGTGTGTTCCTTTTCCAATCCAAGACGATGACAAGCACCAACTCTTCGTCGAAGAGGCACTCGCCGATGGAAAAGATCGTGATAGTGCGATTGCGACGGCCTCACTCGCACTCGATCGGTTACGGTCTACGCCTGAGTTGCACTTAATGGCGGATACACCACTCTTTTGCCGCCTCCTCTTTGAGGGGCTGCAAAGCGGCACAGAACATGAGACCGAAACCTTAGGCGATCTTCTGTATCAGCTTCTCACCAAGAGGTTGACAGAGTGGGCCTCAAGCGACCAAAAGGCGAGCGTCACCCCGGAATTCGACACGGAGTATCCTGACGCCGGATCTCGGCTGAGTCTCCTTTCCAATCTTGTCGGCGCCCTCGATAAAGATCGCCCGGTTCTCGAAGAAGAGGCTCGTTCGAGATTAGAAGCTCTGCTGCCAACCATCGCGGGTGCAAGCAAGGCACAGCTAACGGATCAGGCCCTCCGGAGTTTTCAATCGGCCGGGCTGGTCGTGCTCGAAGGAGGACGCTTCGAGCTATCTCTGCGCTCGTTTGACGATCTTTGCAGGGGGTACGCGATTGCGAACGCTGCACGAAACAACCCCGCAAGTCGACTCTCCGGCAACCAGGTTGAGTGGCGCAGCTTCGCATTCGCAGCAACGGTCACCCGGCGGCTGGGATGGATTGAGCAGGTTCGTCCTGCCCTCTGTGATTGCATCAAGGATATACTGAGCAAATCCAAACACGTTCCAGCCGCAGCATATATCGTGGCCGAGTCCCAGGATCATGCGCTTGCAGTTTGCTTCATCGAAAGACTCGCTGAATTGGGACGGCGGCCTTTGTGGTTCTCTTACGACGATCCTATTTGGCCGCAGGCCGCCCAGGCAATCGCAGAGAGCTTGCGACTGGCGTCCGATCAAGGATTTGATTGGTTCTTTCGCGAGTACTGCGTATTCCGGTCGATGTGGGCACCCGATTCCATTCGAAGTGGGCACCAGTTTCTGTTTGATGTGGGCAGCAATTCCGTTGTGATGTGGGCAGCATT
>Ga0255349_1000613_pt1 | contig 15577 bp, 18 predicted proteins | sample CBST25v15metaG_FD_189947 | JGI IMG/M metagenome (GOLD analysis project Ga0255349, IMG submission 189947) | Peat soil microbial communities from Stordalen Mire, Sweden - C.B.S.T-25.v15 | ecosystem: Environmental > Terrestrial > Soil > Wetlands > Peat | place: Sweden: Norrbotten County, Stordalen...
TCAACTACCTGCTACTGAAAGCACAACGGCTGGCCGCCACGCGCACCGAATTCGTCGCTTTCCAGAAAGCCGCGTAATATGCACACTTCTCCACTTTCTTGCGCAGAGCCGATTTTTGGTTGTTGCGATAGCTTCATAGCTATCGAAGATCATATCCATGGCATCGGCACAGCCAGCAACTTCCTGCTCGTCCCGGCTGGCGAAGGATTTGGTCTGCAGCCCGGACAGCAACTTCTCTACCTCGGAATCGCTGAGTTTGGAGCCCTCGATGCGAGTGGACGATCCCACGCTCTCAATAGTGGCTATCCGCCGGAGGCTGGTCAGCTTTTCAGGCGCGAGGGTTTCAATGACTTTCCAGCGCCCTTTGAACTCATCGATAGCAGCGATGAGTTTGAGGATTTCCGGGGTGATCGTGATGCTTCTGGTGTCATACATGGGTAATATTCATTTGCACCCATTTTTTAGCCATTCTCTGGCCGATGGCAAGAAAATATCCATTCATACCCATTTATATCCATTCAGTATCCAATTTGTGATCCAGGCAGATTGGCCTAAAAGCAACCCGCTGCCGAGTCTCAAGAGAAGTGGTCCCGAGCAGGGCATGGCGAATTCCGCACCGGGCACGCTGATATGGAAACCGTGCTGCGCTAGGAAGAACGGTGCGAGGGATCATCGCAAAGGGTCGTTTGCTGCGGCGGGCGACGGCGGCGTAGATTTCAACTGGCTTAGAGCAGTCTGCACGCTTTGCCAGCGAGCTGGATACTTCTTGGTCTCGATCGGCAGCGAGGGATCCGAATAGAACTGGAGGATGTTGCCGCGGAGTCGGGTCGTTGTCAGATCGAAATTCCGTGCAGACAGCTTAGCCAGCAGGCTCGCGTAGGTTTCGTCCGTAAGCGAGTATTCCCCTGCTTCGGTGGGATTGCCGCTATCGAGATCGCAGTTTGGCAGGACCAGCGTGCCCGCGCGCACTTGCTCGAGAAAGGCGCGATAACGATCGACGGTCGTATTGATGCTCTTGATATATAGATCTTCAGTTTGCGGGGTTGGGTTATTGAAGCCCAATCCTTTGAAAGGACCGATCCTGGGAATATAGCGCAGAAGCGTTGCCAGGATGCGTGTGCCCAGGCCCGGCCTTGCATAGGTCCTTCCCCACTCTCTCTCATAATCGGAACGGGATAGGCGATAGAGGAACTTCTGTCTTGCAAAGTCCGGCGTTTCACGCATCAGATCCTTCTTGTGCGTCTCCAGCGCCACCTGGGTCATCTCCGGAATCAGCCGGCTGACAGAAAAACGGAACGAACCCACGGCAAGGTCCTCATGCGCGAGTACGTCCTTCAACTCCAACCCGTAGATCACTGGAAAGGTCCGCTCCAGCAGCGGCTCCGCAACCTTGAACCCTATGAAATCGTGGTACTGCTCCGGCGCATAACGATTCTTTGCCACCTGCAAGGTATCGAATCCAAACTCGGTTTTCAAGTGCGCCGTCCGGTCCTGCGCATAGCGAACAGAATTGCCATATTCAGCGCGCAGTTTCGGATAGTGGATGGCGACAGCCTCGTTGACCGCGGGGTGGCCGTTGATGTCCGCCGTATAGTGAGAAAGCGCACCCAGGGCGAAGGCGTACTCGTTGGCATCCCGGCTTTCAAGCAGCAACTCCCGGACAAAGTCCCCGCTGCGAACATAATGCACCAGGTTGCTGAAGTCCTTGCTGCCGAACGGGTAGTAGCCTAGATCCTGGATGACCGATCCGCCGTACGCGTAAGCATGAGCTTCCTTGATCTGGTCGTCAGTAATGCCCGGAAAGCGTTCGACCAGGAGCGGCCGGATCTCGGACAGCCAAAGCAAGTCTACGATTTCCTCGTGTGTCAGAACTGAGTATGCGAACGTACTTCCGCTCGACACCAGCAACACGAGAAACAGTGCTGTCGCGCGGGCCAGGGGCAGGCGCCTGCGTTTGCATACGACGGCTGGAGATGGCGTCGAGGCGCGCAAGGTTCAAATCACTCCGACAAACACAAGGATGAGTACAACCGCGAGGGCAAGTCCAATCCCTCCGGTCGGATAATATCCCCAACTTTTGCTGTGCGGCCATGTCGGCACCGCACCAACGAGCGCCAGGATCAAAATCAGAATCAAGATGCCTACAAGCATGTTTTCACCCCTGACGTTCGGACGCTCCGCGCAAATGGATCTGAAGTCTCTGCCCGAACGCGACGACGAAGCAAGTCTTTCACCTTGCAAGCCGGCCATCTGTGCAATTGAATACAGGAGACTGTCGATTGCCGGCGTTCGGGCTCAGTTGAGATCTGCCTTGGCTTGCATTGCCACCCCTCCGGCTGCGATCATCGCTGCGAAGTTTTTGGTTGAGGGACGGCGTACATGAGAAGGAATCGACTTGTTGTTCTTTTTGCGGCAGCGGCATTGTCCACGAGCCTTTCGGCACAAGTGTCAGGCTGGCCCCCGGCGCCCAGCCATCTCACGATACCGGTTTGGCCAGGCATCGCGCCTGGCGCTTCGGTCAACCAGCCCGCGGAGGCTGACACCACCAGCCCCAAAGACAACTTGATCGCCGGCAAGCCGCTTGTTCGGCTGGGCAACGTGGCGACGCCGACGCTGACGCTCTATGCGGCCAAGGGCAACAATAGCGGTGCTGCCGTGGTGGTCTTTCCCGGCGGGGGATACAACATCCTGGCCATCGATCTTGAAGGCACAGAGGTCTGCGACTGGCTGACATCGGCAGGCATCAACTGCGTGCTGCTCAAGTACCGCGTTCCCAATACTGGGCCTTACCCCAAATCGGCGGCGGCTTTGCAAGACGCACAGCGAGCCATGGGACTGGTGCGAGAGCATGCAACGGAATGGGGCATCGATCCCAAGCGCGTGGGCGTGCTGGGTTTCTCGGCAGGCGGACACCTGGTTGCCGCCCTCAGTAACCACTTCGAGCAGCGCCTCTACGATCTCATCGACGCGGCGGACAAGCTCAGTTGCCGACCGGACTTCGCCGTGGTTGTTTATCCCGGCTACCTGACGCTCGCGGACAAGAACTTTGCGCCCAACGCGGACATCAATCCCACTGCCGGCACGCCGCCCACATTCATCGTCCAGGCTGAGGACGATCCGGTGCATGTAGAGAATGCGGTGGTCTACTTCCTGGCCCTGAAGAATGCCAAGGTTCCGGCCGAGTTGCACGTTTATGCCCAGGGCGGACACGGCTATGGACTGCGCCGCACCGCGCTCCCGGTGACCACCTGGCCGCAGGGCGTTGAAACCTGGCTGCACACCATTGGGATTCTGCCGGCACAGTAGGCTCTACAATCATTCTCATGCTGCTTGCCGTCCTCACCATCTCCGACCGGTGCTCTCAGGGTCTGCTCACTGACACCGCGGGCCCGGCTGTGGTTGCGCTGCTCCGCCAGAACTGGCCGGGGGCAGAAATCCTGACTGGGCTGCTGCCGGACGATGAAGACGCCATCGCCGTCAAGCTGCGCGAGTTGAGCCTTCAAGGCGCGGCTCTGGTGCTCACCGTCGGAGGGACAGGCTTGGGCCCTCGCGACCGAACACCTGAAGCGACCCGCAGAGTGATGGATCGCGAAGCGCCTGGGCTGGCCGAGGCTATGCGTTTTCACGGAGCCGGACGCAATCCCTTCGCATGGCTTTCTCGGGGAGTGGCCGGCCTGAAGGGCAACACGCTCATCGTCAACCTGCCCGGCAGCCAGCGTGGCGCCGAGGAAAGCCTGACCTCCATTGTTGCCCTCGTACGTCATGGCCTGGAAGTCGCGGCAGGCGGGCACGGCCATCCATAGGTTGAATCGCGCCCTTGTTTCCTCTCCGGCCGCCGAGCTGTTGAATGGGCAACGATCCCTGGGGAAACGCTTTCCAAGATCCGGAAATCTTCCTCATTTCTGCGAGGGTATCGCTTCGCCAGCTCCCGGGCAACAGTTCAAAGAGGCCTGTTGTTGAAGCCTGTTTGGCGCTCTTCCCGGTTCAACCGCACTTGAGAAACAGCGGGAAAGCGTAGAATCTCCTTACCCGTGAGTGGCTCCAGGAAAAAGCCGTCCAACCGGCTGCGGCCGGCAGCCGTCAGCATCCGCGATGTTGCCCGGCGTGCCGGGGTCTCCATCGCCACGGTTTCTCGCTCCGTCAACCGCATACCCACCGTCGACTCCGAGCTATCGCGGCGAGTCTGGCGGGCGATCGATGAGTTGGGCTACCTGCCCAACACCCAGGCTCGGGCGCTGGTTTCCGGCCGCAGCCGCATGTTGGGCCTCATTGTTTCGGAGATCACCAACCCATTTTTTCCAGAGCTGGTTCAGGAGTTTGAAAACCTTGCCGTTGCCCAGGGCTACGAAGTTCTGATCGGTTCCACCAACTACGAACCTGCCCGCACCGAGTCGCTGATTCGCCGCATGTTGCAGCGTAACGTGGACGGCGTGGCCGTAATGACCTTCGGCATCGAAGAGGAACTGGTGCGGAAGCTGGTGGAGCGCGAGTTTCCGCTGGTGTTTGTAGATGCCGGACCGGACCTGCCCAATATCCGGGTGCTCAAGGTGAATTATGGAGAGGGAATTCGCCAGGCAGTGCAACACCTGGCCGCGCTCGGCCATCGCAGCATCGCCTTCATCACGGGCCCGCTGCGGCTTCGCTCCGCCGTGGCGCGGCGGGACGCCTTCCTCAGGTCGATGGCCGAATTGGGGCTCACTGTGCCCGCCCGGCACATGGTCGAAGGCGACCATACCATGGAGGGAGGCATGGGCGCCATGGAACATCTGATCGCACTGCGGGAGCTGCCCACTGCCGTCCTGTGTTCCAACGACATGACCGCCATCGGGGTTCTTCATGCGCTCTACAAGACGACTCACAATGTGCCGCAGGAGATTTCCGTTGTGGGATTCGACGACATTCATCTGGCCCAGTTCATGCTGCCGCCGCTAACCACGGTGCAGATGTCCTGCAATGACCTGGCTGCGGCAGCGGTCGAAGCGCTGCGTGCCGGCATCGAGCGGGACCACCCCAACGCCGCCAAGACGGAATGGCAGATTCCTACCCGCCTGGTGGTGCGCCAATCCACGGCTTTCCCACGCGGAACCCTGCCGGCACTTGTCGAGCGGGCGGCCGGCACACGCCGCTGACCCAAGAAGAAGCTTGTTTCGCATCTGTCTGGGGGATAGTCTAGATTGACGATGTTACTCACTGCGCTGTCTTTGCCTTCTTTGCTGCTGCGAATCCGCTCCTGGTGGGAAGCCGCGGTCATTGCCGGATTCCTTGCACTCCTGGTGCTCGTCCTCACCTGCTGGGAAAAATGGAGGAAGTATCGCACCAAGGGATGGCCGACCTCGCCGGGAACGGTCGCGTACATTCATGTGCGCAAGGTCGACGGCGGCTTGAATGGCGTCGATTATTGGAAGCTCAGCTTCGACTATACCTACCAGGTCCAGCAGGAGCACACCAGCTCTTATTCGTTCAACTGCGCGACGGAGAACATGGCGGATGGCGCGACCGCTGGCCTGACAGACAAGACTGTTTCCGTACACTACAAGCCGTCAGACGAGAACAAGGGCATTCTGTGGGAGGACGAGGTCTGGGATATTTGGTGGGATACTTATTGGCGCGAATACAAAGGTAAGACGAAGTCGGCGTGATGGGTGTTCGCGGACGACGGGTCTCACTTCTCCGCATTGAATCGCCAGGAGATAGACCCGCCGACGAACGAGACCATGCGAATGCCGACGCTCTGCTCATTCGTCCCGCAGTTGAAGTCGTTGGGCTGGCCGCTCGGCCCCGATCCCAGCGCGCAGTACGGAACGGCGCCCATCTGCCAACCGGGATTGAAGGTCTCCGTAGTCTGCCCCGTGTAGCCGCGGGCCAGCATTCCGTTCGCGCCGACTTCCAATCGCCCATTCAGAAACGCGCGAACCACCGCCAGTCTCGTTTCGCCCACCGGAATGGCTTCGTAGGCGCCCGGATGCTGCGCATTGCCCACATCCAATTGCTTGTGACCCACGTACTCGTACTCGCCGCGAACATGCAGCCCGGCAGGCAGCCGATCCAGCGTCGCCAGGCCGTCGAAGATGGTGCGCGGGGCTTCTGGAGTAATCTGCGCGGGAGTCGCCGCGGTGCCCACCAGTCGCGCGTCGGCCTTCGAGAGAACCGCTTGCAGCGTGCCAAAGGTGCTGAACTGATGGCGCACACTGGCGGTGAGAAACTTGAGCGTGCCCGGTCCCAGGTCAAAGGGCGTGCCGTTGTCCGGATCGATCTTGGCCATCGTCGCCGTGGTCGTAGTCCGGCCCACCGTCACGCGCACATCGGTTCCTGTGAATGCTTTTTCCAGCACCAGTTGCTCGGAGTGGGAACGCTCCAAGGGAGAAGCCAGCGCGGCAGCTCCGGTTGCCGAGGTTGCAGCTTCGCCGATGCGCGGATCCTGGGTGAAGAACGCCTGTCCAATGCTGAAAGAAGCCGAGGGAAGCCAGCGCGCAGCGCCGGTTCCCGGCGTCCAGGCCAGCGTGGGCTTGGGGTTCTCAAATGCCTTCCACTCATCGAACGAATAAGCGGGCTTCATTACGTCGATGTTTTTCATCTGGATCAGATCGGGGCGCAGGCCGGCGTAGAAGCGCAGATGTTTGCCTAAGTCGCCGTGCAGGGCGAGATATGGAGTTATATCGCGAATGGTGACATTGTTGGCTAACACTTTGAGGAAGGGACCGTAGACCGGAGGATCGTCAGAGAGATAGTGGTCAAGATCGTCGCGATGAATATCGTCCTCGTTGTAGTCGAGGCCGGCCATCGCCTCAAGCCCCATTGCCTTCAAAAAAGACCTGAACGTATGCGTCTCGCGCGCCTCCGCGCCTTCAACCGTGCGGAACTCGCTCTGCCGGATCAGCCCCTCGCCGAAGTTTGAAAACAGCGCCAGATTGTAGGTGCGAAAGAATCCGGAGAAAGAAACCTCGTCGTTCGCTCCGGCTTTCCAGCGGTCGTCGGCCGCCAGGATCGAGGTGTGCGTCTGGTCTTGCTGCCGCGGGTCGATGGTGTCGCCCAACAGCAGGCCATATCCGATCGGAATCAGGTTTCCCTCGTCCGATGCGCCCCAATAGCCAAGGCTGAAAAGCGTGATTTCGTGCTTGCCGGGATCGAAGACGCGCAGCGCGTTCCACTTGAACTGCTTGCGGTGCTCCAGCCGCTTCATCAGGCCGTTGCCGTAGTTGGCTTCCAGAGCCACCCACTCTTTCTTCGCCGGATCGGCGGGTGCAAAGCCGGCCGTCAAATCCGCGTCGCGATCATCGCCCGTGAGGGTGAGGAATCGCTTGATTTGGGGGCGCAAGCTGTAGGTGGCGGCCAGGTTCAGCGCGTGATTTCCCTCCAGTACATTGAATGCGCCGCCGTCAGTGCCTACACTGCCCAGCGCCCCGGAAACGTAGATATTCGGGTCGGCGTAGCCGTTGCCGTGCGCGTTGGCGGAGAGATTGTTCGGAACCAGGTAGCCGCCCACCGCAATGTATTGGGCAATGGGTTCGCCGTGATCGCCGGCCACGCCGGGCACAAAGTATTGCGGCGCCTTGATGCCGCCGGATGCGGTCTCGATGGGCAGCCCGGGAATGGAGACCGGCGCGCCCGGCCTGCCTGGGTTGGCATCCAGCAACTCCTCGCGCACGATGACCTTTTCTGAAGGGTCGGGCGAGGTGAGTGCAATTTCGCTGACGCCGGCTGTGACAATCACCTCTTCAGTTGTTGCGGAGAGATGTTCCAGGCGCAATGTCAGGTTTGCGCCCGATGCTGAGGATGCCGCACTCAGTTCCACTTTGCGCGTAACTGCGGCGAACCCCACGGCTTCCACATGGACCGTGTACGCGCCCCATGCGGGCAGCGTGATGGTGAAGGCGCCGTCGTTTCCGGTTGTACAGGTCAGCCGTGCGCTGGAGCCGGAATCGAACTCGACCTGCGCCGCAGCCACTGGGCGGTCCGCAGGATCGAGCACTGTGCCGGTGATTCGAGGTGCGCCGGTCTGTGCCGCGATGGACGAGGCCCAGGCGAGGATGGTCAGCAGCGGTAGAATGATTCCAATTTTCGTGTTACCGGCTCCCGCAGCAATCCCCGCGTCAGACTCTCCAGGGAAGAATCAGAGTAGCACAAAAGCAAATATCGTGCTACCGGCCATTGAGATCTTGGAAAAGAGGATTTGTCCTGGAGCCCGCCAACCCGAGCGCCCAGCATCATCGCCGCGATTCAACGGAACCGCAATCCGATTGCTCGCGTATCCTAAGCGATACAGGAGCTCCAGATGCTTTTGAAAATCACCCTGCCGGCTAGCGGTCTGCTTCTGGTCGCATGTCTTGCAGCTTCCCCGCGTCCACAATCCCTCTCCGGAACTCCGCAACCCGCGGCAAAGTCCGAATCGCCGAATGCTCCGGCATACAACAAGGACGGCGCAATGCTGTTTCCCAAGCGCTATCGCGAATGGGTGTTCCTGAGCTCCGGCGTCGATATGAGCTATAACCCCACTGCGCAAGCCTCAGGCCATCCTACGTTCGACAATGTCTTTGTGAATCCCGAGGCCTACGCGCAATTCGTTCAGACGGGAACCTGGCCGGACAAGACGGTGCTGGTGCTTGAGTCGCGCGCGGGAATGGATAAGGGCTCGATCAATCACCGCGGCCACTATCAGGGCACGGAGGTGATGGGCGTTGAAGTTCATGTGAAGGACGAAGCACGATTCCCGGGCAAGTGGGCATTCTTCGATATGGATAACGAAGTCAGCGGCAGCCTCTTTCCTAAAGAAGCGTCCTGCTACTCCTGCCACGCCGAGCACGCCGCCGTGGACACGACGTTTGTCCAGTTCTATCCCACGCTGCTGCCGATCGCAAAGCAGAAGCAGACGCTAAGTGCGAGTTATCTGAAAGAAGGGGCCACTGCAAAGTAATTCCCGAGATCAGGCTGCGGCGTAATCGTCATTGGCCTTTGCTTGCCGCGCATGTTTCTGCTGGTTCGGCGTGACAGTTAGCCGCAGTCCAAGAGTCTTCAGCACGGCAATCAGCGTCTTCAACGTCGGATTGCCCTTGGGCGATAGAGCGCGATAGAGGGACTCACGGCTAATCCCCGCTGTAGCCGCAACTGCTCCCAACCCACCATAAGCCTCGGCCACGGCGCGCAATGCAAGCAGTCCGCCACCGCGCTCTTTGGGGTTGTCGAGAGATTCCATTGCCACCTGTAAAAGTGCGACGGCATACTCTCGGTCCTCACGCAACTCTTCGATCGCGCGCTCGTTATGTGAAACGCCAGCAACCAGCTCTTTCATAGTTTCCTCCGCTTCCAATCCGCCCAAAGCGCTTTGGCTCTTGCGATGTCTGTTGTTTGGCTGTCCTTGTCCCCACCGCAGAGAAGTATGACCCATTGTTGCCCCCGCTGCCCGCAATATACCCGGTATCCGGCGCCCACATGGACGCGTAGTTCGGTCACGCCCTCGCCCGCCGGTTTGCAGTCGCCCAGGTTGCCGGACTCAATCTGACGCAGCCTGGCTTCGATTCGGGCCTTCGCCATTCGATCGCGGAGACTGCGGAACCATTCCGTATCGGGTTCACGACCATCCTCTTGCTGATAACGGATGAGTTCGATCACAAGAAGATTGTAGCATAAAAGCTACAAGCTCTCAGTCTACGAGACAGAAACAGTCGGTTCTGCCCAATATGTCCGTGTCCTGAGCGTATTTCAATGCGCGATAGTCCAACGTGTTGAGGTTCGTGACGCCAACGCGGCCTTCAATCACTTCATAATCGATGAGTTCTCTCTTAAGAAGCATTGGGAACGTGACCAAGTGGATGTCTCCACAAACGAAGAGGATGTCTTTATCTAGATTATTTCTAATCTTGGAGCCACTTGCAAAATTCCACGGAGAGGGCAAGAAGCGTCAGGGCACGACTTCAGTCGTGCCGCCAGTTCAGCAGGAAGATGTTGGGCTTTAGCCCCTGCGTCTCTTTGATTTCAATTGTTTGCAATTCCGCAGCGGCTAAAGCCGGAATCCTATTTGGATTTTTGCGGCACGACTCAAGTCGTGCCCTGACACTTCAAACGTTCCCGACGTCGAATTTTGCAAGTAGCTCCTTGTCTAGCCAGAATTCCTCGCGGATAGGATGTTGGTGGGCGATTACGTGAGCCATTGTTTCTTCACTCGTCGGATCTTTTCGCTGCTTGCGCCTCAAAAGAACCTCAATTGACTCCGGCTCTTTGTAACCGATCGCCTCTTTTTGGGCCTTGCATGGCTCTGCAAAAATATGCTCGACTTTCACTCCATGATGGACTTCATAAGCCGACTTTATCTCCAAGAGTATCGACCGCGTTTTGGTTTCCCTGAGCTTTTCCTCGGTGTATTCCTCGGCCACAACAGGAGAATGGAATTTGCAGAGAAATCTCTCAATGAGCGTTGAATATTTTGCTTGGTTTTGTTGGACTTCATGAGGGACGTAAGCATTAGCCGAGGGAAGTCTTTCCCACTGTACCCTGTGATTGACCCCAATCAAGTGAATCACCAAGGCCTCAATTCTGCTTTCCGCTAGTTCAAAAACATCGTCCTGTATAGCGTATCCCGCTGCACGGGTTTGAATCCGGCATCGCGAATGATCCGTCGCAGCTCTTCTTCCGTGGTGCAGTTCGACGTTCCTGCGGCTCTGACCACGTTCTCTTCTAACATCACCGAACCTACATCGTTGCCGCCGAAGTGAAGGCCTAACTCCAGGACCTTCAGGCCTTGAGTTACCCAGCTTGCCTGCACGTTTTCGATGTTATCGAGATAGAGCCGGGAGATAGCCAGCACCTTCAGATACTCGACCGAAGTAGCTTCTTCCCAGCCGCGGCCGCCCAGCGCCGTGTTACCAGGCTGAAAGCTCCAGGGGATGAAGGCGGTAAAGCCGCCGGTTTCTTCCTGCAGGCGGCGCACCACTTCAAAATGATTGATGCGCTGCTCGAAGGTCTCTCCCACGCCGAACATCATGGTGGCCGTAGTTCTCATGCCCAACTGGTGCGCGGTGCGATGGACGCTGACCCAGTCCTCGGTATTGCACTTGAGGCGGGCAATACGCTTGCGCACGTCGTCGTCCAGAATCTCGGCCCCGCCGCCGGGGATGGAGTCGAGCCCCGCGTCGCGCAGCCGGGCGATGGTGTCGCGCAGGCTCAGGTCAGAGTACTTGGCGATGGCCAGCACTTCGGAGGCCGTCAGGCAATGCAGCCAGATTTGCGGGAAGCGCTGCTTGATGCTGCTGAAGAGCCGCTCGAACCAGTCGATCTTGAGATCGGGATGAATGCCGCCCTGCATCAGCACGCCGGTGCCGCCCATCTCAAGGGTCTCGGCGATCTTCTCATAGATCTTCTCGAATTCGAGGATGTAGCCTTCTTCAGAGGTCGCTCCCTTGAGCGGCCGGTAGAAGGCGCAGAAGGTGCAGTACTCGGTGCAGAAATTGGTGTAGTTGATGTTGCGATCGATGATGTAGGTGACCACGCCCTCGGGGTGCAGGCGGCGGCGTACGGCATCCGCCTCAAATCCCAAACCGATCAGGTCGGGAGAGCGAAAAAAGTCGAGGGCCTGTTGGCGGGTAAGTGGCATAGTCACGATTCTACCAATTTGCATGGTGCCGGGCGAACGGACTCTCTATTTGTCCTTCGTCTTGCGGAACAGAAACAACCCGCGATTGCGCACCGGGCGGCCCTGGGTGCGCGAGAGATTGGAGGCAGTCGAGATCCCGCTGAAGAGGACGAAGAAGTCCCAAAACGCACGCAGGAAGCCCTTGCCAGTTGCTGTTTCCATAGGGAAGAAGAACCTCGCGGTAAAAAACCAACCAAGTTCGACCAAGCATGATCGAACGACGTCCTTTACTTCATTTGAGCAGCGGCAGGCGCCTGAAGGTGCACGATTTGTTTGCTTGTATACGCTTGCTGGGGGCAACGCACCGCAGGGGCAGACGAACTATTGTCCCGACTCCGGTTTGGGGGCAGGCTTGGGGATGGGTTTGGCCGCCGGCTTCCGCTTCTTTGCCGGGCTGGAGACGCCCATGCTCATGAGAAGATAGCCGAATCCCTTGCGCAGCGAGTCGAGCACGCTCATCGATTTGTTCCTTTCCTTTTCTCGGAAATCTTGCCCCATCCGTCAGTCAGGAGGTACAGGCAGGAGGTACAGGTCAAAAATGCTGCTGCGGCGGTTGGGCCGGTTTGACGGAATCATAGGCTCTTTCGGCGGGCGTTGGCGCTGATGCAGCGAGGGCGTCGCCGCGCAGGATCGCCAAAGCGGCCGGCGGCAGCGGCTTGTCGGCATTGGCCAGCAGCAGGCTCACCTGCCACATCTGGGTATCGGTGAGCACATCTTTGAAGCTCGGCATGCCGGTCAGGCGAATGCCGTTGGCCACCTTCCAAAAGGTCTCGCCCGGGGGGTCGTCGGTGACGCCCATCATCGTCTCCGAACCATGGTGGTGCATCTCCCATAGCGGTGGCGCGGCAGGATACATATGAGCGCCAAAGGACGAGGGCTTGCCGTGAAAACCGTGGCAGGCGGCGCACTGGTCGCGGTAAACCTGCGCGCCAGCCACCAGATTTTCCTCGTTGACTTGAATGGGCGGGGTCTTCACCAGCTCGCGATCGATGCGCGCGTTCAGCGGAACGCTGGTGATCAACCGCTCCTGGGGGAGCGGCGGGTCTGCGACAGCCACGGGCACATGGCCAAACTGGAACCATGCCAGCACGGTGACGGGCGCCAGAATCGCACCCAAGATGATTCCCAGCAAAACTCGGCCCATATCGCTTGCTTTCTCCGTTCGTCTCCATCGTAGAGCATTTCCCGGCACTCATTGCCGATTAAAGGCAATGAGTGGCTGCGCACGCAGACCCACGGGCTCACAAAGAAAGCCCGCTTGAACCCTTAAGACCGCCAAAAACGGCGCAGGGATTCAACTCTTCAAGGAAAGCCAGATCGGTGGATTGAGTGGGTTCACCGAACCAGCAGGCAGGAAATAGCGGGCTTGTGGCCCACAGACAACCCCGGCTCAAACGGTTTATCCTGACACGGCCATGAAAACTGCTTCGGTTTGCTCTCTCCGCATCCTGCTGTCTCTCCTGTTGCTGACCGGTCTTGCCGGGCTTCCATCCGCGGCCCAGACCGAACCCGCACCCAGCCCGCAACTGGCGTCAAAGCAATTGAATGCGCGTGTCGAGGCGCTTTTGAAACAGATGACGCTCGATGAAAAGATCGGGCAGTTGGTGCAGTATTCGGCGGGGTATGCGACGGGGCCTGGGGCCTCCAACTTGCGGTATGACGAACTGGTAACCAAAGGGCAAGTGGGTTCGATGCTGAATGTGGTGGGCGCGGAGGCGACCAATCACTACCAGCACATTGCTGTGGAAAAGTCGCGGCTGCACATTCCCATCCTGTTTGGGCTGGACGTGATCCACGGCCACCGGACCACGTTTCCGGTGCCGCTGGCGGTGGCGGCCAGTTGGGATCCGGCGGCGGCAGAGCTGGTGGCGCACACCGGCGCGGTGGAAGCTCGCGCCGACGGGATTGCGTGGGCCTTTTCGCCGATGGTGGACATTGCGCGGGACCCGCGCTGGGGACGCATCGTTGAGTCCGCCGGCGAAGATCCCTACCTGGGTTCGGCGATGGCGCGCGCCTGGGTGAAGGGCTACCAGCAGGACGATCTTTCCAAGCCCGACTCTGTGGCGGCGAGCGTGAAGCACTTTGCCGCTTACGGCGCGGCCACTGCAGGGCGGGATTACAACGCGGTGGACATGGGCGAGATTACGCTGCGGCAGGTGTATCTGGAGCCCTATCGCGCGGCGGTTGAGGCCGGGGCGGCCACGCTGATGAGTTCCTTCAACTCGATCAACGGAATTCCTGGCACGGCCGACCCCTTTACGCTGAAACAGATCCTGCGCAAAGAGTGGGGGTTTGATGGGGTTGTGGTTTCCGATTGGGGTGCGGTCGCCGAACTGAGGAATCATTCCATTGGCGACGGCGCTACGGTGGCCAGGAAAGCGCTGGAAGCGGGCGTGGATATGGATATGGAGGGCAACCTGTACGGGACGGTGATTGCCGATCAGGTACGTTTAGGCAAGATTCCGGAGAGCGTGGTAGACGAGGCGGCGCGGCGGGTTCTGCGGGTGAAGTTTGCGCTGGGCCTGTTCGATCATCCGTACACGGCCGCGGGGCCGGCGTACGACGCCACGCCGGAGCGCCGCGCGGCAGCCCGAAAGGTGGCTGAAGAGACTTTTGTCCTGCTCAAGAACGACCCCGTCGAGGGAGTGGGAACGCTGCTTCCGCTTGCCGCGAAGGCCAAAAAAGTGGCGCTCATTGGCCCCATGGCAGACAATCAGCGGGAGATGCTGGGAGCGTGGGCGGTTACGGGCGACCCCAAGTATGTGGTCACGCTGAGGACGGCGCTTGCGGAGCGGCTGGGAGACCGATTGCTCTACGCCGAGGGCTGCGGCTTGCTGAGTGGCGAGGATGCCAACGTGCTGAAACGGGTGAACTTCAATGGGCCGGTTGGCGCGGATCAGCACCTGCCGCCCCCGGACGACGCCAAGACCATCGCGGAGGCTGTGGAGACGGCGAAAAAGGCGGATGTGGCGATTCTGGCGCTGGGCGAGCCGACCAACTGGATGGAGGGCGAGGCATCGAGCCGGGTTCATCTGGGATTTACAGGCGCGCAGGAAAAGCTGCTGGAAGCGATTGCGGCTACCGGCAAGCCTGTGATTCTGGTGGTGTTGGCTGGGCGTCCGCTGGAGCTGAAGTGGGCTGCCGGGCATGTGCCTGCGATCCTTGAGGCATGGAGTCCGGGCATCGAGGCTGGGCACGCGGTGGCGGATGTGTTATTTGGCGACGTGAACCCCTCGGGCAAGCTACCGTCGAGCTTTCCCAGGGCGGTTGGCCAGGAACCTCTTTATTATGCTCAGCTTCCCACGGGGCGGCCGGCGCATGGCGACCTCAGCCACATGCCGGACAATGCAGACGAGAAGTTCATGTCCCGGTATGTGGATGAGGAGAATTCGGCGCTCTTCCCCTTCGGTTGGGGCCTGAGCTATACGCGGTTCAGCTACTCCGAGCCGACGGTCAGCCGCGCGGAGGTTCCGGTGCGGGAGATTCTGGCGTCGCGGAACGGGCCTGTAGCCATGGTCGGGGTGGATGTGAGAAACACCGGGAACGTGGCCGGAACTGAAGTGGTTCAGCTCTACATCCGCAACACGGCGGCGAGTGTGGAGCAGCCGGTGAGGGAGCTGAAGGGCTTCGCGCGCATAGCACTTGCGCCCGGCGAGACCAGGCATGTGGAGTTTCCGCTGGGGTTCGGCGAACTGAATTTCTACAGCGTTGAGATGCAGCGGACGGTGGAGCCGACAACCTACAAGATCTGGGTTGGCGGCAGCTCGTTGGCCACGGCGGAGACCGCTTTGAAGATCATTGAGTAGGAGAAAAGGGAACAAAGAACCGAGCCTCTTGCAAAATTGCCTTCAGGCTATCGATTGTGTCAGGGCACGACTTCAGTCGTGCCGCAAATGGCCAATTTAGATTCCGGCTTTAGCCGCTGCGGAATTGCAAATTACTGAAAACAAAACC
>Ga0255349_1000625_pt1 | contig 15351 bp, 11 predicted proteins | sample CBST25v15metaG_FD_189947 | JGI IMG/M metagenome (GOLD analysis project Ga0255349, IMG submission 189947) | Peat soil microbial communities from Stordalen Mire, Sweden - C.B.S.T-25.v15 | ecosystem: Environmental > Terrestrial > Soil > Wetlands > Peat | place: Sweden: Norrbotten County, Stordalen...
TATGCCACCGGCGAAGACGAGCGTGTCAAGTCCACCCAATGCGGCCGCGAACGAACCAATCCACTTTTTCACTTGGTAGCAAAAGAGCGACACGGCTTCTGCAGCCCGCACATCGTGCGATTCTTGCTCGAGTAAATCTCGCATGTCGGAACTGATTTCCGAAACGCCGAGAAGTCCAGATTTGAGATTGACCATTTCGTTATATTGCTTTGCGCTCATCTTCTCGGCGCGTGACAGATACCAGACCAGTCCGGGATCGAGATCGCCTGACCGGGTGCTCATGGGGATTCCGGCGGTAGGAGTAAAACTCATGCTCGTGTCTATGGACTTTCCGTGAAGCACCGCCGCCAGGCTGGCGCCATTGCCAAGGTGCGCAAGGATGACACGGCCTTGTGCCGCTTCTGTTCCGGCCACGCGGGCCAGCTCTCCCATCAGAAATTCATACGACAATCCGTGAAACCCATAACGCCGCACTCCCGCAGCTTCAAAACGGCGCGGGATTGGCAGGATCTGTGCCACGCGCGGTAGATCATGGTGAAAAGCCGTGTCGAAGCACGCGATCTGGGGAAGATCAGGAAACCGGTGATGAAAGGCCTCGGTCAGTAGAATCTCCTCAGGCATATGGTCAGGATCGAATGGAGAGAGCTGACGCAACTCTGCAACTATTTCCGATGTGATTCGTTGCGGTTTGTAATACTTCGCTCCGCCTTGCAGGACGCGATGTCCGACGGCGGACAATGCGGTATGCCCGATGCGTTGCTCGATCCAATCCATCAGGATGCCTACCGCCAACGTGTGATTTGACGCCGACACAGTCCGCGCAAAATTGTCTGCCTGATCCGTGCCTTTTACCCGGAAGATGGCCTCAGGAAGTCCGATCCGCTCGATACTGCCCTCAAGAATCCTTCGCATCGAATCACCCGCATCGAAGAGCGCGAACTTGATGCTCGATGAACCACCATTGATGGTCAGGATGCGTGGACTCGCTGGTTTCATAGGAGAGTCCTTAGTCATTCCGCAATCCGAACGAAGCCAGCTCCGCGCAAGTGGACGTGTAATCAGTATGGAGAATGCTCTGAATCCCCAAACCTTCCGCGACCTGAACGAACATTGGTGTGTTTTCGATGTAGAGGACCTGCCGGGCTTGCGCCTGGGAGATATCCAGCGCGAGTCCAAAGATGTCAGCATCGGGCTTGCGAATGTGAACGAAGCAGGAAGAAATGAAGGAATCCACAAACCCGTCAAGCTTAAACTTGCGAATCCGATACGCATTCACTTCGCGTGATTCGTTGCTGACCACCGCGATCTTGAGCCTGTACCGCTCCTTGAGCTGAGAGACCAATTCGATCATTCCGGGGCAAGCTTTCGATTGTGCGAACATGAAGCGCCGAAACTGAGCTCGGGTGAACGTCCGCTTCTCGTAAAAGACCACTCGATTCAGATATTCTTCAAAGGTGAGCTTTCCTTCCTCATGTGTCTCGAAGGTCAGTAGGTGCCGCTTCTCCATCTCAGCCCACGGCAGCTTGAAGTTTTTCGCTGCCCGTCTGCGGGCATGATGATCCCATCCATCGTTGAGCAGTACATCGCCGACATCTAAGAACAGCGTCGTAATTTCGGTTGAGCGTTTCATGGTCGCCCCGGAGTTTCCGTTGTTACGTCAGCGAGAGTACTCGCGAATGAAGGATTGGACAGGGCGGCAGGATGGAGGAACATCCCGTAGTAGTGTTCGTTCATGCGGTACCCCTTCCCGGTGCCGGCTTCTGCTTCCGTGCCAGAAGGATCACGCTTGAAAAGGACGCTACGAGGTAGGTTGTTGAATTGTCCAAGAACGTTTCTTCCCCTGCAGCGGGCAGGTCTTGTGGTGCCGAGCGGGAGGTGTCTGCCGCGAGATACCAGCGGTAGCCCATCGGCAGCGGCGGCAAGCCAAAGCTGGCCTCTTCGCTGCCAGCGTTGAACAGCAGGTAAAGAGAGTCTTCTCCATTTCCATCGATGAGGCAGGCGAACTGCTTGCACTTTGGGTCTGCCCAGTTGGGTGATCCCAGTTGTGGGTTGAACCATCTGATTTCGTCGTCCGTGTAGAAGTGCTCCTGACTCAGAACCGGATGTGCGCGTCGAAAGGCGAGCATGCCGTGGGCGAACCGGTGAATCTCCTGATGCTGTTCGAGATTGGCCCAGTCTACCCAGCTCGTTTCATTGTCCTGACAGTAAGCGTTGTTGTTACCGCCTTGGGTGCGTCGGAATTCATCTCCAGCCAGCAGCATTGGCACTCCGCGTGAGACAAGCAGAGTCAGAAGGAAGTTCTTAATCCGGCGTTTCCGCGAGGTTTCGATTCCGGCATCTGTTGTCTCGCCTTCGTAGCCGCAGTTCTCGCTGAAGTTGGCATTGCTGCCGTCGTGGCTGTCTTCTCCGTTTGCGTCATTGTGTTTATCGCGATAGCTCACCAGGTCATTCAGCGTGAAGCCGTCGTGACAGGTGATGAAGTTGATGCTGGCCTCGGGGCCTTTGCCAGACTTGGTATAGATGTCGGCACTGCCACAGATGCGGCTCGCAAACGAAGGCAGCATCCCGTCATCGCCGCGCCAGAAGCGCCGGACGTCATCCCGGTAGCGCCCGTTCCATTCCGCCCAGCGACGCTCTGAAAAACTGCCCACCTCATACGCACCGGCGGCGTCCCACGCCTCCGCAATGAGCTTCACGTCTCGTAAGATGGGGTCCTCGGCGATCCTTTCAAGAAGAGGAGCATTAGCTAACAGCTTGCCGCGTTCATCCCGTCCGAGTACCGACGCCAAATCAAATCGGAATCCATCTACATGCATCTCCACCATCCAATAGCGGAGTGAGGCCAGAATGTGGTCCCGCACCACAGGATGGTTTGCATTAATGGTGTTACCGGTTCCCGTGTAATTCTTGTAGTACCGTTTGTCGCCTGCCAGGGTGTAGAAGATCGCGTTATCCATCCCACGAAAACAGAGCGTCGGCCCCAGTTCGCTTCCCTCCGCCGTGTGGTTGAAGACCACGTCCAATATCACTTCTATTCCGGCACCATGAAAGGCCCGGACCATTTCCTTGAACTCGAGCTTTTGCTGGCCTAAACCTCCCGAGCTGCTATAGGAAGCTTTGGGTGCACAGAAAACTATGGGATCGTACCCCCAGTAATTTGTGAGCCGTTGATTTGTCCGGGGATTGTTGCGCGTGACAGAAGTTTCATTGAACTCCTGGACGGGCATCAGTTCCACAGCAGTCACTCCCAGGGTTTTGAGATAGGGAATCTTTTCCATCAGGCCCCTGTAGGTTCCCGGATGATCCACGCCCGATTTGGGGTGGATGGTAAAGCCGCGAACATGGGTCTCGTAAATGACGGTCTCTGACCACGAATGCCGCAGTGGACGGTCTCCATTCCACTCGAAGGGATCGTTCACAAATATGCACTTTGGCGTCGAGGTGGAGTTGTCCAGCTTTGAAAAAGACAAGTCTTGTTCAGTGGAGGTCGGATCATATCCGCGGGCCGATGCGAAATCCCACGGTGGCCGCTGTGAAATCGCGGTCGCGAAGGGATCAAGGAGAAGCTTGTTGAAATTGAAACGCTGTCCTCGGTGGGGTTCGTAAGGGCCATCCACCCGATAAGCATAGAGTTGACCAGGGCCAATGCCAGACACCCACACATGCCATACATCGCCGGTGCGGTTGCACGCTGAATTCAGCTCAATTGTCCGAGCGGGCGCCGCGTCTTCGGGATGATCGAATAACTCTAGTCGCACGCGGCTAGCATGACGGCTGAAAAGCGCGAAATTAACACCTCGTCCAGTTTCCTGCGTTCCCAATGGCAGAGGAGATCCCGCCCGAACGTTAGCGTGCTCTGAGATCTCCGAGATGTAATTGTGCAATTCGCGGTGAGGCGTTTTCACGGGTGCCTGGTTCAAGTAAAGTGCATTAGCCATGGGACGGGCTCCTGTAATTCCGGAAGCGCCGAATCAGGTTATTGGTTGAGCTATCATGCGAGAGTCGGGGTTCGACCTTTGCCTCGAGTTCAGGGATGATGCGTCCGGCGAGCACCTTGCCCAGCTCCACTCCCCACTGATCGAATGAGTCGATCTGCCAGATCGCACCTTGAGTGAAAACACAGTGTTCATAGAGAGCAACGAGTTTCCCGAGTGCCTCCGGAGTCAGCTCTTCCATGAGAAGCATGTTGGACGGACGATTGCCCTCGAAGGTCCGGTGTGGCACCAGCCATGCGGGTGTGTTCTCGGCTTCAACCTCCTGCGATGTCTTACCAAACGCCAGCGCCTCTGCCTGTGCACACACGTTTGCCAACAGCAGGTCATGGTGCCGCCCAAGAGGATGAAGCGGCCGCGCGAATGCAATGAAATCGCAAGGAATCAACTTAGTTCCCTGATGGATCAGCTGGTAGAAAGAATGCTGACCATTGGTTCCCGGCTCTCCCCAGTAGATTGGCCCGGTTTGATAACAAACCTCTTTTCCTTCGAGCGTGACATGCTTGCCGTTGCTTTCCATGGTCAGCTGTTGCAGATAAGCAGGGAAGCGCTTCAGATACTGCTCGTACGGCAAGACTGCCACAGTTTGTGCACCGAAGAAATTGTTGTACCAAAGGCCCAGGAGTCCCATGAGCACGGGCAGATTGGCCGCGAAGGGAGCACTTCGAAAATGCTCGTCCATCTGGTGAAAGCCGCTGAGCATGGCGCGGAAATTCTCAGGGCCAATGGCGATCATCGTCGAGAGGCCGATCGCAGAGTCCATCGAGTAACGCCCGCCGACCCAATCCCAGAACTCGAACATATTCGCAGTATCGATTCCGAATTTGGCCACTTCGGCGGCATTGGTCGATACCGCAACAAAATGTTTGGCAACAGCGGCAGGGCTCTTCAGACTCGCGAGAGCCCAATCGCGGGCCGTGTGCGCATTGGTCATCGTTTCAAGCGTTGTAAAGGTCTTTGAAGAGATGATGAACAGCGTCTCCTCGGCATCGAGATCCTGCGTGGCTTCGAAGAAATCCGTACCGTCGACGTTGGAGACGAAGCGAAAGGTCAGGTTACGTTGGCTGTATTGCCGCAACGCCTCGTACGCCATTACCGGGCCTAGGTCTGACCCGCCGATACCTATATTGATGACGTTGCGGATGGCCTTACCGGTGTGGCCCTTCCACTCTCCGCCGCGCAGGCGATTAGAGAAATTGGCCATTTTGTCCAACACGGAGTGAACTTCCGGCACAACGTCGTTGCCGTCATCAGTAATGCTCTGGTTTTGGGGAGCACGCAGAGCCACGTGCAGGACGGCCCGCTTCTCCGTGACGTTGATCTTCTCGCCCCGGAACATGGCATCGATGTGAGCCCTCAAGCCTGACTCCTCTGCTAATTGCAGCAGGAGCGAGAGCGTCTCACCGGTGATGAGGTTCTTCGAGTAGTCAAAGAAGATCCCGACAGCCTCGGTTGTCATTCGCTGCCCGCGCTCGGGGTCATCGGCAAAGAGCTTGCGGAGAGACAACTCGCGCACCTTTACATAGTGGCCTTGGAGCGCTTTCCAAGCCGATCGGTCGATGAGTGGTGCGACATTTGAAGCCATGTTTGTCCTTTCATCCAAATAGAAGAGTCACCGCTGCCAGAGGATATTCGCGACTTCCAGCGGAATCGCCACACCTTCGCGGTGTGGTATCAATCGCGCCGTGTAATCGGCGATTGGGCGCGTAGCTGGAAGGTTCACGCAATAGACGTGGCCGTTGACCGTGTCAGCCGGTTGAGAGAGGAGTTTCATCTCATGGGAGGCAGCATGGTCATGGTCGGCTCCGTTGGCAAACAGTTCAACCCGAACCGCATTTGGGTCAAGATCCCCGAGAGATAGCTGAACCTTAAAGACGTGCTGTCCGTCGTTCGTCTCCGCTCTCATCGCTCCGAAACGCACCTGTGCCCATTTCTGTTCCAAGTCGTGCCGCCAATCGATGACCTGCTTGCCTGCGGCTCCTTTGTTCTTCGCGCGCTCACGGTAGGCCACTGAGGCAGGAAGGTAATGTTGTTCGGTGTATTCTCGCACCGCACGGTCGGCTGAAAATGTGGGCGTCAGGCGAGCCATGCTCTCTCGCATCCGCTTGACCCATGCCGTGGGGATTCCATTTGTGTCGCGAGCATAGAACTCTGGAATCACCTCCCGTTCCAGAAGTTCGTACAAGGTTTCGGCTTCGGCAGCATCCCAGGCCGGATCGTCGCCATGTTCCTTGCCGTCTCCCAGTGCCCACCCCACCTCAGGTGTGTATGCCTCCGCCCACCAGCCATCCAACTCAGACAGGTTGATGCCTCCGTTTACAAGCACCTTCATACCGCTTGTCCCGCATGCCTCCCAGGGGCGACGTGGGGTGTTGATCCAGACATCCACTCCCTGCACCAGGTGTTCGGTCAATAGCATGTCGTAGTCGCTCAGGAAGGCGATGTGGGGCCTGGCTTCCGGTTGGCGGATGAATTGGATCCATTCATGAATCAATGCCTGTCCCGCTTTGTCCTCTGGATGTGCTTTCCCGGCGATGATGAGTTGTACGGGACGCTGCGGGTTGGTCAGCAGGCGAAGCAGCCGTGGTGGGTCGTGCAAAAGCAGGTCTGGTCTTTTATAGGTCGCGAAGCGTCGCGCAAAGCCGAGCGTCAATACGTTGGGATCAAAGAGATGCTTCGCTCTCTCCACCGCCTCGGCTGACGCGCCCGAGGCAGCCAGTTGCAGGGACAACCGTCCGCGAGCGTACTCCACCAGATCCTTGGTACTGTCGGTTCGAAATTGCCAGAGCTTGGCATCGGAAATATGGCGAATGTCAGACGGCAGAGTGTCTGTCATGCCAAGCCAACGCTGCTTCCCACAACTATCCGTCCAAAGATCGTCAGCCGGCGCCGAGTCCCAGGTGGGCATGTGGACTCCATTGGTCACGTGTCCGACCGGGACCTCGTCCTCCGGCCATCGCGGAAACAGAGGAAGAAAGAGATGGCGGCTGACCTTACCGTGCAGACGACTCACGCCATTGACGCCTCCGCTGCCGCGAATTGCGAGGTATGCCATATTGAAGCTTTCCGACGAGTTGTCCGGATTTTGGCGACCCAAGGCGAGCAAATCGTGAAGTTCAATGCCAAGTCGCTGTTTGGCATAATTCCCGAGGTACTGTTCAATCAGCGTTGGAGCAAAGCGGTCAAAGCCCGCGGACACCGCCGTGTGGGTGGTAAACAGATTCCCCACCCGTGTCGCAGCGAGTGCAACCTCGAAGGGCTGCCCAGCCTCTTCCATGAAATCGCGGGCACGCTCCAGCACGGCAAACGCCGCATGTCCTTCATTGAGGTGACAAACGTCTGGTTGAATTCCGAGCGCGCGGAGTAGTCGCCAACCGCCGATTCCCAGCATCAGTTCCTGCTTGAGACGCAGTTCCGGGCCTCCCCCATATAACTCGCTGGTAATTCCTCGATGAGCGGGAAAGTTTGCTGCATCATTGCTGTCGAGCAGGTAGAGCTTCACCCTGCCGATCTGGACCTGCCAGGCCCGCAGCCAGACGGAGTATCCGGGCAATGCGATCTCCAACCGCAGCCACTCGCCATTTGGTTGACGCAATGGTGTGATCGGCAACTGCCCTGGATCGTTGTATGGGTAAAGAGCCTGTTGCTCGCCATTTCTGTCAATCACCTGGCGAAAATATCCCTGCTGGTAGAGCAGTCCCACACCGATTACCGGCACCCCCAGATCGCTGGCGGCTTTGAGTTGGTCACCAGCCACATTACCAAGCCCGCCCGAGTAGATGGGCAGAGCTTCGCTCAACATGAATTCCATGCTGAAATACGCGACGGAGGTTAGGGGTGCTTTCGGGTGCTTTTGCTGAAACCATGCCGCCGTCTCCGTCTCATGACGCTTGGCCTGCAAGAGAGCATCAATGTTCTTGCGGAATGCAGGATCGGCGAGCACTTGTTGGATCTGCTCCCTTGACACTGTCTGAAGGACAACCCATGGGTTATGAGTGAGCTCCCACAGTCGCGGATCGAGCGTGCGCCACACTCCGTCAGTGGCATGGTTCCACGACCAGCGCAGATCCAGGGCGAGCTCTGCCAGAGAATCGAAACCCTCGACTTCCGCATGTAGAAACCTGCCAGCCGGATGGCCCAGGCGAAGTTGGTCGCTCATCATTTGTCTCTTGAATCCTTTACCTGCCGATTTGATTAAGAGAGCTCAGCAGTCCGTGTATAGGAACGGGCAAGGCCCCCTCGATCAAGCCTTGCCGTCGGATTGCGTGGAACATTAAGCGGCAATTGCCCCTGCGCCAGAGTGCAGCGAAAATTTGACGGGATTCGTGGTTTTGATAATGTCCCGTGCCTCCCCCACTTCTGCGGCAGTCCCATGAACAATTAGCAGGAACTGGTCTGTCTTGAGTGCGGTTTCATACTCGACAATGCTGTCCTTGGGAATTCCGATGCTATAAAGGCCAGCTCCCAAGGCACCCAGAGCTCCCAATTCCACGGCTCCTTCCAGCCCTGCCACAATCCATGCCACTACCGGACCTGCCGCCAAGATGGGGCCGAGGCCGGGAATCATGAAAACAGCAGAGCCGAACAATAGTCCCCAAAAGCCTCCCCAGAACGCGCCCACTTTGCCCCAGTACTTCATGCGGTCGCCGGCGTTGTAATAGCCCACTACCTGCTCATCTGAATGGTCGCCCTTGCCGATGATCGACAGCTTATGCATGTCGACTCCGCCACGCTGAAGCTCCTTCACCGCATCTTCCGCGCCTGTGTGAGTGTGATAGATTGCGACAACCGAATTATTTGCTGACATTCCTAGTTCTCCTTGGGGACTTGCCTTGTTTTTCCAGACATTGATCTAAAGTCTCAATTGGAACTGTGGCACCTCGATCCTCGGGAAACTGAGCTTTATTGAACACAATCGATGGATAGATCGCAGCGTATTTCTTACCCCTGATCTCTTCGTGCATATTTCTACTTAATACTGCTTCCTATCAAACCGAGTGTGACGAGGAATGTGGTCAATTGTGATCAGCCTGCAAGCGGACCAGTGGCTAGGATGGTCGGGAATTGGAATCGGTGGCTAACAGGCGCCGACGCGAGATGAGGGTGCGATGGCGCAGTCACTAATAACCGGCAACGAAACCATGCCGTTGATCAGCGAGAATCACGGCAAATCCTTGCCACAAACGGTTCTGTATCCTCTTCGCTTCGAACCAATCTATCAATACAGGCTATGGGGTGGCCGGCGTTTAGCCGACCTGCTCACAGCGCCCCTGCCGAGCGGCCCTATCGGGGAGGCTTGGATACTCAGTGACCGCACAGACCATGCGAGTCTGGTTGCCGATGGACCGCTGAAGGAGCGGACCATTGCTCAATTGATAGAGCAGTTTCCGGAGCAATTGCTGGGAAAACTGGCAGGACGCTTCCAGCGATTTCCGTTGCTGCTGAAATTCCTCGATGCACGGGAAATGCTGTCAGTCCAGGTGCATCCCACCTCCGCCAATGCCAACTTGCTACCAGCGGGCGAGACTGCGAAGACCGAAGCATGGGTCGTGCTGGAAGCCGAGACAAAAAGCCGCATCTATGCTGGCCTGATGCCAGGTACGACTGCCGCCAATCTGCGACAGTCGCTTGTCAGCGGGAGCGTGTCGGACCACCTTGCGTACTTTACCCCAAAGCTTGGGGACGCAGTGTTCGTGCAGGCAGGCACGGTTCACTCATTGGGCGGCGATATCGTGGTCTTTGAGGTTCAACAAAATAGCGATGTTACGTTTCGCTTGTACGACTGGAATCATGTCGATGCGAAGACAGGAGAGCCGCGGAAACTTCAAGTCGATAAAGCCATCGCATGTATTGATTTCGCGCAGGGTGAGGTCGGTCCCGTTGTGCCGGTGCTGGAATCAACAATGCCGGTGGAGCGCGAGAGACTTATTGATTGCGAGCACTTCCGGCTATGGCGACTGCGCGGAAAACTTGCATTTGTCGTCGGTGCGTCGGATGCGGCGCGCGTGCTGGTATGCATCAAGGGCACAGGACATATCGAGCACGGCGGCGCCAGGTATGCCGTCGGAAAAGGTGACGTATTCATTTTGCCAGCGGTGATCGGAGCGTGCGCTTTCCAGCCAAGCAGTGCTGTGACCTTGCTGGAAATTGCCCTGCCGGATTGAGAGACCAAGATTTCAGAGGTGGAAGCGTAGTGAAAAAGCTGATTGTGTTTGATCTGGACGGCACCCTTGCCGACAGCAAATCATCGCTTGATGGCGAAATGTCGGGACTGCTTCACGACCTTCTCGGGATCGTCAAAGTTGCCGTGATTTCAGGAGGCGATTGGCCGCAGTTTGAAAAACAAGTGGTTTCCAAACTTCCACATGACGAACGCCTGAAGGATCTATCCCTGCTTCCCACCTGTGGAACAAAGTTCTACCAATATTCAGGGGAGTGGAAAAAGCTGTATGAGGAAGATTTCACTTCCGATGAGCGGGAGAAAATACTGAGATCTCTCAAGGCGTCGCTTGCAGAGGCTGGTTACAAAGTCGCAAGGGTCTGGGGAGAAGTAGTCGAAGACCGTGGAAGCCAGATCACATTTTCAGCGTTAGGCCAGCAGGCCCCCCTGGTAGAAAAAGAAAAGTGGGATCCCGATTACGCCAAGCGGAAGCAGATCAAGACCGTTCTGGACAAATATATTCCCCAGTTCTCGGTCCGAATCGGGGGCTCGACATCGATTGACATTACCAAGCCTGGCATCGATAAAGCCTACGGCATTAGAAAACTGCAAGAGATTCTGCGCGTTTCATTGCAAGAGATGATTTACATCGGCGATTCCTTGTTCGTGGGAGGGAATGACTATCCTGCCGAAAAAGCAGGTGTGGATTCAATCCCGGTTAAAGGACCCGAAGAGACGAAGCGGGTTATAGAAGCAATCATTGCTTGCTTGGCAGATTGCGATCAGGCGGCGTGACTATTCAAGGGAATTCGATGAGTGGGTTTGAGTTGCAGCGTCTGGGAATGTTGATGGAGCCGGAGCCGGGTAATCCTCATGAGATCGAGGGTGTCCTGAATCCGGCTGCGGCGCGTGGGCCAGATGGTGAGCTCTACCTCTTTCCACGACTCGTCGCGCGGGGAAATTACTCGCGCATTGGCATAGCGCGGGTGCGGTTCAATGAAGCGGGCGATCCGGCAGCCGTCGAGCGTCTAGGCATCGCACTGGAACCGGAAACCGATTATGAGCTGCGGCCCAACGGAGAAGGAGGCTGCGAGGATCCTCGCATTACGTTCGTGGAACCGCTCCAGCGATACATCATGACCTACGCAGCGTTTTCGGCCAACGGCCCGCGGATCGCACTGGCCAGTTCGAAGGACTTGCTTCATTGGGAGCGACTGGGTCTCGCAACTTTCGCTTCGTATGACGGCATCGATTTCGTCCATGTGGATAACAAGGATGCCAGCATCTTCCCGGTGGCCGTTCCCAATCACTGTGGAAAGATGCAGATGGCCATGCTTCATCGCCCCCTTTTTCCTGGCACACGACCGGAGGAGACTGCCTGCCAGTCCGCGTCGCGGCTGGTGGATCTCGATCACGAAAGCATCTGGATTTCTTACTGCCCAATGGGATTGGAAGGCCCCGCACCGTATCATGCAGGCCTGTTTAACTCACACTATCGCCTGGCCACTCCGGTAGAGTCTTGGGAGAGGCTCAAGATCGGCGGCGGCACTCCGCCCATTCTAAGTCGGCATGGCTGGTTGATCATTTACCACGGCGTCAGCGAAATAGAGGGGCCAAGCAACGAGGCACATCCATTGTGCTACTCGGCTGGGGCGATGGTGCTCTCGAAGGAGCACCCGCAAGTAATCCGCTATCGATCTGCGGAGCCTGTGTTGACGCCCTCGCTACCGCAAGAGCGTCATGGGACCGTCGCCAACGTCGTGTTCCCCACAGGCATCGACCGGCGTGACGACCTCGGCTTGCCAGATCGCTTCGATGTCTACTACGGGATGGCCGACAACCGGATTGGGGTGGCACGCCTTGACGTGCCGGAGTTCTTGCCTGCGGAGGCAGTCGCCGACCCAGTGGGAGCAAAGGTGTAACGCGGGCAGATATTCGGGATCGAAAATAAACGTGACTCACTATATCCCTGTCTTCGTGTGATGCAGATTGACACGGAAGTCTGCCCACGAAACGGACTGCACCCAACGAGTGGGGACCAGAACCGATCGATTCTGAAGCCAGTCTCCACTTTTCACATCGAGGTAGCCGAGGTGCCAGCTGGCCTCGTCCATGACAAAGCCCTCAAGGATTCCAACGGCGCCATCCGTGGCCGACACCTCGTAACCCAGCATATCTGCGGTGCTGCGCAGATGAGAGTCCTCTACGGTATGTACCGGGTACTTCGCTCCAGCTGGAATGGATGAGAGGAAGATCTCGTCGTTCACCCAGCATGCCAGCGGGCCCCAGTATTCACGCATGGCAATTTCCTGCTGACGTGAGACTGGCTTCTCGGTATCCAAGACAGGGCTGTCGTGGAGTTGCTTCCTAGTCAGACGAGCGCAACAGGTTTTGTTTGCCCAGTTGGGCTGTTCGAGCGCAGCAACGGGAAGAACGACATCGCGCCGTTTAAGCCAGCCTCCCACATCCACCACCAGGCAGGAAACCTTCCAGGACTGATCATCGAAGAGAAAAGTGCGGACGCTTCCCGTCTCGCCATCGGTCGCGATGACGGGAGACCCGATCAATGCCTTGAGTTCGTATAACAAATTTCTCCTCCGATATCCTTTTGTTCCTTGATCTTATTCTGACCATATTGCGCCAGACGCTTCTGCGCTTCGGCTTGGCTGAGGCCGTCCGGAGATGAGTCCAGTCTTTTCAGCATTTCCGCGACCGTTGCAGAAAGTAAAAGTATCAGCCTGCAAGGGATTGAAAACTGTTCAGTCTTGCTCACAAAATCCTGTCGGTTATGGATTGTGATGCTGCAAGACGCCTTGTAAGAGCTGCATAAGATTCATTTGGGTTCATAAGGTGCAACGCCACTGAATTGAGCTCTCCTATATTTGCTAGCCATGAGCAAAATGAAACAGATCGTACTTGCAACTGGTGTGACGCTCATCGGAGGGATGTATCCAATACTGACGAGCCCTCAATACTTTGAAAGAAGGAGCTTCTATGAACGCGAAGGTTAAGTGCGCGAACCCCGACTGCAGCTGTGTGCCTGCGGATGGCAAAGAATTTTGCAGCGATAGCTGCGCGGTAGCAAAAGACAGGCCACAGCTTGCTTGCGAATGCCCCCACCCCGACTGCATGGGCGAGCACTAGGCCGTTTAGCCCCATTTACAAGTCTCGCCACAGAGGAATCGAAGAGGGAATCATGACACTCGCGACACGTTCTACGGTCGCTCTACCCGCATTGGATGAGTTGTGTGTCAACACACTCCGCTTTTTGGCCGTGGACATGGTGCAAAAGGCCAACTCCGGCCATCCGGGGCTTCCCTTGGGCTCAGCGGCCATGGCTTATGCACTCTGGGATCGCCTGCTCAAATTCAACCCGAGGGATCCCCTCTGGCCTGACCGGGACCGATTTGTTCTCTCAGCCGGACATGGATGCGCGCTGTTATACGCTCTGCTTCATGTCACTGGTTTTGATTTACCGCTGGAAGAACTGGAGAGATTCCGCCAATGGGGTAGCCGAACTCCAGGACATCCGGAATACGGCAAGACCCCAGGCGTCGAAGCTACTACCGGTCCGTTGGGGCAGGGGCTGTCCAACGCTGTCGGCATGGCGATCACCGAAGTGGCGCTCGCAGCGCGCTTCAATCGACCGGGCCACCAGATTGTTGATCACTTCACTTACGTCTTAGCCAGCGATGGCGACTTGGAGGAAGGGATTTCTTCCGAGGCCGGATCCGATGCTGGTCACCTGCATCTGGGAAAACTCATAGTCCTCTATGCCAATAACCACATAACCATTGAAGGCAGCACGAAACTGGCCTTTACGGAGGATCGTTCAGCCCGCTTCGCCGCTTTCGGCTGGCACGTGCAGCGGATCGGACAGGGAAACGACGTCGACGAAATTGAACGCGCGTTGAAAACTGCCCGGGAAGAGACGGGCAGACCCTCCTTGATTCTTGTACGTACCCACATCGGCTATGGCAGTCCTCATAAGCAAGACACGGCAGCGGCCCATGGAGAGCCGCTCGGTTTGGAGGAGGTATGCCTGACTAAAGAAGCGCTGGGCTGGCCGCTGACCCCGACCTTCCATATTCCAGAGGAAGCCCTGGAGCATTTTCGGAAAGCGGTTACGAGAGGAAGTGATGCGCAGGCGGACTGGGAGTTACGTTTCGAGAGCTTTGCGAAAGAACACCCCGATCTGGCCGCAGAGTTTCAACGAGTCATACACAGGCAGCTCCCGAAAGGGTGGGACGGCAATCTGCCAATATTCACCTCAGCGGACGGTCCGCTGGCAACCCGCGTCGCTTCAGGAAAGACAATTGCGGTTCTTGGTTCTCAGTTGCCCGAATTGATGGGAGGCTCGGCCGATCTCGCTCCCAGCACTCATACCACCATAGACGGCGCTGGGAACTTTGAGCCGGAGAACCGGGCGGGACGCAACATGCACTTCGGCATCCGGGAAAATGCCATGGGCGCCATTCTGAACGGCATGGCATTGCATGGGGGGCTCATCCCCTATGGGGGAACCTTTCTGGTCTTCAGTGATTACATGCGCCCACCAATGCGACTGGCAGCAATGAATTCTCTGCCAGTGATCTATGTCTTCACGCATGACAGCATCGCCATGGGAGAGGACGGTCCGACCCACCAGCCTGTTGAGCAGCTGTTGGGGTTGCGATCGATCCCGGGCATGGTTGTAATTCGACCGGCCGATGCCAACGAGACCGTCGCCGCTTGGCGAATCGCCATTGCGCGAAAAGGCCCGGTCGCATTGGTGCTGACGCGTCAGGGGCTTCCGGTGCTCGATCTCAACCACTACTCAGGGATACCCACGGGAGTGCCACTCGGCGGTTATGTTTTAGAGGACTCGCCTGGTGCTCGGTCCGACATCATTCTCATCGCAACCGGCTCCGAGGTGCATTTGGCACTGAAAAGTCGCAAGCAATTGGCGAGTGAAAGCGTCAACGCGAGAGTGGTGAGTATGCCGAGTACAAACATTTTCTCGATGCAGTCGGACGAGTATCGCGGCACAGTCGTGCCCCCAGGGGTGCCCGTGTTGGTCATCGAGGCTGGCGTGTCCCTCGGCTGGAGATCGTATGTTGGTCCACAGATCGCCGTCATCGGAGTAGATACCTTCGGAGCATCAGCTCCTGGAGCGGAGGTAATGGAGCACTATGGCTTTACCGTCGAGAATGTCTGCAA
>Ga0255349_1000648_pt1 | contig 15004 bp, 16 predicted proteins | sample CBST25v15metaG_FD_189947 | JGI IMG/M metagenome (GOLD analysis project Ga0255349, IMG submission 189947) | Peat soil microbial communities from Stordalen Mire, Sweden - C.B.S.T-25.v15 | ecosystem: Environmental > Terrestrial > Soil > Wetlands > Peat | place: Sweden: Norrbotten County, Stordalen...
GAGAAAAAGAAGTCAAAGCGCATGGGCTGGTACACAACCGAGTGGTCCAGAAACTTCATGCTGTCGATGTATAAGACGGCAGTCGAAAACCACTGGCGCAAGGTCAATGACCCATTCCTGCTCAAACAGGAGATTCCAGCGTTCCAGATCGACAAGACGGAAAGCGGGAAAACGCGATGGGATCACGAGGATGGAAAGCGTGACGACCGAATTTTCGGAGATGGAATTTCCTACATCATCCTGAACGACACCGAGTCGATGACACGGCGCGTACAATCGAAATTTGAGGGCGAAGAAGAGAAGATCGAGGTTAACATGGACTATCCGGTCGGGATCAACTCGACGATGGAAGAGATATTTGGAGCGGAACTATGAGACTGAGAACTATCGATATCAACTGCCGTTTGTTCTGGTTCACTCTGTTCTTCCGGGTAGACCATAGCCCGAAAACTGGCTATCACATCGAATCCAATCTCTACGAGTACCAGCGGTGGTCTGGTTCCTGGTTTCATTTCTGGAAGTGGGAGCCTCTTCCTGATATGAGACCACAGGTCGCATTGAAGCCTCGTAGCGAAGGATTATCGACACTTTCGCAGGAGATGGAAAATCCATCGCTACGCCCCGGCGTTAAATCTCGCTTCGCGGAAATGTGCAAGAAGGGGAACGCATGAGCCTTATTATCCTGCCCGGAGCGGACAAGCGAAAAGACGAATGGGCCTACGAGAACGGCAAAGAGGTTCTTGTTTGGGACGAGAATCCAGTCACCAAGCGCGTCGTGCTCACGTCTCCCATGACGCCTCCCCGCTTTGGTTTCAATCGTCACAAGACGAATGAGCCCAAAGAAATGGATCGCATCTTCAAGCGCCTCAACGAACAGGAGCATGAAGACAACGAGGCGATGGTCGAGAAGCTCTATACTCGTGGCCGCGCCTTCTATGATGCCGCCCGAAGCCGGTTGACACAGAGACTTCTTTCCGTGGACACGAAGGAATGGGAGAAGGCGTTCATTCGCGAGGCCCTGCGCCTAATGGACGAGCGTGACTACAAGATGCAGCAGAACACGGTGTACGGCATCAGCGCAATGGAAACGACTGAGGCCCCGATTGAGGGCGCAAGAACGAGGGTGAACTGATGAGAGCGGTATATGTCGAGTGGGCTGATTCTGAGACGATAGAACTTGGAGGTTGGTCATTAGTAAAGGAAATAAATCACGAGATTCATGTATGTGTTACCGTGGGCTGGTTAGCGAGAGAGGACAGTGAAAGCATAGTGGTGGCGTCTAGCATTAGCGCCTCGGGGGATCAGTGTTCTTGTGCTTGCGTTATCCCCAAAGTATCAATAGTGCGAAGGTTATACATCGCTGTCCCGAAAAGAAAGGTAAAAAATGTCTGATCGCGATGAAGTTTCATGGCAAGTACCGTTCTTTGAGGCCGAGGATTCAACCAAGCTCGGTTTCCTGAAGCGCTGCATCTCTCAGGGAATTGCTTGGCAGCAGGAGAACTGCAACTCTACCGACATGCAGCGGGCCATGGACATCCTCTCCGGAAAGTCTGGCTCAAAGGCTTCCTCGAAGTGGTCCAAGTTCACGACCGGCGACCTGAAGCGTGGCATCCTAGAAATCGTCGAGACGCTTTCCGACATCCGTCCCTACTGGGGATACTCCACCGACAACAAGGCCTTCAAGGCTCAGTCGGCCATGATGTCGAAGGTGGCGAAAGCTGTTTACCTTGAAGGCTTCGTAGATCGATCCATCAAGGACGCTCTCCAGTACGCGTCTGTCTCCGGTGCTGGATTCATCTACCCCTTCTACTCGCGTTCGATGTACGGTGCTGGAGATGGTGAGTTCGTGTTCACAGCGCTCGGCCAGCCAGACGTGCTTCCGATCCAGTTAGGCCGCGACAAGAACTACCAGAAAGCCTACATCGTTACTCTCGTGATTCCCACGGGAGTGGCTGAAGCTCATTCCCGCTTCCCTGACTACCAGCAGCACCTGAAGCCATTCGCCAACAAGCGGTACGGGCGCACAAAGGGCGGCGGCGATGAGAGGGCATACGACCTCAACCGCTGGCGGATGCACAAGCTCGATGGAAAGCTAGAACAGTGGACAGACATCTACTACACCTACGTCCTTGACTTGAGGGTGAATCGTGGCGAAGTCGATGAAAAGGGAAAGCCAATTCTGGACGAGGAAGGCAACCCTATCGGCAAGGAATTGGAGATGGGCGAGTCGGGAACAAGCTGGTACTACAAGGTTCCCTATCTTGGCCAGCAGATCCAGCGCTTCGAAGGCGGCAAGATGGTTACACGTGCGGCGACGGAGGATGACTGCCGCGTGTATCCGCAGAGGCGCTTGCTGATCTCCTGCGAAAATGCCCTGATGTACGACGGCCCTGCCTTCGATTGGCACGGCATGGTGCCCCTGGTGCCCTTCTACCTCGACGAATGGGCATGGGAGCAGACTGGCTATTCCCTCTTCAATGGAACGGCCAACACTCAAGATGCGATTGACGACCTTGTACGGTCTGTCTACCGGGTGGCTATGTCTAGAGCCCGCCCCGGCAAGGTCTACAACATCGACATCACGACCGGAGACAAGGCAGGAAAGCTGACCAGCCGGCAAGCTGAAGGGATTGATCCGTTTGATCCGGGCGTGACGTGGGGCATCGACGGTGACGTCAAGGAGCCTGTTCTAAGGCCTCCGATGCCTGAGTGGTGCTACAACGTGCCCGAATGGGTGATGAAGGTCGTAGAGTTCCTCCAGGCGTCGATACAGCACCAGTTGGGGCATGACCAGATCAAGTCTCTGGAGAAGCTCCGTGGCAACATCTCCGACCCTGAAAAGTTGCTGGATGCGGAAGGCCCGACCGTCTTGGGAACCTCGCGCACAATGGAGCGCAGTTTCCGCGACTTTGGGAATATGGTCAAATTCCTGATCCTCCAATACATGACGACTGCGGAGGTAATGCAGATCGTTGGTGCCGATGGAATCGCTCCTGAAGTCTTCGACTACGCACCTGAGATGGTCATTCCGTCTCACTTGCCCGGAGAGATGACGACGCGGATCGGTGCGGACGGTAACCCTGAGCCCGTAGAGTCGAGCGTGGGAGTGTTCGACCGCGCCAAGACGTTCGCAAAGAACCTGAAGATGTTCATCACGCCGCACTCGATGCACTACATAGCCCAGGCGAAACAGAGACTTGATTTGCTGGCTCTACTCGGCAAGGGCGTTCCGGTTGATCCTGAAACCATCGCAACGAATTTCGACCTCCCAAACTGGGGAACGATCGATGGGGCGACGATCAAGGAGAAAGTGTTCAATTGGGCTAAGGAGCAGCTTACCGAGAAGGCGGAAATCGCCAAGCTAGAAAAGGCGCTCGGCCTCGGGCAACCCCCAGAGGGCGGAGACAAGCCCGGCCCGAAGCCTGGGCAGGCTGGCAGTGGGCGTCCCCCAGAGCACAAGAAGCCCGGCAAGGTGGCACAGAAGGGCACGGCGGGCGGTGGAAGAGTAGTTGTCAAGACCTCGTAGGAAAGGGAAAAGATGAAGACGCAGACACATTCGTTCATTACGCACAAAACAGCACTCACCGCCGATGAAAAGAAGCCTGACGGTGGCCGCGCCTTGCTGCTTGAGGCATTCGACTTCATCCGGCAGGAACGGCAGGTTGGCAAGCTCACCGCGCAGTTCGGCGTGGGTGGTTCCATCTCTTCGTTAGTTTTCGAGGAGACGGACTCCATCGCACAGCGGGACATTGAAGTAGCCGAGTAGGCGCCAAAAAGAATCCCCCGGAGGCAAAGCCGGGGGATGAGTGGGAGAAGTACGGCAATCTACGCGAAAGCTACCTTGATGCTCGAAATCACCAGGGTCGGAGGAGGAGTGACGGGGATGGCAACCGTGACCGATTCCGTGTCGGTGAGCGCAAGGCCCTCGGCGGTGGTCAGAGTAGCGGTGATATTCGCCACGCCGTTCGCAACTGCGGTCGTGAGGCCAGTAGTGGGGTCGAAGGTCACAACGGCCTGCGCGGCGTCACTGGACGTGAATGTGGGGGTTGGGATGGTGCCGGTGAAGACATTGCCGAACTGGTCATAGCCGATGACGCTGGCAGTGACAGTCTGGCCTACGGAAGTGAGGGTAACGGGACCTGCGGTTGCCATAGAAGCTCCTTTGAAGCTGAGTTGAATGCTGGTGAGTTTGGGCGGCGCTAGTTCTCCCACGATCACGCGGAGAAGGCGTAGATTGGCTTCGGCGAGTTCGATCAGCTTTGAGAGTTGATGATTCTTGATCTGCTCGGGTTCGTGGTTATGGGACACAAATTCGCCTCACCAAACATCCTACTCTGTTTTTGATGCGGGAAGATGAGCAATTGAGAACCTCATTCGTGCTAAACTATTTTCGTCTGGGCGTCCGCCGCAGACTCTGGTAGCCGACTGATCATCGGCTCGCAAGTGGCAGGGGAAGTTTCTAAGGCTTCCCCGCCAGCCTCACTTAGAGAGGAATTGAATGGCAAACCCATGGTTCAGGATGTACACGGAATTTTCCGATGACCCTAAAGTCCAGATGATGCCTGAGAATTTTCAGCGGCGACTCATCATGCTTTTTTGCGCCCGTTGTAAGTTCCAAAAACTCGTAGAAAGTGAAATGCCTTTCTTACTTCGCCTCTCACCTGAAGAGACTGCGGAAACTAAGTCTGTCTTTGTAGAAAAAGGCTTCATTGACAATGACTGGAATGTTATTCATTGGGATAAGCGCCAGTTCATCTCTGACAACAGTGCCAGCAGAACACGAGCCTATCGTCAGAATGTGAAACGTCACAGTGACGGTGATATGTAGTCACATGTGACGGTCAACTGTCGTCACATGTGACTATGCTGGTCTGTTTCTGTGACGGACAAAGTGACTACATAACAACGTCACAACGACATAAGTCCAATGAAAACAACACCTTACAACTTTCTACGGTTTTTGCTTTTAAACGGTCTGTTCTGTTCTGTTCTGTTCTGTTCTGGGGGCGTCACAGTGACGGTGATATGTAGTCACATGTGACGGTCAACTGTCGTCACATGTGACTATGCTGGCAGGAAGTTGCAAAACAAGCAGCGCGGCGCAGAAGAGCAGAAGCGTTCGCTTCACTACCGAGAGAATGATGTAGTGCAATATCGCACCGCTAAAAATAAAACACCAACTCTACCACAACATGATTGACGGATGGTTTGCGTTGGTGTGAGAGTTAATTCAACGGATTACCACCCCCTCGAAATGGATGCGGTTAGTGGCTCCTCTAAATCAAACAAAGGAGCTACATCATGGCGAAAAAGCGTGGACACAAGAAGTTGACGGTCGTTGGCCCCCACCTGGGCGGCAAGCACAAGATGGGCAAAAAGCACGGTCGCAAGAGCGGTCGTCGGAAGCGTGCATAAGGAATGGCGACATTCCCCACTGCCGTAACGCAGCAATCTCCACAACAGGGGGCCTCTCCTCAACCGGGAGGGGCTTCCCCCATTATCAAGCTGACTATGCTCGGACAGGCGATTCAGGGGCTCGCGAGAGACTTTCCTGGGGCGCAAGAGGGCATTCAGATGATGATGCAGGGATTGCAGAAGGTCCAAGCATCCGCTTCAGCCGCGTCCAGCCCGCAGCAGTCTCCAGCACCTCCCCGGTAATCCTGACAGGAGAATCAAATGAACGAACTCGAATGGTTGAAGCAACAGTCAGGACTCACGGACGAGGAACTGAAGCAGTATGAGGCAGTTCTCGGCGATGGCAAGTTCAAGTCAATGCTCAAGAAGCTGGCCGATGCCAACGTGTCCACGGAAGCGGCACGTAAAAAGGCTGAGACTGAGCTTGAACAATTCACGAATCGTTACAACAATGAGTTTGTGCCGGCCATGCGCGATGTGACGCAGCAATCCATCGCAGCGGCGGGCGAAGCAGCGGCCCTCAAAGCCAAGCTCGACAAGGCCAAAGAATTCGGCATCGTAATCGACGAAGAGCCGACCGCGAAGCCTGGTGAGACGCAACGCGCTCCCGGCTCCCCCGATCCCAACTTGATTTCCCGCGACGACTTTGGGCGTTTCTCGCAGGCGCAGGCCAACACCATCGTTGCCCTTCAAGACCTAAACGCGGAACACTTCTCCCTATACGGCGCTCCCCTCGGAAACACGCAGGAACTTGTCGATGAGGCGAACCGCCAACGTCTTCTTGGGAACAAGAGCTACAACATCAAGCAGGCTTGGGAAGCGAAGTACAACGTCGCTGCCAAGCGTGCCGAAGTTGCGGCCGCTGAGCAGAAGAAGCATGACGATCAGATTCGCGAAGTGACTCGCAAGGAAGAGCGCGAGCGCCATAGCTCGAATCCCAATACCCGCAGCGGCAACACCAGCAGATTTTCGACGTACAAGCCTTCAGAGGCAAGCTCTGACAAGAAGCCGTGGCAGGCTCCGCGATCCGCAAGGGAACGGAACACGCCGTGGCGTGAGAGTGCAAAGTCAAAGTTGCGTGAAATAGCCGCTTAAGGCTAAGGAGAACTAACCATGCCTAACCCATTCGGGCCTTTATTTCCTGAGGTTACAGCCACCACGTTGAACGAAATTGTGGATTCTTATATATTTCAGAATTCCTACGTCGGAACCGCTTTCCAGCGCTACTTCCGCGCATCGGGGGCGTATGACCCGTTCGGCGGCGGCGCTGGTATGCAGGTGCCTCAGCTCTATCAGGGCGCACCTGGCGGCGCGATGTTCCCCGGCGAGGATGTGACCATCGTTCAGCAGCAGATGATTACTGCCAGCCTCTTCCAACCGAAGAGCTACGGCAAGTACGTTCTGGTGAACGAGTTTGTCACCGAAGTTCAGAACAAGGGGCCGGAAGCGCGCGTTGGCATTCTCGAATCCTACCTGAATCAGTTGATGGAGGGCATCGACTTCCAGCTTGAAGGCGACATGTTCCGCCATGGCCAAGCGGCCGGAAACGGAGTGAGCGACAACCGTCTCGCTTCAATAAACGGCATCTCTGAGGCTCTGAACGATGGTGTCACCCCCTCGTGGGATGGCAACGTCTTCCCGACCTACGGCGGTCAGCCGCGTAACGGTTCTATCGGAGCAGCGCTCAACTCAACGCCTATCTGGCTTGGTGATCAGAACGGTAACCCCGCTCCCCCGAATTACCAGACACTTCTCAAGACCTACATGACGCCAATTGGCCGGCCAACGCTGGGCGCTACCTCGTACATCGGCTACTCGGCCATCGCTTCGGCATTCCAGCGCCAGCAACGGTACGAGACCCGCGACGACCAGAACATCAACTGGAGTGGCATCAAGTTTGAGGATTCGACCATCTTCGAGGACGACATCGTTCCTTCGAGTTCGCCGAAGCCTTCCATCGCAAACCTGTTCACCACCGTCAACGGCACCGCGCCGTCTCCTGGAGCGATTCAGACTGGGCAGTTCACCTTGACGCAGGCGATGCTTGGGAATAGCGGCACCAGCCAGCTTCCCAATCTTGGGTTCACGTCGAACCCGACGAAGAACGGATTGTCGGGCGGATTGAATACCATCGTGGTCGGTGAGCCTCTGTTCTGGCTGAATGTGGATGGCTGGAAGTATCGCGAGGCCGATGGCGCTCCAGTGAACTACTACATGATGGACCCGGCCCGCTGGCCTGAAAACCCGTGGCTGTATGTCCAGTGGCTCCGTCACGTTCTGAACTTCTACGACCCGACTCCTCGGCAGGATCAACAATGCTTCGGGATACTAGGATAAGCGTTTAGTTTCAAGGAGATTTCACCATGGCAAGGATTTCGACACCAGCAATTTGGCTCCCAGGTTACCTCAATACTTGCAATAGCCCTACCTCGACCGGCGCGGGCGCGGACGCGGCGGGCAATCCCTACTACCAGGGGTTGAACCCCGGCAAGATGATCGTTCTGGGGACGAACGAAGCGCAGAATATAGCTGCTCCCGGTACGACTCTATTTGACGGCTCGTACCAGTGGGTGCAGTTGGACTCCAGCGCAACCGCCGCGAACGCCACTCTTGGTATGCCCGCGTACATCCTTCTCGACTCGGGCGCAACGCAGGGAGCGCAGCCTGAAGCAGCGTACAACGTGCCGACGGTGACTACGGCGGATCGAGCAAACACTCTCGGACTGGGTACATTGTTCGCGGGGGTATTCATCAATCCGGCGACACTTGCTGGGCAGGCGAACGGTCCGACTCCGGGCAACTGGACGATGATCTTCGTGGGTGGCGGAAGAGTGCAGACGAATCAAGCTGCCGCTGTAGCCGGTGTGGGGCAACCTATTTGGCCGAGTGCAGTACCTGCGGCTACATTCCAGACGAGCGCCACTCCGACCGCTCCAACTACCGGAGTTCCTTGGGGACAGTCTGTTCAGAGTTCTTCTGGTGCTGGGCTTAACCTCACGTACTTCAGCGAAATCATCTTCCGCTTTGGCGGGTTCTAACGGAGACTTGACATGGCGCAGGGCATAGGCAGTGCAAAGCAGATACTCGGTCAGGTGGATACGTTCGGGGGGCACTTCTGGGCCCCCCTGGACGTAAGCGGATCGGCGAGCTACGTTGCGGGCGGTGATTTGATTGATCCCAAGAGTTTCGGGTTCAATAACACCATCTTTACTCTGATTGGATCAATCGACACGACCGGCGTATATGAAGCGGTGCCCCGGCTGGTCACTTCAGGTGTTACTCGGACTTGGCAAATTGTTTGGCGTGTCGTGGCGACGGGCGCACCCGTGGCTCCCGGCACTAACCTTTCGGCGATCACGGCTGGTCTTTCGGCTATCGGATACTAGTTTCCTTCGCGCGGGCGAGGCTGGGGCGGCGGCGAAAAGCCGTTGCCCCTTTCCTTTTGGAGAGCGGAATGGCCCTTATTGATATGGTGAGCGAGATGACGGACCTGGTTCCTGCCATGTCGAGAATTCGCGCCCGCAAGCTAATCAATCGATCGTTCAAGGTCATTCAGGATTCGATGATGTGGAGCTGGCAATTGCAGCAGGGGGGATTCTCCACGCCGAACATTTCGACCGCGGGCTCGATCACGTGCGCGTTGAATAGCGACCAGATCATCGGAGATGCGAATGCTTCGGCGCAGTGGCTTGCATTGCCTTTCTACTGGTCAGCCACGAAGCAGCAGATCCGAGCGAAGGGATACTCGATCTATTCCGTCATTGCGATGGACGACACAGATCCCAACGCAGTTGCCCTTACCATCGACCGGCCCTTTGTTGACCCGTTGCCTTTTTACTCCGGAGTCGGTTACCAGATGTACGGGGCGTACATTCCAACGCCAAAAGGGTTCAAGCGATTCCTGACCGTGGCAGACATGTTCGATCAGTGGACGATGGATATCTGGACTTCGCGAAGGACAGAAGACTTGCTCGACCCTGCGCGGCAGATAGCATCGAACCCGTGGGCGATGATGCCCTTGGGAGCGGATCGGCGCGGCGCGGGCACTGTGAACGCATCGGCAACCTTGAATCAGCAGCTCTACGAGATGTACCCCTACCCGACGACTGAGATTGCCTATCAGTGGTATGCCGTCGTGGAGTGGCCGTACCTCATCAACAACTCCGACACGTTGCCTCCAGGGATTGATGAGAATGTCATCATCGAGAAGGCTTTGACGTGGGCGTATCGGGACGCAGAGAGCCGTAAGGATATACTCGCCGCCAAAGGGTCTGGAGGTAATTATCTAGCTTTAAAGAAGGATGCGGAATCAGATTTCTTGACTCGCTTGAAGACGCTGCGTTTACTGGATCGAGATTTAGTCGATTCGTACATGGTCGATATGCGGTCCGCTACGCGCGGATTCCCGAACGGGCCGTTCTTCAATTCTCGGAACATGAGAACCGGCATGGGTGGATGGTAAAGGAGGCATGATGGACGACAATCCAGCGCAACCGCTTCTCGACATGAGGAGCAAACTCGGAGAGTGGTCGAGGAATATCCTTGATCGCTACGACAAGCCTACTGGGAAGAAATCCGACACTTCCTGGCACGACAGCATGGTGAAGGAAGCCAACGAAGGGTTCCGAAAGAATTCCGAGCGCAAGAAGCTCACGGCGGAAGGGCCTAAACTCGGCGGCAAGAAGTCCACGAAAAAGAAGACTGCAAAGAAGCCCATTGCGCGCAAGAGGTAAGAGTGCCCTACGACTACGTAAATCTCGGACAGATTAGAGCGGAGCTACTTGACCGGCTGCAGGATGCCGGCGCAGTGATGACGCCTGCTTCCGAGGCCGATATTTACATCCGCGAGTCCCTGCGCGTCCTCAATGCGCTTACTCTCCAGCCTGGCACCGTCGATTACGTGTTCGACTTTGAGGCCGGAGACACATGGAAGTCGCTTAACGTGGCGGGCTCCCCGCGCGAAAGAACTATCACCGACTCCGACATCTACATGCAGATTGAAGCGATGCTGATGGAGCCGATGAGCGGTGGAGTGTGGACAGGCACAAATCAGTATGATATTACACTAATTTCCGGCGCTCTCCAGTATCGTCGGGATGAGCTTTTGCTGCTCTCTGCTGCCAACGTAGTCAACCTTCTCCAGCCGTCTCCGCTGGCGTCGATGCGTACATTTCTTCCCGACTCTACGTTGAACCTTCACCGGGTGCGCTGGATACAGGCAGACTCGACGCAAGGAACTCCCTACGCCCTGGGCCGCGAGGACATCATAAGCCGCAATGCCGATGGCGTGAATCTTTCCATTCAGCCCGGAGAGCCGGACAGTTGGATGATTACTGCGGACTCCCCGCTGAGCTTCGACTGCTCCTGCCCGCCAAACCAGCCCGGCACTTGGGATATGCTGGCCAGTTTCTCAGGAACCACGTTAGATCCTCCAGCCGCTTCTTTGGTTGGCATCCCCGATGACTGGACTCCCGCTTTGATCTACGGAGCCCTTGCCGATGTGCTATCGAACGCTCCTGAAGGGCGGGACGCGGCGAGAGCAAAATACTGCATGTCGAGGTACGAGCAGTTCAAGAAAGCCATCGTCAAGATGCCTTGGTTGCTTCAGGCGCAGGTGGGGCAAGTTTCGGTGGATACGCCGGGATTCAAGGAGATGGACACGCAATGCCAGAATTGGGAGGTAAATGCTCCTGAGCCAGTAATTGTGGTGGGCGGCGTTGATCTGATTGCGCTCGGTCCATTCGTCACAGGAGACCCCGTTTCTACGCTCCTGACGGTCGTAGGCAACGCGCCAGTGCCGATGGTGGACTCTGACCCCATCCAACTCAGTCGCGACGGCGTAGACGCTATTCTTGCCTACGCGCAGCATATTGCAATGTTCAAACTGGGCGGGAAGACGTTCTCGGGGACGATGCCCCTCTATGAGCAGTTCGAAGCATACTGCCGTCTCAAGAATTCCATGTACGACGCTCTTGGCATATTCCGTCCCGACATGATTCTTGAAGGCCAGAGACAGGAAATCGACGATCCTCGCTTCCAAGCGGAGGGTGAGAAGTAATGGCCAAGAGACCTGACAATTTCATCGGCCTCGATCTCACGTCGCCTTCCAATCGCGTGCCAGGTGGGCGTGTTCTCATGGCTGCGAACGTCCGAGCCTATGGACCCGGTCAGGTGGAGATGCGGACGGAGCTATCTAGCCCCATCGTTCTCGACTCCAGCGCCATCATTCTCGATTCTTCTGTCCAGTCCCTGGTGCGCATGAACGACACCACACCAGCAGGACCAGCCGATGGGTTCGTGTTCATCTCCGTCGATGCTTCAGGGCGGCTCTATGTGAACGATCAGACGATTGCCGAAGGATTAAGCGGCGACCCAGTTTCTATCATTCCGTTCCGTCCGAACGCATCAGTTCAGCCATGGGCCTACGTCTTCGACAGTTCGATGGGTGTGACGCTTCACACTAAGTTCGCCCTCAACAACATTCCAACCGACTCCAATTGCTTTGGGGCAGTCAAGGTGCGTTCAGATGGCCTGATTTACAAGACAGGCATCAAGGAGCCACCTCTGGCCCCATCGGTGGGCACGGAAAACACTATCGTTGTTGATAGCGGTCCTTTGTCTGCAAAGGCGATTCCGTGGACGAACTATGCCGGCCAGAATCCTAACTTCGACTTTGGGCAGACAGGCGGTCCTCCTAATCCTGGAACTCCGTGCATAGTTGATGGAACTGCTCCATTTAGCGTTAATGTAGCCAATGCTTCGACCATCACCATTACGTCGATCACCGGCACGGCAACCATCAATGGAGGGGCTAAGACACCAACGAGCGCAGGACCGGCAGTGGGCAGCACGAATCCTGGAGGTTACGTCCAGACTGCTCGTTCATCTACGCCTCCAAGCACTGTCTCTGTCGTAGTGGGAGCGTTCACCGACGGGGCGGGAAATGTGGTTTCCAAGGGCGTGGCCCCGTACTACGTTCCGGCTGTCGTTGATCTAGGGGCGAATATTGGAGTTGCGATTCAAGTTCCTTCTGGAGCGAGGGCGTTTCAAATTGGCATCAACACTACGGCAGGTGCTCAATCTGGAGGATGCGAGCTTCCCGCTTACAATAACAATTCGGGGAGCTTTAATATCTCATTGCAGGTTGAGACGGACGCCTTGCCACCCAACGTAGGCATTCTCAACAACCTTTCCCTTTACTACTGGGGAGACTCTCCGCAGTCTGGACCTGTGGCAACGTACATCTGGAAGAACCCTGGTGACACGGGTGGGGGAACTCCTCGATCCACATCCAATGCGGTTGGAACAACAACAGGCAATTCGTTCATTTTTGACGCGACGTTTTCTGCTGGTATTCCGAGTCTACCTGGAGTGGGGAATTCGAGTATCCCGATGGAGTGGGCGTCTCTCAGCGCCGGAAGCGCGGTGACGGGAGAAACCCCTGTTTTTGCATCTCCGATCACTGCTACATATCCATCACAAAAAGGGTATCAGGATTTCAACTTCTGCCTTTATGGACAGCTTTATATTCCAGAGGCAGGGCAGTACACATTCGTTTTGACGGCCAAAGATGCCGTGATGTGGGGAATTGAGGGGGCTTCGCTGATATCGGCGACTGTGAATAACGGCAGTGGCCCAGTACTTTCATCAAGTGGCCAGACAATCACTGTTGCTCAAGGCTATCCGCTCCTGCCGACTGCCATTGAAAATACCGGGGAAGGCGGCGGATTTGCGCAGATTACCGTTGTTGTTTCCTTCGCGGCAGCAGGCACCTATGGAATCGAGATTGACTACGACTACTGGTACCACTCCGGGCGCATTTTGCTTCTTGAGGCATCTCCTACTCCGGGTGCATCTCCGACCATCATCCCACCGATCACGGCGAATATTCGCACCAACGTTTCCTATGCCTACAAGTACAGGTCGTCTCTTACGGGCGCTCAGTCAAATCCCAGCCCCACATCGACCCCGGAAACGACGCCGGTTCTCGCCAACACAATTGAGGTTGTCTATTCCCCCGATCCTCAAGTGGACAAAATCGACTACTACCGTCAGGATGTTGGACTCTCAAACTTCACCTACGTGGCGACGGGGCCGAACACGAATCCTCCGACACCAATCACCGATGCTCTTACAGATGCGGAGGCGGCAAACAATCAGCAGATGACGTACACGGACTATGAGCCTGTGCCGTCTATCGATCTGCCGAACGCGGGAAGATGCAATGTGGCTGGCGGAGTCATCACTGCTACTTCGGGCTCGTTCAACACGCGCTGGTTGCCGGGCACGATTATCCTTATCGGCTATCCGACGCAGCTTCCGTACACGTTCATCACGCGTCCCACGAGTACGACTCAAGTTTCGATTCCTGGCGTTCCAGACGGGACGAATCTGGTGTGGAATATCGCAGAGCCAGTGCTGGCGAATCAGCCAATTCCGTACATGTTCGGGCCAACCGACAACATCAACTATGTTTTCGGGGTAGGTGATCCCCTTCGTCCCGGAACGCTCTACTGGTGCAATGGTTCCAATCTCGATTCGTGGGCGGATACAAATCAGTTCGATGTAACCGATCCGAATGAGGCTTTGATAAACGGCGCGATGAGCGGCGGACGTGGAGTCCTTTTCTCAATCAAGCGCGGATGGGTTTTGACTCCAAACTTCTTCAATGCTCTTGCGAACGTGACAGGAACAAGCGGATCGACATGGACGGCAGAGGATGCGAGCATCAGCCGTGGCCTATACATACCTCGCTGCCTCATCGTGCAGGGCGGCGGAAAAATCTTCTTCCGCGTGGATGACGGAATTCACTACTCGAACAAGGGCATCGGTTCGCAGTCTATCACTGACGAAGACCTCGACCCTATCTTCGTGCATGAAGGGTCTACGCCGGTTCCTGTGGTGCGCAACGGAATCACGATATATCCGCCCGACGACTCGCTTCCTGAGCGCCAGAAGTTTAGCCAGCAAGGACCATTTTTATATTGGGATTACCTAGGTACGGACGGCCACCCGCACACGCTGGTATACGACACAGAGAGGATGGGTTGGGTGTGGGACATGTATGACCCCCCAGCCACCATCCACGCCTCAAACCAAGGAGAGAGCGTACAGGGAAATCTCGTGGGCTGCGTAGACGGTTCCATCCGGCTGCTAGTCAATGGCGGTGTCGAGTCTCCAGAGGCTAAGGTTGCCACTCCCGCCATCGGCGGCCAGGGATGGATGACTGCATACGAGGCGACCTTTGAATACAAGGCCGATTCCGGGGCCACAGTTTCGTTTGTAGCGGTCGATGCGAACAATGGTAGCTACGCACCCAATCCAATCGTTCTGGACTCTACGGGGGGCCAAATCACTAAGTTCACGACGAAGGTGAGCCCGTCAAAGTGGAAGCTACTCCAGACCGTGTTTGATTGGTCTGACCCTTCTCTGGAGATTTACCTTCAAGGATGCACTTTGGCCGTGAAGCCGTGGGATGGCGAGTTTAAGAACGTGCCGTTATTCCATGGAAGCGGCGGCGAAGGCGGACAGGCATGACATGGCCAGGATCACCCAAAAATCCGTCCACAGCGCCAGGGAACAAGTCTTC
>Ga0255349_1000652_pt1 | contig 14969 bp, 14 predicted proteins | sample CBST25v15metaG_FD_189947 | JGI IMG/M metagenome (GOLD analysis project Ga0255349, IMG submission 189947) | Peat soil microbial communities from Stordalen Mire, Sweden - C.B.S.T-25.v15 | ecosystem: Environmental > Terrestrial > Soil > Wetlands > Peat | place: Sweden: Norrbotten County, Stordalen...
GAGCTGAACCGCAACCGGGTTTTCGACTTTTATCAACCGCAGGTGGCCGGATTGCTGGCCTTGGCCCGCAGCCAACAGAGCGCCGCCAACGCTCGCCGCGTGCACGCCGCCGTGTGGCAGTTTGCCATCGAGAAGCTGGCCGAGACTTGGAGCCCGCAACAAATTGCCGGCTATCAACGCGCCGAGCATCTGCTGCGCCTTTCCCACGAGACCATCTATCAGCGCATCTACGAGGACAAGCGCGCCGGCGGGACTCTGCATCTGGCACTCAGGCCCCACAAGCAACGGCGCAAACGGCGCGGTATGCGCGAGCGGCGTGGCACCATTCCCAACCGAGTCTCGATCGATCTGCGCCCCGCCGTCGTTGAACGCAGACAACGCTACGGCGATTGGGAGGCCGATCTGGTGATTGGCGCGCTGCATTCACAGGCGCTGGTGACCATCAACGAACGAAAGAGTCGCTACGCGCTCATCACACGCGTTGCCAGCAAACAGGCGGCGGGCGTGAGCCAGGCAATCATCGAGCAACTGAACCCCTTCGCCCATATGGCGCATACGCTGACCACCGACAATGGCAAGGAGTTTGCCCAGCATGAACGAACCGCGAAAGAACTGAAGCTGGGCTACTACTTCGTGCATCCGCACGCAGTCTGAGAACGCGGCGCCAACGAAAACCTCAACGGTCTGCTGCACCAGTTCTTCCCCAAACATCGCAGGCTCGAAGAGGTTACCGACGAAGAAATCGCTTTGGCACAGCACCGGCTGAACCACAGACCAAGAAAATGCCTCAGCTACAAAACCCCGCATCAGGTCTTCTGGGAACAGTTACACTCTAACCAACCCGTTGCACTTCGCTGTTGAATGCGCCCATTCTTTTGAGAAACACTGCATTCTTGCCGCTGGACACAACACATCATGGCATGCGCGTTGCCAGTAGCATGCGACCGGCGGCAATTTTAACTGCCATATTACATGTTATTGCCGCCAGTTCCGGCCGACGATATACGATCAACTGCTTCACCGCTCGCAGCATTAGCCGGATCACATAAACTAAAATTTCTAGATGGCGTTTCTGGGTCGTTACAAAAAACGCTTCAGCCGAGAGAATACCGCGATAGCGGGTCAGGCTGACTTGATTACGGTAATCACTAACGGAAAGATCGTGATCGAGAACAGAACCCGACAGCGCAACTCTCTTCCCTTGCGCATAGAGTTGCCGGAACAGCCAATGATCGAGACAATCTAGCCTGTAGTCCGGGTTGAACCCGCCGAGTGACTGAACAAACGATACCCTGATCGCGGCGCCTGAGTTAATTGCCGTCACTTCACACTTGGCCAGCAAAGATGATTGTTTGGGCAGCGGCGAGAGCCGTCCGAATCGCACTCGCCTGGGGGAGATCTCCGCGAGACCGTCCTTAACGAAGGGCACAATAGCTGCAACAGACTGGTTGGTGTCGTGCATCTCCATGGCGTCAACCAGTAATGCCAAAAAGGTGGAAGGCAGTTGTGAGTCTTGGTCGAGAAGGAGCAGCCACGAGATGCCGTTCGACTTTGCTATCTCCAGCGCCCAATTGTAGGCGGCAGCAAGTCCGCTATTGGAAGGGTCGTGTCTGTATGCAAATAGATTCGCCTCTTCGGCCACACTTACATGTCGAACTGGGCTATTGTCATAGACAGCAATTAGGGACGGATCGAGTGAAGCATTGTGCGCTGATGCTATGAATGTCCGGTATGTCTCAGAGGTTTCTAGCGCGCAGTTGTAGAGAACCAAGATTGGAAGGATCGTCTGGCTGGGCGCCGTATGGGAAACGTTCAGCGATACTTGGCTCATTTGAAACTTCCTATGAGTGCGCGTGGTGTGTATTTACTTCACTCCCGAATCCATGTTCTGTTCTGTAGCGTTTGGTCGCATGGTGGGTTTTCCGCGATATTTGCTGGAATCTGGCGGCTCGCTTTCCGACCGGGGCGGCTTTGCGGAAGTATCTGTTTCAGCTTACGCGGCTGACTGCTTTTGATTCCCGCGTCCTTCTCAAATGCTCAGGAGCTTCTTCATGCTAAAGTTGTCCACGGCCTGAATGGCGAGGCTGTTGTGAATGAATTCCGCGGCCCACGTATCCTTGGAAAGGAGATAGCCGACCTTCGTCACCGGAAGGAAGCGATACCCCTAGTACTCTTCGGCAAAGAGACGGACTACGACCGTATTGTTGGTAAGATCGAGTTTGGCATGAGGCCAGGTAACAAGTCCGTCGCATCCCTTCTGCTCCAGACAGCCAACAACGGCGAACCCGCCAAGGCCGCGATGGCACGGAACATAAGCAATCGCACTGGAGCGCCGCAGATTACTCATTGTATGCATACGTCTTGTATCCGTGCTTCTTGACCAGTTGGTCTCGCTCCGCGGACACCAGGTCGGCCTCTGCCATTTCCTTCACCAAGTCCCGGAAGCTCACAGTGGGCGACCAGCCGAGACGTTTGCGGGCATGGCTGGCGTCTCCCAACAGGGTTTCCACCTCCGCCGGCCGGAAATATCTGGGGTCGATGGCCACCACGATGGCGCCGTTCTGGTCCACAGCGGTTTCGCCAACGCCTTGACCGGACCATGCAAGATTGATGCCAATCGTCTCGGCGGCGAGGGTAACAAATTCGCGCACACTATGCTGCACGCCCGTAGCAATCACAAAATCCTCCGCAGTTTCCTGCTGGAGCATCAGCCATACCATCTCTACGTAATCGCGCGCGTGGCCCCAGTCACGTAGCGCGTCCAGATTGCCCAGGTAGAGCTTGTCCTGAATCCCCAGCTTGATCCGGGCCAGCGCCCGAGTGATCTTGCGCGTTACAAATGTCTCTCCACGTACTGGCGACTCGTGGTTGAAAAAGATACCGTTGCACGCATATATGCCATAGGCTTCGCGGTAATTGACCGTGATCCAGTACGCGTATAACTTGGCCACTGCATAGGGCGAGCGTGGATAGAACGGCGTTTTTTCGTTCTGGGGAATCTGCTGCACTAATCCGTACAGCTCCGAGGTCGAAGCTTGGTAGAAGCGGGCCTTCTTTTCCATACCAAGGATACGGATGGCCTCGAGGATCCTCAGCGTCCCCGTCCCGTCAACATTCGCTGTGTACTCCGGCTGCTCGAACGACACATGGACATGACTCTGCGCACCAAGGTTATATATCTCATCCGGCTGCACTTTCTGGACGATATGGAGCAGGTTGCTGGAGTCAGTCAGGTCGCCATAGTGCAACACGAAGTTTCCCTTGCCGATGTGCGGGTCCTGATACAGGTGGTCGATGCGGTTCGTGTTGAAGAGGGAGCTGCGCCGCCTGATGCCGTGAACCTCATATCCTTTGCGCAGAAGGAGTTCCGCGAGGTAAGACCCATCCTGCCCTGTAACGCCAGTTATTAGAGCAATCTTTCCCACTGTTTCCTCTCACTTTCCAAATGCGTATGGTGCTTATTGATCCGACTCGATTGAATTGAAACGGAGAAAAACAAAAGCAAATCCTTCGACTGCGCCTGGCGCAAAGAACGCAACACACTTTGCTCAGGATGACAGCTTTGCTGTGGTTCAATCCTTTAGATCCAGATCAATAACGAGATATCGGTTGCTCCATGTGGAGACAATGGAACAGAACGTCACCTTCTAGAGACAACTCTATCCTCTTCTGTTAGGCGAGCATTGATCATTTGTATGGCCGCGGCGCGCGACCCCGGACTCAGCGTTGCAACATACGCCCGTCCGGCCGCTCCCATTCTCGCGGTAAGCTCAGGGTTCTTGAGCAGGTAGCATACGCTTTCGGCCACCTTGGATGCGTCTGTCCCATCGATAATGAATCCGGTATGATCGTGCAGGATGGCATCCGCAACTCCGCCGTCTCTGCCGCCAATAACAGGTTTGCCGTGTGCGCCTGCTTCAAGGAATACAGTCGGACAGCCTTCCGTATCTCGAGTCTCTGGCAGTTCTCGGTGAGGCATGACAAAGATATCGCAGATTTCATACCAGCATGCTAATTCGTTGTTCTCTATCTCGCCCGTAAATAGAACAGAATTCTGCAACCCGGCCTGCCGCACCATCTCTTTCAGTTTGTTCTCCTCTGGTCCAGTGCCAACGATCACATAACGCGACATCGGAAACGACTGCAGAATCGTAGTCAACGCTTCGATTACCGTTGCATGGCCCTTTCGCTCAATCAGGCGACCTACCGTCAAAAGCACTCGGCAATTCCCTAGAGAATACTTCATTCGCAATGCTTCTATATCATTGGACGAGACCGCAAGTTTGTCGCATCCTACGGCCGGCAAGACCTTGTGAATGCGAACGGCATCGGCACCTAGATTCAGCAATATCCCAACCGTATAATCAGAGACGGTAATGATGGCATCTGCGTTGCGTAAGACTTTTTTCAACAGGCGCAGATGCAAGGGCCTTCCAGTAATATATGTGATCTCTTCTGCATAGGTGAACATCACATACGGAATACAAAACAGTTTCTTTGCGATGAGTACCGCTATACTGGCCGAATTGAACTCGCCTATATGCACCACTTGCGGTCTCTCTCGCAAGATGAGCCATCCCGCAGTCAACGGCCATAACAGGTACTCACATGCTCTCGCCATCTTACTCACCTTATACCCACGTAATACATGCGCGATAAAAGGAAAGCGAAGGATCCGCTGGGGAAAGCTTGCGTCAAACTGCCGTGCTAGTGCCGGCTCCGCATTACCGGTGACTATAACCACCGTTTGAGGTGGTAATAAGGAGAATATACTGGCAATGTACTGAACGGAACCGCCTGCCGACGGTGGAGGAAAGCTCATCGCGAATAATAGTATTTTCATCCTGCACATCCGGTGGAAGACTTTGCCACTGAAAGATACTGTATCGTGCGCAACAGTCCTTCGTCGAAGCTGACTTGAGGCGTGAAACCTATGCGTCGAATCTTACTGATGTCCGCATACCACTTGGGCACGTCACCAGGCGAGAGCTCGCCCGTGGGTACAATCTCGATCTCCGGATATCCCATCAGCGCTGCAATCTGGAGCGCCAGATCCAATAGACGTACGGGAACGCCAGACGCAAGATTATAGTCCTGTCCCGCTTCACCGTGCTCGGCAATGTGGACGAGGCCACGTACGGCATCGTCAATGTATAGATAGTCGCGGATCTGCTCACCGTCGCCACGGATTTCGATGCGCCGAGGGTTACGTTGAATCTTCCGAATCAGATCGTGAATAACAAACTTGGTCATCCCTATGCCATACACGCTGAATAAGCGGGCGACACGAACGTCGATATTGTACGAACGATGGTAGGCTGCACAATAAGCCTCGCCTGCCACCTTGCCAGCCGCATAGGGTGAAGTCGGTCTGACATAAGCTGTTTCGCAAAGGGGTAACTGATTCATACTGTCGAAGGTTGACGCCGTCGAAGGGAATACTAGATGGCACCCTGCACTTCGAACCGATTCCAGTATTTCAAACATTGCAGCGACATTGCTCTCAAAGTCGCCCCGAGGATCCCCCACGGACACACCTACATCAGCCCTGGCTGCCATATGAAAAACCACGCTGTGATCGTCTAGCAAAGAATCAAGGGCGCCAACAGTCCTCAGGTCGATAACATGGCTTATGCATGGCAGTGTAGCGGGGCGGCAATCGACAGCAATCACTTCGACATTGCGCTTAAGGAGGTGAAGCACAAGGGCACGACCGATAAAACCTGATGCTCCAGTGACGATCGCACGAGTCACGGATTGTACACCTTGCTGCATTTTACTAACATCATCCATTTACAGACACGCTCCTCAGATCTCACTAATTCAGACTTCGCGAAGTGTCCTAGCTAGGATTCCCGCAACGATCATAAAGTCCGTTACATCGTCACAAACCACCGCATTTGCAGCTACCACAGAGTTTCTGCCAACAGTGGCTCCTGGATGAATCACGGCGCCAATACCGATCCAACAGCCGGACCGAAGTCATACCGCCCCTTTGTACGACTCGTCTTACGACCGAATCGAAATGTTCCCGATCTCAGATGTTGTGCTCCGAGTCGGTAGTGTACACTCTGTCTACGATCAAAACACCGGGATAAAGATTCTGATCAAATCAAATAACAATAATTTCATAACTATCACAGGCGTCCTATCAGTCCAAACATTGAAAGACTAAGATACTCCCAGTAATTATAGGTTGCGTTTGGTAGCCTTCCATAACACTGACTTTCTGTCCCATTCTTTCAATCTGTTCATCGATTCCAGGTTCATAGTATTACCTTTGGTGACACTTTCGATCCATTCTGGATAAACATATTGTTTAATATTGCTCTCGTTTAACGGAAGAATTACTTCTTTTCCATAAAGATAGCTTAAATTAACGCAGCAGGTAGAGTATATTGCCACAATTGTGCATTCTGTAATCATGGAAATCCACAACTCGATGGGGATGCGTGAGAACTGAGAATAGTCGATCACCTTGACGCGATACTCCGCTTCAACTGCATTCACAACCGTAGCGAGAATTGTCATATTGCTCCGCGGATGTGGTTTCAGAATAATCGTAGATCCCCGGGGCGCGGTCTGCCGGATGATACTGATGTAGAGAGCGATCTCGTTTTCAATTGACATCAGTCCTGATTGAAACAAGGTACTCAAAATAAAAAGACAGGGATTATGCGCTCCCTCCAGCAGGTTATTGCAATACGCGCTCAATCTGGGCAATTGAGCACAGCACTCCTTGAGTCTAGCCAAGGCAAACTCCCGGTTGGGCACTAACAATGGAATATCATTAAGGTAAGATCCAGACCAATCAACCGGAATGGTAAGCACCGCGGTGTCGAAGTCGAATCTTTTAGGACCTCCAAAAAGCACTTTACGGACAAAAGCCATAAGATAAATGTTCACTGACTTCAATGACCAAGACCAGTGAAAGCAGAGCTCACTTTCATTCCCCACAAGCCCGAATGAGTCCCCATAAGTGATTTTGGCTGCATCAGGATAAGCATTCAGGATAAGTGGACTGCCCGCACCCGCATAATCACGCATCAGAAAGATCTCATCAAAAGATGGTTCGCCTAATATCGAGCGTAGTTGATGCACGCTTTCTGAGTATTTCCTCCTCATGATTCGAGACATTTCCATAGCACTGATGAAGATTATTTTCTTCCATTGTCTGATCCCCGTCAAACTACGAATAGCCTCTTCCAAATGCTTCTCGACCTCAAGTGGAACCAGAAAATCGTACATAAGAAGTACAACTTCCGAGTCGGATGATTCGTGCATGACTTGACCATACCACTCCATCGCGATCAATCCCGCCATGAACTGAAGTGGTCCTTGTACAGCCAGGAGGCACTTTCTCATGCTTCAGTCTCCTCTCTTACGTAGGGCCACAGGGATGCCAAACAGGTGAAGCTATCTTTCTCCTTGAGGAAAAAGCCGGTCATGTCTCAAGCAAGCTCTTCTACTCATGAACGCGGAAATCATTGCCATAAGAAGCGTTGCAGCTAGCATGGATTCCGCAGAGGCGATCGCCAATGAAATGTGCAGGACCCGGACAAGGCAATACCAGATTGCGAAAAAAGAAGCACAGCCGCAGCACCAGTTGACGACATACAGATCCTGCCTCTTGATGACATTGTAGACGTTATCGAAAAGATACAAGCCCATTGCAAGCCCCAGGAAGCCACTTAACTGGGCTGCGCGTAGGCCCGGACCATATTTCGGGAGCACCAGGTGAACGAACGTCGGCAGAATCAACCAGCCACACACGCCTGCCACAAGCCCAAGCGCCGAAGCTGCGAACGCTCCTTTCTTTGCGATTCGCCAAATATCCATCGCACAGTGGCTTTCGCCATACCGATGAGCCATTTGGGGATACAAGACAACACTGAAGGCGCCTGGTATCATGCGCACGAAGGTGCCCACCTGAATTGCTATCGTAAAGTACCCAAGCACTTGGGTCGACTTGACCAGCATCAGACGATCAAGAGACATAAAGAACGTGCCCAACTGACCAACCAGCCAGATTGGAATCCCGACCTTGGCGAGTTGCACGAGTTGACTAGTTCCCCACTGCGGCTTCACCGGCAAAGGGCGACGGTAATAAAGTGCTGCAACACCAAGAATACTGAGCAACGAAACACGCAGGATAAGGCCCTCGTAATGAAATCGCCACACTAGCAGTACGAGAACACCCCCCGCCAACGCAACTGCAACAGTATTCTTTGCAAGCCGGCCGAACTCAGCGTGCGTCCTATAGGTTGTCGTGAAATAGAAAGTCGGCCACGAACAGACAACAAGCACCGCAACAGCTATCGAAGTAAAACACTGTACCGGCTGACCCTTCGTCCAAAACCATACTGCTACAAGCGCGCCACACAGGATCGAAACTCCCATCAGTAGCCACGACCACGCGTATGCAGCCTCTGCCATACGCAATGCACTATTCTTGTCGCCGGCGCCAATCAGGTAAGGAAGTTCGCGGTTTAGGCCATTGAAAACTCCAAGCTGTAGCGTAGGACTGTACAAAGTGACCAACAAAGCGGTATTCCAGACGCCCATATCATAAGGACCTACCCACCGGGCGATGAATATGCTGGCCACCATTGTGATCAGATTTGTTGCAATATTGCCGCTGATGACTTTGGCAACCGATTTAAGGGCGCTTGTGAATCGAAATCTGCCTACTGCTGGATCGGTCGACGAGTCACTGGAAAGCATCTTGAATTCCTTATTGATTCGGTCCACTATGATAAACTGCGTCCGCAACTCGATCCATACTTCATTGATGAAGCTGACTGCAAATTCTTCGTTGTTTTGGTCTGGATTAGCAATTCTTGCACCATACCTGCACGGAACTGAAGCTCTTTCTTCACGAAAATCATGTGGTAGATCCGTTCGGGAATACGAGCCCTAAACAACTGCGTAGATTCATGATAATCAACCTCAGTTAGCAATTCGTGTCGCGCCCTTGGGGCACACGGCACCGTTCGGTTTCAACGGCGTCAACGCCGAACCGCAATTATCAACCAGATTGCGATAATCAATATCTGTAGTATTTTCGCTATCATTGAGATGTGCTGTCACAACGGCTAATGTTCCATTAGGGAGGAGCGACATTGCGTCGTACACATCCATGGTTCCTGGAACGTTGTCCACTCCTAGACCAATAAAGTTACTAAATCTAAGTCCTTCGTCCCATGACGTTCCAAATGCAGTTGTGTTGATATCTGCAATGTTAGCACGACCCAATAACACAAGACCGCCAGATGGCAATAGGCCTATTGTAGGCCTACCAACCAGCACATTATTGACTACCTCTACAGGATCCGACCACGTATTTCCGCCATCATTTGACTTTGACCGCCAGTATGAACCATATTGGTCGCTGGGGCCCTGATTGGTATGCCTGATAATCATGACTATGTCGCCGTTGGGGTAAACCACCGCAGCAGACTCGTCATAGTCCATGCCACTGGCTCCGTCGCCTACTGTTACCTGCTTTGGCCACGTCAGGCCGCCGTCCGTGGACAGCATAACGGTTGAACTGGCAGGCAAACCTCCCGTTGTGTTGTTATAGCACCACACGGGCCATAACAAATCTCCGTTTACGAGTTGAACCACCGGTGAATACCCCCAGCACCCAGCAGTCCACCCTGGAGTGCTTATAGCCACTGGATCGGTCCATGTAATTACGTCGCCCGGTCCAATCGTGCCAGTTATATAAGTTGGAACACCAATCCTTGACGAATTGTACAGGCTTGTACTTAGGAACAGCTTACCGTTCGGGAGCAAGAACAACGCAGGAGCATTTCCTTTCAAATCAATGGGGGTATTAGAGTTCCATGTAGCTCCTTTGTCTGTGCTCATTTGCGTCACAATCTGCCAGGGACAATTCAATGCCACGAGCAAATTGCCATCAGTCAGCGTCACCAAGCCAGGCTGCATGCAAGCATTACCACGGGAAATCGCGCTTTGCGTAGGTCCAATCGAAACATTACAGATGAGATTTACACTCATATCGTTGCATCCGCATAACGCTAGCGACATTACAAACAGGGCCGCAACCAAAGATGAGGCCTTCACCATGAATCTTTCTCCTCAGCTATGGAGTGCGTCACTCCTGCAATTTCGCCCATTGTCTGTGATGAAACAGTAGCTGAATGGTCTCTTTCGGACGACGCGTAGCAGGGAAGCATGTTCAGGTCCTTAAATCAAGCTTTCTGGTTTGGTACATGAGTGTATGAGAACTCAGTTGCTACCTGTGGCGCTCAGGTGCGAGCGGTACAATTCGAAGCGGCGAAAATCCTCTTCTATATCGATGTCCAACGATCGCTCCTCGGGCATTTCAAAGCCTACAGTCTCGTCTGAAATGAATGTCAGTGAATGCCGCAGCCATTCCGTTCGTGCAACGTACACTGCACCATTGAGCAAGAAGAAATCGGGATAGTCTTGCCTGCGATAGAAGTTGCTGGCTTCGGGGACAAGGCTCCGCAAAACTGAATCACGATCAGCCAAATGCAACAAATGGGGATGCACATCATTGGTAACCTACCACGCCGTCCAGCCTCCGTCTACCAAGAGCACTTGACCTGTCACGTATGCCGACAAATCACTTGCAAAATAAACGAGTGCTCCACAAAGGTCCTCTTCGGTGGCCATCCTACGCAAGGGAGTTCGCTCAATATAGCGTTGATGGAAAGACTCCGGCTGATTCCGCCAGATGCCTCCAGGAGCAATGCAGTTTACTCGGATCCTAGGACAAAGTGTGGTTGCGAAGTACCGCGTCAACTGGACAATCCCGCCCTTAGCCGCTGCGTACCATGCCTCATTTCCCATCGCAGTTTCATCATATAAACGCATGTCCGGCCCAATAAGGCCATACATCGACGCGATATTAATGATGACCCCGTGCTGCGACTGACGAAGTTGAGGAACAAATGCCCGCGTCGCCAGGAATGTTCCTCGCAAGCTGACATCAATGTTCGGCTGCCACTGTGCAATGCTCTGTTCTTCTACGGACTTACCATCGCTCGGAACATCTAGATGTGGATAAGCAGCATTATTGACCAACAGATCTAGTCCCCCATGGGTCCGAAGGACATGCTCACTTGCAGATTGGATCGCGCTTTCATTGGCAATATCCACTTCAAACGCAGAGGTTTTGACAGGATAAGTATCGCGCAGATGCGCCGCCTCTTGCTCTGCCCGTTCGTAAGCAACATCAAGAATGCATACATTACAGCCAATTTGAGCAAGTGCCCTTCCGAATGCTTGGCCCAAGTGTCCGGCACCACCCGTGATGACGGCAACGCGGGATTTCATAGATAAAAGATCTGGTATGCTACTCACCTATTTATCCTCCAAGGGAAGCCACGGGAATTGGACGGCTTTCTGCCGTATCAGAATTTCCGCAAGGTTGAAATCATGGATGCTGTCGATATGGATGGCTCGTTCTTCCGGTATAGCCACCATGCGATGAGGTTGGCCATACAAATCTAGCGCAGGCGCACTGGCGACATAATCACGCCTCCAGAGATAGAGTGCTCCATTGATGCGATAAGCTGACGGAACGTCCTGCCTGCGCGTGTAGGTAACGCCATCAGCGAAGATCTGGCTTATGTATCCATCTGCTTTTTGCTCAATACAAGTCCATCGGGGATTGAAGTGCGGCTCAGACGCCGCGACCACCCCGACCGAACCTGCATCTTCATCAAGCAGCCGGATGGCTTCCACTAGATCTTCCGGCAACCGTCCTGGACTTGTCGGGTCGAGCAAGAGCAAGCCTTCATAGCGGAGTTTATCCTGTCGTTCCATTTCCTGCAGCGCATGCTGCAATACAGGCCACATGGGTGTATCGTCTTGTGCAAGCTCCCGCGGTCGAAGAAAGGGAACATCACCACCATGTTCACGCGCCACATTCGCAATTTCTTTACTGTCGGTTGATACAATGCAACGAGCAATTTCAGGGCAGAGTTTTGCTAGGCGGATGGAATGTGCCACTAAAGGCAAACCGACCAAATCGCGAATATTCTTGCCGGGCAAGCCTTGCGATCCCCCGCGACAGGGAATCACTGCCAATATAGGGCGAACAGTCATCTGATTCTCCATTCATCATCAATTAGTTCAGTGCGCCCTGAGATTGAAGATCTCCGCGCAGCGTCGCACAATGCGATCGCAAAGGCACCATCTTCAAAAGTAGCCAGCCGGCAACTACTTCCATTCATGGCATTACATAGAAAGCTGTCTGCTTGTTCTCTCATCGCCTCATTACGATCCTGCGGACATTTGATCGTGACAAGCTCGCTTTCGGCGAGCTGCAGTTTGACAATCTGAGTTGCGAGGTCGCAGGTCAAATCTCCTCTGTTGCCAAAGGCAGTCATAACTCTTCTATAGTGACGCGTTATGTAATCAAGCCGAATAGAAATCGAGGCCCCCGAAGGTGTGCGCCACAAAACGTCTGCAGATTCCTCCGCGGCTATCTTCAAACTCCCTGTATTCAAGAGCAGAGCCGTAACGGACGAAGGTTTCCCAAAAAGCCAGACAGCATAGTCAATCTCATGGATAAGATCACGTAATACGCCGCCCATTTGAGGATCTGCTGAGTAGCTTTCCTTATAATTCCGAGTAGGCCGCCAATCCGGAAGGAAGGATTGCGCTTCTATCCGCACATGATGAATATCTCCGATTCTCGGCAACATCTCGCGGAACACATTCAGGCCTGCATCAAACCGCAGATTGCAGCCTACAAAGACTCTGTCATTTATCGACGACGACGCCGTCCGCAACCTAGAGATACCTGCAACAGAAGGAGTGATCGGTTTTTCGATAAGAATTGCTTTGTAGCCCTCCTTGATCCCTTCAAGCGCATCCTCTAAATGGCGATCGGTATCGGTGGCCACAACCAGAAACGAATCTTTCCCTCTCGTTGCTTTCGGCAAAGAAGAGACCGCTTCGTAGCCCTCATTCTGAAGGCTTTGAACCCTATCCGGCCTCCTGGGAACAGCGATTGCGCGCACCCCGAGAAGATCACGGAAAACGTGGAGGTGACGCATACCAATTGATCCGGTACCGCGAATGAAGACTATCGGGCTGTTGGATCCCTTCGCCACCGTTTCAGACCCCGGACTGAAGGGATTCACATAAACATTCGCGGTCTCGATATCATGCCTGCTTACGTGTTCCGAATCTATCATCTCTTTTTGCTTTTCATCGGTTGCGGTGAGCGTCATCGCTTCTAGCCGCGAGCGAATACAACTATTATCACAACCATGCCATGAATCATCGGAATTCCGTCTCGAACTCAACCTTTGCGCGATTGAGATCCGAATGCCGGCCAACATCGACCCAATATTCCCGGATTGGAAATACGGCGTGCGGCATTTTCGCATTGATTACTTTATCGAACAAATCCGTCATGTCAATTGACTCTTCACGCTGGATCAGGTCGAGAATCTCTGGATCGAGAACATAAATTCCAGCATTGACAAAGAACTTCTGCGTAGGCTTTTCTTGAATCTCAAGAATCTTATAATCATCGACCTTAACCACACCGTAGGGAACTTGAAATTCATAATCGCGTACGCACATTGTAGCCTTTGAGTCTTGAGCGGCGTGAAACTCCAGAAGATGGTTGAAGTTGACCTTCGTAAGAATGTCCCCGTTCATTAGAACAATCGGCTGTTTTGGCCTTTCCTCTAACAAGCACAGTGCCCCAGCCGTTCCCAGGGGTTTTGATTCGCGAAGATATTCGATGTTAACGCCCCATTTTGAACCGTCGCCGAAATAGTCGACGATCATTTCGGCTTTATAGTTTACGGAAATAGAAAAGTTGCGAAAACCATATTCGATGAAGTTCAGCAAAACAGTCTCAAGCATCGGGCATCCGCCGACAGAGAGCATCGGCTTCGGGCAATCGTCCGTCAAAGGAGATAAACGCCTTCCGTATCCACCCGCCATGATAACCACCCGGTTCATGAGGGCCGACGGCGAGAGCATCTCTTCGACAACCTCCAACCCGCAGAGCGCGCCGCATGAATCGATGATTGGCATGTGTCGGACGCGAAGCTGTCGCATTCGAGCAACCAGCAATTCACGACTGTCGCCCAGGTACGCCGTCTTCGGATTCGGGTTCATGGCTTTTGACACTGGGTCATTGAGCGTGAGGCCCCTGAGCATGGCTCGGCGAACGTCTCCGTCCGTGAGGGATCCGCAAAGCCGGCTGCCATCCACCATCAACGCAATTTGAAGAGAGCTTTCGTCAATTGTCCGAATCGCCTCGCCAATCGAGGCAGTCGGGGAAATGCAGACTTGTCTCCATATGTCCATAGATGGTTCAGTCATAAACTTCATCTCATCCGATTTCCAAGTTCCACGTCTGCCTCAACCTCCTACCGATAGAAAAGAACACGGCCAGGGTGATCCTCGTAGGCCTGAGGGAACAGTTCCCTTAAAGAGGAATAGCCCTCCTCGGAATGCACCTGCTTCGCAATCTTGAATTCAGCGCGTTCCGCGGAAAATCCTGCTTTGAAAAAGAGTAGTGGGTTATCAGGCTGGTTGTCGGTTCCGCCACCAAGATACAGAGCTCGGCACCCCTCAGATTGGGCGGCCTGCGCTGCCTCATGGAGCAGAAGGTTTGTGCCTCCCAGGCGCTTTCCCGCCTGACTCGATGCAGAAAGCAGATATTCCACTACCTCCGAACTGAAAAGAAAGATAGCTGCAGCCACTGGCTCATCGCCCCTTATGCAAACTGCCAAACGGGCCTGTTTCCATTCCAGCAACCGGCGAAAATAGGACTGTGGAAAGAAGTAGAACTGCTCTGCACCAATCTCCCGCATCACCGTATGGTAGAACTCTCTGAACCATTCGGCACTCTCCGGGCCAGAGCGCCACTCCACTCGCAATCCGCTCTTTATCGCCTTGCGCACGGCAGTGCGCACCCGCGTTTGATATGAAGCCATCAAGTC
>Ga0255349_1000658_pt1 | contig 14901 bp, 18 predicted proteins | sample CBST25v15metaG_FD_189947 | JGI IMG/M metagenome (GOLD analysis project Ga0255349, IMG submission 189947) | Peat soil microbial communities from Stordalen Mire, Sweden - C.B.S.T-25.v15 | ecosystem: Environmental > Terrestrial > Soil > Wetlands > Peat | place: Sweden: Norrbotten County, Stordalen...
GGCATCGGCTGCCGAAATAGGCTTCTCCATGGAATTCCTCCGCTACGCATTGTAGTGATTTTAACTACTTTCACGCGATGAATCAAGCGCTGTACTTGTCGGCCAATTGAGAATCGCAAGACGGCCCCGCAAGACAAGCCGCACAGATTCGGACTCCGGTAATTCAGAATGCCTCGTCAACCCCCCGTTTCGGAGTGCAACGCTCTTTCCCCGGCGCCGATCAATAAGGTTTTACGCGGTTTTCTGCGTGTTCACATTGATAAGCGGCACAAAGAGAAAGACTTGCGGTGAAATCAGCGACTCCGCTGTGCAGTTTTGCTGTTGCGGCCAGTCCAGTGTTGCAGATAGGCTGATGGGGATGCGATTCGAGAGGATTTGGGTTCAGCAGTGCAGAGCTACGCGCCGGATTCGCCGACAGTTCGGTGCGAAGAGCGCCCTCGACTACTTGATTGGCGAGAAACTCATTCGCTTTGCCGAGGCGGCGGAGCAGCATCCGGAGTTTGCGAAGGAGCTTCCCCGGTTTCTGGCGGCGATCTGGCGGACATTCAATGAATACGAACTGGCCGGTTATGTGGCCTCAATGAAGCGAGCCACAAGGATGCAGTTGCAGCGGCTCTTGTATCTTCGTTGAGCACGCTCACTGCGGCTATTCCAGGTCCGGGAGATCCTCGCGAGCGAGCAGAAGCCGGATCGATCGTCCTTGCCCCGGCGTTCTCTGAATGAACCTGTTGGCCTCCAATGTGAGGATCATCTGGTGTACGGAAGGCGGGCTCACCTGAAAGTACCTCTGCATGTCGGCCTCGGCGGGAGGCCGGCGGTTGACCTTGCTGAAGTAATGGATGAAGGCGAGATACTGTCCCTGTTTGTGAGTGAAGGGTTTTACGGTCACAGAGGAAGTGTATCCGCATTGGGCGCGCATCAAAAAGGCCGAAAGCGCTTCCGCGCGCCACTCATGTTCGAGCCTGCGCGGGACAAACTTCTGACAGGCTTCAGAACGGCTCGATACAACTCCTCTGGATCGATTCCCAATCGGCCGGCGTTTGCCTCGATAACGGCGATGCGGCCGACGAATTGCCTGTTTCTCTCCCTTTCCTTTTCCAACTCGGTTTTCAACTGATCAAGCTGTTCTGCGAAGAAACGCTTCTCTATCTCTGACCCGGATAAGTGGGTTTTTCCTCGTTGGCGCCGCTCGGCGGCATTTATCTCCTCGTTGAACCTGTACTTGTACAGGGTTGTAGGACTGACGTGGAGAACGGCAGCTACACTTCGCACGTCCAGCGACATTTCAGCGGGTGGGTGGGCCTCAGCGATCGCGAGGTAATCGCGGAGGTGCCGATGCAACTGGTCGCGAACGCTTACACGCGGCATCGCCCGCCCTCCGAAAAAGCTACCGGTGAACCACGGCCTTCCTCATCTTCGTCTACGGCCAGGGCCTTCGCGATGCCGTCGAGAGTTTCTTTGCAGTGACGGACCCATGGCTCCGCAATGCTTGCGCCGCGCGCGGTCTGAAGGCGAGCAGCGGCCAGCGCCTCTTCGGTAGCGGCGCGGATCTGAATCAGGTGTTGCCGCTCTTTTTGATTACCGTGCGTGCGGAGGTAATCCGGACAACCTCGAACGCAGTTGAGGTGGAAGGGGCACGGAGTCACGGCAAAGTCGTGGAGGCAAATGCCGAAAGCAGTGAAATGAACGGCCTGTAGCTCGCCTTCCAGGAAAGCGTCTCTCTGACTGAGAGGCAATTCAAAATAGACATCGGTCTTGACTCCACCCAGTGCTCCTTCACGCATGCCGGCCTTGACCCACTCCAGCCGTTCGCTCACAGTGGCGTGGCGATAAGCTTCCGTATCTCTGGCGTTCTCGCGACCCAGCCAGCGCGTCTGTAACTCTACGGGCAGGCCGCCCTTGTCAGCGATGTGGTTGAGCCAATGCCTGAGCTGATGGGTTGTCATGCGGCAGAAGGCGCCGTCCGGCTCGCGAATATCGAATCTTTCAAAGGCGGACTTCGCGTTCGCTCTGCAAGTAACGAAGTCGGCGATCTGCGAAAGCAGTACAGGTTCGACAAGGAGGGGACACGTGGACCTTGTCGTGTGAAAGAAGTTGCGGAATGCGATGAACAGCGATTCGGAAAACTTCTGTTGTGTCCCGTCGCGGCGATCGATGGTCCACAGTTGCCCGACGCGGAGACTGCGCAGATAAGCCTCTACTTCAAATGCGCGGTAATAGATCCCCTTTGAGTCCCGATGGCAAATGAGCTTGTCTCGGCGGATCGTGAAAACGCTGCGATGGTTGCATCCGAGAATGCGGGCAACTTCGTGGCGGGTCATGCGCGCGCCCCAGTGAAAGCCCGGGATGGAAACGCGATGCGGGGAAAGTTCGAGCACCTTGGCGCGTTGCCGCGGGGCGTGCGTAATCTTACGAATTCGGCTGATCGCTTCCTGGGCCAACTCTGCGCCGATCGGAGTCAGCCATCGAACGGCGAGCAAGCGCGCGCCGTCTCGCGACTTCTCGCGGTAGTATCGGAGGCCGTAGCGCGGTTGTCCTGCCCGCGTTTCGCGGACTTCGCAATCGAATGGCAGGGTGAGAAGTTCGCCAACGCGGAAGCCGGTGACAGCCAGGATGGCGAGCGCGGCGACCCGCAGTCTGTCTTTCGGCTCGACGGCATGTTGGCGATAGATATCCGCGAGACCGTTTAACGCGGCCTCGGTTGGCAGCCGGTCGCGGCGCGCCTGCTGGCCGGCGATGGTGTGACGGTTGAAGTCTTCTATGCGCGGACTCTGCGGAGAGTAGTAAAGCGGACGGCAGAGGTTCCGCCTGGCCAAAAACCTGGTGAACACAAGCAGGCTCATCATGCGCTTGTATGTCGTCGAAGGCGCCCAGTGACTCCTCATCAGCAGCTCAGCCTGGCTCAGATCCTCCTCGCGAAGATCGGGCCACCGAAATGTCACTTGATCGCGGCCACGCCGTGCAAGGATCGCTTCCCAAAGGATGCGAATGCAGTCCAGCCGCGCACCCATATTGCGCAGTGAATGGCGATCGAGGATCAGCCAGCTCTTAACAGTTCGCGAGAAATCCTTCGGCAAAAGTTGATCGCGGGTGCCATAGCATGTGAAGTACAGATTTCGATTCGTCCGGTTGAATGTGCGATCTCGGAAGCGGCCGATATCCCAGACTGGCGATTCAAACAAACTTGGGTCCAGGCCGAAGTCGGCTGCAAACTTCTTGCGAGCGATGGCGACAAGCTTCTCGGTTACGGCGTTCATGATAGGACCGTCTCCTGCGCATCGATGCCTTCGATGACCTGCCGGATCGCCGCCCGCACCTGATCGAGCTGTACAAGGATCCTGCGGTCGCTCTGAGGCTCCTGGACTTCGAGGAACTCCTCGATCGATGCGAGCATCTGCCGATGCGGCCCGGTCTGGAGCGCCGCAAAAGAGGGGCAGAGGTAACAGCTCAGTGGTGGGAGCAGTTGGCAGAGACCCTCTCTGGCAGCATCCCGGCCGCAGTAGCCGATGCCGCCGACATCCAGTTGGGGAAGCCCCAGATGAGGCGCGACAGCGGGAATCTTCTGATGCGAGAGGCCGCCGGCATCGTCCTCAACAATCCGGCCCTGAAAGCGACGAACCAGCGGCATCAGCGCATCATCTGTGGCCTTGGCCACAGGATCGGCGATCGAGGAGGCTGTCTCGACGTAAACCCTCACACTTTGCGTATCGCTGTGATCGAGAACCTCTGCGATGTGAAATAGGGAGGCGCCTTCTTCCGCCATATGCGTGGCGATGGAGAAACGGAACCGGCGCGGGTTCATCCTCAAACGCTGCTGTGTGCGCGGCGAGACGAGATCGGCGGCCTCCGCAAAGCGCCGCATTGCCAGGCCGATCGCACCTTCCGGCTGAGAAGCCGGGAGCCAGTGGAGAAGTGGATTAGCCGGTCCGTCCCGCTGTAAGCTCTTAAGCAGGCTGCCGAGGGTAGCACTGATCGGCCTTCGCTTGGTCTCGCGCCGGGGAATCCGCTTCTTGACGCGGGGCACGTCGAGTTGCCACACAACTGCCGAACTGGTTTCGTAACGAACCAGATCGCTGTTGCGCAGCCGCGCACTTGCGACCGGGTTGTGACCCAGTTCCATATGCAGCATGACGATCGCACGGTCATGGCTGCTTCCAAGGCCCTCGCGGACGGCTCTGGCGATCAACAGGAGCTCATCGGGGGTAAATGGTCCTCGAAGGACATCGCGAAAGCGGACGCTGTGACCCTTGGCGTTTCCGACTGCCGTGATAGAGCGCAGGATGTCGAGAAATCCTGGATCAAATTCCTCATACTGCCGGGTGACGCCCCAGCGATAAAACGCGCGCAGGCGCGAGAAGTCGTTGCCCTTGTCCGCAGTGTGCTCGACGCCATGCTGGAGGAACGCGCGAACAATCCCCTCCGTCAGGTCCACCCACTCCGCCAATGGTTGATTGCATGAGCGCAACCACTTCTGCAGGCGCAGGAACATACGAAAATCGTTCTCGACGGTCCGTGCCTTTTTCCGGCTGATCCGATCGGTGAAATAGAGCTTCACGAGGTGCAGCGCGCGGGAGCCAAGGACGTTCGCCTTCTCTTGGCGCGCCCAATCGAGCTCAATCAGTTTTCCGCCGTCCAGCGAAGCGCGAATGCGCCAGATCGTCTGTGAGGTGTCGAGATGCTGGCCGTCGAAGGAAACCTCGCTTCGAGGAGGTAGAGGCAAATCAGCAAGCGAGGATGGCTGCCATACACGCTTTGGCCCGCTTCGTCGGGGAGCGTAGCCCAGAATGTCTTGAGTGGTGCGGTCGGCTTCGTACCGTGCCGTTCAAGCGCTCGACGCACAAACCCGTGAGCTACCTTGAGAAGAATGAAATGGAGGCCCTGCTTCAAGCTCCAGACAAGGCTACGTGGATCGGAAGGAGGGACTATGGACTGCTGTTATTCATGTACAACTCCGGAGCGCGCGCCGACGAGGTAGCGCAGCTGAGTGTCGGAGATCTAAACCTGCGAACTGGCGGAGAGAACTCTCTTTCATCTGTCCGACTCACGGGTAAAGGAAACAAGACCCGCATCTGCCCGCTGTGGGCTTCAACGACTGCGGAACTGAGGAGACTGATCACCGGGCGGAAGGACGATGAGCGGGTTTTCCTGAATCGTTGTTCCGCACCTCTCACGCGGTTCGGCGTGCATGACATCGTTACTCGATACGCGCGACGCACCGCCAAGTGCGTTCCAGAGATGCAAAGACGGCGTATAGGTCCGCACACCATTCGACACACTACGGCTACGCACTTGTTACGCGCTGGCGTGGACATCAATACAATTCGTGCCTGGCTGGGACATGTGTCACTCGAGACCACCAACATCTACGCAGAAACCGACCTTGAAATGAAGGCGAAGGCGCTCGGGATGTGTGAAATGAAGCACCAGACTCAAAGAAGGCGCTGGCGCGACAATCCCGATCTTCTGACGTTCCTAGCGAAACTCTAGCTGAATTATGTGACGCCCGCCATCGATGGTGTCGCCTGTTTGCCCTCGCCTAGACGCTGGGCGTCACATAAGCAACACCACAACATAATCTTCGCAGTACTCGGGCGGAATGGCATTCTCAAGAGGCCGCCAATCAGGCTTGCCCACTTCGATGGCGCACTTCATAGCTCACCGCCTTTGTTCGTGGCAGGAGCCACGGCGACATGCGTGTGCTTGCATCCCGGACATGCGACGGCGCCGGAGATATTGCGAATCGCCTCGTCGAAGCGCTCCGGCAGATCGAGCACTTCGCCGGCCGCGGTGTAGAAGAGCGGCGCAACCGTCCCGCGCAGGGATTTGTTCTCTGCACTCCAGAGTTCAACTGCGAGCGTTCCGTGATGGCCCCGGAAAAGTGGCGCCGTAACGATTGTCGGGCGCGTGTGGCCTTCTTCGAACTTGAGCCAAAGCCGCGTGATGGCCAGTTCATAGGTATGGCCGATGCGCAGCATCTCGATCCGCACCAATTCCGGCGCGATCACGATAGCGTGCCGGCCGTTGCCGGAGATTGAATCGATCTGTTGCAGCCACGGCGCCGGGTTCCCATCGGCATCGAAATAGGCGCAGTAGCGACCCATGTCGACGACCGCGCCGCCGGACTCAACGCCCCGCAGCACGTACCGTCGCGCCAGATGCTGGTGCTCGATTGAGACGCTCGGCTGGCAGTAGATTCCGCGCTTCTCCAGGGCGCGAAGCGTCTGGATTGGAAGTGACAGGCCGTATCGCGCATAGCGATTGGCATTCCTTGTGGAGATCTTCGCTGGGCTCGTCATCGGCATCGCCTCCTCAGACCGCAACCTTGCGGCGGATCGGCTGGCCCAGCGCCGCGCGAATCTCTTCCTTCGTGCAGCCGGCCCAGCATTTGTAGAGGCGGGGATTTCTGATCTGGATGGAGAGGTTGTCGCCCGAGCGGTCGTGCCCAGCCTGGGCGCACGACGGGCAACGCGCCCACCAGTTGCGGCTGTCCTTGCGCGTGGCGCGCACGTAGTCGAGAATCCGGAACTCAGTGCGAAGCGACGCTGTAGCCGGTGGTATATATGGAGGGGCTACGACAGGTCGATAGGCTTCAGGCAGCGTCATTCCCTGGATGAAGGTTCTGAGTTCCACCTCGGTGAGCTTCTTCAGGCTGTCGAGGTAATCGAGTTGCGCCTCCGGCGTGAGGGCGGCCTCGTAGAACCAGTACCGCTGGTTCGTCTTTCGGTGCACGCCGAGCGGGGCACGGATGGCGTTGCCGTATTCGCTGTCCTCGATCCGGTCCTGACGCGGGAAAACCTCAATGCCGTCTTTGAGGCCGCCGCCTTTTACCGGCACGCCGAGCCGTAGGGCGAGGTTATAAATATAGATGCGGCACTCCGCCGCCAAGAGTGGCGTCTCCGCGAAGATCCACAGATGGCCGCCGCGGCGAGATTGTTCGAGCGCGGCCTCGACTCCATCCTGCTTCAGTTCCCAATGCAATTGGAAGAGGGCCTCGATAGCGCCGTCAAAGTCGGCGTCGATGGCGACCCAGTTCGAGCGCTGCGTCTCCGGATTGATCGCGTAGAGATTGATGGTGATGTCGCCGTTCAGGTGCATGCGCACCACGTCGGCGTCGAGAGGTTTTGGCTTCTTGGTCTGCCAGTCCCGCGCCAGGTAGTACGGAACCGAACCATTGGGCAAGGGATGGGCAGCCTGCATCCCGTAGGCGCGCCGGTTGACGAAGAGCTTGATGAACCGGTCGGCCGTCTCGCGGCTTACACAGAAGGTCGTATACATGGATCTCGCTCCTTCCTGAAGTTCTGTGTTTGTACCCCGGTTCCAGAACTCGGTCAAATCTGTGGCGTGTCGGCTGGATGGCTGTTTGCGGGTGAGACAAAATGACGGCCCGGAGCGTTCACCGGGCCGTCAAAGCAGCGACGAGGTTGGGGTTCTTCAGGACTTGTGGGCGAAGCGCAGCCGGCCGTGCTTGAAGTCAGGCGCGGGTTTGCGGTTGGTGGCGAAGGTGTTGGGTTCGGTGCGGAGGCCGGGAAAGGCGGCGGCCTCGGCCAGGGCGTAACGAGTCGCGAGCGAGCGAATGCGGCCAGCGGATAGGCGCATGGGATTCCTCCTGATTGTGAATGGGATTTGGTGTGGTGGGTGGTATACAGCAGGGTGAAACGGTCAGGCGGCTGCCAGTTGCAATTGGGAGAGCAGCAGGCCGGGTTGCTCAACGTAGCTGAACAACTTGTACTCGGAGAAAACCCGGTCGAACAGATCGGAGGTGAACCGGTCCTCGCAACCCTCGAACGAGAGCATGTACCAATCGTCGCGCTGCCGGTCGAAGACGTAGATCGCGCCGGATGCGTTGTTATCGGGAACCATCTGTAGGAGCATGACGCCCTTGCGGGTCTGAATCCAGCGGGTGGCGACCGCCTCGCCGAGTTCGAGGAAGGCTTGGACGGTCTCTTGGATCGTGTTGGCGGCGCTGTCGCGCCAGTTGAACAGCTTGTAGACGGACATCTTTCCCAGGCTGTGGGGCATTGGAACTCTCCTCTCTTCGAGAATTGGTTAGATGGGTTGGAAGTTAGCGCGGCCTGACAGGCAGCGCCAGATACCAGGTTCTTGCCAGTGAAGCGAACAGGGACACGAAGACCAGGACGATCCCGGTAAGCCAGATTGGGTGATGGGCGGAGACGTTACAGAGCATTCCGCGAAAGACGACAACAGCCGAAGAATCGAGCACGGTGAGCAGGATGCTGATTGCCACACGCGCCGTGCTGCGCGGGATCAGAGCAGGTTCGGCTACGACGGACGGAGAGGCAATCGACAGGGTCTCGAGCAGAGTGATCCTTTCCGAAGGGCTCGCCTTCGATGGGTGGGATGAATTGTGGGTGGGCTTCTGGGAACCAGGGCGGGATGAATCGGCGGTTGGGTTGTGACTACGGACCGGTCTCCGATGGCTTTCGGTGCAGTTCAGACGCGGCTTTCAGCGTTGCCGAAAAGGGGTAAAGAAATTCCAGCACAGTCATCTGCTCACATGCGCTTCAGCTCACCATCTTCATCCTTCTTCCAATAACTCATTCCAACCACCATCAAAACCATCGACAAACAAGGGGATAGTCAGAATGCATCTGCCTGAGCCGGCGCGGGTTGTGACCCTGTGGATCAGTTCAATAGGAAGGTAAACGGAAGACAATCGGAATGCAATCGGTATTCAATGCCGAATCAGTAGCAATTCACGCACCAAAGACGGCCAGACGGTGGCCACCTTCAGAAGACAGGCCCTCTTATCCAAAGAGAAACTCGCGGAAAGTGACGACATCGTTGGCCGATGTGTTGGTGAGGACGTTGGTCGAAAGCAGGCTGGAACGAAATGCCCGGCTCAAAGCGAGGCCGATTCGTTTGTTGACCGCGCGCAATTCGACGGCGAGAAGGTAGAGGATGGACGGGTCCGGCGTCAGATAGAGGATGGTGTCGACGCCATTTGCAGCGTCGAGAACGTTGCGCAACTCGCCATAGCGGGCCGTGCCTTTGGCCGTTCTCTCAAACTCGATTGCGAAACCCTTGATACGATTGCCGTCGGAAACCTTGACCAACGCGTCGAAGTCTTTCGTGCATTCGCCGCCATAAACGAGGTTTTGCGAGAGGACTTCCAGCTCCCATTGCCACGATATCAGCACATGGGCAGCGGTCAACGCCGCGCAGATTTCGGCCAGTTCAACCGAATGGAGTACCTGCGATCTGCGCACAATGTCCTTGGCCGTCGATGGCAAAGAGACGAGCGCATGGCCACGCAACTCAAGCAATTCGAGTCCCGAGCGTGTAATTGCAAAGACCGGTTCTGGGAGCAACCGGCCACAATCGATGCGCTCGACGAGGCCGTTTCGCTCTAAACGATCGAGCCGCCAGAGCACAGAACGCCGGCAGGTCTCCGGTCCATTGTTGAGCAATAGCGTGCAGATCTGGTCGCAGGTGATCGCGCGAGCGTTACGAATCACAAGCAACATAGGAATGTCGCGATCGTCCGAGAGTGCGATAAAGCCGCGCCGGTATCTCATGCGATGCGCTCCGCAACTTCGGTTTCAAGCTCTATCTGGCGGCCATCGGCCGACAGAATCCAACGCCCGAGGTCCGTTTCGATCCAATCCATGGCGCCGATCAGCACCATTGCTTCGTACCGGGCGCCGCGAACACTGACCGAGATGGGCTGAACCCCGTCTGATCTCCATGCGCTGGTTGCGAACGAAATGTGCCCATGCGCGCGTTCGTTGAGTGTGACCAGATAGCGATCGGGAGAATTGTTGTTGGCAGGAAGACGAAATAGAAGATGTATCCTGCCGTCAAAGAAGTTCGGCCCCGAGCACTCGAATGTCCTCCCGATCGACCGCAGCGGACGGTCTGGATCGAAGTTGCTCGTCAGGTTGAAGCGGATTTGTCCGGGGAATGCCCAGCACATGCGCAGCCTGCGACCATACATGAGCCCTGCCGAGTTGAACCATGCCGCATTCCGGCGGAAGCAGAATGGATCGTTCAGGTCGCGCGAGTGCGCGGCCCACCAATTGGTTCCCAGACCAATTATGCGGACGCGCACGGCTTTATGGCCTCAATCAGTCCCTGCACGACGGCGCGTGCCTGGAGATTCCGTTCCGGTCCGCGCAACCAGTTGAGGAACCAGATTCGCTCGTACGCAAGCGGCGGCAGCGGGAGATTGTTGTCGCGATAGTGCGTGAGCAACTGCCCCAACCGCCCAATCAGCACCGCATATTCTCCATCACGTTTCGCGCTCCTGGACAAATCCAAACTATGAAATGTGGTGATGAACTCCTCCCAGGGACGCCGCTCAGCGGAATCAGCGGAATCTGTATAGTGACGCCAGAACCTATAGCAAGGACTCGTTCGCCCGAGGTGATCGAGCAGTGTGCCGATCTGCTCACGCGGATCAATTTGATTGTCGGAGTGGTCGGCAATAACCGCGGCAGATTTGCATTTCGACATCAGTTCGATCGTGGCCGTTGCGAGCAGCAAGTCATTGAACGCTTCGAGCGCCTCTGTTCGCTCCGGTTCATTGAGCTTCGCGATGCGGTCAAGTTCCGCCTTGACTTCAACAGGCGGTTTCATTCCGCGCAGTCTATAGAAGCACAGAAAGAGTTGTGTGCGCTCGAATGCCAGCGCATAATTGACATCCTCATCTGGGACGAATGCGCGAACATATTCGCGCCACTCCGCTGGATCGGCGAAGTCCTTGGACGATTTGATCTTCAACTTGTTTGTCATCGCTTTATCCATTGGCCCCTTTGAGGGTCCGATTGCGTCTCCGCTCCTCGTCCAACTGCGTATTCGTCTGGTTCAGCCGCACCCGCAGATTGCGCTCGCTGTTCCGCGTAGCCTCAAGGCTGTTCTTAAGCAGTTGCACCTGCTGTTGCACGGTCATTATGCTATTCCCCGCAAGTAAGGGATCAGCTAGACTCGTACCCGGTACATCTGACGAACTTCCGGCAGCATCTTCGTTCCTTGCGCTAGCCATCCGTGCGAGGGCATGGACTGTGTCTTTGAGATCCGTCGTCTCTGGCTCCGCTACTTGATTGGGTAGTTGCTTCGCCATGAGGGCGCTCTCAATTTCAGCGTTATGCCGTTCGGCCAGTTGGTTGAACTGCTCCGTGCGGCCCAGGATTTCGATTCTGTCGCTGACGCGGCCGTTCCAGAGTTCCGCGATAATGGTAGCGGCGACGATCTCCTTCTTTGCCGCGGAACGCCACTCGAAATAGATGATCCCTGCCGAGCAAACGAGCAACCCGAGCGTCACGGCGTTCGACCAGAAGTAGAGATCGTCGATCGTGTGGCCGACAAGATCGCTCCGTCCGTTTACCATCGCTGTGCCATAGTCGGTGTTCGAGGGGTTGATCTTGCCCAGGGCATAGTCGAGGAATCCCTGACGCTGGCGTTGGGTTGGCCCAGTCATTTCCGGCTGTACGGTTTGCGTCTGGGCGACGAGGCCCGGCGCAATCGCACAGAAGAGCAGGATGACGGCCGGCAATTGAATGGCGGAAATGCGTCGCATCATCAACCTCCGTAGGGTGTGTCGAGCGAGATTCCGGCGATCCGTCTACGCCGCTGGCGGCGATTAACGGCGTCCTTGAAACGGAGATTGACGCCGATCTCTGGGTTCATTGGGCTGCGCATTTTCGGGTATAGATACGGCTCAATCCCCTCTAATTGGAAGCTGGGCGCGCGGCGAACATGGAGGTGAGAGTGGAGAGTTCCTTCGCGGCTATCGACCATCAGGATCTCCATCTGGCCCACGGGAAGGTTCTTGATGTGGTCCTCGCGCGCCCGCGTCTCCTTCGCTTCGCTCTCGCTTCCCGTGCCGGTCTCGATGTATTTGGGTGTGAAGATGCCGGTCTTGCGCACCGATAAACTGCGCCTCTTCGTCGCAATCCTCGCCGACGCTTTCAGGAACCACTGCGCGGTATTTTCCTCGGAGACGTTCATGATCATTTTGGTTCCAGGCGCTGAGGAGACCTCATCGGCAAATGCCTGGCTGACACGCTGCAACTGCGGCAGGCTCTGGAAGGAGAACAGAAACGACACCTTTGCGCCGCGCGCCGTCTGCAAGACCTGCGTGAATCCCGGATAAGCGAACGGCGCAAACTCGTCCAGGATCACCGAGAGCATCGGCTCATCCTTGGATCGCGATGCGGTTGTCTGCGAATATCGCTTGCCGACCATCAGTTGAATGTTCTGGAGAAGGATCTTTCCCAAGGCTTCGACGGCGCGCTGGTTGCGATTTGAATTCAACGAGACAAACAGGATCAGATCGTTTTCAAGCACATCGTCGAGCGTCAGAAGGTCCTGGTATGCGCCGGTCACGACCGACAACTCGTCTTCGAGGAAACTCAACAGTTCGTTCAGGAGTCCCTGAATCTTCTCCACGCGCTCGCGGTCCTGAAGCGACCGCTGGAGCATTTTGACCGACATCTCGAAGTTCAAACGCTTCTGCATTGAAAGGCCAGTGAGCGTCGCGATGCGCGCCTTGGCCGCTTTGATCTGATCCTGAAGCACGTCCTCATCGAGCGCCATGACCAGCACATCGTAGACATTGAAGAGCTTTCCGGTGTACTGCAGGACGCGGACAAGATCGGAGAGGTAGGCTTCCTGGTGGCCCTTGAAGAAGTCCTCTCGCAGGCCAAAGGAGCGGAAAATGAAGTTCACGTGCTCCTGATAGGCGTCGTCGAGCGAGTAGAAGGGATTGTAGCGGCAGGATTCAGTGGGATGTGTCGGGTCGAGAATCCGCAGGTCCTGCAAGCGTCCGGCGGCGGCGATATGCGGCAGAATGTGGTCCAGAAACTCACGTTCGCCCTTGCCGTCGAAGATGATCATAGGCATCTTGCGCGCGCCGAAGCGGCGCGTCAGATCCTGCGCGATGATGTTTTCAAGGAAAGTGGATTTGCCTGCGCCGGTGCCGCCGACAATTACTCCGTGCTTGATTCGCACTGCATCCGGCCAGACCCATGGCTCTTTATGCACGTTGTAGCCGAGCAGTGTAGCGCAATTATTGTGCGCATCCGCGACGATTCGTGCATCCATGGCTGTGGGCACGACAACAGAAGGATGCGGCCAGTTCTCCTCGCGCTTTGTTCTTCTGCCAATGAGGTGGGCAACAATCAAGCCTCCGCCAAAAAACACGATGGCGCAGTCGAGAAAGATCTCCAGGCATTGGTCATTGCGCAGATGGAGGCGGGAGACGGCGATATACCAAAGAAATCCGAACACGGCGCAGCCAACGAGAACTACGACACCGGCAGCATCTTCCGGCCCTGTGCGTCTGTATCCGGGTTGATCATAGTAAGGACTCATAGGCTCCGCCCCAGTGAGAAGTAAAGGAATACGCCCAGCAATGCGAGGACTATGAAGCCTGCCAGAATCACCAGAGAGCTTGGTTTCCAACGTCCCCGTGCATTAATGGGCTTCAGATCGTCGGCCAGCGCGGAGCGCAATGCCAACTCTGGATTTGTCTCGGTGTCTTCTGAGTGAAGTTTCCGGATTGTTAGGCGTACCTCTTCCGGCGTGACGTAACCCGCGGCATCCATGGCTAGAGCACCGCTTCGGCCGTGACCGGCCGGTTCTGGTCGATTCCGAAGTTCAATTGGTAGAGGCGCGCTTGATTCCCATCTGTGCATTTGATTCCGATCACGCCAGTCGCTTTTTCGCCCGGCGCAAGATCGCGCGGAGTGGACTCCGGCTGCGCAACATCGAGAGCAACTCCGCGATGCGTTTTGAAGGATGCGTAGGTCTTGCGCCCGAGCTGGTGGTTGCGAAGGCTCACGAGCGATACCGCATTCTTACCAGGCGCCTGCGCATAAACAACCGGTGTTGTTACGCGATACGGCGCCTCGGTTCGATTTGTTAGCGAGTACCGGATATAGATTTGGTCTCCGGTGCGGTACACCTGCTCAAGCGCAACTTGCACGCGATTGCTCTCAGCCTTGCTCGATTCCTGCCCAATGTCTTCCGCTCCCGCAAGCGTCTGAGTGAGAACCAATGTCGCTATTTTGCGAATCTCCTGCTCGGTTGGTTGGGCATCGGAGTGCGCGTCGGTGCGCGGATTAGGCGCGGGATCGGTGCGGATCAGCACGTCCATGGAGGAAAGCGAACCGGAAGGATCGAGTTCGTAGCTCAGCTCCCGTGACGCAGTCCACACGAAGAGATTGGTCGAGACGCCCTGCTGAAGCGGCTTGATGAAGACCTTGTCTTCGTGGCGTTCGATCTGAAAGCTGTCCCCATCGCCAACGGCGAGCGTCGTAACCGGCTCACCAAATTCGAGAACGGTGAGATGGTTCATCGAGGTTTCGACGTGCCGGATCTGGCCCTGGCCGGTTGTCTGCGCCCCCGCCACGGCGGCTGAAATAGCGAGAATCATGGTCAAGAGCGACTTCATAGCGGCCTCCTTGGGCGCAAGAAACGAAAGGAGAAGCCACGGCTTGCGCAGTGACTTCTCCTTTGGGTTAAGAGCATCCCAGCGCGGCTGGAATACTCGTGTCCTCAAATGTCAGGTTCCGCTTCCCCTTGTACTGGAAGAGGAATACCCGCTTCACGCCTTCCGGTCCATCGGGATTGGCGATCCGCTCGACGAGAAACGCGCGTTGCTGATCGTCAAACCAGACGTACCCGTTGATGGTCTTTGGCAATCGAACCCTTACCCGCTGTCCGCCGGTTGCCTCCGCAAAGGCATCGACGATCTCCTGCGGGAAGGACTGGAAGAGAACCGCCCCGGAGCCTGTGCCATTCGAGACGATGGTGTTCATCGCCTGCGCCCAAGCCCTGCGATTCTCCTGCTTGCCCTGCGCCCAGTAGTGCACAAACAGGTGGAGCGAGCTGAACTGATCGCGCGCCTCCTGTTCATGTTCCCAGAGAGCAGATTGCGCT
>Ga0255349_1000664_pt1 | contig 14834 bp, 12 predicted proteins | sample CBST25v15metaG_FD_189947 | JGI IMG/M metagenome (GOLD analysis project Ga0255349, IMG submission 189947) | Peat soil microbial communities from Stordalen Mire, Sweden - C.B.S.T-25.v15 | ecosystem: Environmental > Terrestrial > Soil > Wetlands > Peat | place: Sweden: Norrbotten County, Stordalen...
CATCGAAACGTTCAGTTGCCAGGCGTTCAATTGCCGGTGCGCCCCGGGCCATGAAAGAATGCGCGGCCGGGCCGGTGCCGTGCTGCGCTCTGCGGCTCGCAGCGTTTCCCGCAGGCGATCCTCGATCCCTTCGGGCAGGGGAAGATGGGCGATCAGCCGCAGCGTCGCTTCAAACTCCGCCGCATCGGGTGCGCCTGAGCCGGTGCTTTCGATCGATCGGTTCTGATCGGAGGAATTCATCGCAAACTCCTTCTCCCTTTGAGTTGCCGGGAGTCGATCTGCCGGGCGTCGATCTGCCCAGCATTGAGTTGCCGGGCCTGGCCTGGCCGCTGGCCGCCGTCAACGAATCGCGGACGGCTGTTCATCGCAAGCTCCGCGCATGATCCAGCAGATTGGCCATCAGGTTGCGCGCGCGAAACAGCCGCGACCGTACGCTGGACTCGGTAATGCCCAGCACCTGGGCGATCTCCACGCTGGTCAGCTCCTCGAAGGCCGAAAGCAACAGCACCTGGCGCTCCTTGGCGGGCAACTGCTCCACGCAGCAGAGCACATGCGCGTGATGCTGGGCGGCGGCCAGGCGCTCATGGGCGCTCAACCCGCCCGCGGGCAGCACGCGGGCCAACTCTGCCACATCGTCGGTCTCCGGCCGCGTCTTGGCACGGCGCTTGCGGTCCAGCACGATATTCCACACAATGCGGATCAGCCACACCCGCTGGTCGCGCACCTCGTGAAGCGTCTCGCGGTGGCGCAGCACGCGCAGGCACACCTCCTGCACCGCGTCTTCGGCGTCGGCGGAGTTGCGCAGAACCGAATAAGCCACGCGGTAGAGGGTCCCCGCGTGCTGGCTCACCAGGGCCGCAATCGCTTCCTCGTTCGCGCGCTGGCCAGCCTGGTCGTATACAGCTTTGTCTGCGATCTCCATCCAACCTGAGAATACTGCCTGGCCAGCGCTCATAGTTCACCAGACGCGCGGGGAAGAGAAAATGCTCGGAAACAGGCGTTGGGTCAGTTTGTAGGGTGCGGGCTTCAGCTGAAAAGTGCGGGCTTTAGAGCATTTTTCTAGTAGGTATAGAGTGGCTTTGAAAGGGCACGACTTTAGCCGTGCCGTAAAGAGGCCGGAATGATAGGGCTTTAGCCCCTGAGGGAATCTTCTTCCAAACTGACCCATATCCCGGATTCACACTGCCATGAAGCCTGTTGCGCGCAAGAAAAAGACTCGCAAAGCCGTCGGCTCCGCGAGTCTTTCCAGACTGACCGGCCGCTTTTACTGGCCGGGGGCCAACTTCTGCGCGGCAATGGCGCCGGCGGCTCCGTCCTTGTCAGCGTCCTTGACCTTGGCCCACAGCATCCGCGCCTGTTCCTGCTTGCCGGTTTCGGCGTAAAGGTCGGCCAGGTCAAGCTGGGCCATCGTCGCCGGCACTGTGACCGACGGCTTGGCGGCCAGTTCGTTATAAAGGGCGATCGCCTCGCTATCCTGCCCCTTCTGATGGTCCAGACTGGCCATCGCAAGCTTGGCCAGGTTTGAAAGGTTCTGGTCCCGGCTTCCGGCCGCGGCCTTCAACTCGCTCTCAGCCTGAGCATCCTGGCCCAGATCCTCATACGTGACGCCGGCAAAATAGTGGGCTTTGGCTCCCTCGGGCAACCAGCCATACTGGTGAGCAACGTCCATAAACTGCCGGTTGGCAGCCTTGGTGCGGTCGCTGGCCGTCGTGTAGACCCCTTCGGCGGCCGGGGCGCCGGGCTGTCCCAGCGGCGAAGTATAGACGTCCATGGCCGCGCCAAGGGCTGCTTCGGCAGCCGAAGAGCGTATATTCCAGTAAATCAGCGCGGCCGCACCCACAACCACAACGGCCACTGCGGCGATCCCCCAGGAAAGAACGGCGGACCGGTGACCGCTGAGCCAACTCACGCTGGTCGCGGTGGCCAGGGCAAAATTATCTTTCTTCAGGGCATGACGGGTTTGGGTATCCACGGGGTCTTCTTCCTGTCCTTCATCTCAAGACTTGCAGGTGGGCGAGTACGGGTGGAGGCACCGCGACTGCAACCCTACCAGTCTATCAGTGCGCCAACCGGAGCGTCTACTGGAGCAGGATCGGTCAAAACAGGATAGAGGCAGGATCGAGCACGGCGCCAGCAGCGCGCGGAAGAGCTCGATTTCGGGGGCGCGCTACTCTGGCTGGGAAAAGGCGATTGCCTCCTCCGCTGTTCATTCCCCGTATCGCGTTCACTCAGGGGCTGGAGCCGATTAGGCAGGAACTTTCGCGCTCGTGAGGAAGCTCATGCCAGGCTCCAGGTCTCTGATCGCATGATTTTGTTCCCATTGGGGTGCCCCATTCTTGCGGCGTATTTGTCTTTGCCGCAAGGGTGGGAGGCACGAATTCATACGATCGGAGACCTAAGAACTTGTTGAAAATCTAACTCGATCCGGAACATCAGCCCTCAGGGGCTAAAGCCCGCGTTAATGTTGCTCGCTCTACAGCACGACTGAAGTCGTGCCCTGTTACAAAGCCAACCCATGCCGTCCCTTTTCGAGCAAGACCGGAGCTAGCTTGATATTCATCTTTCGAAAATGGTGTAGACCGGAATTTTACTGGTATCCCACCCATTCCGCAGAAAAACGCGGAATGGATGGGGCACGGAAGTCTACATCAAAAGCTAAAATGCTCTAAAATGGGGTGTGTCTCAATCATTGCGTCTGTTGTCAGCACGCCACAACGCGTCAGGCTGGGTTGAACGGGATCCCCTCGGGGGCTAAAGCCCTGTTGATTTTGCAGACTTTATGTACGGGCTAAAGCCCATACCCTTCAAGTCCGATAAACGATGATCTAAGTGAGACATACTACTAAGGCTGCGGCCGGGCGTGAGTCCGGCTGCAAAACAGAAACGGCCCGGCGGCGCAGTGCCGGGCCGTTCGCCTGCTTCCGACTCGCCTGTTCCTACTGCAGCGCGTAGACGGTCTTGAGTTCCTTTTGCACCAGATTCTTCGGCAGCGGCGCATAGGAGAGAGCCGAGGCTTCGCTTTCGCCCGACGTCAGGATCCAACTGAGCATATCCTTGATAACCCTGCCGTTGGCCGCGTTGGCGGCGTGCGCGGGAATCAGCAGATACGTAAAGCTGGAGATGGGGTAGGAGTTTGCGCCGGGCGCGTTTGTGATGGAGATGCGGTAATCGGCGGGCATCTGCTTGATGCTGGCCGCGGCGGCAGTAACGCCCGCGATCGAGGCCTTGACCCACTTGCCGTCCGCATTCTCGACTTCGCCGAAGCTGATATTGTTTTGCAGCGCATAGATCAGCTCGACGTAGCCGATGGCCCCGGGAAGCTGGCGAACCAGGCCTGCGACGCCTTCATTGCCCTTGCCGCCCACACCCACCGGCCAGGCGGGCGAGGTGCCCTTGCTGGGCCCACCGGCCCATTCCTTGCTCACCTTGCTCAGAAAGTCGGTGAAGATGAAGCTGGTTCCGCTGCCGTCCGAGCGGTGAACCACGATGATCTTCTGGTCGGGTAGCCTGAGGCCGGGGTTGTCCTTGGCAATGCGTGGGTCGCTCCAGTTGTTGATCTTACCCAGGTAGATGTCGGCCAGAACCGGGCCGCTGAACTTGATGTTGCTGACGCCGGGAACGTTGAAGACCGGCACTACAGCGCCCAGCACGGTGGGAATGTGGACCAGCTTAACTTTCGAGCTGCCCAGCATCTCGTCGGTCATCGGCATGTCGGAAGCGCCAAAGTCCACCAGCCCCGATGTCACCTGACGAATGCCGCCGCCCGAGCCGATCGACTGATAATTGATCTCCACGCCGGGATGGGCGGCGCTGTACTCGCTGAACCACTTCGAGTAGATCGGATACGGGAAAGTTGCTCCCGCGGCGGTCAATTTCTGGGCCTGAGCGGTACTCATGCTCAAGGCCAATAGCAACGTCACAACGGCAGCCAACATCTTTTTCACGTGATTTCTCCCTTGCAAATAACTTGCTGATTATGATTGTCTACGGTCAATGTTACGGGGATTTGAATTGAGGGTGGATTTCTCGCTTTCATCGGACGAATCAGGCCTAACCGCCGCAATCGCCCCAGATCCCGCTTTTAAGACCTGGGAAACCAGAAATCCACGCGCTCGTCGAACAAGCCCAGTCGGGCAAGCCGGTTGCGGCAGGCTCGGCCTGTCCAACCTGAGCCGCCATGCTGCCTTTCGCCCCGGCTGCGCGCTCGCCGCGCCACGCGCAGTTGCCGCGTCGCGCAGCGGGAGAAGAATATCAAAATTGGCGTGGAGATCACCGAGGCGATCTTCATCGCCAACCCGGTGCTGGTTTTGGCCGGTGTTGCCGTTTTGTCGGGTGGATTGTGGGCCACGATCAACTTCGTCTTCGGCGGAAGAGCGAAGTATGGAAGCATTTTTACCGTGTGGATGTACGCGGGGCTGCCGGGGATCATCAAACCACTGCTGGGCGCGATTGCGATCTTCGCCGGAGTGGCCCCCGAGTCGTTCAACATCAAGAACTACGCGCCCACCAACATCGGAGCTTTTCTGGACCCGCTGGCGACCAACAAGGCAATCTACACGCTGGCCACCTCGCTGGACGCGGTGACCATCTGGACGCTGGTGCTGCTGGGGATGGGAACGGCGATGGTGGCGGGCATCAGGCGCAGCTCGGGTTACTTTGCGGTCTTCGGGTGGTGGGCGCTTTTCGTGTCGATCGGCGTGGGCGTAACGGCGGCCTTCGGCTGAGAGCGGTTCTCGACTACAAAAAGAGGAACGGCGCGCTTCCAATGGAAGCGCGCCGTTCCTCTGCCAGCAAAGCCGCTCCGAAGAGCTGAGTGCCGGCTATAGCAAAACCAGTGTAGCTGTACCCAGAGGCTATAGCTCAAAGTGGCTTTTTCCTCAAGAAAAAGCCACCTCGCATACGTTCCGCGAGGGCACGTTTACTCTGGTTTTGCTCTACTGCCTTTACTCGGTCCAGCGGCGCAGGACGAGCGTGGCGTTGATGCCGCCAAAACCAAAGGAATTCGACACGGCGACGTCGAAGCTGTGGGGCTGGGCCTTGTTGGGCACATAGTCCAGCCGGCATTCGGGGTCAACATTGTCGAGGTTGATGGTGGGCGGAAGCATTTGATTGACAAGCGCCTGGACCGTGATGCCTGCTTCGAGGCCCCCGGCGCCGCCCAGCAGATGGCCGTGCATGGACTTGGTGGCCGATACCTTGAACTTGCTGCTGAAGGCGTGCTCGCCGAAGACCAGTTCGATGGCCCGGGACTCATTGCCATCGCCCGCCGGGGTCGAGGTGGCGTGGGCGTTGACATAGCCAACTTCATCCGGCCGGATGCCGGCGTCCTTGAGAGCGGCTTTCATGCTGCGCTGCGCTCCTTGGCCCTCCGGGGCGATGCCGGTCATGTGATAGGCGTCGGCGCTCATGCCGTAGCCGATGACCTCGGCCAGAATCTTTGCGCCGCGCGCCTTGGCGAACTCCAATTCCTCCAAAATGACGATCCCGGCGCCCTCGCCGATGACAAAACCGTCGCGGTCCTTGTCAAACGGCCGGCTGGCGCGGGTGGGTTCGTCGTTGCGGGTGGACAGGGCGCGCAAGGCGGCAAATCCACCGACCGCCAAAGGAGTGACGCAGGCTTCTGCGCCGCCGGCAATCATCACCTCGGCATCGCCGTGCATGATCATGCGCGCCGAGTCGCCGATGGAGTTGGCTGAAGTGGCGCAGGCGGTCGCGGTGGCCGAAATCGGCCCCTTGGCACCGTAGCGGATGCTGATCTGACCGGCCGCCATGTTGACGATGACCGCGGGAATGAAGAAGGGTGAAATCTTGCGCGGGCCACCATGCAACAGATTGGAGTGCTCGCGTTCGATAATCTCAAAGCCTCCGATGCCCGAGCCGATGAAGACGCCCACCCGGTCGGCATTCTCCGGGGTGATCTCCAAGCCCGACTGCGCGAGGGCTTCCTGGGTGGCTGCAAAGGCAAAGTGGATGAAGCGCCCCATCTTGCGCGCTTCTTTTTTATCCACGAACTCCAGCGGATCGAAGTTCTTGACCTCGGCTGCGATGGTAACCGGAAAGCCGGTGGTATCGAAGCCCTGAATGGGCCCCATGCCGCTGGCGCCGGCCACAAGCTGCCTCCAGACCTCGGGTGCGGTGTTGCCCAAACCGCAAATCTGCCCCAGGCCGGTGATAACGACTCGGCGGGTCACTGGTTACTTGCTGCCTTTCGTTTTGTTTTCGTTCTTTTGGATGTAGTCGACCGCGTCCTTGACAGTCTTGATCTTCTCGGCGTCCTCGTCGGGAATCTCCAGGTCGAAGGCTTCCTCGAACTGCATCACCAGTTCGACAACGTCCAGCGAATCCGCGCCCAGATCTTCTTGAAAGCTGGCTCCGGGGGTGACTTCGGCTTCGTCAACCTGCAGTTGCTCGACGATGATCTGCTTGACTTTCTCTTCTACGGCCATGCGTGCTTCTCCTCGTGATTTCAAAAAACTTGGGAATCTTTCCGGGCTTGCCTCTACAGGCGCTGCGTGCCAACCATACCGGCTTGCGGCAGGAGAGCGCAACCACTGCGCAGGAAAAAATGCGCATGGCCCCGAAGTTTCCAGTCTACCCGGCGCGCCGGGGGGGTGTAAAGGCAGGGAACAGGGAACAGGAAATAGGAAATAGAAAACAGGCAATTTTGTGCGATTTTTGGCGGATCATGCACAGTCGAAGGCGTATATTAGGCGAAACAGGGAAGGGAGAGGCTATGCAGGTCTTGATTGTCGCGGCCATCGCAGTTGCCGTCGGCGGATTCTTCGGCTACTGGTTAGGAAAAGCCCTGGCGCAGGCGGAGAGCCGGTTGCTGGGGAAAAGCCTGACCGTCCTGGAGGCGGAAAAAACCCTCATGGAGAAGCGCGCTCAGGAGCTGACAGGCGAACTGGCCGGCGTGCGGGCGGAGCTGACGCAAACGCAGGGCGAGTCGGCGGCGCGGGCCGGGTTCGAGTCGCTGGCGGGCGAGCGGGAAAAGATGATCGGGCAGTTGGCCGCCGAACGGGAAAAGAGCATTGCGCAGTTGGCAGCCGAGCGGGACGGGCTGCGCGCGGAACTCAAAGCCAAGGGCGAAGCGGAGAGCCGCTTTGGGGCGCGGATCAGCCAATTGGAGGCCGAGCTAAGGAGCGAGCGGCAGGGTTTGGCGGAAAAGCTGGCGCTGCTGGAGACGGCCAAAGAAGCTCTGGGCAACCAATTCAAGGCGTTGGCTGAGGAGATTCTCGACAAAAAATCGAAAAGCTTCTCCGAAGGCAGCCAGAAGGAGCTAGGGACGCTGCTCACGCCGTTGCGCGATCAGATCAAGGAGTTCCGCGACAAGGTGGAGAAGGTGCAAACCGAGTCCAGCAATGGCGTCACCAAGCTGGAAACGCTGATCGGCACACTGGGCGGACTGAACCAGCAATTGTCGGAAGAGGCGCGCAACCTGACCACGGCGCTGCGCGGCTCGGCGAAGGCGCAGGGCGACTGGGGAGAGCTGATCGTGCGGAACCTGCTGGAAAAGGCCGGCCTGCGCGAGGGTGAGCACTTCCGGGAGCAGGAGAGCTTCGAGGCGCCGGGCGACGGAGACCAGAGGCAGAAAAAGGCGCGTCCGGACGTGATCGTGAACCTGCCCGGCGGGCGGCATCTGGTCATCGACTCCAAGGTCTCGCTGAACGCATATACGGATTCTGTGAACGCAGAGAGCGAGGAGGAGCGCAAGGCCGCGGTGAAGCGGCATCTGGTGAGCGTGCGCGGCCACGTGGACGAGCTGGCCGAGCGGCGCTATCACAAGCTGGCGGGGCTCGATACGCCGGACTTTGTGGTGATGTTCATTCCCATTGAACCGGCGTTTCTGGTGGCGCTGCACGAGGACGAGGGGCTGTGGCGCTACGCGTATGAGAAAGAGGTCCTGCTGGTCGGGCCGACGACGCTGCTGTTCGTGATTCGCATCGTGGATAACTTGTGGCAGCAGGAGTTACAGGCGCGCGGCGTGCAGGAGGTAATGAATCGCGGCGCGGAGTTATACGACAAGTTTGTGGGATTCGTGAGCGATCTGGAGAAAGTGGGCAAGGGCCTGCACGATGCCGATGCGAGTTATAGCAATGCCATGAAGAAGCTGAGCGAAGGGCGGGGAAACCTGATTCGGCGGGTAGAGATGCTGAAGGAACTGGGCGTGCGCACCGGCAAGTCGCTGCCGCGAGACCTGCTGGATGCGGCGGGCGTCGAGGAGGCGGAACTGGGCCCGGGGCTGGCATTGGCGGCTCAAGCGGACGAGGAACCTGCCGAGGGCGAGGCTTGATGGCGGCGCTTGTTCGGATGCGGCGAGTTAGTCAGTTAGCAAGTTAGAGGGTTTGCGAGTTGGCGGGGTGCATTCGCGCTTCGGGTCTCTTGTCCGACGCGGCCCACTTCGCCGGCATTATGGATTTGACCCGCATGGATTCGTTCCATTCGATCATCAGTCCCAGGTCCCAAAATCGGGACCTGGGGCACCCAGAGTTAGTAGAAAATCAAGCGGTCAAGGCACTACGAGCCATGTTCTGCCGCCAGTTCGGCAAAGGCCGCCCGCATCCGCTTCCAGGTGGTTCCCAGTTCTTCGGGCAGGACGCGGCTTTCGGCGACGGTGGTCATGAAGTTGGTGTCGCCCAGCCAGCGGGGCAGGGCGTGCAGATGTAGATGCCCGGCGACGCCGGCTCCGCCGGCCTGGCCCAGATTCATGCCGAAGTTGAAGCCCTGCGGATGGTAAAGCCGGTGCAGCACGCGCTCGGCGCGCTGCGCCAGGTCGATCAGTTCATGGGCGGTAGAGCGCGGCAGGGCGGCCAGGCTATCCAGATGAGCATAAGGCATCACCATCACGTGGCCCGAGGTGTAGGGAAAGGCGTTCAGACAGATAAAGCAGTGCTGGCCGCGCAGGATGAGGCCGCCGGCGGCCTCGGCCTCTTCGGCGCTCATGCCGTTTGCAATGGCGTAGTCGACTGAGGCCATCAGGTTGCAGAAAACGCAATGGTGGTCGCCGGGCCAGGCTGAAAGGCTGGCCGGCACGCCGGGCCGCGCGGTCCTATCCGCCGAGGTGATGTAAGCATAGCGCCAGGGGGTCCAGAGAAGATCCATGAGCAAAAGTCCGTCCGCTTTGAGTATAGAAGGGCGGCGGTCTGCGGATCGGGGTTTGCAGCTTTCCGCGGCAGAAAAAGGCCGGAATCGCCAGCCAGGCAGTTCCTGCAAAGCCGTTGTTTCCAGCCGGGCGCCGTGCAAATATCCGATGAATGGGCCATTTGGCCAATTCAGTTGGATTGACGAGAGAAAGCGCCGGTTGCTACACTAGGAAGCGTAACTTTCTGCGCGGATTCCAGCAGTGAGTTGCGGTCGTCCCCAGCTAGCCGTCGCCTGCCGGGTATTTTCCAAGGAGATCAGTGATTTTCTGTGCCGGGTGAACCGGTAAAGAGAATCTTTCCCTTGAAAGTGCCTTCGACACAGGCCTGTGGTTTTGGCAGGGAGACGGTCTCCGGAATCCCTGGCTGGCGGTAACGGTCAGGCCGGGAAGCATTACAGCGGCGAGCAATTTCAGCCGCCAGAGCAAGGAATCCCGGAGCTGGCAGTGATGGCAGACGTCCTCAATCCCGAAACCGAGAGCATAACCCTGAACAGCGAATTGGAAGTCCCAACCCTCGAACCTGCGACGGAGCAAGAGCAGCCGTTGCAAGAATCCACGTCCAACCCTGAAATCGCCGAAACCGTCGAAATCTCCGCGCTGGACGCCGATGCCCCAACCGAGCCTCACGAAGAGGCCGTGACCGTGGTGGAAGCCACGGAAGAGGCCGACAGCGCAGCAGCGAGTGTCGCGGAGCCGGCACACGCAGAGCACGGCCTCGAGTCCATGGACGACTTTTCCGCCGCCCTGGAGGCATTTGAACGCGAACAGGCCGCCGAAGCCGCCGCCGTGGAAGCCTATGGCGACAAGATCGTGACCGGCACGGTGATCAAGCAGACGGAAAAGTACCTGGTCGTCGATGTAGGCCTGAAATCGGACGGACTGGTTCCGCTCGAACAGGTTCTGGATCATGCCGGCGAGGTGAAGTTCCAGCCGGGCGAGACGATTGACGTGGTGATCGAGCGCGAGGAGCCGGAGGGCGGCTACCTGGCGAGTTACGAGAAGGCGCAGCGGTTGCGCGTGTGGGACGTGATCGAGAAGGCTGCCGCCGACAAGACGCCGGTGATGGGCACGGTGGTGAGCCGCGTCAAAGGCGGCGTGACCGTGGACATCGGGATGAAGGCGTTCTTGCCCGGTTCGCAGTTGGAGATTCGTCCGGTTCGCAACCTGGACGGCTATCTTGGCCAGCAGATCGAAGTTCGGGTCATCAAGCTGAACAAGAAGCGCGGCAATGTGGTGGTGAGCCGCAAGGAAATTCTGGAAGAAGAGCAGAACGCCAAGCGGTCGCAGACCCTGGAGCAGTTGGGCGAGGGGACGGTGCTGACCGGCACGGTGAAGAACCTGACCGACTACGGCGCCTTTGTGGACCTGGGCGGCATAGACGGCCTGCTGCACATCACCGACATGAGCTGGGGCCGGCTGACGCACCCCCGCGACCTGGTGAATGTGGGCGACGAGATTCAGGTCAAGGTGCTGAAGTTCGACAAGGACAAGCAGCGCGTCTCGCTGGGCTTCAAGCAACTGACGCCCGACCCGTGGCTGGATGCGACCGAGCGCTACCCGGTGGGCGCGCACGTGCATGGCCGCGTTCTTTCGGTCACGGACTACGGCGCGTTCGTCGAGTTGGAGCAGGGCATCGAAGGACTGGTTCACCTCTCCGAGATGACTTGGTCCAAGCGCCTCAAGCACCCCTCGAAGCTGGTCAAACCGGGCGATGAGGTGGAGACGGTTGTGTTGAGCGTGAATCCGGCCGATCGCCGCATCTCGCTGGGCATGAAGCAGTTGCTCGACAACCCCTGGGAGAATCTGACGGATCGCTATCCGGCCGGGACGGTGGTCGAGGGCCGGGTGCGCAACCTGACCGACTTTGGCGCCTTCATCGAGATCGAGGACGGCATCGACGGACTGGTGCACGTCTCGAACCTGAGCTGGACCAAGCGCGTCAAGCACCCCTCGGAGATCGTGAAGAAGGGCGAGAAGGTGAAGGCTGTCGTTCTCGGCGTGGAGCCGCAGAACCGCCGTCTGAGCCTGGGCATCAAGCAGTTGCAGCCGGACGTGTGGGAGAGCTTCTTCGCCACGCACCGGGTGGGCGACGTGGTGCATGGCAAGGTGCTCAGGACGGCGCAGTTCGGCGCGTTTGTCGAGATCGCGGAGGGCGTGGAAGGTTTGTGCCACATCTCCGAGGCGGGTGACGAGGGCGGCGGTTCCAAGCTGGAAACCGGTCTGGAGCACGAGTTCAAGATCATCAAGATCAACGTGGAAGAGAAGAAGGTGGGCTTGAGCCTGCGCGCCGTGGGCCACGAAGCCAGCCGCGCCCAGGTCGAGAGCTACAAGAAGGAGAACCTCAAGCAGCCGGTCTCCAGCTCGACCACGACCCTTGGCGATCTGATCAACTGGAAGAGCGAGCGGTAAGGCGCTTTTCTTTCAAGCAAGACGCAAAACGGCCGCCCCGGATCGAACCGGGGCGGCCGTTTTGCGTTTGGAAGCTGTTTTGAAGCTGCGAAATGATAAAGATCGAGCGGATTCCCTCTTGGCATCGAGGAGGTATCGTTCGCTCATTCTGTAACCCGCATTTCTCACAGTCGGATTGTTCGGATACACCAAAAGCACCACCACGGGAACGTGGCTGCAAACGCGTTTTGGCGAGTTCTAGTGGTGTCCGCCGGAAATATCATCCTCTAAAACACGGCCCAATCGTCGAGTGCTGCTTAGCCGGCATTCCCTCAGGGGCTAAAGCCCTCTTGATTTTGCAGGCTTTACGTACGGGCTAAAGCCCGTACCCTTCAAAACGGATAAACGACCATCTGTGTGGCGGACACCGCTAGCGAAGGGCTGCGAAAGGAAATGTGCGCAAAACCCAGTATTTATGCGTATTTTGCACGAGCGTGTGTTGCTTCTGACTGCGATGGATGATCTAGTATTGGTTGCCCCCCAGGGATTCGAACCCCGATATGCTGCTCCAGAGGCAGCTGTCCTAACCGTTGAACGAGGGGGCAACAAGATTGCCTGGGCTTCTCTTGCGGCCAGGTTGGCAGGGCCACTGCAGGGCGCCGGGCGTCAGAACCAACTTGTTCATCATAAGTGGATTTGCCGCCCCGGTCAAACCCTCCAGGACAAATCTCCCGTTTTGCACGCAGCAGCCCGGAATGGACTTTCCTGCGCCGCGGGGGCTGAACTTTTCTTGCATTGAAAATGCGCGCATGCCATGGATTGGAAATCCAGGCATGCGCGCTAGGGAAACAGCGGCGGCTTCTCAGAATGTGGAATCGAAATAGGCAAAACGGGAATTGCAGCTCGAAGAGCTGAAAATCGATCGCTCCCAGACCACACCTCCCGCTTTTGCCGAGTTCAAAGCTCAAAGCAAAAGCGGGAGGCCGTCTTCAAGCCGCCTTTACGTCGCCTGCCGAGCGCACCCGAAAGTGCTTCATGTGGATCGAGAGCGTGCGCTCGATCTTGCGCAGGTCGCCGCGCTCCGACGGGCCGGCGAAGGTGGAGGCCACGCCATGCGCCGAGGCGCGGCCGGTGCGGCCCACGCGATGGACAAAGTCCTCGGCCATCTTGGGCATATCGAAGTTGATCACATGCGCCACATTGGCCACGTCGATGCCGCGGGCGGCCACGTCGGTGGCCACGAGCACGCGGTGACGGCCCTCGGAGAAGCTGCGCAGGGCCTGGTTTCTCTGGGCCTGCGTGCGGTCGCCGTGAATTTGCGTCGCCGAATGTCCGCTGCGAACCAGCCTGCGCGCCACGCGGTCAGCTCCGTGCTTGGTGCGCACGAAGACCAGGAAACTGCCCTGCTCGACGCCCAGCAGGTGCTCGAGCAACTCTTGCTTTTTGTCCGGCTCCACTTCAAAGGTGCGCAGCTCGACATTCTCGGCCGGCTTCAGCACCGAACCGATTTCGATGCGCACGGGATGATTCAGGTACTTGTGCGCCACTTCCTTCACCGCGCCTTCGAGCGTGGCCGAGTAGCACAGGGTTTGCCGCACGGCCGGCAGCGTGGCCGCAATGCGCGCGATGGCTGGCTGGAAGCCCATGTCGAGCATCCGATCCACCTCGTCGAGCACCAGGATCTTCACCCCGTCCAGCCGGACAAGCTTGCGCTTGAGAAAGTCCTCCAGGCGTCCGGGCGTGGCCACGATCAACCGCGCACCGCGCCGGATGATCTCCAGTTGCGCGCGCTCAGCCATTCCGCCGACCACCAGGGCCACGGTCTGCGAGGAGTTGGAGCGGATGGTTTTGAAGGCTGCTTCCACCTGCATGGCCAACTCGCGGGTGGGCAGCAGAATCAGTGCGTGCGCACCCTTGCCCTCGGCCTTCTGCAAGCTCTCCACGATGGGAATGAGGTAACCGAGCGTCTTGCCGGTTCCGGTCTGCGCCGTGGCCAGCACGTCGCGGCCTTCGAGCGCGGGCGGAATGGCTGCGGCCTGCACCGGCGTGGGAGTTTCAAATTTGTTGGCGTCAAGCCGCGCCATAAGGGCGGGCGAAAGGGAAAACTGCGAAAACTGAGTGGTCAAAATTAAGTCATTTCCTATTTGGGTCCCGGAGCCGCCGATATTGCTCGCGGCCTGCAAACGGAACCGGACACGGAGGCGCGCTGTCCCAAATATGGGCGCGAACCTGCTTATCGATATGCGTAAGGGAGAACCGAAAGTCGAGCTAAGACTCACCCGGCAGGCATTCAAAAGGGGAGAACGCCTCAGGCGCGGAGCTGCCGCACGCTACTTCCCGGCCAGACGGCACAAGCGCCATCCGGCTTCCACGCTCCCACGCTTTCAAGCGTTTCCTGGTTTGCTGGCGCGGCATCCTTTTGTTGAAGGAGACGACCGCACAGTCTACTGCCGGGTCTGATTTGACCCTTGGCAGAGGCCCCCAGGATGGGAGACTCATGTGGATACGCTCCACCTCAGGAAAAAACCCCCTCCTGAGGGCCCGGAACTGCATGTGCTTGGGGAAATCTGTGCCAGGCAAACTTGCCTTGGAAGGCTCGCCGCCGCTCACGGCCAAATCACTGAGCGCAAGTACAGTGTAGCACGATCGGGGCTTTTAGCGGTCGATCGGGAACTGCTCGTGAGCCCGCGGCCGAACCAGCAGAACCGGGCACGGCGCATGGTCAAGCACGAATCGCGCCACGTGACCCACCGAGCGCGGACCAATCTGGGTCGGATCGCCGTACCCTTCGCGCGCGCCGATGACGATCACATCGGCCTTCCACTCCGCGGCGGCATTCACGATCTCCAGCTCTGGACGCCCCTGCCGCACCAGCGTTTCCGCGCCTTTCGCGTAGTTCAGCCCGGCATTCAGCGTTTCCTGCGCAGCCGCGGTTTCGGCCGCCTGCATCTCGCCGATGACCGGCTCATGATGCATCGGCGGCCTCCAGAAGCGCTCGCGCATCCGGTCTATATCCCTGCGCGGACCCACGTCCATGACCGCCAGCAGCGCAATCGCCAGCGCTTCCGGGGCGCCGAACATCTGCACCGCGCAACCGATCAGTTCGCCATTGGTTCCATCCAGACAACCAAGAATTCGCATCGTTTCCTCCTTGACTACAACAACAACCAGATTGTGAGCGCGCCGGTAAACAGCATCACCGGCGTGACGACCATACCCACCTTGAAATAGTCCAGCCCCGAGACTTCCACGTCGCGCTCGCGCAGGATCAGCAGCCAGAGAATCGTAGCCAGCGAGCCAACCG
>Ga0255349_1000672_pt1 | contig 14686 bp, 6 predicted proteins | sample CBST25v15metaG_FD_189947 | JGI IMG/M metagenome (GOLD analysis project Ga0255349, IMG submission 189947) | Peat soil microbial communities from Stordalen Mire, Sweden - C.B.S.T-25.v15 | ecosystem: Environmental > Terrestrial > Soil > Wetlands > Peat | place: Sweden: Norrbotten County, Stordalen...
GTATGGTTGTCCCACGATTGCCTATACCTACAGTGAGCCGGTGGTCTTCAGCGAGTTCCTGATGGACGCCGCCGATGCCGGGCACAACGCAGGCATTCGCAGCATTGTCGTGTCGAATGGCTACATGCAGCAGGAGTCGCTGAAGGCGGCGTACGGAAAGATGGACGCGGTCAAGATCGACCTGAAGTCCTTCAGCGAGTCGTATTACAGGGATGTAGTGACCGGTCAGTTGAAGCCGGTGCTGGATTCACTGGTCACGCTGCGCAAGATGGACAAGTGGACGGAGATCGTCTACCTGGTGGTGCCGACTCTCAATGACGACGACGCCGGATTCATAGGCCTGGCGCGCTGGATCAAGACAAACCTGGGCCTGGACGTTCCGCTGCACTTCACCCAGTTCCATCCGGAGTACCTGCTGAAGAACCTGCCCATCACCCCGGTGCCGACCCTGGAGCGGGCCAAGGCGATTGCCGACGCCGAGGGGCTGCACTATGTGTATATAGGCAATGTGCCGGGTCATCCCGCGCAGAACACCTACTGCCCGAAGTGCCGCAAGATGCTGGTGGAGCGCATCGGGTTTACGGCCAGCCAGAACCTGATCCGCAAGGACAGTTGCCCATTCTGTCAGCACCCGATTCCAGGCGTGTGGCACACTTGAGGGCGCGGAAGAGGTCTAGCAGATGAACATCATGAGGTTTCGCAATATGTGTTGGCTTAGAACATCACTCGTCGCTCTACTGGCGGTTGTGCCATTGCAGCAGGCTTCCGCCGCCAGTCCGCAGAAGGTCCGGCAGGCCGGGGTTGCCGGCGGCTTCTATCCGGCCGACCCGAAAGTGCTTTCGGCGATGATCGACGACCTGCTGGCGCATGCCACTCCGCCGCCGATCCACGACCCCATTCTTGCCGTGGTTGCGCCGCATGCCGGCTATCAGTTCACGGGCCCGGTGGCTGCCGACACATTTGCAGAGCTGAAGGGGCGCAAATTTTCCCGTGTTGTCGTGATTGGGCCAACGCACCACGTGGCCTTCGACTTCACTTCCATCTATGACGGCGACGCCTACGCGACGCCGCTGGGAACAGTTCAGGTTGACAAGGCCTTTGCCAGACAGTTGGTCAAGCTGAGCCCAACCATTCAACTCTCCGGAATGGGGCACGATATTACGCCGGCCGGCGCGGAACATTCCATCGAGGTGGAGCTGCCGTGGCTGCAACGTGTGCTGGGAAATTTCCAACTGGTGCCCATCGTCATGGGAGATCAGAGCTACGAAAGCAGCCGCGCGTTGGGCGTGGCCCTGGCCAATATGATCCAGGACAAAAAGACAGTTGGCAGCACTCTGATCCTCGCCAGCTCCGATCTCTCGCACTTCCACACCTACGACGAAGCCGAGACGATGGACCATAAGACGCTGAACGCTCTTGCGGCGTGGGACTACTTCAGCATGTCGCAGAACTTCCAGACGCAAGTTTGGGAGGCCTGTGGCGGCGCGCCCATCGTGGCTGCAATGATTGCCGCCGAGCGCATGGGGGCCAACCAGGCCATGGTGCTCAAGTACGGCAATTCAGGCGACACCTCGGACAACCGCCAGAGCGTGGTCGGATACAGTGCGGACGTCTTCGTGAAGGCTCCCGCTGGAAAGGCAGTGGAAACGCCATTCTCACTCAGCGACCGCGACAAGAATGAACTGCTCGCTCTGGCCCGCAAGTCGGTCGAGCAGGCGGTCGAGCAGAGGAAGCAGTATGAGCCGGGCGCAACCGCAAGCGAGGCGCTGAACCAGGACCGCGGCGCATTCGTGACCCTGACCGAAGCGGGAGTGCTGCGCGGGTGCATCGGTTATACCTCCGCGACCAAGCCTCTCTACCTGACTGTGCGCGACACGGCCACGCTGGCCGCCCTGCGCGACCCCCGCTTCCCTCCGGTTTCGGCTTCAGAGTTGCCGCTGCTCGAATATGAGATCTCCGTGCTCTCGCCCCTGCGGCGCGTCATGGACATTCAACAGATCCAGATTGGCCGGGATGGCCTGCTGATGAAGAATGGCGATCACGAGGGTCTTTTTCTTCCCCAGGTTCCAGTGGAACAAAAGTGGGGCCTGCAGAAGTATCTGCAAGAGCTTTGCGTGGAGAAGGCAAACATGCCATCCAACTGCTGGCAGGATCCGAACACAGACATCTTCCGGTTTACCGCGGTGGTATTCGGCGAACCCAAGCCTTAACCGCTCACGTGCAAGACCTCTTCGCCTCCAGATATTCGCGCGTGGCAAGCAGCGCCGCCACCAGATTGATCGCTGCGCAGAGCCATGCGGTCTTCCAGAATCCAAACACCGGGATGAGGTAACTGCTCACCACGAGTGCGCCCACGCATCCGCCCAGCAAATCGACGGCATAGAGCATTCCCAGCCTGGACTGGCCACTGCGGCGATGAAGGTAGATCTCCGTTACGGTTGGGAATTGATATCCCCCCAACATTCCTGAAAGCGCAGCCAGGGCAGGGAAGACGATCTGCGCCGCCAGCCATGTTGTTGCAACTCCCGAAATCTTTGCCAGCATGGCGACCACAAAGATCAGCGCAGGCGCGGAGAGAGCGAGCAGGAACTGGGTCGATGCCATGATGCGGTAAGGTGGACGATCGCTGACAACTTTGCGGCGGATTCCCAACCAACTGCCAAAGGCAATTCCTGCCATGCATAGGCCAATTAGAATCGCGAGCTGGTAGTAGACGTAACCATAGATGGACTGGAAGGCCAGCAGCAGAACGATCTGTAGCGTGATCAGTGTAAAGCCGGTTGTAGCCGCGCAATAAGCTGAAGCAGACCGGGCGCGCTTTTCGCGAGTGCCCACCGACGCCAGAACAATTGCCATAAGCAACAAGGGAACAAGGATCGCAGCCATGACTCTCATAAAACCGATGCGCGCCGCGGTTCGCAACCAGTTGGAATGGCCCTCCTTGAACTGCGTGCTCCACAGCACAACGTCGAAGTAGTAGGCAATCGGCTCGAAATCGCGATTGACCGGCGTCGAACTCAGCGGCCGCAGTTGTTCGCCGACCTGCGCCATGCGGTCCGGCATCATGCGGAATGGGATGAGGTATTCCCGGACATACTGCGTCCTCAGGTTCCGCTCCTGTAGCCTTGCGATCAAAGTCTGGGGACTTTCCGTCAGAACCCCGGGCTGCGTAGCTGCGAAGAAATGGATGGTTTCACCGGGAATGGCGACAACGTGCGGGAAGACCTCCTCCAGCGTGCGCCGAATGCAGCGCAGGAACTCCGCAAGGTCGGGACTGATCGTCTCCTCCGACGACCGCAGTTGCAAGGCGAGCAATCCACCCGGCGCAAGGTGTTCGCGAGCGGAACGAAAGAACTCGGCCGTGTAGAAGCGGTTGATCTGCGCGGTCTGCGGGTCGGGCACGTTGACCAGAATCACGTCGAACCGGTCACCAGTCGTCCTCAGATAGTACCGGCCATCTGCATAGTGCATGTGTACGAGCTGGTCCGAGAAAACAGGCGCGGACTGCGCCGGGAAGAACTGGCGCGCCATGTCGATCAGCGCGGGGTCCAGCTCAACATAGTCGATGCGCTCGACCGTGGGATGCTTCAGCGCCTCGGCGATGCTTCCGTTCACTCCGCCGCCGATCATCAGAATGCGTCGTGGCGCCGGACTCTCCAGCAGCGCATAGTCCACCGCCTCTTCGGCTGCATTCTGGTCCGGTGAGTTGGCCAGAAGCACGCCGTTTTGATAGATGCTGCGAAGATTGCCAGTCCCGGTCACCGTCAGGTTGCCGTAGATGGAGTCGCGCGAAGCCACCAGATGGAATCCCTGCCATAGGCGCGCCTGTGCTCTTTTGTCCAACGACGGTGCAACAAACACAAGCAGAGGAATCGCACAGAACACCGCTGTCAGCATCAATACAACAAACTGCTTGCGACTCGCCCGAAGCAACAGCACCGTTGCCATGCACAGGTTCAGGATTGTCACGATGGTTGCAATCTGGAAGGAATCAAAAAAACGCAGCAACACCGTGCTGGCCACAATCCCACCCAGCCCGGAGCCAGCGGCCTCCAGCAAGTAGGCCGAACTGGTCGCGACGCGAGCGGATACGGCGCACTCCGTTTCGACCATTCGGGCCGCAGCCACGAAAAGCGCCCCCGAGACAAAGCAAAACAGGCTCAGGCATGCCAGGGATGCAAGGGCCATCGGCAGCGGTCCAACCAGCTCGCCCGGCACTGTCTGAAAGATGGATTTGGAGGCGCGCAACGCCCATATCGTCGGCATCAGGCTGGCGGCGAGTAGGCACTCGAGCCCGGCGACCGCGCGTCGTGCGTTGCCTTCGCCCAGTGCAAGGACGCTGCTCAGGCCGCTGCCGGCAGCAGTCCAGAATAGCCAGGTGGCTAACAGGATCCCCAGCGAAATCTCGTTGCCGTTGAAGACGACGATGAGCTCCCGCATGAGAACGATCTGGCCGATGACCGCGCTGAACCCTATGAGCGTCAGGGCCGCTCGTACGGAGGACGCCAGTGATTTTTCCTGCGCCATGGGGATGGACTGCATCGGTGCTGCCACCAGAAATTAGAATTCAGCAGCCGTTGAATAGCAAAGACGCCAATGCAAGTCGCTGAGCATTTTCACAGTAGGTGCAGAGAGGGGCAAAAGAAGATTGCGTAGTTTTCTCTCAAAGAAAACTACATAGCACGAGCTTTCCGACACCACAGGTACTGTGAAAATGCTCTAACCCAGCGGAAGAACACCGCAGTCTGCCACGGCATTACGGGTTTCGCGTTGCGACGAAGGTGACGTCGCCCAGCAAGCCCGACTCCGGTGGCGTCTGTGGGCCAAAGCCAAATCCGCCCCCACCGCCTCCGCCACCGCCAACAGCGCGTGGAGTGGCTCCAGCGAAAGTTCCGGGAGCAGCTCCAGCGGCGGTGCCGACAGCGCCGCGCGGCACCGCGCCCGCGGCAGAACCAACTGGAGCGGGAGCGCCGAGAGGAGTCAGCACCCGCTTCTCCGGCGGCAGCAGGCGATCGCCAATCTGCCGGTTGGTCCACTCGTTGGTCACCGCGATCTCCAGCCGATTAGCGCCCGGCTTCAGCGCGGCGGTCACATCGACGCGGTATGGAGGGGCCCACGCCAGCCCTGCTGACTTGCCGTTCACCTTGACCTCGGCGATATCGCGAACTTTGCCGAGATCAATCCAGATGTGCTGCCCCGGACGAAACCACGACGCCGGAGCCTGCACCGTCCTGGTATAAGTCGCGGTACCCGAAAAGTACTTCACGTCAGCATTCGTGTCCTCAGTCCACGACGTGAGCGTCGGCATCTGCACGCTTTCCGGTGCGCCCCAGTTCGCCGGAAAAGTGAGCGTCCACGGGCCGCTGAGCGTGGAGAGCTTCGTCTCAACAGCGGCGGACGCACTGCGCGCAGCAGCAGGCGCTGCGTTGCGAAAGACAACAAATACAGATTCGCGCTCCGTGAGATCAAGCGGCACAACTGTGAAGCCGGACTCAGTCGCATACAAGGCAGGCTGAATGCCCGGCTGGCGATTTCCGGTGCGTTGGTCGATGCGGGCAACTGTGGTGTACCCGGCTGTATCGCCCAGTTTGTTGCCTGTCATTGCACCGTCCATTGGCCGCCAGATCTGCACGTCCTTTCCGCTCACGCGGAAGCGTGCGTCGAGATGCACTGGCACGTCGGCCTGGTTCGCAACAAAATAAATTTCAGCGTCAGGAGTGTGGCGATGCACCCAGACCGGCGGATTGTCCAGCGATCCGCTCGATGCAAAGTCGGGTGCGCTCTTGAGCCGCGTAAGCACCTCGTCCAGCGTCAGGCCCCAGTACGTCATGCCCTTGCCAAATGCGTGCTGGTTCAGGGTGACGCCGTCCATATCGCCCCAAAGATCAGTCGCAAGATCGCGCACCTGCGCATCCGCGTCGGGATAGTGCAGCAGGCTGGGTGAACTGGTTGGACGCGCGCCAACGATGGTCGCTCCCGCCGCAACAAGCTCGTGCAGTTTATGCGCGACCTCCGGCGTCATCTGTGTGGTTGGCGGCAGTACCAGCACGCGGTAGCTCATGCCGTCGGGCATTTCGCTGCTGCCCTCGATGTGAACGCTGCCGTCCGCTGCCACGCTGGTGCGGTGCAGCAGCACATCAGTATTGATGACGTCGTAGTCATACCCCGCGGGCGGCGCTGGCTGCAGACCATCGCCCCAGAAGGGCATCGTCGACGGCGCGCCTTCGGGCAGCAGGTAGGCAAGGTCGGCAACCGGGCTCCCCTGTTGCAGCATGTACGAGACGCGCGCCACATAGGTCATGAACGGCTTCGCCAACTCAGCCCAGGTAATGTTGCGATTGATGTGTGTGCCGACCATTGTATTGCCCGGTTTGGTGTCCAGCGGCTGCTCCGCGGACGTATGGAAGACGATGCGGTTGACGCCCTGTGCGAACCAGTAGTCCGCGATCTTCTTCAGTGTGTAGGGCGCTTCGTATCCTCCGCCGGTAAAGGTCTCCGTGGCGACCAGGGGCTTGCCGTACACATGCGCGGCCGATGCAGCCCCATGCACATCCACGTAGTACATCGACTCCGGATGCATCTTCCCTACCCAGAACTCTGCCATCGGAATGTCGATGTGGCTCTTGTTCAGCAGCGTGTCTTCGGGGATTTCGAGCGCAACGCCCGAAGCTTCGGAGTACGCCTTCATGCCCAGCTTGTGCAACTCGCTGTCCATCGTGCCGTAAAAGTCGTCTGCGTACAAGTCGGCGAGGGTGCGGCGAAAGTCCCAGAGGAAGCGGTCGCTCGCGTCGGCACTCTCCACTACGCGTCCGGCCAGCACTGGCAGATACGGCGTCGGGTCGTACCCGCGCCGCGTCTTGAACTCCGCGATCATCTGGTCGGTCCAGTTCTGCATTCCCGCCTCCCAACTGTCCATGGTCATGTACTGGACGGTCGAGCCGATCAGGTCGCCAAGGTGCTGCTGCATCGGGTTCATGTAGCCCGCGAAGTACTGCTGCACATACTTTGAACTGAGCTTGTCCACCTCCAACCCGCTGCCCGCCGGCACAGAGGGACGGTTCCGCGCGCCGGTCAGTGAGTAGCCCATGCGCAGAATGGTCCAGCGGCCCTCGGGCACATCCCAGTGCAGCGTGCCGTCCTTGTCCATCTTGCCGGTCAGGTCGACGATGTCGCCGCGCGAGATCTCCGCCGCAGCAGGAGCGTCCGGCGTAGGGACAACGTCGTACACATCCATCAGACTGCCGGACGCGTCCTTGTCCTCCCAGCGATTGACGCGCGCGTCGGAGTAGAAGATTGCCTCGCTGATGACATAGCTCGGAGGCCCAGCTGCCAAGCCCCCGCGTGTTGGCGCCGCCGTATCGTCCTCGCCATGGATGACCTCTGCCGGCGACAGACCTCTGCGGTCGAACTCAATCCGGAAGAACTTGGCCGTCACCGCCGGAAACGCGAATGTCCGGATCTGCGCTCCGTGATATCCCTGCGGCCCCGGAGTCGCCAGAATCTCCCGCCACGCTGCGCCGTCATCGCTCGACAGTATCTTCCCGACCGGGATTACCCCCCGGCTCCCCAGCGACAAAGCCCGCGCCGTAAACGGCTGCGCAAACTCATACTGCAGCCACGCCGGCCCGCCATCCTTCGGTGGAGCAATCGTCACCGTCGTCTGCAGGCTGTCATCCAGCAGCGCCTTGCCATCGATCGGCCCGCCGCTTGTCGTCACCTTCGGGTGCAGCGATGCCATTGGCGTTTCATCCGCAGGCGTGCGGTACGCAATCACCGCGCTGTCCGCATAAAAAGGCGGATCGGTGGCCGTTCCACCCGCGCCCAAGTCCCGCACCGCTCCCTCATTCGACGGTGGCTGCGCCAGCTTGCCCGCGAAGCTCTTTCCACCCACCACATCCGTCTCGCTCCACACCAGCTTCTTCATCGCCATCTGCTGCGTCACCCACGGCCCGCCCGCCTCGCTCCATCCCGCGCAACTGAAGATAGACATCTCCATGCCAAACTGCTTGGCAAGTTCGGCCGAGTGGCGCACAGCGTGGTACCACTCCTCCGTGCCGAAGTTGATCTTCGGTTCAACCACCTGGCCATTTCCCGACGCGACATCGACCAGTTGAAAGCCGCCGATGCCCACCCGATTCATCCACTCGATGTCCTTGGTGATGCCGCTCTCGGTGACGTTGCCGTTGGTCCAGTGCCACCAGGTGCGCGGCTTGGCGGAGTCAGGCGGCGCCACGAAGCCCTGCGCCAGAGGGTCCTGCGCCAGAGCGACCTTCGCCGGAGCAGCTTTCGCCACAGAGTTGGGAGCGCTCTGCGCAAAGCCCACACTCGCGGCTGCAAGCGCCGCTGCCGCCGCCATCCTCAACAGAATTGCCTTACGCACATGCGTCATAGGTTCCTCTCAGGAGTTCTCCGCAGCAGGCAGCGTGTTGCCCTGTCGCAACGGGCAAAGGGTGCGGCCTACGGCTCCGGATGAAATTGCGCCTTCAAAAACTGCACATAGATGTCCCAGTCCGTCGGCACCATGCCGTGCGGGCCCTCGTGCATGTAGTAGTTAAGGCCGTTGCTGAGGATGGGAGTCTTCGCTGCGGGCCAAACATCGGTGCCCAGGTCCTGCTTGCCCAGCAGCTTGTAGACCGGCCCGGCTGCGACCGCCGCAAGGAACTCACCCTTGGGATCGGACCAGGTATCGGTGCTCCCGGTCTGCAGCAGCAGCGGACGCGGTGCGATCAGCGCCACCAGCAGGTTTGCGTCCATCGGCGCGGTGTCGGGAAAGCCCCGTACTTGGCGTAGTTCGCCGCAAACTGGTACGGATAGCGCGTCGGCGCCATCAGGTGCGCTATGGTCTCGCCGTAGTCCCTGCGGCTCAGTGCCGCGCCTCCCTCGCCGGAGCAGCTTGCAATCACCGCCGCGAAGCGCTGGTCGTGAGCGCCAGCCCACATCACGGTCTTGGCCAGCCGCGACACCCCGTGGATGGCCACGCGTTTTGCATCGATGCCCTTGTCCGTCTCGAAGTAGTCCTCGACCCGGCTTATGCCCCACGCCCATGCTGAGATCGAGCCCCACGCGTCCGGCGCGCGGTCGTCCTCGCCTGTCTGTCCTGCCTTCATATACTTCGCTCGAATCCCCTCCCCAAACCCAGTCAGCGTATCCGGATCAAGCTCCGCGTAATTGAACGTCGCCACGCCGATCCCCGCGTCCAGGAACGCCTGCGCGTTGATGCGCCCGAACCCACGCCCCGGCGTCACCGGCGGCGGATCGACCAGCTTGTTCGTCTTCAGATCGCGCACCTTCGCCGGTACAATCCCCGAATCGTCCACCGTATTCTGGATCGCGCCAAAGCTGATACTCAGGAACATCGGCACCGGCTTCTTCGCCGCCGCCGGCAGATACACAAGTAGATGAATCTCCGGCCACGCAGGGTCTTTCGACAGGTGGATCGTCACCTGCTTCCGGACCGCCTTCCCGCCCAGCGCCGGCGTTCCTTTGTCAGTCACTTCGAAGCTCTCGTCGGCGGGCCGGCCCGGCGCGGCACCATACTGCTGCGTCTCGAACAGAGCGAGGATCTCTGGCCGCCGGTTTTCCGTCCAGGTCTTCGCGTTGCGCACCGGCTTGCCATCGTTCAGCTTCAGCGGATCGGGCAGCGTATACGTCCCAACCTTCGATTCGTCGTAGTTCACCGGAATACCAGCGATGACGGTTGCGGCAGGCCTTGCTGCGGGGACTGCCGCAGGTGTTGGCGCGGGCGTTGCCGGAGGCGCTTGCGCATGCGCTGCGAGCGCTAAAACCGCAAGCAGGCACGCGGACGTTGCATTTTTGAATGACATGGCGAAGTACTCCTGAAGAGCGGAAGGCGATCTGCTTCATTCATGAATCAGATCGCCAAGCAAACCCTAGATTTGTGCTGTGGAAGTTGTCAAGGTAATCCGCGGCGGGTGCGGACTAGATTGACTTCGCGCCTGCGCGCTCCTGGAATGCAGCCGAAACGGAACATCCTCATGCATTGCTTTCATGGCGTGCAGTCGAGGTATGGAACTGCGTAAAATTGGCACTGCGAACAATTACCGGCCTACTGTGTTTTGGTGTTCGCAAAGTTGCGACAGGAGTGAAAACGATGAAGATACTGCTGGCTCTGGCTTGTGCGCTTGTTCTCTGCACGCAGTGCGCTCGCGCGCAGAATGTCATTGCCGGGGCGGATGTCTCGTACCTGCGCCAGATGGAGGGCCGCGGCGTGGTCTTCAAGGATGCGGGCGTGTCCGAGCCCGGCCTGCAGATTCTGAAGAACCACGGGTACACCTGGGTCCGGCTGCGCGTGATGGTCAATCCAATCGCTTTGCCCAATAATCTCGACTACACCATCGCATCGGCGAAGGACGCGAAGGCGCGTGGCTTCAAGCTGCTGCTGGACTTCCACTACTCGGACGATTGGGCCGACCCTGGTCATCAGATCGTGCCGCGCGCCTGGGCTGCGATGTCGCACGCCCAACTCCAGCAGGCAGTCTTCGCGTACACGCGCGACACCATTGCGGCGATGCGCAAACAGCATGTGATGCCAGACATGGTGCAGGTGGGCAACGAGGTGACCAACGGCATGATGTGGCCGGATGGAAGGTTGCCGGCCCAGTGGCAGAACTTTGCGGACCTGCTGCTGGCCGGGATTCACGGCGTTGATAAGGGGAGCGGCTGGCACAGGCGGCCGAAGATCATGATCCACATCGACAAGGGTGGGAACCAGGAGGCCACCAAGTTGTTCCTCGACCACCTGGCGCAATATCGCGTGCCGTACGACGTGGTCGGCCAGTCATACTATCCGTGGTGGCAGGGCAGCCTCGACGAGCTGAAGAGCAATCTGGCGTTTGTGTGGAACACATATCACAAGAGCGTTGTGCTGGCCGAGACGGCATACGACTGGAGGTCGGGCGAGGACTTCAAGGGCAAGCAAGTGCCGTTTCCGCAGACGCCTGATGGGCAGCGCGACTTCCTTGCCGCGCTCGACCGCGTAGTTCGAGAGACCCCGGGCGGCAAGGTGCGAGGCATCTTCTGGTGGGAGCCGATGGCTGGAGGCTCGATTGCCAAGCGCGCGCTCTTCGATGACCAGCACAACGCGCTGCCCACGATCCATGTCTTTGATGCGCCGTTGCGATGAGGAACAAAGCCTTCACAGGTGACAGAGACTGCGGAATGGCGCTTCTCTGGCAAACGCAATTGTGCTTGTTGTACCATTGCACACGTCTAGGAGATGCATTGCGAAGCTCGCTCGTCGAACGGTTATGCATCACGGCATTCTCGGCGGCAGCCGGGGCCATCCTTCCCAAGCATCCGCCAACAATCCGGCCCCGGATTTCCTCTCGATATCCGGTAATCCTTGCAATCATTCCATCCAACTTCCGAAGAGCTCCACCCTTATCTTTTTTCCCCGGAGAAACGCCCCGATGCGCCCTTCCAAGCTCGTTCTCGCTTCATCTGTCCTGCTCCTAAGCGCAACCCTGCTCTGCGGCCAGAAGCTCTCCGCTCAAAACTCGCCAGCGTCGCCTTCGTCCACAGTCCCTAGCCTCAGGGTCAACGCCCGCGAAGTGGTCGTCGATGTCAACGTCACCGACGCAAAGGGCAATCCCGTCCACGGCCTCACCCAGGACAACTTCACCGTCCTCGAGGATGGCAGGCCGATGGTCCCCCGCAGTTTTCGAGAGCACCGCTCCGACCAGAAGCCGGCAGAGTCTCCGGCCGCGGCCAGGCCATCTCTTCCGCCAAACACATTCACCAACGCCACTGCGCCAGAGACTGCCCGCCCTCTCAACATCCTGATGATCGATTCGCTCGACACGCCCATCGCGACCCAGTCCATCGTGCAGAAGCGCATGGTTGACTTCGCGGACAAGGCGCCTGCCGGAACGCGCGTCGCCGTGTTCAGCTTGTCGCCAACCGGGAAACTGTCCTTGGTCCAGGGATTCACCACGGACCAGCAACTACTGAAGAATGCCATCAAGAGCAAGAAGCTCAACCTGGGAGTTCCGTCCCTCGAGGACAGCGGCCAGGATATAAATATTGACATCTCAGAGGACATGTTCCAGGGCCAGGCGGCGCCCAAGCAATCCGCCATGGTAGCGCAACCGAAGGCGACTGCATTCAATCAAGATGTGGAGTGCCAACACGCAGCCGAACGCGGTCAGTACACTCTCTCCGCCATGGCGGAGATCTCACGCTACGTCTCCGGCATGCCCGGACGAAAGAACCTCCTCTGGTACTCGGGTGGATTCCCAGACAGAATGAGGGACAAGCAGGGCTCAGTCTGCTACGACTTCCGCGAAGACCTCAGCGTTGCCGAAGGCCTGCTCGGGAACTCGCATGTTGTCGTCTATCCGGTCGATTCCCGCGCGCTGGATCTTCTTGCGAAGAACGCGCCCGACAGCCGGATTGTTAGGACGCAAGCGACGGAGCACCTGGTGATGGAAGGCGTCGCCGAGTCCACCGGCGGCAAGACCTTCTTCAACACCAACGACCTTGCCGGAGCAGCCCAGCAGGCCATCGATACCGGGGCCAACTACTACACCATCATCTACGCCCCCACCAACCAGACCATGGACACACGCCGCCGCTCCATCACCGTCAAAGTCGACCAGCCGGACCTCAATCTCCTCTATCGACACCAGTACCACGCACTGCCGTCGAATACCACCCTCAGCGGAAAGCCCGTCGATAAAGCTACCCCCCTCCAGTCCGCCATGATGCGCGGTGCTCTGGAACCCACAGAGATTCTCTTCCACGTCACCGTTGCTTTGGCCCCCACCACCGAGGCCACGCTTCCGCCAGGCAGCAATCCCGACCCCAAGGCGATGAAGCCTCCCTACCGGCACCTCACCCTCAACTACCTCATCGACATCAATGGAATTCAGTTCGACCTGTCGGATGATGGCAACTATCATGGCCAGTTCGAGTACGCCGTCAACGTCTATGACACGGACGACGGCAAACTGGTCAACTCCGGCACCATGGCGGCCAAGCCCGCTCTGGCTGACGACGCCTACGAATCCATGCTGGAAGGTGGTGCCAAACTCCGTCAGGAGATCGCCGTGCCCGCCAAGGGAGAGTACATCCTGCGCATCGGCGTCCACGACCTCGCCACCGGCCATCTGGGCGTCATGGAGGTTCCCGTCTCCGCCATCACACCGCAGGCCGCTCCCAAATAGCCTCCTGAATCACGGCCAGAAAATCGCTCGCTACAATTATCCGAGCGCGTCGCCCGGTCCGCTCCTCGCAGGCTCGACTTGTCCTCGTCACTCCACCACCAGCGTAACTGGCATGGAGTGAGACAGTGTGCCTGCGCTCACCGTCACGGTTACCGAATAACTCTCCATTTGCTGGGAGAAGAAAACGCTGGGAGAACCGCAACCGCTCAGTCCTGCCATGGCTGCCACGCTCGCAACCAGCAACAGCAGCACGAAAGCCGCGCGTCTCAGCCGCTTGCTTGCGCGGCGCATCCGGCCCGCGAAGGGAAGGATCAGAAGCGCCAGCGAGAACGGCGCCAGCCGCGTAGCCAGATTGCCGCCTGCCGCGCCATTCGGCTGTGTCTGTGCCAGGCTCTGCGACAACTGGATGGTCAACTGCGAATTGCTCGTCAGCGGTGTGTTAGCGGGCAGAGTCCATGTCCATGGATTGTTCGATGACAGGACCCACGCCGCCGGGGTTAGGCTTGCCGTTGTTGTAGTGGGAAGGCCGCTCACAGTCAGCGTCACTGCCACCGGGAAGGTCGTGCCGCTGCTGGGTGCGATGGCCAGCGAATAGATCGCGTTGCCGCCCGCTGTCACGGTCTGCGACGTGCCACCGGCAGATGGGTCGCTCAAGCTGATGTCCATGACGCATTGCGTCAGCACGGCGCTGGTCGCTGCGACAAAGTTCGTTCCCCCGCTGTACACGGCGCTGATCGAGTGTGTTCCCACAGTCAGCAACGAAGTGGTCAGCGTTGCAACCCCTCCAGATAGCGTGCCCGGGCCGAGCGGCGTCGTGCCATCCAGGAAGCTCACCGTGCCTGTGGGGATGCCTGCCGGCGAGGATACCGTGGCCGTCAGCGTGACCGCATTCTGCGCCAGCACCGTGCTTGCGCCGCTCGCAATCGCGATTGCAGACGGCGCCGGATTGACCACGATGCTCTGCGTCACCTGCGTTGCTGCTGCGTAGGTGCCGTTGCCAGCCTGGTTCGCGGCAACCACCACCGACCCTGCGCCATTGATGATCAGCGTGCTCCCCGTGATGGAGCCTGGTCCGGAGAGGACGCTAAATGTAACCGGATTCCCCGAAGCCCCGCCCGTCGCCGTCAGCGTAATGGGTACACATCCATATGTCATGGTTGACGACGCTGTGAAGCTGATCGTCTGTGTAGTCGCGTTCACCGTCAACTGCACGGTGCTGGTCGCCGTCGAGTAGTCGTTGCTGTCGGTTGGGGTCAGCGTGACAGACAAGGTCTGCGAACCGATTCCCAGAACCACGCCCGCAGCTGGTGTGTAGACGAATGTCCCAGCGGCCGTCGAGCTGGCGTTGAGTTGCGCCGCGCTCAGCGCTGTTCCGTATGGGATCGCCGCCGGTGTCGCCCAGATGATTGCGGGCGTAGCCTTGTTCACCGTCAACTGCACGGTGCTGGTTGCCGTCGAGTAGTCGCTGCTGTCGGTTGGTGTAAACGTCACCGACAGGGTCT
>Ga0255349_1000691_pt1 | contig 14472 bp, 12 predicted proteins | sample CBST25v15metaG_FD_189947 | JGI IMG/M metagenome (GOLD analysis project Ga0255349, IMG submission 189947) | Peat soil microbial communities from Stordalen Mire, Sweden - C.B.S.T-25.v15 | ecosystem: Environmental > Terrestrial > Soil > Wetlands > Peat | place: Sweden: Norrbotten County, Stordalen...
TGCAATTTACTTCCAGTGCCCTTCCTGCATCTCCCATCCGCCGTGGTGATGGACCCAGCGGTGGGCAACCCAATGCGCATGTGGATAGGGCGGACGATCCCAGTGTCCAGGAACCCAGACGTAGCCGGCGCCGTTCCAGCTCTGGTAGCCGGCAATCCACACGAATCCCCTCTGCGGAGGGGGGCCGGGACGTTCGTACATGGGAGCTGGCGGCCCCACGCGAATCACGACCTGCGCAAAGGAGGCCGCCGGGAGCAGAATCAAGCCGAGCAAAGCTGCCATTGCAATCTTTTTCACGATCAATCCATCCTCCTTGGTTCGATTGTCTTCAGAATCAACCCGGCGATCCGGCCAGGTATCTCTTTCAACGCGGAACCGCGAGAATAGTTGCGCTCAGGCTTTGGCAGCCGCTTCCATCTCCTCGGCCAGCGCATCGGCCACCGTCACGCAGGCCGCGCGGTCCACGTCGAGATGCGTCACCAGCCGGATCGCGTCCGGACCGAAGGCGCTGGCGAGAATACCGCGCGCCTGGAGCCGAGCCACCAGCTCCGCCGCGCTCAGCCGGCTGTGGACCAGGCGGAAGATGACGATGTTGGTCTCGACCGCATTCAAATCAATCTCCACGCATTCGATGTGGGAGAGCGCCTCGGCCAGCAGGCGCGCGTTGGCGTGGTCTTCATGCAGCCGCTTCGGACCCTGTTCGAGCGCGATCAACCCCGCGGCCCCCAGGATGCCCGCCTGACGCATACCGCCGCCTAATGCCTTGCGGAAGATGCGCGCCCGCGCTATCAACTCCGCCGAGCCCACCAGCATCGAGCCTACCGGCGCGCCCAACCCCTTCGACAGGCAGAACATCACCGTGTCGAAGCCGCGCGTCAGCGCGCGCACATCCACGCCCAGCGCCGTGGCCGCGTTGAAGATGCGCGCTCCGTCCAGGTGCGTGGGGAGCTTCCGCTCTTTTGCGTTTTCCCAAATTTCTTCCAGAATCGGCAGCGGCGTGCAGCGCCCTCCGGCCAGGTTGGCGGTGTTCTCAATCTCGATCAGCCCCGTGGCCGCGCGAAAGGCTCCGCGGGCGTAAATCGCCGGCTCGATCTGTTTCCAGGTGAGAATGCCGCGCTCGGCGAAGACAGCGCGCACCAGACAGCCGGAGAAGACCGCCGTCGTGGCCATCTCCCAATCCAGAATGTGCGCCCGCGACTCGGCGATCACCTCCTGGCCGGGCTGGGTGTGCAGGCGAATGCCGATCTGGTTGCCCATGGTTCCGGAGGGCACAAAGAGCGCCGCCTCGCGGCCGAAAATCTCCGCCGCGCGCTGCTCCAGCAGGTTCACGGTGGGGTCTTCGCCATAGACGTCGTCGCCCACCTCGGCCGCGGCCATCGCCGCGCGCATCTGGGCCGTGGGCCGGGTCACCGTATCCGAACGCAAATCGATCATGCTGCTCATTCCCCCTGGATCTCGATCCTATTTCCCCGCCATTTTGGCGAATGCCGCCGGAAACTGGCTGCCCAATTCCGAATAGAGGCCTTTTGTCCAAGCGTTCATCTCAGACCACATTTTTCCGCTCGTCAATCCGCCATCGACCACGATGGCCTGTCCGGTCACGTAGCCGGAGTCCTCGCTGGCCAGCCACAGCGCCACGTCGGCGATCTCCTCCGGGGTTCCCGCGCGCCCCAGCGGATTGTGCGCCATCTTCGCGGCGACGGTGCCCATGGCCTGCTCCGCCTCTTCTTCCGAAAGCGGAATTCCGCGCAGGAAGATCGGGGTCATAATGCTGCCTGGACAGACGCAATTGACCCGGATGCCGTTTTCGCCCAGTTCGAGCGCCGCCGTGCGCGTAAGGCTGACGACCCCGGCCTTGGCCGCGCTGTACACATGGTTGGCATAGCCGCCGGAGACGCCGGCCACGCTCGATGTGTTCACGATAGTTCCCGACTTTTGCCGCTTCATCTGGGTCCCGGCGTGCTTGATGCCCAGAAAGGTTCCTCGCAGCAGCACCGCGACCTGCGAATCGAATTCCTCGACCGGTGTTTCGGTGATCGGCCGCGCCCCGCATCCGAAACCGGCGTTGTTATACAGGCAGTCCAGCCGCCCGAAGCGCTTGACCGCGACCTCGATCAGTTGCTGAAAATCGGATTCGCTGGAGACGTCCGTCTTCTGGAAGAGGACGCTCGCGCCCAGTGAGGCGGCCAGTTGCTTTCCCTTGGCCTCTTGCAGGTCGGCGATGACCACGCGCGCTCCCTCACTGGCAAACTTCCGGACCGCCGCTTCCCCGATTCCGCTTGCGCCGCCCGTGATGATGGCGACCTTCCCGTCAAGCCTTTTCATGAAATCCTCCCGGCGAAATTATAGCTGCGCAGTTTGCCCCTGGTGCGTAGACCGCGTGATTGCGGATTCGAGCAGGAACTGCAGCGCCGGTCTCCTGACCGGCTGTAGCGCGGTCCTCCCGGCCCGCGCTCATGGCGGAGCGATTACAAAATCTCGTGGACTGAGTACTGGTCCCTGTTCCCTGGTCCCTGTCTTTACGGTATCTGCGCCATGGACAGCTCCATCACCGGGGTATGCTTGCCGTCCTTCACCGCAACGGCCCACAATCCATGAAAGTTCTGCCGCAACCCCGGCTGCGCCTTGAGAAGCGCGCTCAGAACGGCGATCGCCTCGGTCCGCTCGGCCGCCGGGTCGGTGACTCCGGTCGATTCGTAAACCACGGCCAGATCGGCGTGCACGAGCGTCACGTCCGGATGCACGGCAACAATCTTCCAGGTACGATCCCCATCGGGAAGCGCGAGGGGGAAGGCATCCTGCGGAGCGTTCCGGATAGCCGCCTGCTCCGCGTTCAGTTTTTCCAGGTTCGACGAGGAGAGAAAATCCACCGGCAGAAGCAGCTCCCGCGCCGTTTCGTAGGCGTACCAGGCACTCCATGAATCGGGTTTCTCCTGATCGGCCGCGGCCAGCTCGCGAGCCTCTGTCCACCACCACACGCCGTCATGCCCATCCAGGATGCCCGGCCGCACCGTCAGACCGCCCAGCTTCCACTCCGAAGCTGTGCCATCCCAGACCAGGATGAATGCCAACTGCCCGCCCAGTGGCGCCCCGGCCGCATCGGCCAGCACCACGGCATAGCGGCCCGGCGGCAGCGCCTTCATGGTCAGCGTCACCGTCAGCGAACCGCTCGCACTGGAACAGAAAAACTGCGTATCGGCAGGTTCGGTCAGGCTGTCCGCGTCCAGCAGGTACAGATTCCGCAGTTGCATCTTTCCGCCCTTCATCAAAACGGCGGAGGCCTCGACAGCGAGGTGAATCTGCCCCCAGTCCGAGGCCACGGAGGGGAGCAGAGCAGCCTTCAGGGCGGTGTAGTCCTGTTGCACGACCGCCATCGCCAGCCGTCCCCCGGCAGCCGCCAGAGCATCGCGATCCTGCGGCGGCAACTCGGCCTGCGCGGTGCAGCTTGTGGCGCTCGCCGAGGCCGAGGCGGCCAACAGGAGCGACAGCACCGCCGGCGCGGCAAAACTCTTCCACCAGAGACGCATTTTCGGCAGATCCTCTCCGCCCGCGCAAGCTCTTCGTGAGCGTCCGTGGGCCACTGTTAGTCTAGTACAGTAGGTTGGCAGCGGACGGCCACACCCAACGAGCCGCAGAAGGCGTCGAAGGCTGCTGACGAAGACGCGGCTGCCCGGCTGGCACGGTTTGCCGCCGGCTCCATCGGAACCAGGGATTCATCGCCATGCGCATCAACGCCCCGCTCAACTCGCCGGTTTCGCTCCGCAGACAGGGCGTGCGCGCATTCGCTCTCCTGCTGGCTCTTGGGCTGGCCTGGTTTGGGGCGAGGACACTGGCCGCTCAGGCCCCGGCAACCGCCGCAAAGCCTTCTGCGGCCCTCGCCCCGGCAACTCGGTCGCACCGGCCAGAGGATCGGAATCGACCTCATCGCAGCAGCCAGAACCGCGGGGACCAGCGGCCTGGGGCGGCTCACAGCAAGCCCCGGGCGGCTTCAGAAGCGGCGAATCCAGAAGCCTCCCTGCCGGTCACTCCTCCCGCGCCCGTGGTTCCGCTCTGGCCGGTGAACGAAAAGGCGGACCCAGCCTCGGTCCGGTGGGACAGCCAAGGTCTACGAATCGAGGCCGACAACTCCAGCCTGGCGCAGATTTTGAGCGATGTGGCCACCGCCACCGGCGCAAAGGTGGAAGGATTGAGCACCGATCAGCGAATTTTTGGCGACTACGGCCCCGGCCCGGCACGCGACGTGCTCTCCCAGCTTTTCGAAGGCTCCGGCTACAACATCGTTCTGATTGGGGAGCAGGGCCAGGGAACCCCCATCGAGATCGTGCTCAGTCTCCGCCAAACCGGGGCTGCGCTGCCGCCAACCGCCAGTCCTGCACCGGCCAGCGACGAGGACACGGACACGGAAGATCAGCCGGCCCAACCACCGCCCGCCCGGTCCGGTTTCGGGTTTGGCGGCCCGCGCATTCCCCCGCAGGTCCAGCAGCAAACGCAGCAGCGAGAGCAGCAGATGCAACCGCCGGATCATCCGCAAAACTGACTTTGGCCATCAGGGCCTGGCAGCAGCCTGAGCCCGGCGCAATCAAGGCTTGATACTACAGTTGTAGGTCGTCTTTGCGGAGGGAGGAGGGGGCTTCAGCTCCCTGAAAAACCGCCGAAAAAGAAGGGCCTTCAGGCCCGGATCAGGGCAATCCGCTGCAAATACAACTGTAGGCTTAAAGCAATTTCACTTTTGGTGTGGAACAGCTTTGAAAGAGCGCAGTTTCAGCCGCAACGAAAAGATCCGCAGAATCCGATGCGGTGGGCAGATTTCAGGAACAAGCCTCTGCGGACGCCAGAACTCTCAGCGCACGCACCTGCCCAGAAAAACCTTACCCAAGCAAACCTTACCCCGGGCAAACTCGATCGCGCGCCGCCTGCAATCGGCAGCCAGTTCAGGTTCCCTGCGCCACTTCCGGCCTGGCTCTCACCACCGCTGTCCGCCGCTGTGGGCTCATCAACGCAAAACCCGCGCGCAGAATTCCATAAGCCGCCAAAATACCGAAGGCCAGCGCGCCCACCGACGCACAGACCAGCATCGCCAAATTCAACAAATCTGCCATTACTCCGTCACTGCTCGCTTCCCTTCAGGTCTGGAACGCAACACGGTCCCAATTTTGAGCCGCCCAAGACGCGCCCGGGCTCGCTCAACAATCATTTCCTGAGATTGTCGCAGAAAAGGCCTTCGCGTTGACCACGATTTCTATTGACCAATAGAATACTCCCAGAGGCGTTCCAATCTGGTAATCGGGCGGGAAACATCGCCCGTAATCGTCCACCATACTCAATCTATGCCCATCACAGCCATAACGGTGCGCGGGGCGCGCCAGCACAATTTGCGCGACATCAGCGTGCGCATCCCCCGCAACACGCTCACGGTGGTCACCGGCCTGAGCGGTTCGGGCAAAAGTTCGCTGGCCTTCGACACCATTTATGCCGAGGGGCAGCGGCGCTACGTCGAGACGCTGTCAGCCTACGCGCGCCAGTTCCTCGACCAGATCGAGCGGCCCGACGTGGACTCGATCGAGGGGCTCTCACCGGCTATCTCCATCGAGCAGAAGACCACCAGCCGAAGCCCCCGCTCCACCGTCGGCACCATCACCGAGATCTACGATTACCTGCGCCTGCTTTATGCTTCGGTTGGCACGCCCCACTGCCCCAACTGCGGCAGTCCCATCGCCCGCCAGACGGCGGAACAAATTGTCCAGCGCATTCTGGAGCTTGGCCAGGGCGAGCGGGTCACCGTCATGGCACCCATCGTGCGCGGGCGCAAGGGCGAGTTCAAGGATCTGCTCGACCAACTCGACCAGCAGGGCTTCCGCGCCCGCATCGACGGCGAGTTGATGGACCTCTCCGAGCCGATCAACCTGGACCGGCGCAAGAACCACACCATCGAGGCGGTCATCGACCGCATCCTGCTCAAAAAACCCCTGCCCGACGCTCCGCCTCCGTTACCCGGTAAGCCTTCCATCGAAAAGCGTCTCGACGCGGCCGTCACGAAGGCGCTGCAACTGGCCAACGGCCTGGCGCTGATCGCCGTCGCCGGTGGCCCGAAGCCTCAGGAACAGTTGTTTTCTTCCTCCATGGCCTGCCCCGACTGCGGCCTCGACGTGCCCCGGCTAGAGCCGCGCAGCTTCAGCTTCAACTCCACCTTCGGCGCCTGCCCGGAGTGTCACGGCCTGGGCTCGCTTTACGACCTGGACCCGGCCAAGGTCATCATCGACTGGTCGAAGCCGTTGCTCGACGGCGGTCTTGGTCCCGGCTCTTCGTCGCAATATCTGCTCAAACTCATCCATCTGGCCGCCGACCACTACAAGATCGACCTGAAGACGCCTTTCGAGGAACTCCCCCCCCGCCAGCAGCACATTCTGGTCTACGGACCGCCCAAGAACGAAGGCCCGCGTACCGGTTTTCACGGCATCCTCGCCTTTCTGCGCGACTCCATCGAAGAAGCGCGCAGCGACTCCTATCGCGAGTCGATGATGAACTACATGTCCGCCACGCCCTGCCCGGTCTGCCGCGGCCGGCGTCTGCGCCCCGAGTCGCTGGCCGTCAAGATCGGCGGCCTTTCCATCGCCGACTTCACCGCCCTGCCGCTCAATCGCGCGCTTTCGGCGGCCATCAACCTCAGCTTCACGGCGCGCGAATCGCTGGTCGCCGAGCGCATCCGCCGCGAGGTCGTCGAACGGTTGGAGTTTCTGTGCGCCGTCGGCCTCACCTACCTCGCCCTTGACCGCAGCGCCACCACCATCTCCGGCGGCGAGGCCCAGCGCATCCGCCTGGCCACGCAGATCGGCTCCCGGCTGCGCGGCGTGCTTTACGTCCTCGACGAGCCCTCGATCGGCCTTCACCAGCGCGACAACATGCGCCTGATCCAGGCCCTCCAGCAGTTGCGCGACCTGGGCAACACCGTGCTGGTCGTCGAGCACGACGAAGACACCATCCGCCACGCCGACTACGTACTCGATCTCGGTCCCGGCGCTGGACGCCTGGGAGGCTATGTCGTCGCCCAGGGCACGCCGGCCCAGATCATGGCCTGCCCCGAGTCGCTCACCGGCCGCTATCTCTCCGGAGCCGCCACCATGCTCCAGCGCGAGCATCCGCGCCCGCTGACCGGGAAATGGCTCACCGTCACCGGCGCGCGCGAGCACAATTTGCAGGATCTGACCGTCCGCATTCCGCTGGGCGTGATGACCGTGGTCACCGGCGTCAGCGGTTCCGGCAAGAGCACGCTCATCAATGATATTTTGTATCGCTCGCTGGCCCAGTCGATCTACGGCTCGCGCGAGGAGCCCGGCGCGCACGAATCGCTCATCGGCGCCGAGCAAATTGACAAAGTTGTCCGCATCGACCAATCGCCCATCGGCCGCACCCCGCGCTCCAATCCGGCCACCTACACCCAGGTCTTCTCGCCCATCCGCGACCTCTTCGCCATGCTGCCCGAAGCCCGCGAGCGCGGCTACAAGCCCGGCCGCTTCAGCTTCAACGTGGCCGGCGGACGCTGCGAGGCCTGCCAGGGCGATGGGCAGCGCCGCATCGAGATGAGCTTCCTGCCCGATGTCTACGTGCAGTGCGAGGTGTGCGCCGGACGCCGCTACAATCAAGAGACGCTGGCCGTCAAATTCAAGGGGCACTCCATCGCCGACATTCTCGAACTCACCATCGAAGACGCGCTGCCCGTGCTGGCCGACGTGCCCCAGGTGCGCCAGAAGCTGCAAACCCTGGTCGATGTGGGCCTGGGCTACGTTCACCTCGGCCAAAGCGCCACCACGCTCAGCGGCGGCGAGGCGCAGCGCATGAAGCTGGCCCGCGAGCTGAGCAAGCGCCAGACGGGCCGGACACTTTATCTGCTCGATGAGCCCACCACCGGCCTGCACTTCGACGACGTGCGCAAGCTGCTCGAAGTCCTCCACCGGCTCGCCGATCTGGGCAATTCGGTCATCATCATCGAGCACAATCTGGACGTGATCCGCAATGCCGACTGGGTTCTCGACCTGGGTCCCGAAGGCGGCGAAGACGGCGGCCGCATGGTCGGCGAAGGCCGTCCGGCAAAGATTGCCGCCACGCCCGGCTCCTACACTGGCCAGTTCCTCCAACGCTATTACACCTCCAGCAACGGCCGTCTCGCACCCACCAGCCTCGACGACGATTCTGTCTCCGCTGATACCGTCACCGAGGTGGGAAACGATCAAGCCCCGGGTGCCCCAGGTCCCGATTTTGGGACCTCGGACTCCTCCGCCGCAAACGCACAACTAAACCCAGCGAAATCCCCCACCCGTAAAAGCCTCGCCGCAAAAAAATCCGCAAAAAAGAAATCCACTCCCCGCAGAAAGAAGACGGTGCTGCCATGAGCGACCCTGAAGACACACCGCAGGAGCAGAGTTCCTTTCCCGGCCCGGATTCGGTCTCTGGCCAGCCCTTGCTCGACGACCCCGGCCAGCCTTTGCTCGACGACCCGGACCAGCTTTCGCAGCCGGTGGCGCCGCCGCGCACGGAAGAGGCAGTGGAGCTGTTTCAGTCCTGGTCGCAGCCGCAGCCCGCTTCGCCGCTGCGCATTCCGCATCTCGGCCATCTCTGCCTGCTGGCCACCCTCGCTCTCCTGGGACTTGCAGTCTCCGCGGTCCTGATGCTGGCCGCATTGCGCTTCCATCTCTTCGGCGTCAAATCCCTGGCCCAGGCCGCCACCGACATTCACTACATTCTGGGCGAGGAAGCTCTCCTCTATCTCGTGACTCTGGCCCTGGGCCTGGTCGTTTTTCCGATGTTCTGGAACAAGAGCTTCTTTGCCGGCTTGCAATGGCGCGGCTCGACGGCTCTGCGGCTGCGCACGCGGCTGTTTGCTGTCTCCCTGGGCTGCTTTGCGCTCGCCGCGCTCGACGGGATACTGCTCCCCGGACCATCCAACGCGCCGATCGAAGAGATCTTCCGCTCTCCCGGCGCAGCCTGGCTCATGTTCGGCTTCGGCGTCACTCTCGCGCCCTTCTTCGAGGAGATTGCCTTCCGCGGGTTCCTCTTGCCGGCCCTGGCCACGGCCTATGACTGGGTGGGCGAACGCCTCAGCCACACCCCCCCTCGGCCGCTCCGCAACGACGGCTCTCCCCAGTGGTCTCTCCCCGCCATGGTCATCGCCTCCATCGCCACCAGCGTGCCCTTCGCCCTGCTGCATGGCCAGCAGACCGGCCATGCGCTGGGTCCGCTTCTGCTGCTGATCCTGGTCAGCCTGATCCTCTGCGCGGTGCGCCTCGTGACCTGCTCGCTGGCCGCCAGCACGCTGGTTCACGCCTGCTATAACTTCCTGCTCTTTTCCCTCATGATGATCGGCACCGGGGGCTTCCAGCACCTGAACAAGATGTAAAAGACAGGGAACAGGGATCAGGGATCGAAGGAATCTCTGCGCCATTCGATGTTTTGAAAGGGCACGACTTTAGCCGTGCCGCAAAAGTCCCAATCAAACTGGGGCTTTAGCCCCTGAGGGATGCTTTGAACAGGCCGAACGGTGTTGATGGGATGGCCTCTCGTCGTGGATCATGCCATTCCATGGAGCCTCCAGCTAACTTGCCAACCCGCTAACTCCCGCGAAGCGGGGCTAACTTGCGGCTCTTCACACAATCAACGAAGGCCGTTTTTTGACTTCCATCCAACCTTGGCCCCGTTTCCACCCATTTTTCCCGCCAATCCCTTTACAATCGAGAGGATGACTACCCCGACCCACGCCCAGCAATTGCTTTCGATTCTCGCTCGCACCAGCTTCCGCCTCGGCCAGTTCAAGCTCTCCTCGGGCGGCACCAGCGACTACTACATCGACTGCCGCACCACCACGCTCCACGCCGAGGGCGGACGCCTCACAGGACACGCAATCCTCGAGTTGCTGGAGCAAAACGGCGTCGAGGCCGAGGCCGTCGGCGGGCTCACCCTGGGCGCCGACCCCATCGTCTCCAACGTGGCCACGGCCAGCGCCCAACGCGCCTTGTCAGGTTCCGCGCAATCCAAGCCCGGCGCGCCGCTGCTCCACGGCTTCCTGGTGCGCAAGGCCGAGAAGGCCCACGGCACCGGCCGGCGCATCGAGGGCTTCTGCCGCGAGGGCGCGCGCGTGGTCATCGTGGACGACGTCTGCACCACCGGCGCCTCCACCATCAACGCCATCGAGGCCGCCCAAGAGGCTGGCATGATCGTCGCCGCCGTGGTCTGCATCGTCGAGCGCCAGGAAGCCAACGGACGCCCCGCCGTCGAGAGCGCCGCCAAGGGCGCGCCCTTCCTGAGCCTGTTCACGGCCAACGACGTCCGCGCCGAACACGTGCGGCAGCAGGAATAGACCCGGACTGGAAAATTGCAAAATACCCCGCTTGACATGCGTCACGTTACGCAATACACTCGTTTGTGATTCAATCCTTCCGCCATAAGGGGCTGAAACGCCTTTACGAAGAAGACGACCCGCGCGGCGTTCTGGCGGAACAGCTGACCAAGCTGCGCAACATCCTTGCACGCTTGGATGCCGCCGGCTCAGTTGAGGACATGAATCTTCCCGGATTCAGCCTGCACGCTCTGAAGGGGAACTTGCATGGCTTTTGGGCTGTCACGGTTCGAGCTAATTGGCGGGTTATCTTTCGATTTGTTGAAGGCGATGCGTTCGAAGTCGATTATCTTGACTACCACTGAGGAGGTTTCCCCATGCCGATGAAGAATCCGCCGCATCCCGGCAGCGTTGTTTTCTCCGAATGCATTGAACCGCTCGGTCTGACCATCACGCAGGCGGCAGCGGCTCTGGGCGTCACGCGGACCACACTCTCCGAGTTGGTCAACGGCAAGCGCGGCATCTCGCCGGAGATGGCCATCAGGCTCTCTCAGGTCTTCGGCGGCAGCGCCCAGAGCTGGATCACCCAGCAGGCTCACTACGACCTTGCGCGGATTCCCGCCGGCCGTATTCGACTCAAACGCCTGGAAGTGGCCTGAGTATTCTTCTGAATTGATCCTCCCACCCACCAAACTACCCCAAACGCGGATCGGGCCGGCCCGCATCACGGACCGGCCCACAAACTCGCCAGAGAATCTGAGTTTCCCGCGCTGTCGCTACTGCCCGCCTGCCGGTGCCGGGGCAATCCCCGTCGCAGTGGCCGGGGCAGTCCCCATATTCGTCAGCAGTTGCACTTCTACGCGCCGGTTCTCCCGCCGTCCCGCCGCGGTCGTGTTCGCGGCCACTTCGTCGTCCTTGCCAATCCCGATCAGGTAAAAGCGGTGCGGAGCAATGCCGTACTTCGCCGCCAGGTATTGCACCACCGCATCCGCCCGCCGCTGGCTCAGTTCGTAGTTGTACTGGGCCGATCCGGTCGAATCCGTCCCGCCCGTCACTTCCAGGATGAAGCTCTTCGCCGAGCCAATCTGCGCGGCAAAGCTGTCCAATTGCTCACGGTCCGAGCTGGTCAGCGCCGCCTTGTCGAAGCCGAAGGTCACCGACACATCGGCCATCGGCCTGTAACTGTCCAGCCCCTTCACCACGCTCTCCAGCGAGTCGGCGCGATGCACCACGTTGTTGGCCGCCGTCTCCGCATCCCCGGCATCGCGGGCCGCGCCCTGCGCATTCTGGTCGGCGGTATCGGCCGTGCCCTGCGCCTGCCGGATCCCAGCCTGCGCCCGGTCGTCCACATTGTGAATGCGCCGGTTGTTGTCGGCCGTCTTGGTCTCCAGTTGATTGGTACCGTCAATCAGCGGCGCCGTCTGATTGCGCACATAGTTCTTGGTCGCGCACCCTGTCGCGCCTACCACGGCCAACCCAACCGCCAACCCCAACACTCCAAACCGATTCACACTCATGGTCCAGTTCCTTTCCTCATCAACCCCTTGCCTTGCAGTGCGACCGCCGGCGGAGCTGGCTTTTCTCTTTGCCCATTCACAGTGCACCCGTGAGGCCAAACCCCCGTTCCAGCACAAAGAGTTGAAATAAAACGGCTTAAATGAGAACCAATCCAAGTTACGCCCGCGCCTGCCGTGTATTTTTTACCTAAATCGGTAAGGATTGCCCGGCAAAAAGCGGCTCCCAATCGGAAATTTCCGGCTGCCCGCTCGTCCGTCCGGGGTTACTCAGCAGAACCCCGCTGGAGGCAGAAAGCTGGAACCGGAGAGCCGCTCCCGCTATCCTGAGAACTGGCTTCAGGCCGACCCATGGACTTCTACGAGAAAATCCGCACCCTGCCCACGCAGCCCGGCTGCTACCTCTACAAGAACGCCGAGGGCGAGGTCATCTACGTGGGCAAGGCCAAGAACCTGCGCGCCCGCGTGCGGTCTTATCTTCTGGAATCCGCGCAGGCCAACGCCAAGACCGGCACGCTGATGCGCGAGGCCGTCGATCTGGACTACATCCTGGTGGGCAACGAATCCGAGGCCCTGGCTCTCGAAACCAACCTCATCAAGGAGCGCAAGCCGCGCTTCAACATCCTGCTCAAAGACGACAAGAGCTACCCCTACGTCAAGCTCACCATGGCCGACCGCTTTCCTAAAGTTTTCGTCACTCGCCGCCTGCTGAAGGACGGCGCGGCCTACTACGGCCCCTACTTTCCCGGCAGCCTGGCCTGGCGCGTCGTCGAGCTCATCCATCGCAGCTTCCTCATTCCCAGTTGCAAGGTCGATCTCTCCCGCTACCATCCCCGCGCCTGCCTGCAGTACTACATTCACCGCTGCCTGGGCCCCTGCGTTCACGAACTCACCACCCCGGAAATCTACCGCGGCGCGGTCCACGACGCACAACTGCTGCTCGACGGCCGCCACGCCGAGCTCGAACGCACCCTGACCGCGCGCATGATGGACGCCGCCGAAGCCGAGCAGTTCGAAGCCGCGGCTCGTCTGCGCGACCAGCTTTCCACCGTCCACCAGCTCCAGGAAAAACAGCGCGCCGCCACCACCGGACAGGATGACGACGCCGACGTCTTCGGCTACCACTTCGAGGACGGCTCGCTGGCCGTGAATCTCTTCCACGTCCGCGCCGGCAAGATCGTCGACCGCCGCGAATTTTTCTGGGAAGACCTGCCGGAGCTGCTCGAAGCCGCCGCGCCTGAACAGACCGACTCGCTGCAAATCCCGGGTGCCCCAGGTCTCGCTTTTGAGACCTGGGAGTCTTCTGAAACTCCCATGGAAGGCTCCCCAACCGCCCATCCAGAGCCGCACGAAGCGCTCAGCGCCCTGCTCAAGCAGCTCTACATCGACCAGCGCTACGTTCCGCGCTCCATCCTCGTCCCGGCGGAGTTCGACGACCGCGAAGCCCTCGCCCGCCTGCTCACCGAGCGCACCGGCCATCGCATCGAGATTGCCGTCCCGCTGCGCGGCGAAAAGCGCTCCCTGGTCGATCTCGCCGGCCAGAACGCCAAGCAATCCTACATCCAGCGGTTCCGCGTCCTCGAACCCTCGCGCAAGGCCATTCAGGAGGCTTTGGCCGAGCTTCTGATGCTCCCCGAACTACCCCGCCGGATCGAAGCTTTCGACATCTCCCACATCCAAGGCGCGGAGACCGTGGCCTCCCTGGTGGTCTGGGAAGAGGGCAAGATGAACAAGCAGGCCTATCGCAAGTTCAAGATCAAAACCGTCGCCGGAGTGGACGACTTCGCCTCCATGCGCGAGGTGGTCACGCGCCGCTATCGCCGCCTGCTGGAAGGAATGAGCAAATCAGCGGGTGCCCCAGGTCCCGATTCTGGGACCTGGGAATGCGAGAATGTGCGCCACGAAAATAGCGACTTGAAAGAGCACGACTTCAGTGCCGAAAATGCCGCAAAACCCTCGCGGGCTTTAGCCCCTGAGAAAAAACCCTCCAGGGAACCCAAAACCCTCCCCTCGCTCATCCTCATCGACGGCGGTCTGGGCCAGCTCCACGCCGCCGCCGAAGCCCTCGAATCCCTTGGCATCACCGCGCAGCCGCTGGCCTCGATCGCCAAGCGCGAAGAGGTCATCTACCTCTACGGCAACGAGGAGGAGCCGGTGGTGCTCGACCGCCGCTCCCCGGTCCTGCATCTGGTCCAGCTCATCCGCGACGAGAGCCACCGCTTTGCCGTTGGCTACCATCGCCAGCGCCGGGCCATGCGCGACCGCGACTCGGAGCTATTGAACATCCCGGGCGTCGGCGCGCAAACCCGCCAGCGACTGCTCACTCACTTCGGCAGCCTGCGCGACGTCGCGAAAGCCACTGCGGAGTCGCTGGCCGCCGTCGTTCCGCCCAAGACCGCCGACGCCATCTGGCGGCATTTCCATCCGGCCCCGCTTGCACCATGAAAACGGGGAATCGCGCATGCGGCTCCAGCTATAGAATCGGCCCATAAATACTGAGACTTTTGGCGATTTTGATTCGTCTCTGCATGCATGGGACATGAGGATGCACGGAAGTTAAGTCCAGCGGCTCAGCATGAGCGCCGGCGGCAGGTGATTCGAGCCCACAAACGGGGTCGGAATCGGGCCCAG